>Ga0137459_1000150_pt1 | contig 24974 bp, 17 predicted proteins | sample EasRivERMGT700_2_FD_104908 | JGI IMG/M metagenome (GOLD analysis project Ga0137459, IMG submission 104908) | Soil microbial communities from meander-bound floodplain in the East River, Colorado, USA - East River MetaG ERMGT700_2 | ecosystem: Environmental > Terrestrial > Soil > Floodplain ...
GATCTGGGCGAGCGACGGCGCTGACGGGACCCACCTGCACCGCAAGGGCGCCTGCCCCGCGCTCGGCCCCGATGTCACCTCGGCCGGGCCGTTCCGGTTCACCGGGCACCCGGTGATCATCCCCGGCTCGATGGGCGCGGCGAGCTACCTCCTGGCCGGCACCGGCAACGCGGCGGCGCTGTGCAGCGCGTGCCACGGCGCCGGCCGCAGCCTGTCGCGCGGCAAGTCGCGCCACGTCGACGAAGCGACCTACACCGAGACGTTCTCCCGGCTGCGCGTGGTCACGCCGATCGATCCGCACGCCGCCGAGGTCCGGCTGCGCCGCGACGTGCTCGCGCAGTACCACGACCGGCTGAAGGAAGAGGCGCCGTACGCCTACAAGGACATCACGCCGGTCGTGCAGACCGTCGAGGATGCCGGCGTCGCGCGGCGGGTCGCGCGGATGTGGCCGCGCCTGACGATCAAGGGCTGATCAAGGGCCAGGCTATGGCGTGATCACGAGCGGGTCCGAGGTCACCGGCGGCCGGCCGTCGGGCGCCGCGGTCGCGGTGACCGTCAGCCGCGTGACGCCCTTGCTCACGAACAGCGTGGCCGGCACGGCGCTCCCCGAACCGCTGCGCAGCTCGCGCGTGCCGAAGTACGCCGCGCCGCCCGGTGGCTCGGTGACCTGGACCTCGAACGACACCCGCGTGTTGATCGACGGCAGGCCATTGTTGGCCACGTCGAGGTGGGCGGTGATCGTCAGCATCGACGCATCGGTCGCGGACAGCACCCCCTCGCGCCCGAGCCGCACCCGCTCGATCGGCGCATTCCTCAAGGTCAGCGACGTCGCCCGGGTGACCGTGCCGATCGTCGCCTTCAGGGAGACCGTTCCGGACTGGGTCGGCGGCGTCCACAGCCGCTGCTCGCGCTGGCTCGACATCGTCACGGTCGCCGTCTTCGCATCCGCATCGGCGAGCTGCCAGGCCCCGGCGGACGCCACGAGCGTCGCCGCGAGCTTGGGATCGAGGCTGGCCTGGTCGGCCGTACGGATCTCGATCAGGATCGGCGAGGTGCCATCGGCGATCCACTGGTCGGCGTCGCCGATCGGCCCGAACGACTGGATGACCTCGTCATCGGTCACCGGCGCGTTGCCCAGGCATGCGGCGAACCCCAGCGCCAGGAACGCTCCGATCGCCTTCATGTCGTGACCTGGATCTGGGCATCGCCCGTATGAAGCGGGACCGCGGATTGCGCGCCATCCGCCACCAGCCGCACGGTGCCCGGGCCTGCCAGCTTCACGTTGTCGAACAGCGCGAGCCCGGTGCCGCTGCCGTTCAGCGTGGTGCTGCAATAGCCCTCGTACGTCGGAGATCCGCCGCCTGACTGCGACAGCCGGATCTTCACGTCGTCGCCGGGCTGGCCGCCCGCGATATGCACGCGACACTGGAACGCGACGTTGACCGTCTGCACGGTATCGACCGAAATTCTGAGTTGACCTGACATGGGATCACTTTCCTAGCTTTCCGGACACCACCGCCCAGACGTCGGCGTCGATCGAGGCACCGGCCCACAACGCGACGCCCCAGCGCGGGCTGGTGATCACGGGGTTGGCATCGACATACTTGAACGGAATCGCGCCGACATCGAGGCGAAGGTACTGCGTCACGCGGTGACCGAACCCGACGACCGGGACCACACCGGCGCTCCACGGTCCGGTGACGTCCTTGCCGTTGAGGCTCGGGGCGGAGAGCAGGAAGCCAACCGTCAACGAGTTGCGCTGCCAGAACGTGTCCCCCACGAGCTCCTCGAGATCGACCACACGATCGACGCGATCGAAGTACACGCTGGCGCCCGCAAAGGGTGCGAGCCAGCCGGTCGGGATCCCGTGCTTCCCGCGGCGCTCGATGAACGGTGCCGCGGCCAGCACGCCGATGTTCGGCGAGATCCAGCTGCCCTTCTCGTCGGTCGCGGGCGCCTTGGACGACGACAGCTGGACCGCCTCGGTCGCCGTCAGGCGCAGCAGATCCTTGACCGTCTCGGTCTTGACGACCTGCCCGAGCGCCGTGGCGATGCCCTGCGCGACGGCATCGACGGCCTTCTCCGCGCCATCGACCAGGTGCTCCGTGGCCTCCGCGTCCTGGTTCGCGTTACCGAGCGCGGTGAGCCGCTCGATCCAGGCGTCGGCCGGCTTGCGATCCATCGCGCGCATCAGCTGGAGCTGGCCGATCACGGCCGCGCGGCTCGCCGACAGGCTGGACAGCAGATCCGCAAACATCTGCTTGCCGGCCGGCGTCGCCAGCCCCACCGCATCGGTCTCGTACAGCCCCGTCAGATCCACATGGTGGCCGGGCGTCGTCAGGAACACGGCCAGCGGCTGCGCCGCGCCGGGCTTTGCAGCGAGCTTCGCCCGGAGCAGCTTGGCCGCCGCGGCCTTATCGGCCGGCTCGAGCGACGCGAGCGCGGCCAGCTCGTCGGCGATCCCGGGCGCCGCGTCCGCGAGGGCCGCCGCGAGCCGGGCAACGTTCGCATCGAGCACGTCCGCCAGCCTGGCCACCTGATAGTCCGTGCCCGACTTGCCGACCACGGCCGGCCACGCGAACAGGCTCGTGGCCGGCGGGGCACACATCGGCTTGGGCGCGTCCGCCGCGCTCGGCGGAAGGCACAGCACCGTACGCTTGGTGGTCCGCAGCCGGTCCGCCGCGCGCTGCTGCTGCCCGACGATCAGCTCGCGGTGCGCCAGGACGCCCTGGATCTGATCGCAGCGCGCCTCGATGTGGAACAGCTTCGCGATCGTGGTCGCGGCCTGGGTGACGCGCGCGGCCGACACGCTCACCTTGCCGCCGTAGCGCTGGAGCTGGTCGGCGAGCTGGTGCTCGATCTTGCCCGCCACCTCGGCCTCGCGAGCTGCATGCGAGCACGTGGTCCGCCAGTCGATCGGCGTCGCGGCCACCACGGCCACGAGGCCATTCATGATCTCGGACGGCAGCCGCTGGTCGAACGCCACCCGGACGCAATATCGCGTGGCCAGCTGCAGCGGCGGGATGGTCGCCTCGAGCACGCGGCTATCGCCGGCCCCGCTCGCGATCAGGCCCAGCTCGTGACGCTGGTGCGCGGCCTTCGACGGGGTGCCCTGGCACGCCGTGTCGTCGCCGGCGGGCCACACCAGCAGGCTGCCGTTGATCGCGTCGGACCCGGGGACCGGGATCTGGATCTTGAAGCTCGCCCCTGCGGGGAGATCGCGGTTGATGAGGCTCAGGCGGCGCGCGCCGTCCGTGCTCGGTGCGTCGATCACGACCACGGCGGTCTCGTCGGCGTGCGCGGGCCGAGGCGACACGGCGGCGGCCACCGCGGCAACCAGCATCCAGGGTCGCCGGCAACGCCCCCGCGTCTCTCCCTGTCGCCGCCACCTGTAGCCATCATCGTGCATGCGTGCCCTCCGCGTTCCCTCGCATGTTCGGCGAACGACGTCCCAGCTTACCGGTACACGCGACCGCTCCGGCGCGATCAAGACACAAATCAACGCGACGTGCCCGGGGCCGATCCGGCTCCTGGGTCGACCCGATCAGTGCACCGGCGTTCGCCGCGGCCACACCGCGAACACGGCGATCGAAGACCGAGGAAGATCTTGGTGGCGGTGGCGAGCCCGAGGAGGAGCGCGACTCCCCAGTCCCCTACGGGAGGTGAATCCGACCAGGGCCGCCGTTGCCGGCGTGGCAGCCGCTCTTGTTGCACCCGGCATCGGCCGAGGTGACCGCCGCCACCATCGGTTTGATGTCGGGGCACGAGCTCGCGATGATGGTGACGGGGAACGCGACGGGCAGCGACCACCAGAAGTTGCCGTTCAGGCCCGTGTGCATGTCCCCTGTCATGCCGTCCGCGTCGAAGAAGGTGAGCGACGCGCCGACCACAGGCTGGCCACCACTTGGCTCCGGGCTTGATATTCGACCATAGTCGAATAATTATTCGACCATGTCTACGGAGGACTATCGCCTCAGCTTTCGAGAAGCCCAGGACGTCCTCGCGCGGCGCCTGGCGGAGCCTGCACCCGGGCGGATCCAGCTCCTCGCCGGGCCGCGCCAGATCGGCAAGACCACCTTGCTCCTCGAGATCGCCGCACGCCACGGAGACGCAGCGATCTACGCGGCCGCGGACGGCCCCGAGGCGGCGGTGCCAGGCTTCTGGGAGAGGCTCTGGGTGCGGGCCGAGCAGATCGCCTCCCGGGAGGGGCGGGCCGTGGTGCTCCTCGACGAAGCCCACCTGCTCCACGACTGGGCCAGCCACCTCAAGGGCGAGTGGGATCGCTTGCGTCGCAGAAAGCTGCCGGTTCATGTCGTCGCCACGGGGTCCTCCGCGCTGCGACTCGCGGCAGGCTCACGCGAAAGCCTTGCCGGTCGGTTCGAACGCATCACGCTCACGCACTGGTCCGCCTCGTCCCTGGCGGAGATCTTCGGCGTCCCACCCGCGGAAGCGTCCGAGTTGCTGGTCACGATGGGTTCCTACCCCGGAGCCTTCGAGTTGCGGGGTGACCTCGCGCGCTGGTCGGCCTACGTCCGGGATGCCATCCTCGAGCCCGCCATCGGGCGCGACATCCTTGCGCTGGCGGCCGTCAGAAAGCCGGCGCTGTTGCGCCAGGTGTTCGGCGTGTGCGCGTCGTCGCCGGCGCAGATCGTCTCCCTCCAGAAGATCCAGGGCCAGCTCCAGGATGCCGGGGCCCTCGAGACCATCGCCCACTACCTGGCGTTGCTCGAGGATGCGTTCCTGGTCGCGGCGCTCGGCAAGCACTCCGCGCGTCCGGCGCGCCACCGCGCGGCGCCACCGAAGATCATCATCCTCAACAACGCGCTCGTCGCCGTCGTCGATCCCCGCGGGATTCCTGATCGGTCCACCGACCCCAAGCGCTACGGAGCCTGGGTCGAGAATGCCTGCCTCGCCCATGCATGGAACGCGGGGCAGCGCGTGAGCTACTGGCGCGAGGAGCCGCTCGAGGTGGATGGGGTGCTCGAAGGGAGCTGGGGCTCGTGGGTCATCGAGGTCAAGACGGGATCGATCTCCTCCGCGGATCTGGCGGGCATCGGCGAGCTCACGCGGCGCAACCCCGGCTTCCGCCCGCTCGTGCTCTGTGACGAAGGGGCCCGCGTGACGGTGGAACGCGCCGGCCTCCCCGCGATGGCATGGAGAGAGTTCCTGCTCCACGGGCCGCCCGGAATCGACACGGCCGCTGCCCCAGAAAATCGACGTCGATGAGGATATCGTCGAGCTCCCTGCTCACGCTGTAGCCGAGCCACCGCTACCCGAAGATCACGGCAGGCCATGGAACAGCGAGACGTCGTATCCTCTTCCTCGAGCCGCTGGACCTCCCTGGCCTGCCGCCGGAGCAGGGCGCGCGCGATCGCCTTCCGATCGAGGTGGTTGCCGGCCAGCTTGAGCTCGATCATCACCTCGCCATGGGGCTGCGCCTCAGGCCACGGCGCGGGCAGCGGCGCCAAAAGGTGCGGCCGGCGGACCACGAGGAGGCCGTCGCTCGTCACCTTCCCGAGCCGGATCTCGGGTGGATCCTGCCACCCGGCCGCGCCGCCTGTCATGCGCTCCGTCTCCTCGGCAAACGTTCGTTGGGCGAACAGCTCCAGTTGACCCATGGCGCCGCCGTAGCAGACCTCAGAGTCCGTCGCCAGGGGTCGCGCTCCCCAAGCGCGCGGGCGCGCTGGGTCACGGCAGCCCGTGGAACAGCGAGACGTCGTACGTGGCGCCGGCGCCGTGGCAGGTCGCGCAGGCCTCGGCCCCGGTGACGGTCGTGTTGGTCAGGGCGTGCGCGGCGACCGCCGGGCTGTCGTGGCAACTCGTGCACACCGAGGCCTCCGGCGCGATCTTCGTGATGAGCGACGCCGTCCAGAACGGGCTGTCGCAGAACAGGTTGGTGTCGCTGGCGACGGGCTCGGAGCAGGTCATCTCCACTGCGGTGCTCGCCGCGTAGGCCGGCGACCGGTTCATCGGCAGCGTCCAGTTCTTCGTCGCGTGGCAGGCCTCGCAGTCGCCGGTCGACCGCGGATACCGCACCTCGTTGAAGCTGTTCGGGGTGCCCGCCGGGTTGGTCGCGGTGCCCGCCGATCCGCCGACCGCGTAGAACTGGGTCAGCTGCTCGCCGCGGTGGATCTTGTGGACCATCACGCGGAAGTCGAGCGGCTCCTCGAACGAGCTCGAATTCTCGAACCGGGCCGTGCGGTCGTTGCTGCCGCCGGTGTTGTGGCAGAACACGCAGTACTGGGGGTTCGTGCGCGAGCCGCCGTGCAGCGCGAGCGCGTTGTGGCAGCCGTTGCACTTCTCGGCCGCGACGATCGACCGCCGCGGCTGCGGGGTCGCATCGGTCACCGCGAACGCGAGCAACGGATTGAACGCCGCGAACCGCGGCGCGCTCGTCGCCGGCGGGACCACCACCGGCTGGACGTAGCCCTCGAGGCCGACCTCGTAGCTGCCCGTCGCGGTCGCCGGGATCGCCGCGGTCGCCGGGAACGTGTACGCGAACACGCCGTTGGCGGCGTCGACGGCAGCGAGCGTGCCCACCGCGGAGGTGCCCTGGATCCGCGCCTGCCAGAACGTCGCGATGTCCGTCGTCGGTCCCGCGATCGTCGCGGTCAGCCGGGTGAGCGGGCTCGCGAGGATGTCGCGCGGCGCGCCGTTGACCAGCACGCGCAGCGTGACCACGGGGGTCTGCCCCGGCGCCGTGCTCGTGATCGACTGGAGCTCGAGCACGACCTTGGTCGCCGCCGGGTCGAGCAGCCCGGTGTAGTGCTTCGCCAGGACCGGCGCGATCACCGACGTCTCGGCGTGACAGACCAAGCAGCTCGCCTCGCTCGGCTGGCTGCCGCCGGTGTGCAGCACCTTGCCGGGCACGACCTCGGCGGAGGTGAACACCGTGGTGTCGTGGCACGAGCCGCACGCGGCCGTCGAGGCGGTGGTCTTCCACCGGTCGCCCTGCGCGCCGGCGTGGCACGACTCGCAGCGCGCGATGTTCTGCGGGAACCCGACCGTCGAGAAGTCATGGACCGCGCCGCCGAACCCGATGATCTGGTACGGCGTGCCGCCGAGCACGCTGGGCAGGCCCTTTCCGCGGTGGATCTTGTGGATCATCACCTTGAAGTCGACCGTATTGCCGCTCTCGGGGTCGGTCGACTGCGGCTGGTGACACAGCACGCACTGCTGGGGACTGGTGTAGCGCCCGCCGTGCAGCGCCAGCGACTTGTGACAGCCGTCGCAGCTAGCGTCGGTGACCAGCTCGCGCGCGATCGGCGCCCCGCCGCTCGGGCGGACCGAGAACGTCCGGCGATCGAACGTGCGCGTGCCCTCGAAGGTGCGATCGACCACCGCGAGCACCGTCTGCGTCCGCGTGAGGTCGACGCCAGTCAGCGGCGCGGCCAGCTTGTACGTGTACGTGCCGGCGGTGACGTCGACGACCGCGAAGTTGGCCTCGATCGCCTCGGTCGCCGCCTGGTGGATCGCGTTGGTCGTATAGGCCGTGTACTGCGCCGGCGAGCCGTCGGGGTTCTCGGCGAGCTGCGCGACCACGAAGCTGACATTGACCTTGCCGGCGGTGAGCCGCCCGGTCCGGTCGAGCGCGACGCCCGCGGTGTCGGTGAGCTTGAACGCGACGGTCGCGCCGGTCGCGGCGACGGTCGCGCTCGTGACGGTGACCTTGACGCCCGGGCCGGTGAGCCACGGCGACGGACCCGCGGGGTTTCCGGGATTGCCGGTGGGACCGGGGTTGCCGGCGGGCCCATCCGAGCCGTCGTTTCCGGGCGCACCCGCCGGCCCGGCAGGCCCGGCAGGCCCTTCACACGCAACGGCGAACACGATCGACACCAGCAGAGCGATCTTCATGGCCCTGGTGACAACCACGATGCGTGCCGGAATTTCCGGCCCATGAGATCGCGGTGAGGTCTGTGATTTCGACGGGTTACGACGCGGAGCCGACGCAAGCGCTGCGCAACGTACCCGACGCCGACGCAGAAACTGCGCCTCCACAGCCCGCTCGACACGGGCACGCCGGGATAGACCTCATCCCTCACGAGACGAAGAAGCGACCGCAAGCGGAGCTGCCTCTGCGGGCAGGACATGAAGACCTCGGCCGAGCGGATCGGGTGCTCCCCAGAACTTCCGCCACAGGATCTCGTACGCGCGGTTCTACTGGGCGGGGTGGATGACATGCCGACCTATGGGGCGAGCGACCAGATCGGCAAGTTGCAGGCCGCAATGGCTGTGCTGCTTCGACGCAAAGACAAGATTAAGATTGCAGCCGTCGAGAGGGCCGCTCGGCTCGCAGAAGCCGGCGAACGCCTCCGCAAGATCGCCGTCTTCGTTCTTGCCACGGCTCTCCACAACAACGTGCGCGAGGCGTTCGTCGCCATTCGAACGTAGGTACTTGGTCACGTGGACCAACCCCACGTCGAGGGCCGACCGATACGGATTGGCTTCGACGGTGAGGCGCCGCTTATCGATCACAACCGCAATCAGCTCGAAGGGCGCCGCCGCGATCAGCTCGTTCATGTCCGCGAGGAACGCCGCCCGGCGCTCGGGGACACGGAGGAATTCGAACGGCGCGAGCTGCTTCCGGATCTCGCGCTCGTGCAACACGATCGCGTCATGTCCGAGGTGGCGGAACTTGAGCTCGTGGATCGCGGGTAGCACGCGCGACACATATTCCTTCTTGCGGAAGATGCAGAACGCCAGGACGAACAGCGGAAACTCGGTCGAGACCGAGCCGTGATCGCCGGCCTCGTCGACGTAGACGATGAAATCGCTGTAGAGGGCCACCGCCATCGTCGACCTGGGAGGACGGTACTCGCCCGATCGGCCGTGCGCCAACGGGGCGAGCGCACGAACCTGCTACGATACGTGAGCCCCGAAAAGCAAAACGCCCCGGTGCGCTAGCTACCGAGGCGTCAGCCGACCGAGAAAGCCCAGTCCAAGGGTTACTTTAGGTCGCCCTGTGGAGAAAGTCTAGTGTTGTAACGTCCGACATGGCGATGCCCCGCTTGAAACTTCCTTGATAACAGTTACTTGCATGACCAGGATCGCCGACGGTACCGGGATTGCCGGCCGGGCCATCCGAGCCGTCGTTGCCAGGAGCCCCGCAGGCCCCGCAGGCCCTTCACACGCGCCAGCGAACACCATCGACACCAGCAGCGAGATCCTCCTCATGGCCCCTGTTGACAACCACGATGCATGCCGGGGTTTTGGCCCGCGAGATCCCGGTGTTGTGGCGTGATTCTAAAAAGTTACGCCGCGCAGCCGACGCAAGCGCTGCGCCGCGCCGCCGCTGCAGAAGTGCGCGGACGCCAAGCGCGCTCTCTCGCCAAGCTCCTCCCCATGGCGCCCCGGTAGTACCGTCGGCTCATGGTCGCCCCCGCCTCATTCCTGTCCTTCCTCTGCAAGACCCCGATGCAGTCGATCGGCGCGGTCCCGGTCCGCGTCGGCGGCACCAGCGGCGGGTGGCATCTGTTGTTCGGTGAGCTGGCCGACCTCGGCGAGAAGACGATCACCCTCGACATGTTCCGCTGCAATCAATGCCGGCGGGTCGACATGTACGATCTCGACCTCAGCTTGCCGGACCGCTGACCATCCGTCGCGGGTCGGCGAGCGCGCCGCTCGGTCCACCCTCCGTGCTGGCCATATCGAACAGGCGCAGGAAGGTATCGCCGGATCCCGAGCCACCGACCACGCCGCACGTACCCAGCGTGACGGTCTGGTCGGCCGCGAGCGAGGTATTGAAGTTCGCGGTCCTCTTCGTCGCAAGATTGATATTTTCGACCAACGCGGCGGTGGCAGCCGGTACGCAAGCAACGAGCTATGCCGAACGCTTTCGAGGGGTTCCGAAGGTATTCGTGCTGGCGCGACCGCCGATGAGGCCGCGCTGACCGTGATAGGTTCCCATGGTGGATGGCGACGACGATAAGGACCTTGTTCTGCTGCAGCGCTGGCGTGACGGGGACCGGGCCGCGGGGGAGAAGCTGTGCGCGCGCCACTTCGACGACGTCTATCGGTTCTTCGAGCACAAGATCCCGGCCGAAGCCGACGATCTGACGCAGCAAACATTCCTGGCGTGTATCAAGGCCCGCGACCAGTTCCTTGGGCGGTCCACGTTTCGGACGTACTTGTTTTCAATTGCCCGTAACGAGCTCTTCACGCGGCTCCGCCGGATCCCAAAGTTCGAGCACGTCGATCTCGAAGTGTCATCGCTGGACGAGCTGGTGAGCTCACCGAGCAGTGAGCTACGCAAACACGAGGAGCTCGCGCAAGTGCGAGCGGCGCTGCGCCAGCTGCCGGTCGAGCAACAGGTGTTGCTGGAGCTTCACTACTGGCATGACCTGGACGCCGCGGCGCTGGCGGAGCTGCTCGAGACAAGTGCTGCGACGATCCGGGTAAGGTTGCTGCGCGCACGTCGGGCGTTGCGGGATCGGCTGGGGACAACACCGGCATCCGCGCCCTCCAACGACCGTCTGTCGAGCGCGCTGCACGAACTTGATCTCGATGGCAACGCTTGAGCTCCGACCGGCTTCGTCCGCGTCCTCTCTAGCGTGAGGAGTACTTCATCGGCGCGAGGCCGAGGCGATCGCCGCGACGCGTCGCGCCGACGCTGGCGAGTCTCGCCAGTGATCATCGGGCGCTACGAGAGACGGGCTGCTTTCGCTTTGCGATGAGCTCCCTGTAACGAGCGCGGTGTTTCTGCGTCTATATCCAGGAACACGGTAAGGGGTCTCGATCAAGGCGGACATGGGCTCACTGGCCCGATGTGCCGCCCTGCAGGAGCGTTGGGGGGCTGTTACTCGAATGCGGAACGCGCAAGACAATGCCCAACACACCGACTTCCTGGACAAGCGTACACCCTCGCACCCCTGAGAGAGCAGACAAACTCCGCTCTCCACATTCACAGTCGCCGACCATAACAATCACCATAAGCTTCCAGATTCCGACCTCCAAGGCGAATTACTCGCGCGAAGACAAGGCGCGAAGCGCTGCGGGATCGGGTAACCCCCCGTACGTACCGCGTCTCGGCAACATGAAGACGCTAGCATGATGATGGAGGCACAACCAACGATCGCCACGGATGCCATGGTCGGCAAGACGATCGGCAACTATATCGTGCGCCGCAAGCTCGGAGAAGGCGGCATGGGGTCAGTATACCTCGCCGAGCACCCAACGATCGGCAAGCGGGTCGCCCTCAAGGTTCTGCACGCCGAGTTCGCGTCGCAACCGGAGATCGTGAGCCGGTTCTTCAACGAGGCCAAGGCTGTCAATGACATCCAGCACCCCAACATCGTCGATATCATCGACTTCGGAACGATCCCGTCAGCCACCCCGACCGACCCAGCTGTCGTGTACTTCATCATGGAGTATATCGAGGGCGCGAGCCTCACGGATTTGATCAGGCGGGAGGCTCCGCTGCGTCCTGATCGTGCGATGCCGATCGCACTGCAGATCGCTGATGCGCTCGCTGCGTCGCACCGCAAGGGGATCGTCCACCGCGATCTCAAGCCGGACAACGTGATGCTCGTGTTCCGGGGCCGAGAGCACGACTTCGTCAAGCTCCTCGACTTCGGCATCGCCAAGTTGACCGGCAACACAGCCAGCACGCACCGCACGCGCACAGGCATGGTGATCGGAACGCCGCAGTACATGTCTCCTGAACAGTGCGAGGGCCGCGGCAACATCGATCACCGGACCGACATCTACGCACTCGGCATCGTGCTGTACCAGATGCTGACCGGCAAGGCGCCGTTCGTCGGCGAGGGCTTCGGCGAGGTGCTGGTCCAGCAGATGGCGACGCCTCCGCTGGCGCCGTCGGTGATCGCGCCCCAGATCTCGGAACAAGTCGAGTTGGTCGTGCTCAAGGCACTCGAGAAGTGCGCAGACAATCGTTACCAGCAGATGGACGACATGACACTCGCGCTCCAGGATCCCGCGCGATATATCGAGACGCACGGGGGCAGGGCCGGATTTCTTGCATCGATAGTACTGCGAGATCCCGCCCTGGCGGGCTCCAGACCGGCGATGGCGATGTTCACCATCTCACCAGGCCAGCCTGCACCGACGACGCTCGGCGGATCGGCCGCCCAGCTCACCGGAACACGGCCGGCGAAGCCTCGCAATCGCCTTTTGATCGGGCTCGCCCTCGGAGTCGGTTGTGCCGCAGTCGGCGCAACTATGATCCTGGTGGCGACTCGCTATGACAACTCGGCGGCGGAGCGCGACCACCAAACCGCGCAAGCCCCGCAGAATTCGCCGCCATCCATTCCGTTGTTACAAACCACGCAATCGCCGCCATCCATACCGTCGTTGCCATCCATGCCGTCACCACAGCCCACGCCGTCACCACAGCCCCCGCCGTCCATGCCATCGCCGTCGTTGCCGGCCGTCAATCCGTCACCACCACTCACTCCTCCGCTACCGGCACCGCCCACGACGATTTCGATCAGGATCGAGTCCGCGCCGTCGGGCGCCCAGGTGTTCGTCGGTAGCGAGGAGACCGCGCGCGGCACGACTCCGTACGTACTCGAGCTCGGACGTACCGCTGCACCCACGGAGATCCGGACCGCTCGTGCGGGATACAAACCGATGAAGAAGACGATCGCCCCGGACAGCGATAGCAAGATCACGTTCACCCTCGAAAGGGCGCCCGTTTCACCACACGTGATCGTCAAGCCAGCCTCGACCGCTACAGTGCCCGACGATAGCGACAGCGACGGCGTGATAGATCCGTTCAGGAAGAAGAAGGGAGTACATTAATGCGGTTTTCAATGATCGCGATCGCCGTGCTCTGGCTCGGATGCGAAAACGCATTTGCACAGCAATCCGCACCGAACATGCAGGCGGCGCAGAGCTTTTTCGCCAATGGCAACACGGCGTACAACCTTGGACGTTTTGACGCAGCCGCGGACCTGTTCTCGAAAGCGTACGAGGCATGGCCACAGCTCGATTTCCTCTACAACATCGCACAGTCGTATCGAGCCGGGGGCAATTGCAAACGGGCGCTCCACTTCTACAAGCGCTTTCGCTCCCTCAAAGAGCAGGACACAGCGGCCCCGCTGAGTCAGAAGAAGAAAGGCGAGATCGAGAAGTTCATCAGCGAGCTCACCGAATGCGTCGCGAACGCAGAGCGAAGTGCCGTCTCGCAACCAGATACGATCGTGAAGCCACAGCTGATGACCACGACACCTACGACGACCACGACACCTACCGCGACCACGACGCCGAGCGGAACCAAGGTGCGCACCGCGGCGCTAGAGCCCAAGGGCGAAGAAGACGACGATGACGCGGTCACGAAAAAGCGGCCAAGTGCAGGGCCAAAGTTCGTCGTCGCGCGACTCACCGGCGGCATGGCCTTGATCGGTGCGGGTGACCTCGACATCCCCGTACAGCCCATGTTCGGACTCATCGGTGGTTACCCGATCCACATCGCACCGGTGACCATCGAAGTCGGTGCCGCGCTGACGTACACGCCGCTGCCGTACACGGTGATGGACGAGCAGAAACGTGGGATGATGCTCGGGTTCCGCGCGACCGCGGTCGCGAGCTACCCGATCATGCCGAAGCTTTCGCTGCGCGGCGATCTCGGGTTCGGGATCGTTTCGCTGAGCGGACTCGAAGCCGGCAATCCGATCTCGACCAACCATGAGGCGGACTCGTTCATGCTACCGAGCATCCGGCTCGGTGTGGCTGCGGACTACGAGCTCGCACCCAACCTCGCGGCGACCGTGTCGCCGCTGAGCCTGGCGTTCAGCCCGGGGGCCGATCGCATGTACGCGAGCTCGCTGCGAGAAATCGACATCGTTATTGGCATTGGGTATCGACAATGAAGCTGGCACTATTACTTGCCCTCACAGCCTGCTCCGATCGTGTGGCGAGTATCGCCTCTCCGGCGAACTACGAGCTCGATTGCGCTTCCACGAACACCGCGACAGCGGCCCAGCTCAATTGCGTTCGCACGGATACTCGGACCGGCGAGATCCTCGTGGTTGACTACATGAAGTTGTCTGTGTCGAATGGCCCGACCGTCACGGGCACGGCCCCTGCTGGTCGTTTCACGACATCCTGCAACTCGACCTCGACCGAGAAGCGTGCGGACTTCTACTGCATCCGCATGAACACCGATGCAGGGGATCTCCTCCTCGTCAATCTTCAGAAGGTCAGTATCTTTCCTCCTCGTCCATAGTGGATATATAGATTACCCCCCTCGGAGGTGTGAATGGCTCGCTTGATAAGGCTAACTCTAATCGTCGCTGCTGCGTGCGGAAATGTCGCGCGCAACCAGGATGACGCCGCGGTGCCTCACGACGCCGCGGTCGATAGCTCGAAACCGCTCGACGCTCCGGCCGATTCGGCTCCTCTCCACGAGGCTCGAGAGTTCGTTAGCGGCGGCACGCGGATGACTGGTGCAACCTACACATTGGATGTACAAGTTGGCCACGCCGCGCAACAGAGCAAGATCACGGGCCCGACCTACAAACTCGAAGGCGCTGCGGCGGTGAAGCCGTGAGAGATGGAAAGGAATCGTTCATGAAGAAGATCGCGATAGTGTTCGTCCTGCTCTGGTCGACGGCGGCGGGCGCAGTTCCCGACACGATCAATTTCACAGGACGCCTCACAACGCCCGCTGGCCCGGTAAACGGCGCAGTCAACTTGACGTTGAAGTTATACGACGTCGCGAGTGGTGGCACGCCGCTTTGGACGGAGATTCACAGCAACGTTGGCGCCGATAACGGGCTCGTATTCGTCGACGCTGGAACCTTGACCACGCTCGACGAGGCCATCTTTGACGGCCGCAGGCTCTATTTCGAGATCGTCGTTGGGACCGAAGCACTGGCGCCCCGCCTCGCGATCAACTCGGTGCCGTACGCCATGCGTGCGGCAGCCGCCACGAACGCGGAACTTCTTGGTACATCGATCGGTCCTGATGACGTTATCACGTCGGTCAGCGGCAGTGGCGGCATCGCGGCGGCCAAGACTGGAAATGCGGTGTCCGTGAGCCTGTCGACCACCGGCTGCGCCAATGGCCAGGTCTTCAAGTACGACGGTACGACGTTCGCGTGTGCAAACGAGCAGGACACGACCTACACGGGCGGTGCCGGCATCTCGGTCTCTGGAACAACAATCAGCCTCAGCACCGCTGGCTGTGCTAGTGGCCAAGTCTTCAAGTACAACGGTACGACGTTCGCGTGTGCAAACGACCTGGGTACGACCTACACGGGCAGTGCCGGCATCTCGGTCTCTGGAACAACAATCAGCCTCAACACCACTGGTTGCGCTAGTGGCCAAGTCTTCAAATACAACGGTACGACGTTCGCATGTGCGAACGACCAGGACACGACCTACACGGGCGGTGCCGGCATCTCGGTCTCTGGAACAACAATCAGCCTCAGCACCACTGGCTGCGCTAGTGGCCAAGTCTTCAAGTACAACGGTACGACGTTCGCGTGTGCAAACGACCAGGACACGACCTATACAGGTGGTGCCGGTATCTCGGTCTCCGGAACAACAATCAGCCTCAACACCACTGGGTGCGCCAGTGGTCAAGTCTTCAAGTACAACGGTACAACGTTCGCGTGTGCGAGCGATGACAACTCTGGTGGCGACATCACCAGCGTCACGGCTGGTACCGGTCTCACCGGCGGTGGGGCGATTGGCCCGATCGCGCTCTCCGTGGACACGACCACGATCCAGTCTCGCGTCTCGAGCACCTGTGCGGCCGGCAGTTCGATCCGCACCATCGCTGCCGACGGCACGGTCACCTGCGAAGTCGACGATGTCGGTGTCGGCGATATCACCGACATCACCGCCGGCAGCGGTCTTCTCGGCGGGGGCACATCGGGCAACGTGGCGTTGTCGGTCGACCCTGCGGTCGTTCAGTCGCGCGTCTCCGGAAGCTGTCCCGCAGGTCAGGCCATCCGCAGCATGGGCGCGAACGGTACGGTTACGTGCGATTTAGCCGCGAGAGTCGCGGGTACACAGGATGTATCGTTCAATTCTATTACCGTAAACTCTATAACACCCGTTCAGCTTCTAGCGCTTGTGGTCCCCGGTAGCGCATCCGGTGTTGTGAATTTCCAAAGCCATGTCATGCTAGAGATGAGCGGTGCGAATACTCAATACGACGTGACGATTAGAAGTGGTTCCTGCTCCGGAAACATCGTCGGTCGCGGATACTGGCGCCCTGTGAGCAATATCGAGTTTAACGCTACCACGATAGGCACAACTGGAACCGCCATAGGTGTCACCACTGCAACCACATTTGTCCTGTGCGCGGCCAGGGCGGTGGGTAGCGTTCTCGCGTTCGCCTCTATGCGTGGGTTGACTGCTTCCTGGTAAGCGACCTAGCCGTGCCCGGTCGCATTTTATACTGACACGCTCACAAGCAGTAACGGCCGGTCGGCGTCACAGTACATGTGTCCGGCTTGTGCTTTTGCTTGTGACTTCTTCCCAAATTCAGAACGCGATTGTAACATGTATAAGTTTACATCGTAGTTTTGCATGCCATCGAACTCGCATTTGTCTGGTCGGCGCAACGATGACGCCTGGTACTACTAACACGAACAGTATAACATTAGTGTGACTACTATGCTAGGTCGACAACGCGTGAGCCGTCTAGACCTGGACAACTCGAGGAATGCTAGTGTTTCGGTGATGATCTCGGCCACAACACTCATGGGAGATTCTTTGGTCTTTGACCGCACGGGGCAGACGCTGGTGACCGTGGAGCCCGACGCGATCTCGGTTACCCAACTCGTTGCTCGTGGCCAGACGATGCGGCTCCCAACTAATAATGCTCGCACCGTTGCCGCGTTCGACGATCAGGTATGGATCGCGACCCACGATAACCAGTTCGTACACATCAATCACGCCGGGCGACCCATCGGCCCGGCCCACTCGCTGCCGTTCTCCGCTCGCGCGATGCTCCAACCCGCACCCTGCGGTCCGGCCGCGGCGGCTTGGTCGTCGAAGCCGGCGTTCGCGCTGGTTGATGACTTCGGTCAGTTTGCCGCGACCGAGCTCGTCGATGTCGACATCGCGTTTCCACTCACCGGCGGCCGGTTCGTCACCGCGCGGGGCGCGAAGCTCACGCTGCCTTCGGGCCTCGTGACGATACTCCCGCCGAACACCACGGTGCTCGGCGGCGCTGTGATGGCCGACGGCAAGTCCGTGACGCTCCTGGTTGCGCACGCCGGGGGCCATCAATTGATTGGTGTCTCGCTCGGTACCGGTCAGATCACACATCGTTGCCCGACGCCATCATCAACGGTCCGGATCGCGACCCGTCGCAGCTTCGCCATCGCTCAGCGCGAGCCGCGAATGTTGCGGGTCCTCGACCTTCATTCCGGACGCGAACTGCGTGTCATCAGGTTCGATCGCGACGTGGACGATTTCGCGATCGATCCCAGCGGCTGCAGGCTCGGGGTGCGCTCCGATACGGGCGCGATCGAGCTTCATCATTTCGGTGAGCTGCTGCGCCGGTCGGTGGCGAGCATCCAAACTTCCTCAGTAGCTGAGTCGGTGGACGAGAGAGCCGACGTTCAGACAGCGGTGGAAGACTCGTGTGAGAGGCGATCAGCTTGTGCGCCGTCCGAGGTCCGGGAGACAGCGTCGAGGGCATTCGCACCGGATATCGTCGTGACCGATATTCGGACGGGGTGGAAGATCTCGACTGAGGCACTAGAATCAGCAACTCGAGCTGGCAACAAAGGTGGTGACTTCTCCGCCCAACACGTGGCCGCCGAGCTTTGCACGCCATTCGTGTGCCCCGCGCTGAGTGCGCTCGCTCCGCGCATCAGGCCCATCGAGATCGATATCGTCGAGGCGCGGCATCAGCTGGGACGAGAGCTTCGCACCGTCGCGCTGTGGACGCTCGGCGCGATCGCAGCGGCGTGGGACAGCCGCAAGCTCGGCTACGGCAACGAAGGCAAGCACCCCTGCGAGCTCGAGGTCGGCGCGATCCTCGGCATGAATCGAGGCCTCGCCGGCGATTACCTCATCGCGGCCCATGAGCAAATCGCCGAGCACGAGCACGCGATCGCCATCGATCTGTGCTGGCGATCCCTTGATACGCCAGTCGGCGCAATGACCCACGAGCTCGGCCTCGATCCGCTTGCGGTCGACATTGCCCTGATGATTGCAGCGGGGGCGCTATCGGGCGAGATCGCGCGGCTCTACGGCATCCTTGCGAATGATGCGGGCCGCGCCATCGTCGACGAGTTGCTCGTACAACAAGTACGCGCGCCTCGCTACGACCGTCATTTGGTCGCGGCGGCGCTTGATCCGCGTGCATCACTGGTGCGGCTCGGTATCGTCCATGTTGCTCCGCAGCGTGCGCGGCCGTTCACCAGGCCCACGGTCGACCAGGTGGTGCTCGATCGACTGCGCGCTGTCGAGCCAGATCTCGGACCCGCGACCACGGTTCGCACGACCGATCGCGATCTCGCGAGCCTCGGTATTCCGCGCGGCGTTCTCGAGTCCGCGGTCGCGACGCTCGCACGACCCCTATCTTCAGCTGACCACAGCTTGAGCGCCGCGCGTGTCGCGGTGCATGGGCGGGTGGGCAGCGGGCGCTGCACACTCTCGTGCGCGCTCGCTGCCCGGGCAGGTCGGGACGTCGCCGTGATCGATGCGCTCACGTTGCCGCGCACGCCCGACCTGTGCGACGGGAGCGGCCTTTCATGAGAACACAGGTCCATTCGAGTCAGCTCCAGTTCACCCGCGATGGTAGTACGCTGGTCGTTGCAGAGCCGGACGGGGTTACTTTTGTCGAGCTTCGTGGCGACAGCAGACGGCGGGTCGCAATCTCGGGCGTACAGGCGGTTGCGGCGTTCGTGGACCAGGTCTGGGTGGCTACACGCACCGGTGCCCTGGTCCGGCTCGGCACCGATGGTCGCCAGCTCGATGAACATGTTCTCCCGATCGACCCCGATGGGGTGTTGATCCCGACGACGATCGGCGGCCCCGCAGCGCTATGGACCGGACGTGAGTCGGTCATGCTTCTCGACGATCTCGGTTCACTGGCGGTTATCCCTGGCCAGTTCGACGCTACGATCCCGATCACAGGCCGTCGGTTCGCACGCTACGGGGGCCCGCGCTTGACCCTAGCTGCAGGTACTTCGGTGACGCTGGCGAGCGCGGCCCGGATCGTCGGCGGCAGTGTGATGTTCGATGGCGCCTCGCTTGCGCTCGTCACCGAGCACCCACGTGGGCGCGACATCGTCATCCTCGCGCTTGCCAGCGGGCGCGTCCTCCAGACGGTCGCGCTGCCGCCGGGCACAGTCCGGATCGCGGCGCGTCGCGGCCTCGCCGTCGTCCACGACGCCGCACGCCGGCTCGCCATCATCGATCTCCGGTTCGCCCGTCATCTCGGCGCTGTTGTAACCGACGACGACGTGACCGACATCGCCGTCGATCCCGACGGTAGACTCCTGGCGATCCAACTTGCCTGCGGCGACTTCGAGCTCGCTCCGATAGGCGAGCGCATGGGCGCGGCCACCCAGCGGTCCGCTTTCCTCCGAGACACCAACCATCGTGATGTGGATGTGTCGAAGCTCGAGCCCAGCGAAACAGGAATGTCCGAGCTTTCATCCGAGAGTCGGGCGTCCGAGGAGCCGCCTCCCGAAGCCCCGCCATCCGAGGAGCTACCTTCCGAGGCCCGGCCATCCGTGCCCCGGCCATCCGAGGTCCCGACGTCCGCAGCCCCAACGCCCAGGGCACCACAACCCGTGATCATCGACGCGCTCGATCCGCGGCCGATCCGGGAGCGGTTGCCGCGGGCGGAAGCGCTGGTCGAGCTCGATCGCGAGATCCGGTCAGTCACGCTGTGGACGCTGCGCGCGATCTCCGTTGCGTGGGACACGCGGCGGCTCGGCTACGGCAACGAGGGTCATCATCCGTACGAGCACGAGGTCGCGGCCCTCGTCGGGACGAACGCCGGGTTCGCACCGGACTACCTCGCGGCTGCTCGAGACACGCTTGCCGAGCACGAGGCTGCGCTGGCCGCGGATCCACAGTATCGCAGCGAGTCGACGCCGATCGCCGAGCTGGCCGACGAGCTCGGGCTGTCGTCGACCGCCGTCGACGTACTGCTCGTGATCGCGGCGCCGTCCCTCGACGGCGACGTCGCACGGCTGTACGGCATCCTCGGAAACGATCCTGGCCGAGCGCTGGTGGACGAGTTGCTCGTCCAGCGCGTCCTCGGCGATCGGGTAAGCCGCCACGACATCGCCGCGGAGCTGCATCCGCGCGCGCCGCTCGTGCGCTTGGGCATCGTCGGCGTCAAGCCATCGCGACAGCGGCCGTTCGCCGCCCTCGCGGTCGATCCGGTCGTGCTCTCGCGGTTGCGCGGCGAACCGCCCGAGCTCGGCGCGGCGCCGATCCTGCGTCACGCCGACCGCGCGCTCGAGGCGATCGAGCTCGCGCCCAACGTCCTCGCGCCGGCGATCGAATCGCTGGCACATGCAGCGCGTCCTGCGCGGATCGCCGTCCGCGGGCGTGCCGGCACGGGCCGACGCACCCTGCTCGCAGCCTTCGCTCACCACGCGGGCCGCTCGCTCGGCGTGATCGACGCGACCGTGCTGCCGCGTGACGCGGAGCGGTTTGTCGACGCGCTGGAGACCGCGCTTCGGCGCGCCCAGCTCGCCGGCCTGGTCCCGGCGATCCACGGGCTCGACGCCGTGGTGTTCGACCAGCGCAACGGCACCGAGGTCGCGTACGAGACCCTCGCCGCGCACCCCGGACCGCTCGCCGTACTCTCGCCACCGGGTGCAAGCCCACCGCTGCCAGTCGGCCACGTCGTGATCGATCTGCCGGCGCTGTCGGAGACCGAGCGGCTTGGCGTATGGCAACGCGCGCTCGACGGCACCGGCCACTGGCTCCGCGATGTGGCAGGCCTCGCGTCGCGCTATCGTGTCGGTCCCGGCGTCATCCATCGCGCGATCGCCGCAGCGGCGGGCCACGATCCGATGACGCCCTGCGACGACCGGATCGACGCATTCCTGCGCCAGAGCCGCGATCTGCGCCTCGCCGACCACGCGCGCCGCGTCGACCGCCTCGCGAGCTGGGCCGACCTCGTGCTGCCCCCCGACATCATGGACAGCCTGCGCGAGTTGGTCGGCCGCGTGCGCCATCGCCGAACGGTGTTCGAGGACTGGGGCATGGGGCGCACGATGGCGACTTCGCGCGGCCTCACCGCCCTGTTCCAGGGCCAACCGGGCACCGGCAAGACGCTGGTCGCCGGCGTCATCGCCCGCGAGCTCGGCCTCGACCTCTACCAGGTCGATCTGTCGAAGGTGATGTCGAAGTGGATCGGCGAGACCGAGCGCAACCTCGCGACCATCTTCGACGCTGCCGAGGACGGCCAGGTCATCCTCTTGTTCGACGAGGCCGACTCGCTGTTCGCCAAGCGCACCGAGGTCCGCTCGAGCAATGACCGCTACGCCAACCTCGAGGTCAACTATCTACTCCAGCGCCTCGACTCGTTCGAGGGCATCGCCATCCTGACCACCAACAGCGGCGGCTCGATCGATCCCGCGTTCAAGCGCCGGCTGTCGTTCCGGTTGTCGTTCCCGTCCCCCGATGAAGTCACCCGCGCCGAGCTATGGCGCGCCCACCTGCCGCGCGAGCTGCCGCGCGCGGGCGAGCTGACGTTCGACGTGCTCGCCCACAAGTACCAGCTATCCGGTGGCTACATCCGCAACGCGTGCTTGCGCGCAGCGTTCCTGGCCGCACAAGAAGAGACGTCGCTGCATCAGCACCACCTTGAGCGCGCCGTTGCGCTCGAGTTCGCCGAGCTCGGCAAGCTATCTACCACCGGCACGATCGCCTGAAGGAAGGCTCCATGAATCACGAGTACGAACAGAACCGCACAAGCTCGCCAGCCGCGGCGAAAACTCATAACGATGCAAGCGAGCCTGGCCAGTCGAGTAGCAGCGCCGCCCTGCGCAAGCCCGAGCACGCGATCGCGTCGGGACTCGTGCAGCGCGAGGGACGTGATGCGGACGGCGTAGCCGCCGACTGGCGCGATGGCGACTGGACGCGCAGCGGAGGCGACGCCCTGGTCGCCGATATCAAGGCCGAGGCCGCGGCGTGGGAGCAGTTCCGCGCTCACCCGAGCAGCTACGCTGCGATGCCCGGCAAGAAGGTACCGACGACCGCCTCGAAGCTCGAGGAGCTCCAGTTCCGGGTCGGCACCAACTACACTCGGCAGAAGCTCGGCGTGCTCAACACGGCGATCCTGACCGAGATGTGCTCGATCAACAACATCGACTGCGGCAAGCTGCAGGGCCTCATCCCCGGCGTCAGCTACCTGAAGCCGCAGCACCGCTACGAGATGAGGGTGCGCGCAGGCCAGGGCACCCTCGCCGACAAGATGATGAAGAAGCTCGACATCTCGATGGTGACGGTGAAGTACACCAACTCGTTCGGCTGGACTTGGACCCAGAACCTGTCCGGGAGCCTGCTCGAGATCAGCGCGGGCCTGAAGCTCAGCTTGAACGACCTCATGGGCGGGAAGAAGCCGGTGAAAGGCGGCATCGACGCCGGCAAGGCAACGCTGCAGATCGAAGGTGTCGCAGTCGCCCGCCCGCTCGATTACTGGGGCCCCGAGAACCTGGCCGGCGCCACCAGGGCCACACAGGGCACCACAGGCTCTGCCAAGATTCCGGTCGGCGGCGCGAGGTTTCAGACCGGCCGGCTCATCGACCTGTTTGGCAATGGTGCGCACGGCGGCCCGCTACAGTTCGAAAACTTCGATGCCACGGCGAACAGCTCACTGTCCGGCGGCAACGGCCTCAAGGGTGGCGAGATCTCGATCACGTTCGCGACCCTGCAGAGCGGCGGCGTCGTGCTCGACGGCGGGGCGAGCTTCGAAACCGGCCAGATCGCGCCACACCTCAAGCAGGACATGTACCTGTGGTCGGACGCGATCGATGACTTTGTCACCGGCGACGACAAGATCCCGATCCCGCCCGACAAGGTGAAGACCAAGCTCGACATCCCGAAGAAGGAGATCGAGGCCAAGCGCGAGCGGCTCAAGGACGTCCAGACAATCCTCAAGGAGCAGTTCGGCATCGACGAGCACGAGCCAAAGCTCGTCATCAAGGTGACCGGCTACGCGAGCCGGAGCTGGGCCAGCACCGGCGCCGACGACAAGGCGCGGCTCAAGCTCAATCAGGATCTGAGTCAGCGCCGAGCCGACGCGGTCGCGGCGACCGTCAAGCAGGCATTCGGGCCTGAGCACGATTACACGGTGTCGGGCAAGGGTGCGGCGTTGATGCTGCCGGATACGACCACCCCGACGCCCGAGATCGACCGGCAGGGCCATAGCCAGGACGACCTGTACAAGCAGTATCAGGCCGCTGCGGAGCAGCACGGAACCGGAACGGCCGCCGAGAACCATCGCCAGGCGAAGCAGCAGTACGGCCGCACCTCCAACGAACGCGAGGATCGCCGGGTCGAGATCATGATCCAGTGGACGGCCCACACCGTCGAGTGGACTGGCGCACCACCGCTGCCGCCCGCGAAGAAGTAACTGCCGGTGCTGTATTATTGCGTCTATCTGCAGAAACCAAGAAGAGGTCTAAACCAATACGGACATCGGACACCCGGGCATGATATGCGGCGTTACAGGAGTGTCTAGGCACCGTTGCTTGTATCAGAACACGTAGCAGCTTCGAGACAAGAATGCCGACAGAGAAGATACTGCGAGCCGATTTCCTCGACAAAGAGTCCAATAACCAAATCTTGAACCTCCAAGCGCCATACCGAGGCGGCACCGCTGGTTCAACAGAGCCAGCGGTGCAAGAGTCCAGCTCGGATACATCGTCTGTCATACAATCATACATCGATATCGCTCCGGGCCAAGAATATGGAATCAGAATGAAACAAGCAAAGATATTGATACAGCTCATCGGAATCCCCGTATTCATCGCGGGATGTGCGCCGGATAATGTGCTTGAGACCCTGAAAACTTCCGCTCAGCCTCTTGTGCTGACAGCAGGAATAAGAATGTCTACGGAAGGCATCTTGAGTTATGGCGCAGTCGTGTTTGCCGAGAACCCAACCACGCTCATGGAGGCCGGCGACTTCCACGGGTACGAGATCGATGGCAGGGCAGGTGGCAACATCACCATCACGATGAACGGCTCGAGTTGTGGTGCCCCGGACACGTTGCTCGACTTGTTCGGCCCCGAGGACGCCGCCGGCAACCGCGCATTCCTCATCGAGAACGACGACGCGAACCTCGGGCCGTGCACGCTCGACGCGCGGATCGCGAACTTCGTGCTGCCGGCCACCGGTACGTACCTGATCGTCGCGACGAGCTACCTGCAAGAAGGTGGCAACGGCCACTACAAGCTGCAGGTGACGTGCAATAACAACGCGTGCGTGGATCCTGCCTCGCCCACGTTCGCAGCTTCGCAGATCTCGCAAGCTGCCATCAATGCAGGCGCGTTCACCCCTGCCCAGCTGTTCGACATCGGTGACTTCACGTTCGAGCACATCTTCACCGTCCCGGAAGGGTTGGGCAACGCGCTGCTCGCCGCGCCGGCCAACAACACCCCGCGCCCGAACTTCCGCCGGTTCCCCAACAACGTGCACTTCGCGGCGTACGGCGCCCCGGAGGCCCAGAGCTGCGTGAGCTGCCACAACGTCGGTGGTGACGACGGCGCAGGCGACAACAACCACAACATCTTCCAGATCGGTGATGGCATCAACCGGGCTTCCGGCGTGCCACGTAACCCGCCGCCTTTGCTGGGCAGCGGTCTCCGCCAGCGGATCGGCGAGGAGATGACCGCCGAGCTCCAGGGCCAGCTCGCAGCCGGAAAGGCGCAGGCAATCGCGACAAACAGCAACGTCACCGTGGCGCTGAGCTCGAAGACCCGCAATTTCGGCTCGGTCATCGCGAAGCCTGATGGCACGGTTGACTTCACCAACATCAACAAGGGCATCGATACCGACCTCGTGGTCAAGCC
>Ga0137459_1000152_pt1 | contig 24774 bp, 19 predicted proteins | sample EasRivERMGT700_2_FD_104908 | JGI IMG/M metagenome (GOLD analysis project Ga0137459, IMG submission 104908) | Soil microbial communities from meander-bound floodplain in the East River, Colorado, USA - East River MetaG ERMGT700_2 | ecosystem: Environmental > Terrestrial > Soil > Floodplain ...
AGCGGGCGAGCGGGTCAGCGGGCGAGCGGGTCAGGGTGAGGCGAGTGCGGGGGCGAGCGGGCGAGCGGGCAGAGGGCCAGCTAGGACCGTGTGGCGAGCTCGTCCTCGATCGCGGCTTCGCCCTCGCGGTACGACGGATAGCGCAGCGTGATGCCGAGCTCGGCCTTCATGAGCGCGTTGCGCACGCGCCGGTTGCGGTGCGCGACCCGCGGCGCGCCGGGCTCGAACATCTGGCGCGACGGCGGCATCGCGAGCCCCATGCGCTCGCTGAGCCACCGCGCGTATTGCCCCTGCGTGGTGGGCTCGTCGTCGGCGACGAGGTAGCGCGACCGGCTCGGCGCGTGGTCCTCGGCCGCGAACACGATGTTGACGACGTCGTCGACGTGGATCCGCGAGGTCGCGTGCTGGCCGTCATCGAGGATCCGGTACTCCTGCTTGCGGATCCGCTCGCGCATCCCGCGGCCCGGGCCGTACACCGGGGCGAGCCGCAAGATCACCGTGCGCAGCCGATCGAACTGGCAGGTCTCGACCTCGCGCTCGTCGCTCTGGACGTTCATCATCGGCGGATCGTCCAGCGCGACCGGCGTGGTCTCGTCGATCCAGCTCTCGTTGTCGGGCTGGCTGCCGTAGAGCCCCGCGGAGCTGAAGTGGATGAAGCACGCGGCCCCGGCGCCGTAGGCCGCCTGCAGCGCGGCGCGGATCGCCTGTCCGGGAGGCAGCATCGTGACCGGCGGGATCGAGTACACGACGGTCGCGCCCGGCAGCCCGCTCATTGCAGGGCTCAGCTGCTTGGGGACGCCGGCATCGAGATACTTGACCTGGGCGCCCACCTCGGTGAGCACGGTCAGCCGGCCGGTCGAGCGCCCGCAGACCCGTACAGACCGGCCCGCGGCGAGCGCTGCCCGCGCGAGGCGTGTTCCGATGTAACCGCAGCCGAGTACGATGAGCGGCGCCATCCGGGGATTGTCCCACAGCTGCCCGGGCAACTCGTAGGCGCGAGCGGCCGACCTTGCGCCTCCACGGCGTCATCCAGCGTCCCCGGTAGCGTTGGGTCCACGTCGGTATCCAGCTCGTCCGGGGACGGAGCGTGGGCCCAGCCCTGCGCCCCCGCGGGATACGGTGCCCAGAGCAGCGGGTCGATCGCGCTGGCGAGCGCATACGCCGTGAGCCGCCGGGCGGGATCCTTGGCCATGCAGCCCAGCACGAGGTGATCGATCGCCGGGGAAATCCCCGTGGCGAACCGCGAGGGCACCGGCCTGGGCGCGTTCAGGTGCATCGCCATCACGGTGTCGTTGTCGGCAGCCTCGAAGGGTGGGCACCCCGTGACGAGGGTGAACAGCAGGCAACCCAGCGAGTAGATGTCGGACCGTTGATCGACATCCCGGGAGCCGCGGCACTGCTCGGGGGACATGAACACGGGCGTGCCCACGATGCCTGACTCGTGCATCACCTGGCGGTCGCCGAGCTGCTTCGCGATCCCGAAGTCGAGGAGCTTCGCGCGCTCACCACCGGTGACCTCGAGATCGCGGACCAGGAAGATATTGTCGGGCTTGAGATCGCGGTGAACGACGCCGCGCGCGTGCACGATCCCCAGCGTCCGCGCGACCTGACGCACGATGTGCAGGGCCTCATCGGCGGCGAGCACCCCGGACCGCGCGAGCCGGCGATCGAGGGTCTCGCCCTCGAGCAGCTCCATGACGGTGTACGCGCTGCCGTCGGTGTGAAACCCGAAGTCGAACACCTGCACGATGCCGGGGTTCGCGACCGCCGTGGTGATCCGCGCCTCGTGGAAGAACTGCGTGACGACCTCCGACCGGCGCGACAGCTCGGCGCGCAGCACCTTGATCGCCGCGCGGCGGCCGAGCAGCGTGTGCTCCGCGATCCAGACCTCGCTCATGCCGCCCGCGCCGAGCGGCGCCACGATCTGATATGCTCCGACCCACGTACCTTCCACCATGTGTATTGCCCCGCGAGGTGACGCTATCTCCGATACGGATACGTATGGTGGTGCTCCGTGACGCTGAACCAGCGAGCGGCTCCCCCGACGATCACCGTACCAGAGTGCTGTGCTCGGTTCATCGGTCGAGCGCCCGTTATGGCGATGCTCGACGATGGTAGAGCACGCCTGGTAGAGCACGCCGCGCTCCAGGACGTGTCACGACGGTGTTCCACGTTGCCAGGCTTGCGCCGCTCGGGCGCACCTCCTCGTGGGAGCGGCAGGCGTGCCCACGCGGCCGGGCGCAAACGCAAGCGCGCACACGCTCGCAACGCCTCACGGCTCGCCGGCGGCCATGCGTGCCCTACTTTGCCATTCCCCCCAGCGCGGTGAGCAGCCACGAGACGGCGATCAGCAGCACGGTCAGGGCGGTGAGCAGGGCGACCGAGGTGGTGCGCTGGGCCGGCGTCGCGCGCGCGGCGTGCCCCGAGGCGTCCGGTAGCGTCCACCGCGCGTCGGTGTGAACCGCGCCCGAGAACGGCGCGCTGGCCCGCCCGTGCGTCCCGGCGAAGTACGGCGCCCGGAACAGCGCGCCGATCGTGCCGGCGAGCTCGCACGCCGTGAGCCGCCGGCCCGGATCCTTGGCCATGCAGCGCAGCACGAGGTGGTCGATCGCGGAGGGAACTCCGGGTGCGCACTGCGACGGCACCGGGGGCGGCTCGCCCAGGTGCCTGGCCATCACCTCGCCGGGATCCTCGCCGCCGAACGGCGCGCGTCCGGTGACCAGGGCGAACAACACGCAGCCGAGCGCGTAGATGTCGGAGTGCTGATCGACCTCCGGGGACCCGCGGCATTGCTCGGGCGACATGAACGCCGGGGTGCCGAGCACCGCCGCGTCCAGCCTGGTCCGGTGCGCGCCGACGAGCTTCGCGATCCCGAAGTCGAGGATCTTGGCGCGCTCGCCGCCGACGACCTCGGGATCGCGGACGAGGAAGATGTTGTCGGGCTTGAGATCGCGGTGGATGACGCCGCGCGCGTGGGCCACGCAGAGCGCCTTGGCGACCTGACGCACGATGTGCAAGGCGTCGGCGATCGCGAGCACCCCGGAGCGCGCGAGCCGGCGATCGAGGGTCTCGCCCTCGAGCAGCTCCATGACGAGGTACGCGCTGCCGTCGGTGTGAAACCCGAAGTCGAAGATCTGGACGACGCCCGGGTTGGCGATCGCCGTGGTGATCCGCGCCTCGTGGAAGAACTGCTCGACGATGTCCGGCCGGCGCGACAGCTCGGCGCGCAGCACCTTGATCGCCGCGCGGCGGCCGAGCAGCGTGTGCTCCGCCACCCAGACCTCGCTCATGCCGCCGGAGCCGAGCGGCTCCACGATCCGATACGCCCCTACCCGAGTACCTGCCACCATCGGTATTGTCCTGTGACGTGCGAGGTTGTTGCCGTGACTCCGAGATGGGCAATCCACAGCGCCCACGTGAGGGTCTGTCCGCCGCCCGCGGTCCGCTGGGGGCGTGTGCTCGCCGGGCGAGCTCGGTCGGGTCGGCCGGGTCGGCCGGGTTGCCGAGATGTGGGTCGAGCGCCGGCCGATCGAAGCGAAGCTCGCGGCGGTTGCGGTCAGCAGGCTGAGCATGGTGACCATCGAGCACGTCGCGTTCCAACCCGCGTCCCCGGTCCACGCCTCGGGGTATCGCATCGCCAAGTCCGTGGATCGCCCGCGCGTGTGCCTCCTGTTGTGCGCGATCGCGTGTACGGCTCCACGCAGCCTACGCGTATGTGCGTATGCGCTCGACCGTCCTTACGGCGTGTCTGCCAGGTCCTGCCGGCGCCGCGCGCGATGGTGCGTCGCGGTCCGCGCGCGTGATGTAAAGGCGATTTGACAGCCCGGCTGTTCCGCGCATGGGCCGGCAAAATGCGCGGGCAGGTGCGGTGATCGTGCCGCGTGACAGGGTACGCGGAGGTGCGTGGTAGGGTCGCCGCCGTCGATCCCGACGGAGAGGTTTGCAGATGAGGAAGCTGGTTATCGTCAGTTCCGCGCTATGGATGGCCTGTGCCGGCGGCCCCGCGCCGGTCGCACCCACGCCCGCGCCGGCGACCCCGGTGGCCAGCGCCCCGGCGCCGGTGGCCAGCGCCCCGGCGTCCCCGGTACCGGCGGCGCCGGCCGCATCACCCGACGTCGACGTCCGCCGCAAGCAGCTCGCGGCGCTGCTCGCCGAGCAGTGGGAGTACGCGCTGCGGCACGCCCCGGAGATGGCGAGCAGGCTCGGCGACCGGCGCTACAACGACAAGTGGAGCGACCGCTCGCTCGACGCGATCGCCGCCGACCTCGTCGCGACCCAGGGCTTCCTGACCCGGTTCGAGGCGGTCAGCCCGGCCGGCTTCCCCGAGCAGAGCGCGCTCGATCAGCAGCTCATGGTGCGCCAGCTGCGCCAGCGGCTCGACGACGCCCGCTTCGAGGAGTGGCTGATGCCGGTCAACCAGTTCAGCGGCGTGCACATCCGGCTGCCTCAGCTGGTCTCGTCCCTGCCGTTCTCGACGGTCAAGGACTACGAGGACTACGTCACCCGGCTCACCACGATGCCGGCGGCGTTCGAGCAGACGATGGCGTTGATGAAGCGCGGCATCGAGAAGCAGCTGGTGCCGCCGAGGCTCCTGCTGGACCAGTGCGTGACGCAGGCCCAGGGGCTCGCCAGGACCAGGCCGGCGGACAGCCCGTTTGCGGGCCCGGTCAAGAAGTTCCCGGACGGGATCGCCAGGCCGGATCAGGAGCGGCTGCGCGCGGCCGTGCTCGCCGCGATCCAGGGCCAGGTGCTGCCGGCGTACGCATCGTTCGCCGCGTTCCTCCGGGCGACCTACGTGCCGAAGGGCCGCAAGGACCTGGGGTACTGGGCGCTGCCCGACGGCGCCGCCCGCTACGCCGCCCGCATCAAGGACGCGACGACGACCGCGATGACGGCCGACGAGATCCACGAGCTCGGCCTGCGCGAGGTGACGCGGATCGAGGGCGAGCAGGCCGAGATCGGCAAGCGCCTCGGGTTCGCCTCGCTCGCCGCGTTCCGCACGCACGTCCGCGCGGACAAGAAGCTCTACGCCCGGACCCGCGCCGACATCCTCGAGCGCTACCAGAAGTACACCGACCAGATGTACGGCAAGCTCCCCGAGCTGTTCGGCCACCTGCCGAGCGGCAGGATGACGATCCAGCAGGTCGAGGGCTTCCGCGAGGCCCAGGCGGCCGGCGCGAACTACAACGCGGGGACGCCGGATGGCTCGCGGCCCGGCGCGGTGATGGTCAATACGTATCAGCCGACCAGGCGCCTCACGATCGACATGGAGTCGACCGCGTACCACGAGGGCGTGCCGGGTCATCACCTGCAGGTCGCCGTCCAGCAGGAGCTCGGCGAGCTGCCGCAGTTCCGCCGCCACATCCAGTTCGTCGCGTTCCAGGAGGGCTGGGCGCTGTACTCCGAGCGGCTCGGCAAGGAGGTCGGGTTCTACGGCGATCCGTACAACGACTACGGCCGGCTCCAGGACGAGATGCTGCGCGCCATCCGGCTGGTCGTCGACACCGGGATCCACGCCAGGCAGTGGACGCGCGCCCAGGTCGTGAGCTTCTTCCACGACCACTCGACGATCGACGAGCCGTCGGTGCAGGCCGAGACCGATCGCTACATCGCCAACCCCGGCCAGGCGCTCGGCTACAAGATCGGACAGCTCACGATCTCGCGGCTCCGCGCGCACGCCAGGGACGAGCTCGGCGCGGCGTTCGACGTGCGCGCGTTCCACGACGAGGTGCTCGGCGCCGGTGCGCTGCCGCTCGACCTGCTCGAGCACCGCATCGACGCGTGGATCGCGCGGCGCAAGGGCGCTCCGGCCGCGACGCCCTGACCGACCGCGGTCCCGGGCCGCCGCCCGATGGCTAGCGGTCGAACTTCTTCTTGATGCCGTAGGTCTGGATCTTGTGGACCAGCGTGCGCAGCGGCAGGTTGAGCGCGCGGGCGGCCTCGGTCTGGTTGCCGTTGTGCTTGTGCAGCGCCCGCACGATCAGCTCGGCCTCGTAGCGCCGGACGTGCTCCTTGTAGTCGCCGGGCTCCTCGGCCGGCTCGGGCTCTGCGGAGGCCGCGCGGGCGCCGCCGCGCACCCGGTCGGTGAGGTCGTCGGGCGTGATCGTCGAGCCCTCGGCGAGCACGACGGCGCGCTCGATCACGTTGCGGAGCTCGCGCACGTTGCCGGGCCAGCCGTAGCCCTCGAGGGCGGCGAGCGCGCGCGCGTCGATCGTCCGCACGTCGGTCCCGGCCTGCCGGCGCGCCTCCTTGAGGAAGCGCTCCGCGAGCGGGCCGATCTCGTCGACCCGCTCGCGCAGCGGGGGGATCTGCAGGGTCACGGTGTTGAGCCGGTAGAGCAGATCCTGGCGGAACCGGCCGGCCAGGGCCATGCCCTCGAGGTCGCGGTGGGTCGCCGCGATCACGCGGACGTCGACCTCGATCTCCTTCTCGCCGCCGACCCGCGTGACCTTCTTGGTCTCGAGCACCCGCAGCAGCGCGGCCTGCGCCGACGCGGCGAGCTCGCCGATCTCGTCGAGCAGCACGGTGCCGCCGCCGGCCTGTTCGAAGATGCCGCGCGCGGACTTGTCGGCGCCGGTGTACGCGCCCTGCTCGTGGCCGAACAGCACGCTCTCGATCAGCATGCCCGGGATCGCCGCGCAGTTGATGCAACGCAGCGTCGCCTTCTTGCGCGGCCCGCCCTCGTGGATCGCCCGCGCGATGACCTCCTTGCCGGTGCCGGTCTCGCCGTGGATCAGCACGGCGATCGTCGATTGCGCCAGGCGCTTGACGGTCGTCATGACCTCCTTCATCGCCGGGTTCTTCACGACCACCGCGGCCGGCTCGGCGGGCGCCTCGGCGGGCCGGCCCCCGCGCAGCGCGACCGGGAGCGCCGCGATCAGCTCCTCGACGGAGCCGCCGTCGGCGGGGAAGCTCGCCGCGCCGCACGCCAGCGGTGGATCGCCGCCGCTCAGCGTGGCGACCAGCGCCCGGACCGCCTCGGGGGTCGCCTCGGGGAGCGCGACCAGCACCGCCGCCGGGCCGTAGATGCCGACCCGGTCGACCGGGCGCAGCGCCATCCTGAGCCGGCTCGCCCACCGGCTGACGTGGCCGTCCTTCGCGCCGGCGCTCTTGACCATCAGCAGCGCGAGCGGGCGCTGGAACGTCCGCGCGCGGGTGATCTCGTCGGCGAGCGCGGCGACGAACCGGTCGTGGCCGTCGAACCCGCGCAGCTCCTCGTCGATCGACGAGATGACGTGGACCGCGACCATCACCGGTCCGACCGCGACCTCGTCGCCGGGCGCGATCTTGGCGCGGGTGACCTTGGCGCCGTTCTTCTTCGTGCCGTTGGTGCTCTGCAGATCCTCGACCCAGATGCCGTGGTCGTCCCACGTGAACCGCGCGTGCTGGCGAGACAGCCCCGGGTCGTGGATCTCGACATCGGACGGGGCGGATCGCCCCACGACGAGCGCGCGACCCTTGTCGAGCTGCGCGACCATGGCGCCGTCGCGGTGGTAGAGGACGAGCGTGGTGCGCGCGTGCAGCACCGTATCGCCGCCCTTGAGGGTGGTCCGATCCGTGGGTTTGCTCATCTCGCTTGCTCGATCACGCAAAAGCTTGCGTGCGAGCATGGCGCAAGGCCAAGAAAACACAAGCACTTACATGTGGTCCAACGCTTGCCTGAGCGAACGGAACAACGTTTTTCCAAGAGGCACATCCACATGTTCGCAGGTCTCATCACCATCGCTGGCGGCATCCTCGCCGCCTCTGCACTCATCATCGCCCGCAAGCCGAACGCCAAGGATCTGATCGACAAGATCACGCCTTACCAGGGCTGGATCGGCATCGTGATGTTCCTCTGGGGCGTGTTCGGCACGCTCCAGTGCCTCGGAGGCATCAGCATGCTCTCCGGCCGGCCGCTGTTCTGGCTGTTCTGGCTCGCCTCGGGCGTCGCCGACCTGGTCGTCGGCTTCCTGCTCGGCTTCGGCCTCATCACGAAGTATGCGCTCGGCAGGAACCCCGCCGCGCAAGCGCGAGGCCAGCAGATCCGCGCAAAGCTCGCCGCCTACCAGGGCGTGTTCGGCCTGTTCGCGATCGCGACGGGCTCGCTCTACATCGTCTGGATCTACCTCTGAGCGGACGTCGCCCGGTATGCCACACGGACCGCGGATGGTTCCACGCAGTGGCTCAGGGCTTGTCCAAGGTGGCGCGGCTCGGGCTAGAATCGGCGCCGGATCGCAAGCCCACGAATGGAGCGAGATGGCCAACGCCGACAAGAGGAAGCAGTCCCTCTACTTTCCTGAGGACATGCTCAAAGAAATTCAGCACGAGGCCCAGCGCCTCGACCGTTCCTTGTCCTGGATCGTCCAGCAGGGCTGGAAGCTCGCCCGCGAAAAGCTCAAGGCATTTCCGGCGAGCAACGACGACCCCGAGGGGCTGCCGGATCCGCGCGAGGAGTCGGCGTAGCCGTCACGGCGTGGCGACGACCGGGAGCTCGACGAAGCTCGCCTGGCCGGGTGCGTGGTAGATGCGCTGCGTGGCCTTGCGGTAGTCGGTCGGCTTGGCCCAGAAGATGTTGGGCACGAACGTCTGCGGGTTGCGATCGTACAGCGGGAACCAGCTCGACTGGATCTGCACCATGATGCGGTGCCCCGGCAGGAACACGTGGTTCGCCGACGGCAGGTCGAACCGGTAGAGCAGCGGCTTGCCGGCGACCACCGGCTTCGCGGTCTCGAAGCTCTCGCGGTAGCGGCCGCGAAAGATGTCGGCCGAGATCATGAGCTGGTAGCCACCCATCGCCGGCTCGCCGGCGACCTCGTCGGGGTAGACGTCGATCACCTTGACGACCCAGTCGGCGTCGGTGCCGCTGGTCGAGGCGTAGAGGTTGGCGACCGGCTGCCCGGCGATCTTGACCGGCGCGGTCACGACGTCGGAGACGTACGTGGCGACATCCGGCCGGCCCGAGGCCTCGCGCTGGTCGGACACCAGCCAGTGGCGCCAGAACACGTTGTGCTCGTAGGTGCTCGGCTGGATCGGCCGCGAGCGGAACGGCACCGGCTTGGCAGGATCGGAGACGTACTCCTCGAACGCCGTGCCGCCGGCCCGGGGCGCGGCGAGCTCGGCCCGGGGCCCGGTGTTGAGCCCGGCGCTCCCGGCGTTCAGATACACGGGCGTCGGCTTGATCGTGCAGCCGCTCGCGCAGCCGGACGGCCACGCGGACAGCTTGCGCCACGTGTTCGTGCCGGTCTCGAATGCGTTGACCGGCGCGATCTCGGCCGTGGCCGCGCCGGCCTTGCCATCCTTGCCATCCTTGCCATCCTTGAGATGGCGGTCGAGGAACGGGCGCAGGATGTCGCGGCGAAACGCCAGCGCCGTGTCGCTGCCGAACTTCACCGCGCCGAGCGCGCTGCCGTCGCCGATCTCCTGGCCGTGGTGCCACGGCCCCAGGACCAGGAACACCTTGTCGTTGCCGGCGTCCTTGGGCTCGAGCGCCTTGTAGACCGCGATCGCGCCGTAGATGTCCTCCTGGTCCCACAGGCTGTGGACCAGCATCACGGGCACCGCGAGCGGCTCCTTGGCGAGCAGCTTGTCGACGGCCTGGTCGCGCCAGAACGCGTCGTAGCTGGGGTGCTGGACGATCTTCTGCCAGAACCCGATCTGCTCCATGCCGTGGCGGCGGCCCAGCTCGCCGGCGGAGCCGGCCTCCATGAACATGTCGTAGTCGTCGAAGTGGGTGCGCCACCACTTGATGTCGTTCTCGCGCGTCGCCTCCTGATCGTGGATGTAGTCGATCCCGAGCTGGCGGAACGCGCCGTTGTGGAACCAGTCGTCGCCCATCCAGCCGTCGACCATCGGGTTCATCGGCACCGAGACCTTGAGCGCCGGGTGGGGATGGACGAGCGCCATCAGCGGCAGGAAGCCGTCGTACGAGATGCCGAGGATCCCGACCTTGCCGTTGGTCTCGGCGACGTTCTTCACCAGCCAGTCGATCGTGTCGTAGGTATCGGTGGCGTGATCGACCGGCGTCGGGTTCTGCGGGCCACGCAGCGGCCGGTTCATGACGTAGTCGCCCTCCGACTTGTACTTGCCGCGGACGTCCTGGATGACCCGGATGTAGCCGCCCTCGACGATCACGTCGGTCGCGTTGTCGTAGCCGTGCAAGCTCGGGCCGAGGTGGCCGCTGTGGCCGCGGCCGGTCATCTCGGCGGCGTTGTACGGCGTGCGGGTCAGGAGGATCGGCGCGGCCTTGGCCCCTCGGGGCACGACGATGACGGTGAACAGCTTCACGCCGTCGCGCATCGCGATCATCGCTTCGCGCCGCGTGTAGTCGAACCCGGCGTTCGTCGGCGTGAACTGCACCGGCGTCTCGCTCGGCAGCGCGGGGTAGGTCATGGGCGCTGGCGCACGCGCCGGCGCCTTGCCCGCGGGCTGGGCGGCCACCGGAGCGACGAGGCCACTGAAGGTGACGAGCACGACGAGCACACGCTGGGCTGGCTGCATGAGGGTCCTTTCATCGCATCGAACGAGTGCGGCAAGATACCGGGTTCAGGCGCGACCGGCGTCACACGCGGTGGCCTCCGCGGCGGGCTCGCCCCACAAAACCGCCGCTCCGGTGCGACCCGACGCGGACCGCGCCCTCTGGTGGGTAAGGCGATGCGATCGGTGCTCGACCCCGCCGGGCGCTTGCGCGGATCGCGGGCACTGCTGCATCCTGCGCGCGCCTCACGGATCGCGATCTCGTCGAACGAACAGGGTACTTCATGTTGCAGACAACGAACCTCGTGACCAAACGCCAGGTCCTCCGGTGCTGCCTCGCCGCCCTCGTGGTGGTCGCCGCGTGCGGCTCGGACAGCGCACCGCCGCCGGCGCCGGACGCCGGGGGCTGCCCGCCGCCGCCGGGCAGCACGGCGCCGACCTATACCGAGCTGTACACGAAATACTTCGCGGACGGCAAGCCGGGGCATTGCGCGACCGCCGGCTGCCACCTGGACGCGTCGAACGGTTGGGCCTGCGGCACGAACAAGGACACCTGCTACGCCGGCATGGTGAACATCGACCTCATCAGTCCCGCGGCCCCCCAGCAATCACGGATCGGCGACCCGCAGAACTCGCCGCTCAGCTGGATCAACCTCAACGGGAACATGCCGCAAGACGCGGTGATGCCGTTCCCCGAGGGACGCGACGCGATCCGCGCGTGGGTCGCGGCGTGCGCGCAGAATAACTGACGCTCGGTTAGTACGCGCTAATAGCGCAGCGGCTCGAGGTACGCCATGAGCTCCTCGGTGCGGTGGCGGAACGGCGGCGGAACCTGGAAGCTCGTGCCGAGCTCGCCGGCGCGCTCGTCGACCGTCATGCCGCCCGGCTTGGACACCGTGGCCTCGAACAGCGCCCCGGCGGGCGTGCGGACGTAGATCGAGTCGAAGTAGCCGCGGTCCTTGCGCTCCGAGGTGTCGGTGAAGCCCATGCCCTCGAGCCGGGACTTGACCTGATCCTGCGCGGTGAGGTCGTCGACCTGGAACGCGCAGTGGTGGACGATGCCCTCGCCGTAGGTCCAGCTCGCCTGCGGGAGCTCGGGCTCGAGCAGGTAGTCGACGATCTGGCCGCTCGCGCCGTCGCCGAACACGTAGCGCACGAACCTGCCGTCCTCGGCGAGGCGCCGGCCGCTCCACGCCTCGGTCATGAACTCGTTCGAGGTCTCGTGCTCGCGCACGCTCACGACGATGCCGTGCGTGCCGCGGATCGCCAGCTCGGGCGGCACCTCGCCGTTTCCGTACGGCTTGCGGTGGTCGTCGGCGATCCCGACGAGCTCGTAGTCGAGCCCGCACGGGTGCTGGAACTGCAGCGCGCGCTCGCCGAACCGCTCGGCCTCGCGGACCGGCAAGCCGTGCGCGGCGAGCCGCTGGGCCCAGAACCCGAGCGCCGACCGCGGCACCGACAGGCTGAGGATGCGGATCTGGCCGGTGCCCTTGCGCGCCTTGCGCCCTGACTGCCGCATCGGGAACGTGGTGACCAGCGTGCTCTCCTCGCCGAGATCGTTGCCGTAATAGAGGTGGTAGATCGGCACGTCGCCGTCGTAGAGCGCGGTCTTCTTCACGCTCTTGAGCGACAGCACCTTGGTGTGAAAGTCGTAGTCTTCCTGCGCGCCACCCGAGCACAATGTGATGTGGTGGTGACGCCGGATCGGGGCTGGGTTCGGCATGGACCTGTGACTCTAGGACCGCGGCCGGTAGCGGAGAAGCCGGGTCTGGGCAAAAGCGTCCGCCCGGGCGGGACCTGGCTCGACGTGCGTCAGCGCATCGTGGGATATGCCACACATGACCCGGCCCGGTGCGGTCCGACAGGTGTGCGTCGGGGTGTCGCCCGGGCTCCTCGTGTCATGGGCGACCGTTCGGGCGCTCTCCGGGGCAATGTCGCTGACGAACGCACAGTGGGCTGATATTCTTTGCCGGTGCGCGAGGGAGCTTCCATCGGCCCGTATCGCGTACTTCGCAAGATCGGCGAAGGCGGGATGGGGACCGTGTTCCTCGGCGTGCACACGCTGCTCGGCCGCCACGCCGCGATCAAGGTGCTCCTTCCGGAGCTGTCGTCGAAGCGCGAGGCCGTCGATCGGTTCTTCAACGAGGCCCGCGCGACCACCGTGATCTCCGATCCGGGGATCGTGCAGGTGTTCGACTTCGGGTTCACGTTCGACAACACCGCCTACATCGTGATGGAGTTGCTCGAGGGCGAGCCGCTCAACCTGCGGCTGTCCCGGCTCGGCGTGCTCGCGCCGGCGGATGCGTTCCGGATCACCCGGCAGGTCGCCGGCTCGCTCGGCGCGGCCCACGCGGCCGGCATCATCCACCGCGATCTCAAGCCGGACAACCTGTTCATGATCCGGGATCCGGAGGCGCCCGGAGGCGAGCGGCCGAAGATCCTCGACTTCGGCATCGCGAAGCTGGGCGACGGCGTGGTCGACCGGGTCCGGACCCAGACCGGCGCGGTCCTGGGGACGCCGATCTACATGTCCCCGGAACAGTGTAACGGCGCCATGCGGCTCGACCACCGCGCCGATATCTACTCGCTCGGCTGCGTGCTGTTCCACCTGCTGACCGGCCAGCCGCCGTTCGATCTGCCCGGCATCGGCGCCATCATCGCGGCGCACCTGCGCGAGGACCCGCCGCTGCCCAGCTCGCTCGCGCCCCACCTCCCCCCCGAGCTCGACGACCTCGTGCTGTGCTGCCTGGCGAAGTCGCCCGACGAACGGTTCGCGACGATGTTCGACCTGCAGCAGGCCTGCGACCAGGCGCTCGCCTGGATCGCGGCCACCGGCGCGCCGACGATCGCGATGGCCTCGGGACCGCGGCCGTTCGCCGCGCCACGCACGCCTGCGCCCTACGCTGCGCCACGCACGCCTGCGCCCCCGGCCTCCTATGCGCCGCGGACCCTGTCCGCGCCCGCGGCCCCGGCCTGGACCACGCTCAGTAACTCCGCGGGCCAGTCGTCCGTGGTGATGCCGCGCCGCCGGATGGGGCTATGGCTCGTGCTCGCGGCGCTCGCCGGCGGGGCGGGCGCGACGCTCGCCGTGGTGACGGCGCGCCCGGCGGCCCCGGCGGCCCCGGCGGCTACCGAGGTGCCCGCAGCTCCCCCCGCGCCGCGCGCGGCCGTGACCCCCGATGTGCCGGCGGTCGTCGAGCGGCCCGGCGCCGGCGCCGCGCCGGTCGCGATCACCCCGACGATCATCGACGTGGCTCCGGCCGCCGCCACGCTTCCCGACGCCGGCTCGCTCGCCGCGGCCCCCGCCGATGCGCGGCCGAGGGACGTGCCCGCCCGGCCCGCCGTGGTGAGGCCGCCCGCCAAGGCGAAGCCGAAGCCCAAACCCGAAGATCTGTATGAAGATCGCAACTAGATCGATCCCTGTCGTCGCGATCGGGATCGCGATGGCGTTCGCGGGGCCCGCGCGCGCGCAGAGCGCGGAGGCCGAGACCCTGTTCCGCGAGGGCAAGCGGCTCATGAAGCAGGGCCAGATCGCCGAGGCGTGCGACAAGCTCGACGCCAGCGATCGGCTCGAGCCGACCGCCGGCACCGAGCTCAACCTCGCCGACTGCCGCGAGCAGAACGGCCAGCTCGCCACCGCGTGGGCGACCTTCGTCAAGGCCGCCGCCGCGGCGAAGCGCACCGACAGCGATGGCAGGCGCGAGGCCGAGGCGCGCCGGCGCGCGGCGGTCCTGGAGCCGCAGCTGGTCTACCTCACGATCGCGGTGCCCGCCGACCGCCGGATCGATGGGCTGGTGATCAAGCGCAACGCCACGGTGATCGATCGGGCGCTGTGGGACCAGCGCGTGCCGGTCGATCCCGGCGACTACAAGATCTCCGCGCAGGCCCCCGGCTACGCGCCGTGGACCACGAGCGTCGCGGTCAAGACCAAGAACAAGAAGGTCGCGCTGCCGGTGCTCGAGAAGCGCGCGGACGATCTGCCGGACCCGGCGAGCGACGGCGTGGTCACCGAGCCGGCGCCCCCCGATGACCCCGTCGTCACGGCGGGACCGGCGGAGCCGAGCCGGTTCACCGGCGCGCGCAAGCTGTCGATCGGGCTCGCGGTGGTCGGGGTCGCGGCGATCGGCCTGGGGGTCGGGTTCGGGCGCCAGGCGACGAGCACCGAGGACCAGGCCGATGCGATCTGTCCGGACCTCGCGTGCGGCGAACCGCACGCCGTGGATCTCAACGCCACCGCGCGAAGCCAGGCGCTGGTCGCGAACATCGGGTTCGCCGTGGGCGGCGCCGCGATCATCGGCGCGGCGGTGCTGTGGTTCACCGGTGCGCCGAAATCGCGCGAGGCCCTGTCGATCGCGCCGACCCTCGAGCCCGGCCGCGTCGGCATCCGGTTCGCGAGGGCGTTCTGATGCGCGGCTCTGTCGCCAAGCTCGCCGCGAGCACCGCGAGCGCCGCGGTCTGGGCGAGCGCGACCGCGTGCTCGATTCCGGAGAAGTACCTCGTCGATGTCCCCCCGTTCTCGTGCCTCGGCCAGCCGCTGCCGGCCGTGGCGAGCCCGCAGATCACGATCGCGGGCACGCTCACCGATCGGGTCAACGGCGCCGTGCTCGCCAACACGGCGGTCGAGGCGTACCTCGTCGGGATGCCGACCCCGATCTTCATGACGGCCAGCAACGCCGGCGGCAGCTTCACGCGCGACCAGGTCACCGGCGGCGCCCCCAGCAACCTCTTCGTGCACGCGTTGCCGAGCGGCTACCTCGAGACCTACTTCTACCCCGCGGTCCCGGTCTCGAAGGGCCTGAACGCGACCATCCAGGCGATCACGGCGAGCGATCTGGTCACGATCGGCGCCGTCGCGCAGGTCGCGGTCGACACCGCCAAGGTGAACTTCCTCATCTCGGTGGTCGACTGCAACGGCGCGCCGGTGCCGGGCGCGACGATCACGACGGTCCCGGCCGGCCCGATCCGCTACTTCGCCGGCCAGGCCCCGAGCCCGAGCGCGGTCGCGACCGACGCGATCACCGGCGCGGCGCTCGTCATGAATGTCCCGGCCGACAACACGCTGATCAACGCGACCGTCGCCGGCATGACGCTGCGCAGCCACGCGGTCGGCGGCGTGGCCGGCGCGGTCATCCAGACCGAGATCCAACCATGAGCTCCATCGTCCCGAACCTGATCGTCGAATCGATCGAGGCCTGCCTGGCGTTCTACGTCGACCGGCTCGGCTTCACCCGGACCGTCGAGGTCCCCCACGGCGGCACCCTCGGCTTCGTGATCTTGAAGCGCGGCGAGCTCGAGCTCATGCTGCAGAGCTGCGGGTCGCTCGCGAGCGACCTCGCCGGCGTCGAGCCCACCGGGTTCCGCGCGGCGCTCTACATCGAGGTCGACGAGCTCGCGCCGATCCGCAAGGCGCTGGACGGCTGGCCGCTCGTCGTGCCCGAGCGCACGACGTTCTACGGCGCCCGCGAGATCATCGTGCGCGATCCGGCGAGCAACGTGGTCACGTTCGCGTCGCGCGAAGCCGCGTAGGGCTCCGCGGGGTTGCCGGGCTCCTCATTCACACGGCAGCGCGCCCGAGATCACGCGCACGTCGTCGATCAGCCCGTCGAAGTATGCCCCCGTGGTCGGAAGCGAATTTTCCCTCCCCAGGGACAGTAAATGGCCGGTATAGCTCTGGGACATGACGGAGGCCGTCTGGACTCGACTGCCGTTCAGGCACATGTAGCCACTGGTGCTGGTGCGGACGACGCGCAGGAACTGCCAGCCGGCCTCGAGATCGAATGTTCTGTAGACCAGGTCCGCCTCCGCGTACGTGGTCGCGGTCCAGAATTGGCACATGTGCACGGCGAGCTCCGGAGCCGCCGGAGAGAGATCGATACCAACGCCACCGCAACTCTGGCTGTCCCAGTCGGAGAAGATATTATTGAACTGGTTGCCGACGATCGGGTTCACGCGGAACCAGAACTGCACGGTGAACTCCTGGGGCCACTGGAAGGTTTGCCGGTCGTCCATACCCCGCTGGAAGTACTCGCCGGCGAGGATCGTCGCCGCCTTTCCCTGCTCCGGGAACGGTCCCGCCACCAGCATCGGTGGTTTGCTGGTGTTGCCCATGGCAGCGAAGTAGTTGAAGGTCGGGCCTCCGCACGGATCTGGGGTGGTATTTCCCGTGGCGGTCGTGAACGGCAGGGCGAGCTTGCAGCTCGATGGGAAGGTCGCGCCGTTGGCGCGGGTGGTCAGCTGGAGGCCGACGTCGGTCGCGCCGCTGGCCACCGGGGCGACGGCCACCAGGAACCGATCACCCGGGAGCGCATCGAGCGTGATCACCTGATCGAGGGCCGTGCCGGCGGTCGCCGTGCCGGTGAACAGCACGTCCTCGCGGCTGTTGCGATACAGCCGGATCGTCTGGGTGCCCTGGCCGGTGGGGACGAACGCCTTGAGCTCCAGATCGATCACCTGTGCGGCGGCCACGGTGAGCTCGATCGCCGGATCCGCGTCGCTCGCCCCGTTCGAGATCAACAGCGCGCCGGGCAGGGGGCCGCACGCGGGTGCCTCGGGGTGCGCGGCGCACGTCGTGATGTGAGTGCGTGGGTCGGCGCCGGACATCACCTGGCCTCCGACGGTCATGGTCGCCCAGGTTCGATCGCGGTGATCGTCGAGGTATCGCCACCGGTCGTGAGCGCCATGGACGGTGCCATCGAAGTCCGTCGCGGCGTCGGCGTTGCATGGATCGGCGCAGCCGCTGACCCCGTTGACGCCGCCGTCGTCACCGCCGCCGTCATCGCCGCCGCTGCCCTGGCCTCCGCGGTGAGCGCCGAACAGCGACTCGCTGCAGCCCCCGAGCAGGACGGTGCTCAGGACGAAGGCCAGGATGAAGCCCACCACGGTCGATCGTCGAATCAGAACCACAGCTCACCTCCGAGGAATGCGGGCAGCGCCGTGCCTTGGTCTTTACCGGCGACGCTCACGTACGTCTCGAGGCGGAACGCCAGGCGCGGCGTCGCGCGATAGCGCAGGCCCAGGCCGCCGGCGACGGCGACGAACCGGCCCGTCATCGAGTCGTCGGGGAACGCGATCGGCACGGCGCCGATCACGTGCAGCGACAGCGCGTCGCCGGCCACCCGCACGCGGAGCGACGGGATCACGGCATAGGCGACCAGCACGACCTCGACGCCCACGCCGAGCCGCGAGCCGAGCTCGGCGCCGAGGCCGATCGAGGGCGCGCCGGTGTTGCCGACGCGCCGGAGGTTCATGCCGAACCCGGCGTCGATCGAGAGCCGGGGGCGCGAGGGCAGCGGCACCGGCGCGACGATCACGTCCGTACCGGACGGCGGCGGGGCAAGCTCGCCGAGCGCGAGCTGGACGGTGAGCTTGTCTCCCGCGGCGAGCCGCACGGCCTGCTCGGCGTCGCGGCGTCCGGCGGCGTGCGCGGCCAGCCGGTACTCGCCCGGCATCAGGATCAACGGCATCGCCGGCTTGTCGAGCGGTGCGCCGTCCAGGGTCAACGCGGCGGCGGCGCTCGCCGGCGTGACGATCACGGTGAGCCGCGCGACCAGGGTCAGGACCGCGTCGAGCTCGGCTTGTGCGGTGGCGAGCCGAGCGGCCGATACCTTGTTCTGGCCGTCGGAGAGGAACCGTTGATAGCTCTTCACGGCCTGGGGGTAGTGCAACAGCTCGCGGTGGCACCCGGCGATGTTGTAGAGCACGAGCGGGTGCGGCGCGATCTCGTACGCCTGCTCGAACTCGGCGAGCGCCTCGCCATACTTCGCGTCCTTGAACAGCGCTACACCGCTCTTGAAGTGGCGATCGGCCTCCTTCTGGAGTTGCCCCGGCGCCCTGGGCGCGGGCGCGTCGGGCGTGGCCGCGCTGGGTGCGGGTGCCTCCTGGCCGGGCGCCCTGGGCTCGGGGGGCCTGGGCTCGGGTCGCTGCGGCGGGGCAGGCGTGCGCGGTTCCGGCGCTGCTTCGAGCGCGGCCGGAGCGGCCAGACTGCAGGCGAGGGTGAGGGCGATCAGGTAGGTTCGCATGTCACTCGTACGGGCTCTTGCTCTCGATCCGGTTGTCCGGATCGGTCTTCGGGAGGATCTTGTGGGGATCTCTGGGAGCGGTCTTGTCGCGCGGCGGGCGGCCCGCGCGCTCGAGCTTGATGACCAGGCGCTGGGTCTCGTCGAACGAGATGGTCTCGTCGTAGGCGAGGTAGCCGGCCGCGACGATCCGCAGCTGGTGGGGCGCGGCGTCCCTGGTGACCACGACCTCGGTCTCGCGGATGCGCTTGCCATCGAGCGTGATCGCGGCGCCGGGCGGCTGGATCATGAGCCGCAGCGTGATGGTCGTGGCCGGGTGAGTCGCCGGCTCTTCGGCAGGGGCCGCGGCGCTGCCGTCGGTGGCCCGAGGTGCGATCTGCGCGACCGGTGGCTCGTTCACGACGTGGGGTACCACGGCGACCGGTGGGCTGGGGTGACCGGTGAGCGCGATCACCAACCATCCGGTGGCGGCGGCGCCCATCGCGACGACCGCGAGCCCGGCCAGGATCCAGGGGGTCCGAGATCGGCGCAGTACGGCGGTCGGGAATGCGCCGGGGGCGTCGCTCGGGTTCGCGTACACCGGGAGCACCGGCTGGGATGCGTGCTCGTCGGCCCCGTGAAGCTCGTCGGGATCGTCGACGGCGGGGGCCCGCTCGGTGTCGGCGGGGGGACGGAACAGATCGCCCGGGGCCGTGTCGGACACCGTCGGGCCGGCGAACCTGTGAGGATCGAGGTCGGCGCTGCTCGATCGACCGAACGAGAGCCCAGGCGCCGAGATCCGCCCGTTCGCGTGATCGCGAAACGCCGGGCGACAGAACGCGAGCAGCGCCTGTTCGAGCTCGGCCGCGCTGGCCGGCCGGTCCGCCGGATCCTGTGCCATCGCGTGCAGGATGATCTGCTCGAGGCTTTCGGGCAGCTCGGGCCGCCGCTCGCGCGGGCGCTCGAAGTCCCCCACCGTCACGCGGTACATGAGCTGGTTGTAGTTCTCGGCCCGGATCGGGACGTCGCCGACCAGCATCTCGTAGAGCATCACGCCGAACGCGTACAGATCGGCCGCCGGGGTGATCTCGCTCTCGCCGCGCGCCTGCTCCGGGGACATGTAGTACGGCGTGCCGAGCACCAGGCCGGTGTTGGTCAGCCGGAAGTTCGCGTCGGTCCCCGTCGTGCGCGAGATCCCGAAATCGAGCAGCTTGACCATCTCGCCGCGGCTCTGGCGGACCAGGAACACGTTGTCGGGCTTGAGGTCGCGATGGACGATGCCGGCGTGGTGCGCGGCGCTGAGCGGCGACAGGATCGCACAGCCGAGCTCGCACGCGTCCTCGACGGCCAGCGGCCCGCTCACGTGCAGCCGGGCGGCGAGCGGCTCGCCCTCGAGGTACTCCATGACCAGGAACGGCTCGCCGTCGCCGCTGGTCCCGATGTCGGTGACCTGCGCGATGCCCTCGTGGCCGATCTGCGACGCGGTGACCGCCTCGCGATGGAACCGCTCGACCATCGGCGTCGAGCTGAGCTGCGGGTTCAGGACCTTGATCGCGACGCGCTTGCGCAGCTTGATGTGCGTCCCGAGGTACACCGCGCCCATACCGCCGGTCGCGATCAAGCGCTCGATCCGATACTTGTCATCGAGCATCGTGCCCTCCGACAGCCTTCGGGATCCCGCGGCACCATCCACCTGAGGAACCATAAGCTACGAAACGTCCGAACTCACGCCAAGATTGCTTCCGATGTGGCAGATGCGCTCGATGTGAGGTTTCCCTTGCGAAAATCGGCGCGCGCGTGTAGCCGAGGTTCACTTCGCGACGAATAGCCTCGCTACCACGCGTGTTGCCACGGGGACGGGAGCGTGCGGTGGCGGAGCCTTCCGCCCACGGCAGGCTCGAGCTCGTCGCTAGTCACACGGCAGCGCGCCGGTCAGCACACGAACGTCGTCGAGCTCGCCGTCGAAGAACGCCCCGGCCGGCGTCCAGACCACGTTCCTGCCGAGGTGCGGCGGGAACGTCGACTTGAGGAGGCCGGCCGGCGCGGCGAAGCTCGTCTTGCGCACCCCGTTCAGGCAGACATACACGTTGCCGTTGGTGTGGACGACGCGCACGAACTGCCACGAGCCGTCGGCGGGATACGCGGTCACCGCATCCTCGAACATCAGCGGGGCCGTCGCCTTGGTGCACGTGGTGACGTCGAGCTTGGGCGGGGTGGTGTTCACGATCGCGATGCCGAGGCCGCCGCCGCCGCCCGCGGCGCCGACGTCGAGGTCGAGGTCCGAGAACAGCCACGCGTTGTAGACGTCGACGAAGCCGCGGAGCTTGACCCAGAACTGCACCGTGACGTCGTGGGACTTGTCGAGCGTGCCGGTGCCCGTGAAGTACGCATCGGCGGTGATGTCCGCGGCCTTGCCGAGCTCCGGGATCAGCGACGCCGCCAGCGGCGGGGGCGTGTCGCCGGCGCTGTAGAGCTGGTGGGTGAAGTCCCCGCCGCACAGGTTGTCGACGGTGTTCCCGGCCGCCACCGCGAACGGCAGGGCGATCTGGCAGGCCTGGGGGAACCGGCGGCGCGCCGCGGGCGCACCGGGCACCGCCGCCGGGCGATCGATGGCCGGAGGTGGGTCCACCGGCGTCGGCCGCTCGGCGAGCACGAGCTCGACGGCGATCTCGTCCCCCGACGCGAGGCGTACGCTGCGCTCGCCCTCGCTCCGCCCGGCCGCGCGTGCGGCCAGCCGGTGCTCTCCGGGCGGCAAGATCAGCGGCATCACGGGGTTGTCGAGCGGCGTGCCGTCGAGGATCAGCGTGACGCCGTCCACGCCCGGCGTGACCGTCACGGTCACCCGCGCGATCCGCGCCAGGATGCCGTCGAGCTCGGCCTGCGCGGCGGCGAGCCGCGCGGGCTTCGCCTTGCCCTTGCCGTCGGCGAGGAACCGGCGATAGAACGTCACCGCCTCGCTGTAGTGCGACAGCTCGCGGTGACACCCGGCGATGTTGTAGAGCACGAGCGGCTGCGGCGCGATCTCGTAGGCACGCTCGAACTCGGCGAGCGCCTCGGCGTACTTCGCTTCCTGGAACAGCGCGACGCCGCTCTGGAAGTGGCGCTCCGCTGCCTTCTGCTCGGGGGTCTTCTGCTCGGGCCTGGCGGGCGGCGGGGCCTTGGGGCGCGGGGCCGCCAGCGCTGCCGGGGAGCCAACGAGGCCGGCGCTGAGACCGGTGATGAGGCCGGCGACAAGGCCGGCGGCGCGGAGGCCGCCACGGCCAGGGACGGGAGGTGCAACGACGGTGCACATGTCAGTAGGGGCTATCGCTGTCGATCCGCTCGGTGTTGGAGCCTGGCTTGCGCCCGTCGCTGCGCCCCGTCCTGGCGGTGCGCTTGAGCTGGACGACCAGGCGCTGGCTCTCGTCGAACCGGATCTTGTCGCCGTGGGCGCGGTGCCCGGGCGCGGTGATCCGCAGGGTGTGGTCGGCACCGTCCTTGGCCACCACCAGCTCGGAACCCTTGATCCGCGCCCCGTCGACCAGGATCACCGCGCCGGCGGGCTCGACGGAGAATCGCAAGGTCACGGTCGTCGCCTGGGGTGCGGTGGGCGGGGTGTCGGCGGGCGCGGGCGTGCTGCCGCTGCCCGGCGTCGCCGGGGGCACGGCCTCGGGCGGCGTCGCGCCGGCGGCGCTGCCGGTGGGCTGGGTGGTGGCCGGCGTGGTCGTCGTCGTCGTCGGGCCCGGCGTCGCGGGCACCGGCGCCGGCGTGGCGGTTGCCACCGGCGGGTCGCCGGGGCGGGTCATCCCGATCGCGACGGCACCGGAGACGCCGGCGGAAAGGATGATCCCGACGAGGATCCACGGCAGGCGTGACCGGCGCGGCGATCCGGGCGCAGCCGGGCGCTCGAGCCTGGTGGACGTCGCCGGTGCAGCTCCAGGCGGCGCCGGGAACGCGGGGGCCGTCGAGCTCCCGCCGGCGGCCATGGTGTGATCGGTGGCGACGTTGCCGCGGGGCAGGCCGCGGCCGGTGCCGTGCCCGCTCGACGGCGGCGGCGTCATGAGCGGGAGCCCGGGCGCCGACATCCGCCCGCTCGCGTGCTCGCGGAACGCCGGGCGGCAGTACGCCAGCAGCGCCTGCTCGAGCTCCAGCGCGCTCGCCGGGCGCTGCTCGGGCGCCTGCGCCATCGCTTGCAGGATGAGCGCCTCGAGCGCCTCGGGCAGATCGGGCCGCCGCTCGCGCGGCCGCGCGTAGTCGCCCATCATCACGCGGTACATCAGCTGGTTGTAGTTCTCGGCCTGGATCGGGACGTTGCCGATCAGCATCTCGTAGAGCATCACGCCGAACGCGTAGAGGTCGGCGGCGGGGCTGATCTCGCTGTCGCCGCGCGCCTGCTCGGGAGACATGTAGTACGGCGTGCCGAGCACCAGGCCCGTCGTCGTCAGCCGGAACTCCGACTCGAGCCCGGACGCGCGCGAGATCCCGAAGTCGAGCAGCTTGACCATCTCGCCGCGGCTCTGGCGGACCAGGAACACGTTGTCGGGCTTGAGATCGCGGTGGACGATGCCGGCGTGGTGCGCCGCGGCCAGCGGCGACAGGATCGCGCAGCCGAGCTCGCACGCGTCCTCGATCGGGAGCGGCCCGCTGGCGCGCAACCGGCTCGCGAGCGATTCGCCCTCGAGGTACTCCATGACCAGGAACGGCTCGCCGTCGCTGCTGGTCCCGATGTCGGTGACCTGTGCGATGCCCTCGTGGCCGATCTGCGACGCGGTGATCGCCTCGCGATGGAACCGCTCGATCATCGGCGCCGAGCTGAGCCCCGGGTTCAGGACCTTGATCGCGACGCGCTTGCGCAGCTTGATGTGCGTCCCGACGTAGACCGCGCCCATGCCGCCGACCGCGAGCAGCCGGTCGATCCGGTACTTGTCGTCGAGCATCGTGCCCTCCGGCAGCTTGCGGGGTCCGGCGGCACCTTCCACCCGGGGAACATAAGGCACGCAGCGCCCGAACTCACGTCGAGATTGGTCCAGACGTGCCGAGCCGGCGCCGCCGAGCCCGAAGGTGAGGTCCGCCTCGGAGCCCGATGATCCCAAACGAGACAAAAGCGACACCGTCCCCATCAAGCTCGAACGAGACAAAAGCGACACCGTCCCTCATCAAGCTCACGGAATCACAGCATGCAGATGTTCGCCCACGAGACGCGACACCGTCCCCATCCGGTAGGATGCGCGCCGTGCGGACCTACCTAGGCTTTGGAGTGACTCTCGGCGTACTTGCAGTGTCGTGTCATGCCCCGGCGCATGACCCCGGCACGACCCCCTCGGCCGGCGCGCCGGACCGCGCGGCCGTCTCGCCGCCCGTGACGACGGCGGCGACGACCGCGACCGCGAGGTCCGCCGCGCCGAGCGAGCCCGTGCCGCAGGGGCCGCTTCCGGGCGATGTCCGGCCGATACGCCAGGCGCTCGCGCTGGTGATCGATCCGGCGGCCGATCGGTTTGGCGGGACCGCCGACATCGCGCTGCACCTCGAGCACCCGCGGGACCACCTCTGGCTGCACGGCCGCGGGTTGAACGTGACCTCGGTCACGCTCGGCGTCGCCTCGGGCGCGACCCTCGCGGCGCGGTGGGACGAGGTCGATCCGAACGGCGTCGTGCGCGTCACGCTGCCGTCGGCGGTGTCGGGTGACGCCACGCTGCACGTCGTGTTCGACGCGGCGTATGACGCCCAGCTGGTCGGCGTCTACCGCGTCAAGACCGGCGGCGGCCCGGCGGTGTTCTCCAAGTTCGAGGCGATCTACGCGCGCCGCGCGTTCCCGTGCTTCGACGAGCCCGCGTTCAAGGTCCCGTTCGACATCACCCTCACGGTGCCGAGCGCCGACGCGGTGATCGGCAACATGCCGGTGGCCGAGGAGGCGGCGGCCGGGGCCGGCAAGAAGCGGGTCCGGTTCGCAACCACGCCGCCCTTGCCGTCGTACCTCGTCGCGTTCGCGGTCGGTCCGTTCGAGACCCGCAGCCAGGTGCTGGCGCCCGGACCGCTGCGCGCCCAGGCGCTGCCGATCGGCGCGGTCGCGGTGCGCGGCCGCGGCAAGCACACCGCGTTCGCGCTCGCCGAGGAGGCCGTGCTGCTCGCCGAGCAGGAGCGCTACTTCGGCGTCGCGTTCCCGTACCCCAAGCTCGATCTGGTGGCGGTTCCGGACTTCCAGTCGGGCGCGATGGAGAACGCCGGCGCGATCACGTTCCGCGACTCGCAGCTCCTGGTCGACGACCAGATCACCTCGCTCGGCCAGCGCATCGCCGTGACCCACGTGCTCGCGCACGAGACCGCGCACCAGTGGTTCGGCGATCTG
>Ga0137459_1000153_pt1 | contig 24704 bp, 22 predicted proteins | sample EasRivERMGT700_2_FD_104908 | JGI IMG/M metagenome (GOLD analysis project Ga0137459, IMG submission 104908) | Soil microbial communities from meander-bound floodplain in the East River, Colorado, USA - East River MetaG ERMGT700_2 | ecosystem: Environmental > Terrestrial > Soil > Floodplain ...
TGACATCAGGAAGGGGATCAGCTCGTCGAGGAGGGGCAGCTCGTTCGCCGCGATCCACAAGAACCTCTGCCATTGCGGTTCGATCCAGTAGCAACCCGGGGCGAAGCACGCAGGCCTGCGCATTTCTTGCAGCCACCCCGGCAGGTGCGGGGCCACCAGCCAGAGCGGCTCCTCACCCAGCCACGACGCGCCCTGCTCCTCGACCCGCTGCACCTGCCGCGCCTGCCGCCGGAGCAGCGCTCGCTCGACCGCTTCGCGATCGAGGTGATTGCCGGCCATCTTCAGCTCGAGCATCACCTCGCCGTGCGGCTGGGCCTCCGGCCACGGCGCAGCCAGGTGCTCCAGCAGGTGCGGCCGGCGGATCACGAGGAAGCCGTCGCTTTGAACCTTCTCCAGCCTGATCTCGGGCGGATCCTGCCACCCGGCGGCACCCCCCGTGATGCGCTCCGTCTCCTCGGCGAACGTCCGTTGGGCAAACAGCTCCAGGTGGCCCATGGCACCGCCGATAGTAACCTCAGCCGCCGGCTCCTGCGATTCGCGCGCGCGGTCGGGATCGGTCGGCGACAGCAGCGGCTTGGTGGCCCATCGGCAGCGGCGCGGGGTTTCCCGGCGCCACCCGTGAACCTGGACCGCGGCAGCATCTGCTCACCGCGCCGGCGCCATCGCCGGTTTCTGTACGGTCAACATCACGACCTCGGTGCCGTCGCTGTCGCCGGTGACGTTGTAGTAGTCGAAGTAGATCTGTGCCTGCGCCTGCGAGATCGCGGCGATCGCCACGTTGGCCAGGGTGATCGAGAACGCCGCACCTGTGGCGAGCGTGATCGGCGTGCTCGCCGGCTACCGCGCGGTCTTGCGCGGGGACGAGGGGAGATCCGGAAACGTCCGCGACACGGACAGCTCTTTGTTCAGGGCCTGCAGCGTCCCGCTGAGCCACGCCTGGTTGGACAGGGGCTCCGCGGCGACAGGCGGCGGCCAGGGATTCTTGGCGTCGTTGACCGCGCCGGTCGTGGCAAGCCAGGCCATCGGCTGCGGTGATGCCGCCGTGTCATAGATGACGATCGTCGATGCGGAGCTCAGTGTGAACTTCACCTCGCCCTGGAACCAGCTGTCGCCCGACGCCTCCACCCGGACGACGTGCTCGCCGGCGGTCAGTGCCGCGGTCCAGGCGCCGTTGTCATAGGCAATCACAGTGTCCTTCGCCTGTCCGCTTGTCTTGATCAGCAGATCCGGAGCCCGCGCGCCTGGCTGGCCGGTGACCGTAAGCGTGACGTCCTCACTGGTGCGTAGTCCAAAGATCAACTTGGTATCAACCGGCATGCGTGTGCTCCTGTGATCGGCGACCTTGCAGGGTCGTGGCGATGTGGTCTGTCTTTCCAGGTAGGACGCTTCGCCACGCACGATCGAACAGGTATTCGTGCCAGCTCGCTACGCGTACCGAAAACAACTACTTCGTACGCTCTGGCGGACTCGAGCTCGAAGGAGCGTCGCAGGCATCGCTGCCCCATGCGGCGAAGCTGGCCCATGCCTCCACGGGGAGCTCATCGACGAGTCCGCGTTGCGCTGCCGCCAGACCTTCGAGCGGGTTCGTGGACGCCGCCTGGGCATAGTACGTGCTCGTGACTCGCGCTGCCGCTGCGTCCTCGACAGACCGCAGCGTGGCGACCACGTAGCGCGAACCCGCCGCCAGGAATGCCGAGGGGAACCCGTCCCACGACTCGGCGTCGTCGCTGGCTGCGGTTTCGCACCCGGCCAGGACGACGACCTCCGGATTCAGGTCCAGCTCGAGGACATCGGCCGCGGTCAGGTTGCCATCGGAGAGGGCGATCGCACGACCGGACGATGTCGGGACGCTGTGTGTGGCGATGTGCAACAGCCGAGCGCCGTGCGCGGGCGCCAGCGCCGATCGCGAGGCCGCCGATCCTACGCGTGCTGCCGTGCCCCTCGAAGCGGCGATCTGCTGGACCTCGTCCGCGGCCTCGGGCAGATCGCCGCGCGAATCGCCGATGAGGACGGCCCGAGAATCCCACGTCGACGCGGCGCATCGAAGGGCCACCAGTCCTGGTAGGCGAGCTACCGGCCGATCTTCGATCAAGTAGTGGCCGCGAGAACGCAGCGCGGCGAACGGCACGTTCGCCAGGTCCCCGCTGGCGATCACATAGAGCGGCGACCGGCTGACCGTGAGGTCTGCCGGGAGGAGCACGACGGACGCGCGTTCGTTGGCCGCCCGATCGCCAGGGTGCAGGCGAAATCGGTACGCGGCCTCGCCGGCGTTCTCCGGAAGCCGCTCGAAGCTCACACGGCCGTGCACGACGTGAGCGCGCCAGGTCTGCGGGCCGATCGCGATGAAGACGAGCGCCTCGCGGTCACCGACCATTGCCATCAGGGCCTCCGCGCGGAGTGGCGGTGCGGGTGCCGCGAGCAGGTGCTGCCGGATCCGCGCGGCCGCGAGCGCCTGCGCAGCGGCGGTGGGCTCGCCCGTACGGTGGCCCAGCACGACATCCAGCCACGCGCGTGCATGCAAGGACTCCGCAACCACGAGCGCGTCCATGCCGCGATCTTGTTCGACCAGGAGCGCGAGCAACTCCACGTACGGCGGGGTGCGGCGCGCGAGCACCCACGGCCGTAGCTCGACCTCTTCCGCGGTGCTGCGTACGTGCTCGATGATCTCGATGGCAGCGCGATAGGCTTGCTCCGCCCGGTCGGGATGGTTGGCGTCGCGGTACATGCGCGCGAGCTGCAGGGCAATGCCCGCACGATAGTCGCTGTCGAGGGTGCCGTCGTCCGCCTGCTGGAACAAGGCCTCGGCTGCCACAGGATCATTGCGCCGGGCTGCGACATATCCCTTGACCAGGCGGAGCTTCCCGAGCTGGTCGTCGTCGGGGCTAGCACCCAGGTGCTGCTCCGCTTCCTCGAGCTCGCGGTCCGCGGCATCGAGACGGCCCAGCTGTGACAGCGCATCGGCGCGGTTGAGCCGGATTGCCAGGGATAGGGGCTCGACGCTCTTGCCCAGCCCCTTCGCGATCGCCTCATCGCGCTTGGCCGCCGCGGCATCGAGGTAGCTCAGGGACGTTTCGAGGCCCGGTATGGTACCGAGATCGAGCAAGAATCCTGCATGCTTGAGATAGATGTGGGCCAGCTCCTCCGGCCACGGCTCGGTCAGGCGCTCCGCGCTGAGAAAGCTCTCTCGTGCGGCCTCCTCCATGCCGATCCAGTCGTAGGACTCGGCCAGCGTGCCCACGGCGCGTCCGAGGACACCGGCATCACCGCTCAACCGGGCTTCCTCGACGGCGAGCTGGGACATGCGCAGCTGGTCGTCGAAGCGCATCTCCGGCCGCGGGACCCTCGACAAGAAGCCGGCGACCCGCGACGCGTCGGCGTGCCGTTCTGCACGCTGGTACTCGGTGAGCGCCTGCTGGAAACGCTCCCTGGCGAGGTCTTTCTCCCTGGTGAGGTCCTCCGCCGAGGCGCCGCCCCGGGAGCCATGAATGTACCCGGCGAGGTACGCCGCATCCGCGGCGACGTTCGTGTCGAGGAGCCGCTCGGCCACCGCGAGCGCTTCGTCAGCGCGCTGGTCCGCCCACGCAAGCCACGCGCGCCCCAGGCTCTCGCGGCCTCCCCATCGAGGGCCGCGACACTCGGCCACCACGCGATCCCATGCTCGGCCATCGAACGCGCTGTCGCAACGCGAACGGCAGACCTGGTCCTCGACCGCCTCCGGCCCCAGCGCCAGCGCCAGCGCCAGCGCGGCCACGAGCGACCCACGTCGGAAGATTCGCGACCCACGCCCAAGCATCCGCACGGCCCAACCTACCACGTGCTGCCATCGACGTTCGTGTTTCCCTCGCAGGCGCAACAGGTTGCACAACCCACAGGTTCGCGTCGCACGCCAGCTGCTCGATTTGGGCCGGATAGTTCGCCTGCACGCATGTGATGTCGACCGGGATCTGGCTAGCATGACGGCGTGGACGACGACATTCGCGCGGCGCTCCGCCGCGGAGATACGAACGTCGCGTTCCGACTCGTCGTGCAAGCGCACGGCCCAGCGGTCCACGCGACCTGTTGCCGGATCCTCAAGCGTCGAGACGTCGCGGAGGACGTGATGCAGCAAGCCATGATCGCAGCGTTCAAGAGCCGCGGCCAGCTCCTCGAGGTCGACCAGATCCGTGGATGGTTGATCCGGACCGCGGTTCGCAAGTGCATCGACGCGCTCCGCTCCTCGAAGCGCACGGATCGGCTTCATCGCGACCGGCTCCACGCCGACCACGCCGACACCGTGGATGGTGGGGATGTGCTCGAGTTGCTCGGAACCACCCAGGAGCACCGCGCGCTCGAAGCGTGTCTCGCCGGGCTCGCTCCCGACGTTGCCGCGGCCGTGTTGTTGAGGTATCGCGATGGAATGTCGTGGGAGCAGATCGCAGAGGCTGTTGCGATGCCACTCGACACCATCCGGATGCGGGTCCAGCGCGGTGCGCTCAAGAACCTTCGCGAATGCCTTGAATCGAAGGGGATCACGCCGTGACCACGAACCCCCCGCCCGAGGACGACGACGGCGTGATCGAGCGCCTCGACGCGGGGGAGCCGCCGAGCTCCCTCGAGGAGGCGCAGGCACGCGCGCCGTACGAGCGGCTGTTCGAGCGCATCCGGAACCTCGAGGACATCGCTCCGCCAAGCGGGTGGGAGGACCGGGCCGTGGCCCGCTGGTCGTCGGCCAGGAGCAGGCGGCGGGTCGGCATCGCACTCGGACTGACCGCCGCCATGGGACTGGCTGCCGTGGCCCTGCTCCAGCCGTGTGCTTCACGGACGAGCGGGCCCGAGTTGCAGGTTGCGGTGTCGGCGGCGCGTGGCACTTCACGCCGTGGCGACCACGTGGTGGGTGACGTGCTCCACGCGCGGGCGCGCATGGAACGAGCGCACGGGGACCTGCGTATCTACCTGAATACCAGGCTGGTGGCGCGGTGCCCTGGGAGCGAGCAATGTCGGCGCGACGCATCGATCGTGGAGATCGACTGGGAGCTCGTCGAGCCCGGCACGTATATGGTCGTGGTGTTCTCGAGCCCATCGGAGATTCCACCGCCGGTGGACGGCACGGTCGACCGGGATCTGCTGGAGGTTCGCAAGATCGGGGCGAGCAGCGCGACCGAGACAGTCACCGTCGGGCAGTAACCGCGACACTGCCGGGCCACTCGTTCCTCGCTCGCACGAACGTCATACCGGCCGTTCACGCCGGGCCACTGATCTGCAGGTCGCGATTCCTCGCACAGCTTCGTGAGCGGTCGCCTGGCGAGACCAGCGGGACCGTGCGGTCATGCTCGGCGTCTGTTCGGTTCGAGCCTCCAGTGTCGTCTCGGTGAAGCATGCAGGTGCCGGTGGCTCTACCCGCGCGAACCGCGCTGATCAGGGCGCGCGCACTCGTCGGTAGCGGTCGCTACCTCGTGGGCGCGGGCGGCCGCGACCCCCATGCCAGGACCCCGGACGGTAACGTCCGCGGGCGCTGCGGCTGCGACGATGCCGGGTTCCTCGCGTGGTGCTTCGGTTACGACCGGTATCAGCGTGGCTTTGCGTACGGATGGGACTGGATCAACGCCGATTCGATGATCCTGGAGGCCGAGACGCGCAGGGTCTGGTTCCGGCCGCTTCCGGAGCCAGAGGTCGGAGCGGTCGTGGCCTACGCCTCGATCGACCTGGAGCGCGACGGGCATCGTGACCGCGTGGGCCATACCGGTCTGGTGGTCGCGCTTCCCGCGAGGTGGAGCACCGATGACCACGCCTGGGCGGCCATGCGCATCATTCATTGTGCCCGAAGCATTCAGCGGCGTCGCGGACATGCCATCGACGAGACCCATGGCGTCGCCTGGGCCCATCGCGCGTCATGTCGAGGCGCATCGCACCCATACTGGAGGACACGCTTTCTTCGCTACGTTCATGGGGAGCCACGATGAGCACGGCCATCGAGGAGCGCGAAGCATCGACCGGCGAGTTGTTCGATCGAGAGCCGGCCGATCGTCTGGGTCGCATGCAACCACTTCCATGGCGAGGCCATGCGTTTCGCGACGCGCTGCCACGCGAACAAGACGCTGGGGCCCGCGCGCTCGGCGCGGCAGAGGCGCCGACGGTCGCGTGGTTTGCGATCAGCGCGGCAGCACGCCCCCCGATCACGGCGGCGATCGCGGTGGGAGACAGCGTGCGGCGTGCCGTGATCGCCCACTCGGATGGACACCCGACGTTCGTGGGGCGGGTCGACGGGGTGCCGCGGACGGGACACGGACATGCCTTCTTCTTGCCGTCGGACGACGACGGCGACGGGCGGCTGGATCGGATCCTGATCTGCGCGCGCGACGGGTTCGATGAGCGGGCGTTGCGGGCCCTGGCGCGGCTGCAGCAGGCCCCCATCTGGGGGTATGGGGGGCCGGATCTGCGCTTGACCACGATCGCGACGTGTCGGACGACCGACGTGGGAGGCGTGGCGAGCGAGGCGATGCGAGGACGTGCGGCGCAGATCGGCCCGGCGCGGATCTGGGAGAGCTACACGCCGTTCGTGCCGCCGCGATTTCCACGGAAGCGTGGCGGGCGCGCCGTGGACACGGTCGAGGCGCAAGCCCGCCAGATGATCGCGGGGCTGGGGCTGCCGGCGCCGCTGACGATCGAGGAACTGCCGGGAGAGGCGACGCCGGCGGGCGTGCCGTGGCAGCGATTCTTGCTGCGGCGCCAGCGTGGCGGTGGAGCGCGGGGACCGGGGCGTGGACACGGTCTGCGGCTGGCGTTCGCCGGCCCGGTGAGCGGGCCGATCGCGCTGGGCCACGGCGCACACCAAGGGCTCGGCCAGTTCGTGGCGATGGCGCGTTGATTCTCTGTTCGGTCCCAGGGCGCGGCACGTCTATCGAAAGACACCGCGTCCCGCGCGGGCCAGGAGTCCCATGGCGAAGCAGATCGAGACCATCCACGCGACGTACGAGATCGTGACGCCGCTGTTCTGCGGCGGCGCGTCCGCGGACGCGGCCGAGCTCCGACTGCCTAGCTTCAAGGGCGTCTTGCGGTGGTACTGGCGCGCGGTGGTGTGGCAGCAACTGGGCGGGGATCTGGAGAAGATCCAGCAAGAGGAGGCTGCCATGTTCGGCAGTCCGGGCGGGGGGCAAGGCAAGGTGTGCATGCGCCAGATCGGTGGAATGGCGCCGGGCGTGACCGTCGCGAAGGACACCGTGCTGAAGGATGCGCGCGGGCAGACGGTCGGCCCGGGTGCACGCTACCTGGGATACGGTGTGATGGCGGCGTTCCGCAGTCGGGACAAAGGAACGGAGGACGGGCAGCTCACGCGCGGATGCCTGGTGCCGCCGCTGGCGCTGGCGATCGAGCTGCGATGTCGAAGCCTGACGGACGAGGAGCGCGCGAGGCTGCAGCTGGCGCTGCGCGCCGTCGGGTTGCTCGGCGCGATGGGCAGCAAGAGCCGCAAGGGCTACGGCAGCCTGGTGCTGCGCGAGTTGACCGCCCCCGGCAGCGAGCCGTGGCAAGTGCCTCGAACGATCGAGGAGCTGCACGCGCGCATTGCAGATCTGCGCCGAGGCTGCGCGGGATCCGGACCGCGCGCCAAAGCGGAGGCACCGTACACCGCGCTGACGCCGCAATCGCGTCACATCCTGATTACAGCGCGCTCGCCTGTGGACGCGATCACGTTGCTGGATCTCATCGGTCGCGAGCTCGTCAGGTACCGGAGCTGGGGCAAGAACGGGAAGGTGCTCGGCAATGAGCATCACGAAGCACGGTTCCGGGATGACCATGACATGCAGAAACGTGCGGCCGAGCGACTGCCGATCAACGGCCATCCGCGTCGGGTCGCGTTCGGGCTGCCGCACAACTATGGCAAGGGATCGCGAAACACCGTGACTCCCGACGGGCTCGACCGCCGGGGCAGCCCCCTGCTCATCCATATCCATCTGTGCGGCAGCACGCCCGTGGCAGTGCTGTCGTTCTTGCCTGCGAGCTTCCTCCCGGGAAGGACCCGGATCATTGCCTTCGGGACGCTGGTGCCGGTCGCCGCGCCACCGGCCCTGTGGGCACCGATCGAAGCACTGCTCGATCGATTCCTGGGCATCACGACGAGCGCCTCGAGCGCGGGGCAGCGACGAGAGCCCTTCGGCAAGGCGATGGAGGTGCGGCCGTGACGCGCCATGTGCACATGTCGATCGGGCCGGTGCAGGCGTTCGTGGCGCAGTCGCAGCGCACGCGTGATCTGTGGGCGAGCTCGTATCTGCTGTCGTTCCTGTCGGCGAAGGCGATGCACCGCGCGGCCGCGGCAGGTGGCGTGATCGTGAGCCCGCAGATGGAAGACAATGCCCTGTGGCGATGGCTCGCGGCGCCGGCGAGCGAGCTGCCGACGACGGGATCGGTGCCGAACCAGTTCACGATCGCGGTGAGAGATGGGGTCGATGGGCGCGCGCTCGCCGAGGCGGCGGCGCGGGGATTCCTGGAGACGTGGAACGAGATCTGCGCCGCGGTCTGGCGCGAGTACCTCGAGGACAGCGGGGCGAGGACACGGGCGATCTGGGAGCGCCAGGTGGCGGGCTTCTGGGAGCTGGTATGGATCGTGGACGACCGCGGGGAGTCGAGCGGGCTCCGCGCGCGCAAGGACTGGCGCACCCTGGAGCTACCCGACGAGCCGGGCGACAAGTGCACGGTCCTGCCCGAGCTGCAGGAGCTGTCGGGCGAGATCCGGGCCCAGGGAACGGACGCGCGGCAGAGACAGGACGCGTTCTGGGCGCGGCTCGGCGACGGCAAGCGGGTGGGCGCACTCGATCTCGAGCCGAAGGCGCGTCTGAGCGCGATCGCCCTGATCAAGCGGCTGTTCCCGCGGGTGGCCAAGAGCGCGCTGAAGCAGCGCCTCGATCGGGTGACATGGCCGTCGTCCGTCGATCTGGCGGCGATCCCGTGGTGCGAGCGCGTGGTGGCCGCGGCACCCGCCCCGGCGCGCGCGTACGCGCAGGCCGTGCTGGAGATGCGTGTGAGCAGCGCACGTTCGGGCGGCGTCTCGGAGCTGGTGAAACCGCCATCGGGTGTCGACGCCGGCGCGTTCACATCGATCGACACGAACTGGTTCCATGCGTCGTACCTGAAGACGGCGGAGCTGGAACCGCCACTCACGCCGGGCGACCGGAGCCGGTTGGAGAAGTTGCTGCAAGCGCTCCACGAGACGGTCGACGCGATGGGACGGCCACTGGGCGCGCCGCCGATCTACTTCGCGCTCCTGCTCGCGGACGGTGACCAGCTGGGGAAGCTGCGTGGGCCGCTCGGTACGGCGAAATTGTCGGCCGCGCTCGGACAGTTCAGCAGCGGTGTCGAGAGCTTGGTCCGGGAGCACCGTGGCGTGACGGTCTACGCGGGCGGGGACGACGTGCTCGCGCTCCTGCCGATCGATCGCGCGCTCGACTGCGCGGCGGCGCTCGAGCGCGACTACCGCACAGCCTTCGAGAACAGCCCCGGGGCGACGCTCTCGGCGGCGGTGGTGTTCGCACATGCGCGCGCGCCGCTGGATCAGGTGCTCGGATCGGCGCACCGGCTCCTCGATGATGTGGCCAAGACCGCGAACAACCGCGCGTCGCTGGTGGTCGCGGTGACGCGGCGGAGCGATCCGGCGGCTCAGTGGGTGACGACCTGGCAACGGTCCGGCACGCCAGCGGTGCAGGCAATCGACGAGCTCACCGGGACGATGGCGACGGATCAGCGGCTGCTGTCGGGGGCGCTCGATCATGCGATCTGGGAGTTGCTGCGCCGGCTGGGCAGCGGCGTCGACTGGAAGCCGGGCACGTTCGCCCGCGTCGACGCCGGCCTCGACCTCGAGCCGCTGATCCGCGCGGCGGTGCTGCAGAGCCTGTCCCACCGCGACGTGAACGATGTCGACGCGGAGGCGACCCTCCTCACGGCGCTGATCCATCCGCTGCTCGCGCCCGCGCGCAACGAGCCCGCGCACAGTCCCGATGTCGCGCGAACCGACTCGGCTGAGCGAACCGCGCCGGCTGCGCGAGAGGTGGGGCTGGACGCGCTCCTCGTGGCACGCTTCCTGGCCGGCGGCGGACTGGAAGGAGAGCACCAGTCGTGAAGATCGCACTGACACCGATCGACACGCTGTTCTTTCGCGACAGCACGCCGTTCGACCAGGGTGCCTCGCCACAGGATGGTGTTCCGAGCGTGTTTCCGCCCCACCCGCCGGCGGTGACCGGCGCGATCCGCGCTGCCCTGGCCCGAGAGAACGGCTGGAACGGTCGCGACCCGTGGGATGCGGTGCTGGTGGCGGCGCTCGGCGACGGGCCCGACGTCGGTCCCCTCCGCGTGACCGGCCCCCTGGTGCTGCGCGGCGACGTGCCGGTGTTCCCGCTGCCGCGCCACGTGATCGCGTCGCGGATCGACGCGCGCGGCGCCGCGGCGCCGCGGTGGCGCGCCACGGGATGGATCGCACCGGGTGCGCGGGTGGAATCCGATCTCGGTCACGTGCGGTTGCCGGTGCCGAAACCCATGGCGGGCGAGACGGATACGCCCGGTGCGGCCGATGACAAGGCGTCGCGCTCGAGGCGCCCGTGGGTGACGGCCGTGGGGCTGTACCAGATCCTCGACGGGTGTCTGCCGGCATCGACGGAGCTGATGGACTCGTCGGCGCTCTGGGTCGAGGAGCTGCGGGTCGGGATCCACCGCGCGTCCGGGACCCGGACCGTCGAGCGCGGCATGCTCTACAGCACGCGCCACGTACGGCTACGGCGAGATGTGCGCATCGGCGTCGAGGTGACCGGCCTGCCGAACGGCTGGACGCTGCTCGTGGATGCGCGCAGCTCCTGTCCCCGCACGATCGCGCTTGGCGGCGAGAGCCGGCTCGCGACCGCCGAAGCATGGAGCGGGCTCGCGCGCGGCGAGCGCATCAGCGAGATGCCCCGTCGTGCAGGCCGCCTGACGCTCGTCGCGCTGACGCCGCTGCGCCTGGCGCGCGGCGCGATCGCGGGGTGCGTGCCGCTGGCCCCGGGACTGCGCGTCGCGTGCGCGTGCGTGGACCGGCCCCTGCGGATCGGTGGCTGGGACTCGCGGCAACGCGTCCCCCTGCCCCTGACAAACGCCGTGGCCCCGGGCACCACCTTGTTCTGCGAGGCCAGCATCGACGTGCTCGATGCGCCCGATTCCGATCTCGAGCGCGGCCTGATTCGCATCGGACGCGACGTCGACGCGGGCTTCGGCCTGTGCGCGGTCGCCCGTGACCCCTGGGAGGAGCTGCCATGAAACCTTTTCTGCTAGGAATGCTCGCCGAGTCAGCGCTGCATCACGGCGCCGGCCGCAGCACCGGCATCATCGACCTGCCGGTGGCGCGCGAGGCCGCCACGGATGTCCCCTTCATCGCCGGATCGGGCGTGAAGGGCGCGCTGCGCGATCGCGCGCACCAGCTCCGCCGCGAAGATGCGGAGATCGATCACTGCTTCGGCAAGCAGGAGCACGCGGGCATGCTCTCGAGCGCGGATGCGCGCCTGCTGCTCCTCCCGGTGCGGAGCCTCACGGGTAGCTACAAGTGGCTCACCTGCCCGCTCCTGCTCGAGAGGTACCGGCGCGACCTGGCGCGCTGCGGGATCCGCCGCGCGGTGCCAGAGGTCCCGCTGTCGGCGCGCGACGGCCGCAGCGGCGTGGCCGGCGCAGGCAAGGGCACGCTCTTCCTGGAGGAGCGCGAGCTCGCCGTGACGGAATCACTGCCGGCCGGGCTGACCGACGCGATCGGGCCGCTCCTGCGTCACGCCGAGACCCGCAAGCGGCTCGCCGGACAGCTCGTCGTGGTCGGCGACGACGACTTCGCGTGGTTCTGTCGCTACGCGCTGCCGATCGCAGCGCGCAACCAGCTCGAGCGCGACACCAAGATCAGCAAGAACCTCTGGTACGAGGAGAGCCTGCCGCCCGACACGGTGCTCTACACGCTCGTGATGGCGCGCGACGATCGCAGCGCCACGTCGTTCGTGATGCTGTTCCCCGAAGAGGATCCATATCTCCAGCTAGGCGGCAACGAGACAGTCGGCCACGGCTGGGTCGCGATCACCGTGCAGCCGGGCGGTGCCGCGTGAGCCCGCCCGATCCGGCGCCTACGACCGAGCGTACGAGCAGCCCCGAGCAGCAGCGCGCCGCGCACGCGCTGCGCACGGTCAACGCGGTCGCTGCGCTCGATGATGCGATGAAGAAGGCCTACCGCTCGTACGTCGAGCGTGTCGGCACCACGATCATCACCAACGGCCTCGGGCAGGCACTCGCCACCGAGCTGGCAGCCGCGGGCGGCAGCGACACCGAGGCGCCGCAGAAACGCGCGCATCGCGCGCTCTACCAGAACCTGCAGTCGTGGCTGTGCGGCGAGAGTGGTGTGCTGCGCGGCGCCGATCTGCTCGCCACGATCGTGGCCATTCCCCAGGCGGACTACCTGCGTGCGCAGACCGAGGCACTGGCATGGCTGGTCTGGCACAAGAAGCTGTGCCGCGCGTTCCTCCCGCGCGGCCAGGCGGAGTGACATGCAGCGCCCCCTCTACACGACGAATGGCGCGGGCTACGTGCGCGGTGATAGCCATGCTGGCCTCTGGTACGACAAGTTCTGCGACACCTGGACAGTCGCCGATCGCCGCTGGTCGATGATCGCCGACGCTCAGGGTACCAACCCCAAGCTTGCCTGGATCCAGCGCGTCGCTGGTGACGTGGGCCGCCCCGATCTGGTGTCCGAGGCCACGCATCGCCAGCTGCTGCTCGCAGGTGCGCGGGGCGGGCGCGTCGGAGTCTTCACGACCGAGAGCCGCTTCGTCACTGGCACCGGCCGCAACCACCCCGTCGAGAACGGCTTCGCCTGGCATCCCACGCTCGGCACGCCGTATCTGCCCGGGAGCTCGATCAAGGGCATGATCCGCCGCTGGGCCGAGGCAGCAGGCGAGTCGCCGGCGCGGATCACCGCCGCGTTCGGCCCCGACAACCAGAGTGACCAGGGCGACCCGGTCGTCCCTGGCGACGACGACCCGACTCCGCGCGGTGCCGGTCGGGTGATCGTATTCGATGCGATCCCGGTGAAACCGCCCCGCGTCGAAGCCGACGTCCTCACGCCGCACTACGCCAACTGGACGCCGGAGGACCCGCCGGGAGACTGGCGCAATCCCGTGCCCGTTCCGTTCCTCGTCACCGCTGCGGGCACCGATTTCCTGTTCGCGATCGTGCGCGCCGGCTCACGTGCCGATGCCGCGGGCAAGGACGCCGACACCGACCTCGCAGATGACGTGTGGCGGTGGCTTACGTCCGCGCTCGGGGAAACCGGAGCCGGAGCCAAGACCGCAGTCGGTTACGGGCGCTTTGCGCGGGCCGACGCGGCCACCCAGCAACTGCAGCAGCGCCTCGGCGCGCACCAGGCCGAAGCCCGCCGCGTCGCCGACCTGCAGACGCCCGAAGGTCGCTGGCGCGTCGCGCTTGACGGTAAGGCGGAACCCGATGTCGTCGGCCTCGTTCGCCAACACCTCAAGGACGGCAAGCTGACCGATCCGACCGATCGCCGGACCTTCGCTCGCGCGGTCCTTGCCGGCCCGTTCGCGCAGTGCTGGCGCGCCGGCAAGCCCGTCACCCAGGGCCTTCGTCAGGGCGCCCTGCCGGGCAGCGACAAGCTCAAGGAACTGCATCGGCTGCTCGTTGCGGCGGCCGGCACATCGGAGTCCGCTCCATGAATGATCGTGAAATCCCGATCGTGATCCTGCTCGATCTCGCCACCGACGGCAAGACCACATCCCATGACGTGATCGAGCTCATCCCCGGTCAGCCCGAGGTCAAGCACCAGCTACGCGCCACGCGGTTCGGTGCGCCCGAGAGCCCGACCGGATGTCCCGACAACCCAGGGGACTGGGCGCTGTGTACAGGTGCCCTGATCCGCCTCGCGGACGAGGCCAAGCGACAGGCAGCGAAGGTGCGGAAGATCGGCACCCAGGTCAGGTTCTGGATCGCCGGCAACGCCGGCCTGCCGGTCTTCTACCTGTTCGGGCACCTGATGTCACGGTGGGGCGGCGCGATCACGCTGGTCCACAAGGAGGGCAGCGACCCGGCTCGGTTCCTCGTCCTCGAGTCGGCTCCGGGTGACTTCTTCGATGAAGTCCACAAGAGCAACGCCACCGCCGCCGGAGCCGTCAGCTTGTTCGTGTCGTCCAGGAGTCGCCTGGATCCCGATACGGTCGATGCCTATCAGGCTGTCGAGGGATTGCCATTCACCAGCAACGTGATCTTTCACACCGGTGAATCGATGACGGCAGTCAACTTCGGCAGTGCCGTGCGCCAGTTCGACGAGCTTGCGCGCGGCTTACCGGCGCGGACCATCGCGGTGTTCATGCGGGTTCCCACACCGCTCGCCTTTGCGCTCGGCCGCGCGATCAACCCGAGGACCGTCGGCGCGATCACCGTTCCGTCGTTCGACATACAACCCGATCAATCTCGCGCGTACCGGCCGGCCATTCACCTGCCCCTGACCCGCACCGACCCCGTCCCTCATCCGCACACGCTGCTCTTCTTGGCGGCCAGTCCGCGCGGCAGCAGGCCGCTCGAGCTCAAGCGTGAGCGGGATGCCATCGAGCAGGCGATCACTCGCGTGCCAGGCGGCAAGCGACGACTGCGCTTCGTGGCACATATGGGAGTAGACCCGGACGAGCTCGTCGATTACCTCCACCAACATCAGCCGGCGATCGTGCACTTCAGTGGCCACGGCAACCCGCACGGTATTGCGCTGGAGACAGACTGCGGTGATCCCACGATGATTCACTCCGGCGCGCTCGCGCACGCGATCAAGCGCGAAGCACCCGAGACGCGCTTGGTGGTCTTGAGCGCATGCCACAGCGAGACCAGCGTGACGCCGCTCCTGCAAGTGGTCCGCTGCGTGATCTCGATGTCGGATCGGATCGACGACACGGCGGCGCGCGCGTTCGCGACGGCGTTCTATCGCGCGATCGCACTCGACCGCCCATTCGAGACCGCGTTCAACGACGCGACAGATCGACTCGACATGAAGAGCATGACTGACAGCGATGTCCCGCGCATCGCCTTCGCGTCAGAGGACGAGCGGAGCACGCTCAGCGTCTGCTCCATCGCATGCGGCTCGTGATCGGTCGCGCGCCAGCGAAACGTTACCGAGCAACGGCGATGGGTGATGCTGTCGATCTGCTCGCATGCCTCGATAACTTCGAGTGGGTGATAATTCATAAATGATCGAATTTATTATGATATCGGAGTTTGATACGATGTGCGAGCACCTGGCAATCCTTCAAGGTTCGGCTCTGCTGATTGGCGCAGGTGTCAGAGGGTGACCGGGGATCAATACGTGGAGTCGATCCTGGCAAAGTACGCGGTGCCGCGAGGACCGACGTCGGCTGCAGAAAGCTCGGAAATATCGTTGCAGGTCCGATTCGTAGCTGGGCGGGGGCGCAACTCAACGAGCTCGAGTACTCCGGTTCGTACGCCAAGGAGACCGGTGTTCACGGCGTGTCCGACGTCGACCCCCCTCTGTGCCAACGTCACTTGAGACAGTCCCACCCCGATATCTCAGTAGCGATGGGCGGAGAATGGTTCCCCAAGCGTGCCCAAGCCACCCCAAGTTCCTGGTCGAGAGCCGCCCACCGAGGGCGACCCAAGCCTAGTGAGCAACGCCTCGCAAGAGTCCGTGCCAACCAAGACGCGCCGAGAGTTCACGGCTTCCGAGAAGCTGCGGCTTCCGAGAAGCTGCGGCTGGTGAAGGCAGCCGACTCGGCTCTCGCGAGCGGCGGGTGTGGCGCGCTCGAGGCGGTGCTTCGCAAGGAGGCCATCTACAATTCGCAGCTGGCCGCTTGGCGCCAGTAGCTCGAGGCAAGCGGCGAGGCCAAGCTGACGTCGCGGAAGCCAGACCGGAAGCCGAAGCTCGGGGCGACGTACCGCGCGTTGCTCGCCGTCACGAAGCAGAACGAGACCCTCCAGCGCAAGCTCCGCGTGGCCAACGCGCTCATCGATGTCCAGCGCCCGCCCTTGCCGACGGTAGTGGGCGTGGCGGGAAAGCTTCCCGTCTTGACCAAATCGCAACCGTCGACCTGAGCATTCCCTGGCGCTGGCGTTCGTGCTCCACCCTGTGCCCACCAGCGCCGACGTAGTAAGAGATCTTCGATCGGATCGTGCGCTGGCTCGCCGACGAGGCGCGCAGCGACAACGTACATGAGGGCGTCGATGTGCGCGCGCTGGGCGGCGACGTGGCGCTGGCGCAGGACGGCAAGCCGAGTGTGCGCACCTCGCCTGGTTCCAGCTCGGGCTACTTCGAGGCACCCGAACCTCTCTTATCGTCCTGGCCACGATACACTCCGAAGAGGTTCGCCGATGGCCTCCGTCCAATTCCAGGTCGTCCACACGCGGAAGCAGGCGCGCCCGCGCAAGGGCGTCGTCCTGCTCGAGCCATCCCCGTGGGATGACTACGGCTGGAGGTGCACGTTCCACCTGCTCGTGGCGAAAGGCGACGCGCACCAGACGATCGGCGAGTGGAAGATCATCGACGTCGAGCAGCCCGACGCGAAGCGGACCGAGCTGCCGCCGAGGTTCACCCAGCTCCCACCACGCTATGTCTCCCTCGGCCAGCAGCTCGCCGCGTACCAGCGGCTCTCGGCACTCCGGGCACCGATCGCGACGGGCATCCTCTCCGGCCTGCGCGACCTCGTCTATCAGCCGCGGCCCGAGCTCCGCGACACACCGTGGTTCACGCGCACCCTGGGACGGTTTGCCGCCGCTCGCGCCGCGCTCGAGCGCGGCGGCGATGTCCTCGCGGAGGCCAAGCTGCTCGCGACGCCGCGACGCGCACGGCCATTGCCGGACACGTTCGACCTGCGCATCCGCGCACACCTGCGTGGCTTTTCCTCGAAGCACGAGCTCTCGCTCTCGTTCTCGCGGGCGGAGCGCGAGGCGGGGCTCCGGCGCATGGTCGTCCTGGTGGGCCCCAACGGCTCGGGCAAGACGCAGCTCCTGGCAGCGCTGGCGCGCGCGCTGAGCGGTCTCGAGGTGAAGGACGTCGAGGTCGTTCCCGAACAGCCATTTACGCAGGTGATCGCGGTATCCTATGGTGCCTTCGATCACTTCGTTGTTCCGCAGCTGCCGGACGTCCCCATCGGCTACGTGTACTGCGGGCTTCGCGTGCCGCCCGACTACCATGTGCGCCGCATGGTCCGGAGCCTCGACGATGCGATCGAGGAGGCAGCGGCCGCGATGCCCCGACGGGATGCGGGCATCGTGCGCGAGGCGTGGCAGCTGGTGCTGCGCAAGGTCCAGGCCGGAGCGCCGATCGACGATGCGCGGCGCCGGGCGGCATCGGCCGATCCGGCCACGTCGAAGGAGCGCATCATCACGCTCGGCGTCGAGCACGCGGTCGAGGAGATGGTGGCGCGCATGACGAGCATGGCCGGGTCGGGCGCCGAGAAGACTCGCTATCGCCTGTGGCGAGAGGCGATGAAGATCATCGGCCTTGATGCGCTGTGCAAGGCGGTTGAGGGCGGCGCCGAGAAAGCGCATAGCGTCCTGCGTGACCGCCTCAGCGCGGGCCAGAAGCTCGTCGCGCTTACCCTCACCAACGTGACCGTGCACCTCCAGCCCGGCTCGATCGTTCTGCTCGACGAACCGGAGACTCACCTGCATCCAAATCTACTGTCTGCCCTGTTGCGCGCGCTGCGCATGCTGCTCCATCACTTCGACTCCTACGCGATCGTCGCCACGCATTCGGTCGTTCCACCGCAGGAGATGCCCTCGAGCAACCTCGTCATCCTCGACGAGAGCGGCGTCCAGGCCTCTCGTCCGCTCGAGCAGTGCTTCGCGAGCACGCTCGACGAGATCACGCGGGTGGCCTTCCGCACGGGCCCACGCGATCAGAACTTCAGGACGATCTTGAAGGAGTTACGCCGGCACCACGACGCAGACGAGATCCTCGAGCTCCTCGGAGGGGAGCTCGGCCTCGGCACGCAGCTCTTGCTCGCTGCACAGGAACCATGAAGCGCCTCTCTCGGCCTCCTGCACGATACCGGCGCGATCTGGGACGTGTCTTGAAGATGCACGAGCAGCGCCGCTATGCGAGCACCATCGACATCGCCTGCGATCAGGCGCGCGAGTACTCCCGCCGGGCGCCGCGCCTGCATCTCATGCGCTCGAGGCTGAGGCGGCCCAATGTTCGCGCCTTCTTCGTGGGTATGTATGGCAGCCGGCGAAAGGCCATCGTCGCGCTCAAGGAAGAGCTTCGCCGGCTCGCCCTGACCGACGATGTGATGAGGGCCGTGTGCCAGTATTGCGGGTTCCCCTCTCCGAGCACCCTCGATCACTTTCTCGAGAAGGCCCGGTTCCCCGAGCTGTCGCTGTACAGGCGCAACCTGGTTCCTTGCTGCTGGGAATGCAATCACCGCAGGAGGGCGTCGTTCGATGCCAGCGGCGAGCGGCAGCTCCTGCACTTCTACGAAGACGACGTGAACAGCATGCCCGAGGTTCTGACGGCGAGCGTGGGCATTCCCGCCGTCAGCGGGGTGCCAGTGGTGACGTACTCGGTCGGGTCGTCCGCGCACCCGCTGCAGCGTGTCTACACGAACCATTTCCGCCTGCTGAACCTCGCCGAGCGATACCGGGTGCAGGCCGCCGTCGACCTCAGGTCGATCAAGCAGCGGTCCCGATCGGTCTCGCAGAACAAGCTAGTGTCGATCCTGCGCGAGGAGGCGGCCGCTCGCGCGAAGATCTACGGGCCCAACGATTACCTGGCGGCCCTCTGCCGGGCACTCGCGGCATCTCCGCCGGCTCTGAGCTGGCTGGTACGGTGAGCACGATGCGAGCGACCACCAAGCGGATCCGGATCGAGGACGCGGCGAGCGCACTGCGCCCCTTCTACGAGCCGGGCGACGACGGGTATCCGGTGACCCTCGCGCTGGATACGCTGGCGGAGGCGCTCGCCGACAAAGTCGATGTGGATCCCAAGGAGAGGGATACCTTGGCACATGTCCTGGGTGTGCTGAAGGCGCCGGTCGCGCTCCGGACCGGAGTAGAGAAGCTGTACAGGTACGCCTCCGGCGGCGAATACGGTCTGGGGCTGTCGAAGCAGCAGGCTCGCGCGATCAACGCGCTCGCGGAGGAGCTCGTCGATCTTCTCGTCGAGTACATCAAGACCTTCGCGCCTGGGCAACGACCTCGCTCCCCGACGAGATCGAGGCCCGTCGCCAAGCGGAAGACGCGATGATGGACGAGGCGGCGATACGCGCGCTGGTGCACGAGCTGCGGAGCCGAGGCGTCGATGTCGCGGAGATCGCCGCGGGTGGAGGCGGCGTCTGGTGCTTCGGATCGCGGGCCGCCGGCTGTGCGAAGCCAGAGTCTGACTGGGATGTGCTGGTGATCGGTCGCGCTCCGGCGGGGGAGCATCGGTTCCGCCGCGGCCGGATCGATCTGGTGAAGGTTTGCGTCGACGACCTGGGCACCTGGACCGCCGGCGAGCTCGCGACCCATGTCGCGGCTTACGGCGTGCGGCTCGATCCGGGCCGAGCGCTTGCCCTGCAGGCCGCGTCCGCGGCGGCCGCGCCGCGAAAGTGTGCCGTCACGGGTGCACGGGCGCAGATGCTGGACGCGCTCTGGTCAGGGCTGGGGTCGTCCAAGCGCGATCGCGAGGCGCTCCGGTTGCGGAGGGACGTTCATCGGGCGTGGTTGCTCTCCCGCGACCGCCCCATCCCGCCAACTGCGCTCCTCGAGCAGGAGTGGGCAGCGGCGTCGCCGCGCGCCCGCGAGGCGATCCTGAAGAGCATCTTGATCTCGGCGCGGCTCCTGCGAGCGATCGCCCAGCTGGACGACTGACGGCTTCGCCGGGCCGAGGGCACCCTGCCGGAGCTTGCACGTTGACCGTGCCCGCAGGCCGCGGCTAGGCTGGGCGGCGTGACCCGGGTGGTACCGCTGTCCGCGATCCTGTGGGTCGCGTGCGTCCAGCAGGCGCCCCACGCGACGGTGGTGGTCCATGCGGACCGGCAGCCGGCGAGCCACGCGGTCCTGGTGCTGCCGACCGCGTGCATCACGCTCGCGAGCCTCGGGCTGTGCTCGCCGGCGGGCTATGGCGCGAGCTCGCCGGGCGTCGGTCCGGTGCTCGCCACGTCGTTCGCCGACTACATCGATCCGGCGCTCCGCCTCAAGCTCGAGCTCGCCGGGTTCACGCTCGCGGAGGCCGCCGCGATGCGGCTCACGACCGCGGACCGCGTCGACCTCGACGGCGAGCGTCGCGTCGCGGAGGCCACCGCGGGACCGCAGACGGTCGCCGAGCTGCCGATCGACGACGTGCGCGCGGTCGCGAGCTCGCTGGCGCTGGCGAGCATCCTCGTGCCGAGGTTGACGATCCATCCCGCCGAGCACGGCCAGGTCCGCGGCGAGCTCGTGGTCGCGCTCGTCGACGTCGCGACGAACCAGCCGCGCTGGACGGTGACGTGCACGGAGATCATGTACGACGTGACCGAGACGCCGAACCGGCTCGCGAACTGCGCCGGCAACGGCGTGCTCGCGGTGCTCGCGCCCGAAAATCTGATCGGCCGGGCGCTGTGAGGTGGCTGCTCGCCGTCGCGCTCGCCGCCTGCACGGTGGAGAAGATGCCGCCGATCGCGATGGTGCGGAACGGGGCGGCCGTCGCCGTCCGGCGCGTCGTGCTGTTGCCGCCGGAGTGCGGGACGCTGCTGTGCAAGGGCCTCGACCAGCTCGTCGCCGGCGAGCTCGCATTCCGCGGCTACGAGATCGTCGAGCTCGATCGGCTTGCCGCGATCGAGCGCAAGCGCACCGAGGTGCAGGTCACCTGGCGCACGCAGACCAACGGCGTCGCCGCGTCCGGCGGCAACCGCACCGTCGAAGTTCGCGGCCCGATGCTGTCGGACGTCGACATCTGGACGCTGCGCGCCGAGCTGAAGGCGATGGGCGTGGACTCGATCGTCCGCGTGCGCACGGCCCAGGTGTTCGCGAAGCCTGCGCGCGTCGTCGCCCTGGTTCGCGTCACCCGCGCCGGCGACGCGACGCTCGTGGCCTCCGCGCTGTGCGAGCTCGAGGTCGGCACGTTCGACACCTACCAGGAAGCCGCGGAGCGCAGTACGCGCTGTGCGCTCGCGCAGGTCCTGCGATGAGGACCGCGGCCGTCTGCGCGCTGCTCGCGTCGGGCTGTGCCGTCGGCGGCTCGTCGTCGGTCGTCGGTCGCTGGCGCGCGCGCCGCGTCGTCGACTCGACGGCGTGCCTGCAGTCGCAGGCACCGGGCGGCGGGTGCGAGAAGCTGATCACGATCGGCCGCGACCTCCCGGCGCGCCGGTTCTCGAGCCTGTCGTTCGTGTTTCCGGCGACCGGCTACATGCAGGCGCGCACCGCCGGCGAGGTCGGTCACGGCGTCGCGTTCGATAGCTACTTCGAATACGTGCGCGGCCGCGGCGGCTTGGCGCTCGGGGCACGCGTCGGGGCCGAGGTCGGCAACGGCTTCGGCAACCGGCTGTTCTTCCTCACGCCGGTCAGCGTGGTCGGGCACGCCGGTGGCCTGTGGGGTTCGGTGTACGCGGGAGCCGGCTACTCGCCGGCGGCGGCCGAGCAGCAGTACACGGGCAACGAGGCCATGCCGACGCTGCCCGCCACGTGGCACCACAACAGCGTGCACGTGTTCGCCGGCACGCGGTTCTGGCTGCGCCGCACGCTCGAGCGCGGGTTCAGCTTCAACCCCGAGCTCCGCCTCGAGAGCTTCGGCGCCGCGACGCTCGCCAGCCTCACCGTCAATACCGGCATTCACTTCTGAGGACTCATGAACCACCTCGCCTGTACATCGCTGTTCATCGCCGCCTGTGGAGGTGCGACCGTGCAACAACGGCCGCTCAGCGCGGAGGTCCTGGTCGGCCCGGCGGCCGGCCCGGCGGGACGCGTCCTCGTCATCACCGCCACCTGCGGCAGCCTCGAGACCGAGTGCAGCAAGACCTGGGCACCGGCGGTCGATCAGATCGTGCTCGGCGCGCTCGAGTTCCGCGGCTACGAGACGATCGATCCGGCGAGCCTGCGCAAGGACGAGCGCAAGCGTGACGAGACGATCGAGGAGCACGACTCGCGCGAGGAGCACCAGGCGAGCGAGTCGGGTGGCGGCGGCGGCTTCATCGGCATCCTGCCGATCATCGGCGCCGGGGGCTCGCAGGGCTCGAGCCTGACGATCTCGCAGTCGCGCCACCGCACGGTGATCCTGCAAGGCGCGAACTTCGACGACCTGCGCCTCGAGGACAAGCAAGCGCTCATGGCGATGGCCCGGGCGACCACGGTGGCGACCACGCGGGTCGTGATCGGCGCCAACTACGGAACGTGGACGGTGGCCCAGCACGTCGAGGTCATCGTCAAGCTGGCGGCCGCCGATACCGGCGCCATGCGGTGGTCGACGCGGTGCATGGCGAGCTCGACCGATGATCCAAACGTGGAGGCCGCGATCGAGAACGCGGCGCGGTGCGCGACCTCGGGGTTCGCGCTGAACCAGTAGTCGTTTCGGGCGCCGGTGCTGGGTTACAGCGGGCGAACGGCGACGGTGCGCGTGTGAAAGTCCGCGCCATTCGATCCGAAGTTGTTCCGCCACTGCCCGGTGTTGGTCAGGCCCGGCGTGATCTTCTGGAACACCGCGACGCCGCTGTTGCGGTTGGTTGCCTCGGTCTTCTGCAGTAGCGTCGACCCGAACGACGCGACAACCTCCATCGCCGATCCCGTCAAGCCCTCGTGCCACAGCACCAGCGCCGACGTAGAGGTCGTCGTCACGGAGGGGTTGCTGGGGAACCTGCTATCGAGTCCGGAGGTGTGCGCCACCGGCGCGTCCTCCGGCGTGGTGGTGCTCGCCCCGCGGACCGCCACGATGTAGCCGGTCATCGCCTCGGACGTCGTGTCCGAGTGCGTGAAGCGGTAGCTGGCCGGCTCCGTGCCGGCGGAGGTCACGACCCTGCGCCACAGGCCCGTGGTGAAGTCATCGCCGGCGGTCGTGATGAGCTGGTCGAGCTGGGTCCAGCCCGCGGGCGTCGCGATCGTGCCGACGTCGTCGTTCTTGGTGAGGAAGGCGTACAGCACGTCGCCGTCCCTGACGAGGCTCGGCTTGGCGATGCTGAGCCCGCCGGTCGCGCCGGGCGCCACCGAGGAGCCGGTGGCCGCGGTGCTGTCGGCGACGAACGGCATGCAGCCGCTGGTGCACGGCGCCGACGCGGGCTCGCCGCGCAGCAGCACGACGTTGCCGGCATCCGTCGAGACGAGGAGATCGGTGCGCGCGAGCGGGTCGTGATCGAAGTGACCGGCCACGGCGAAGCGGGTCGCCTCGCCCACCGAGAGGGTGCTGGCCTTCGTGAAGGTGCCGCTCGGGCTGCCGGTCATGACAAAGAGCGAGAACTGGTGGCCCACGAGCAGATCGAGCGAGCTGTCGTTATCGACGTCGGCCGCGCCCACGAAGATCGTATCGAACTCGTCCCCGAGGAACGGATAGTCCTGGGTGACAAAGGTCCCGGTGCCCTGGTTGAGCAGGACGGTGACCGAGACGCCCCAGTTGTTGGCGGTGGCCAGGTCGGGCTTGCCGTCCTTGTTGAAGTCGCCCGTGGTCATCGACTGCGGACGGGTCGGCTCGCCGGGAAACGGTACGGTGGTCGTGCCGACCGTGGTCCCCGTGCAGGCGGCAAAGGTCCCGTTGCCGTTGCCCCGGAACAGGTAGACCGAGGAGGTGAAGGACCCCGCGGAGACCAGGTCGATCTTGCCGTCCCCATTGAAGTCGCCGGCCGTCACCGAGTTGTGGTGGGTGTTCCCATCGCAGATCAAGTCGGTCCGGGCCCCGAAGGTCCCGTCCCCGTTGCCGAGCAACACGCCGACGCCACCATTCATGCCGGCCGCGAGGTCGGTATTGCCGTCGCCATTGAAGTCACCGGCCGTCACCGAGGCGAGGCCGTGAGAGAAGTTCGGCAAGATCGCATAGCTGGTCGCCGCGCCGAAACTCCCCCTGCCGTCGCCGATCAGCACGCTCACCGAGGCTTCGTTGGCCGTGACGAGATCGATCAAGCCGTCCGCGTTGACATCCGTCGCGATCACCGCGCTGGGCCGGTCGGTGCCGATGTTGAGGTCGTGTCGTTTCTCGGGGCCGAACCCGCCGGTGCCATCGCCCAGCCGCACCATCACGGCGAAGTAGTTGTTCTCGCTCGCCATGTCCGGGTTGCCGTCGTTGTTGAAGTCGGCCACCGCCACCATCGGGCCGAACGAGGGGTCCTCGATGTCGAAGCTCACCGCACCGAACACCGGAACGGCGGTCTCCGAGAGGGCCTCGTTGGTGACGCTCGTCTGGAGGTCGACGTCGGCACAACCAGCGGTCACGCAGAGGAGGAGGACAGCAGCTCGATAGGTGGGCGGTTCCCCCCGAAGTACGGCCAGCTGCTTGAGACGATCAGCACATGTGTGTTTGGCACTCTTCATTGGGATTAGTAGTGCAAAAGAGTACCCATACTGTAGGGTATATAAATAAATGATTCAAGCAGGTTATGGTTGAGTTAGGTGATCATCACTCCATCTCAAGATGGAGTCAACTGACCTCATTGGGGGTACTGAGCCTCAATCGAGTGAGGGGAATTGGGTCTTCTGCGAATGTTTGGCGCGCTCGTCGAAGATCCAGCATCATGAAGCTCGTCTACTCAAGCTTCCCGCAGATCCGAAGGATCTTGAGTTTTAGATAGTCA
>Ga0137459_1000156_pt1 | contig 24355 bp, 23 predicted proteins | sample EasRivERMGT700_2_FD_104908 | JGI IMG/M metagenome (GOLD analysis project Ga0137459, IMG submission 104908) | Soil microbial communities from meander-bound floodplain in the East River, Colorado, USA - East River MetaG ERMGT700_2 | ecosystem: Environmental > Terrestrial > Soil > Floodplain ...
CGACGGGCGGGTTCTACCAGAACTACCACGCGATGCCGGGCGCCGATCAGGTGATCCCCGTGGACGTCTACATCCCGGGCTGCCCGCCCCGGCCCGAGCAAGTGCTCGACGCGTTGATCATGCTCATGGATCGCATCCAGTCGGGGCGCGGCCACAGCCAGCTACGCACCAAGCGCGAGCAGTTGATGACCGAGGCCGCACGGAACAACGAAGGCTAGCTATGTCGGCAAAAGTTCTCGATGCGCTCCAGGCCGCGCATGGCAGCGCGATCGAATCGCTCGAGTCGCAGCACGGCGACGCGATCGCCTGGATCAAGCGCGACCACCTGCTCGCGGTCGCCACCTGGCTCAAGGATGCTCCGGCGATGGCGTTCGACGCGCCGGTGTTCGCGACCTGCATCGACCGGCTCGACTGGCGGCCGCAGGGCGTCCCGCCGGGCCCGCAGGTCTACCCCGCGACGGCCGGCTGGACCGACGACGGCGCCAGGCCACGGTTCGAGGTCGTCTACCAGCTACGCTCGAGCACGCACCGCCACCGGCTCCGCCTCAAGTGCGCGGTCCCCGAGCACGATCCACGCGTGCCGTCGCTCGCGCTGCTGTGGCCGGCGTTCAACTGGCAGGAGCGCGAGACCTACGACATGTACGGGATCCAGTTCACGGATCACCCCGATCTGCGCCGGATCTACCTGTACGAGGAGTTCGTCGGTTATCCGCTGCGCAAGGACTACCCCAAGGAGAAGCGGCAGCCGCTCGTGCGGCGTGACGACCTCCCCATGAACCCGATCAAGACCGAGGCCGGAGGGCATCGCTGATGGCCGCGACGTCGACCACGAACCCACCGCCCCCGGCCGGCGACGCGAGCGGCCGGTCCCTGAGGCAGCTCGTCCTGGGCCGCAAGGATGTCCAGGACCTCTCGGACAACGAGCAGGAGCTGCCGCCGGATCTGATGACGGTCAACATGGGACCGTCGCACCCGGCGATGCACGGCACGGTGCGGATCGTGCTCACCGTCGACGGCGAGCGCATCGTCGCCGGCGACGTCCAGCCCGGCTACCTGCACCGCTGCTTCGAGAAGGAATCGGAGTACGCGACGTACACCCAGGTGTTCCCGTACACCGACCGCCTCAACTACGTCTCGCCGATGATCAACAACTGCGGCTGGGCGATGGTGGTCGAGAAGCTGATGGGGCTCACCGGGCACATCCCGAAGCGCGCCGAGTACGTGCGCGTGATCGTCAGCGAGATGTCGCGGATGACCGATCACCTGACGTGCATCGGCGCGTCGGCGATGGAGCTCGGCGCGTTCACCCCGTTCCTGTACTTCTTGAAGGCGCGCGAGTGGCTCTACGAGCTGCTCGAGAAGGTCTCGGGCGCGCGGCTCACCCACAGCTACGTGCGGATCGGCGGCGTCGTGAAGGACCTGCCGCCGGACTTCGACGCCGAGCTGGCGCTGTGCCTCGATCAGATCGTCAAGATCATGGTCGAGGTCGAGGGCATGCTGAACAACAACAAGATCTTTCGCGATCGCATGGCCGGCATCGGCGCGATGACGAAGGCCGACGCGATCGCCACGGGCTGCGTCGGGCCGATCGCGCGCGCGGCCGGCGTCGACTACGACGTCCGCAAGGACTACCCGTACTCGGTGTACCCCGAGCTCGAGTTCGACGTCCCGGTCGGCACCACCGGCGACTGCTACGACCGCTACCTGGTCCGCATCGAGGAGCTCAAGCAGTGCATCCGCATCCTGCGGCAGTGCCTGAAGCAGATCCCCGAAGGCCCGATGATGGTCGACGATCCGCGCGTCGCGCTGCCGGCCAAGCCGGCCACGTACAACACGATCGAGTCGATGATCCGCCACTTCAAGCACATCATGGACGGCATCAAGGTCCCGGCCGGCGAGGCCTATGCGTTCGTCGAGGGCGGCAACGGCGAGCTCGGGTTCTACGTCGTCGCCGACGGCACCGGCCGGCCGTACAAGGCCTACGTTCGCTCGCCGTCGTTCGTCCACCTCTCGACGGCGGCGCAGCTGATCCACGGCCACCTGATCGCGGACGTGGTGCCGATCTTCGGCATGATCAACATGATCGGCGGGGAGTGCGACAAGTGACCGACGCTGCAACATCCGCGACCGCCACACCTGCACCGGCCGCCGCGCCGCCGCCTGATCCGGTCACGCTGACGATCGACGGCATGCCGGTCACCGTCAAGAAGGGCACCAACGTGCTCGAGGCCGCGCGCACGCTCGGCATCGACATCAGCGCGTTCTGCTACCACCCCGGGCTGCCGGTCGTCGCCCAGTGCCGCCAGTGCCTGGTCTCGGTCGAGAAGAACCCCAAGCTGCAGCCGAGCTGCCAGCAGACCTGCGGCGAGGGCATGGTCGTCCGCACGACGGACGCGCAATCGACGCTCGCGCGCCAGCAGCAGCTCGAGTTCACGCTGCTGAACCACCCGATCGACTGCCCGATCTGCGACAAGGCCGGCGAGTGCACGCTGCAGAAGCTGTACTTCGAGCACGACAACCACGACTCGCGCGTCGATGTCCCCAAGGTCCACAAGGCCAAGGTCGTCGATCTGGGGCCGACGATCGTGCTCGATCAGGAGCGCTGCATCCTGTGCTCGCGGTGCATCCGCGCCTGCGACGAGGTCGCCGGCGAGCACCAGCTCGAGTTCGCGCACCGCGGCGATCACCAGGTGCTCACCACCGCGCCCGGCGCCCAGCTCGACAACCCGTACTCGCTCAACACCGTCGACGTCTGCCCGGTCGGCGCGCTGACCGCGAAGGACTTCCGGTTCACGATGCGCGCGTGGGAGCTCGAGGCGACGCCGAGCGTGTGCAACGGCTGCGCGACCGGCTGCAACATCGAGATCCACCACAAGCACGGCCGGGCCTGGCGCCTCGTTCCGCGTCACAACCCCGACGTCAACAAGTACTGGATGTGCGACGAGGGCCGGGTCACCTACCACCAGCTACGCGAGCACCGGCTGGCCACGCCGGTGGTCGACGGGCTGCCCGCCGGCTGGGACCGCGCGATCCGCGCCGCCGCCGATCACCTGGCGCCCGTGCTGGCCGCCGCGCCGCAGCAGGTCGGCGTCGTGCTCTCGGCCGAGCACACCAACGAGGACAACTTCGTGCTCGGCAAGCTCGCCAAGGCGTGGGGCGCCACCGGCATCTACGTCGCCGGCAAGCCGGCCGAGCCGGCGCGCGCCGACGGCCGGTTGCGGGTCGCCGACGTGAACCCGAACACCAGCGGCGTCACGCTGATCGCCGCCGCCCTCGGCCTCACCGCCAGGCCGGTCGGCGAGCTGGCGGCCGAGGTCCGATCGCTGGTCCTTCTGGGCGCCGAGCTGCCGGGGGTCGATCCCGGCAGGCTGCGCGAGCTCGACGTCATCGCGATCAGCGCGTACGAGCGCGGGCCGGTCACGACGGCCAAGGTCGCACTGCCGGCGGCGGCGTGGGCCGAGGCCTCCGGCACCGTCACCAACGTCCAGCACCACGTGCAGCGGATGCACGCCGCGTTTGCCCCGCCCGGCCAGGCGCTCCCGGCCTGGGAGGCCATGGTCCGGCTCGCCCAGGCGACGTCGATCGGCACGGGCGGCAGCGGCACGGCCGGCAAGCTCAGCTTCGCGCACGCGCGCGAGGTGTTCAAGGACATGACGCAGACCGTGGCTGCCTGGAGCGCGCTGACCTGGGCGCGTGAAGCGCGGCCGCTCGCGCTGCGGTTTGCCGGGAGCCGAGGCTAGCCATGAGCCTGCCCAGCATCTACGACATCCTCGACTTCGCGGCCGTCAAGTGGCTGTTCGTGGTGCTCGCGCTGGTGATGCCGCTGGCGTCGCTCTTGACGTGGGCCGAGCGCCGGCAGAGCGCGATGATGCAGGACCGGCTCGGCCCGAACCGCGCCAACATCGGCCCGATCAAGCTCAAGGGCATCCTGCACTTCGTCGCCGACGCCTTGAAGATGATCTTCAAGGAGGACTTCATCCCGGCCAACGTCCATCGCGGCCTGTTCGCGCTGGCGCCGATCCTGGCCCTCGCGCCGGTCCTGATCGCGTTCGCGATCATCCCGTTCGGCCCGACGATCTATCCGCACGCGCTGACCCAAACGCTCGATCCGTATCTGCTCGCGACGAACCCGGGGGCGCCGCAGTTTGCGGACTCGATCCGCCTGCAGATGTTCGCGATCGACTTCGGCCTCATCTTCTACTTCGCGATCCTCACGCTCGCGAACTACGGCGGCACGATCGCGGGGTGGGCGAGCTACAACAAGTGGGCGCTGCTCGGTGGCCTGCGCAGCTCGTCGCAGATGATGTCGTACGAGGTCGCGATGGGCCTGGCGCTGATGGGCGCGTTCCTCGTCACCGGCAGCCTCGAGCCCGGGTGGATCGTCACGCACGGCGCGAGCGACATCCTGTCGGCGAGTAACCCGCTGAACTGGCTGTGGCTGTGGCAGCCGGTCGGCTTCGTGCTGTTCTTCACCGCGGCGATCGCCGAGACCAAGCGTGCACCGTTCGACATCCCCGAGGGCGAGCCCGAGATCATCGGCTACTTCGTCGAGTACTCCGGCATCCGCTGGGGCATGTTCTTCCTCGCCGAGTTCATCGAGATCGTGTTCATCTCGTCGGTGATCGCCACCGTGTTCTTCGGCGGCTGGCAGGTGCCGTTCCTCGATCCCGACGGCTTCCGGTTCGGCGGCTACATCGATCAGATCAGCCACACCTCGGTCGGTGGCTGGTTCCGGCCGCTGCCGCACTGGTTGGTGGCCAGCCTGCAGTTCATGGCGTTCGGAGCCAAGGTGATCCTGCTCTGCATGTTCCAGCTGCTGATCCGCTGGACGCTGCCGCGGTTCCGCGCCGATCAGCTGATGAACCTCGGCTGGAAGCTCCTCCTGCCGCTGTCGCTGGCCAACATCATGGTGACCGCGCTGGTCAAGCTCATCTACTACTTCCTCACCGCGGGGTCCTGAGATGTCTGCAGCACACGACGACCACGGGCACGGCGACCACGCAGGCCACGGCGGCAGCGCCGGCCCCGTCGTCCTCTCGGTCTCCGACCGCCACCCGCGGGTCCGCACGATCCAGGTCGTGCGGCCCGGCATGGCCGACGCCACGTTCCTCTCCGCGACCGCCAAGGGGCTCGGCATCACGCTCAAGCACTTCGCGCGGAACCTGTTCCTGCCGCTGCGCAAGGCCGCGCTGCGCAGCAAGGCCGGCGCTCCGGACGTCGTCGGCCGGGGCAACGAGATCGAGACGGTCCAGTACCCCGAAGAGAAGGTCACCTATCCGGAGCGGTTCCGCGGCCTGCATCGCCTCATGCTGCGCGACGACGGCAACGTGCGCTGCGTCGCCTGCATGTGCTGCCCGACGGTGTGCCCGGCGCACTGCATCACGATCATCCCCGAGGAGAGCGACAACCACGGCATCGAGAAGCGCCCCGCGGTGTTCGAGATCGACGAGCTGCGCTGCGTGGTGTGCGGCCTGTGTGTCGAGGCGTGCCCGTGCGACGCGATCCGGATGGACACCGGCGACCACGCCAAGCCGGTGGAGGATCGCGCCAACGCGATCGAGACCAAGGACTCGATGATGGCGCGCGGCATCCGCTCGATCGCCAAGCAAGGCGGCGAAGGTCCGGACTGGCGCGCCCCCGGCCACGCGTCGCCGTCCCACGACGACGGTCATCGCTGAACGGCGTGGCTGCACGTCGTGGTCGTGCGGCCACGGTCCCCTCCGGCGTTTTCCGACGAAGATTCTTCGCTCCCGGCCGCTCGCGTATGAACGAGATGTGAAGCTCCGTTTTTTGGTTGACGGATTCGCGCGCGATCCTTAGTCTGGAAATCGAGCACCGGCGGTTCGATGCGAGACCCGGGGCGACTCTGTCTCCTACAATAGCTATCCAGGGATCTGCCTCTGTTCTGGGAGTGCACGCCCGCTCGTCGGGAAGCCCGAAGGATTATGCGGAGCCCACCTACGCACATGCGTAGGGGATAGAAAGCCCTACGGTCGGACGGTCGTGCTCATTTTGGGCGCAGTGGTGATGAGCCACTGCGCCCGCCTTTTTTTCGGCTCGGCGAAAGCCCCATCGCGAGACGGGCGAGGTCGACTGTACTCCCGCGAAGACCACGAACACGCGCGCTGGCCGACGTGGCGCTGCGCAGCCGTGAGCTGCGGGAACAGCGGCTCCGCTACGGCCGATGCTTGGCAGCCGCGGCTGCGAGCGTCAAGAACTCCTTGCGATAGCCCTCGACGTCGGGGCCGATCGCGTCCTGCGCGAGCGCGCTGATCATCGGCCACGATAGCGTGCCGCGCTCTGGAGACCCGCGCAGCAACATGCCAAAGCCGGCGACCGCGCTCGCCCACCGGAAGTCGGTCGACGTCGACGCCAGCGCCGCCGTGCGATCCACGACGACGTGGCTGAGCAGCTTCGAGGTGTCGCCGGTCGGCTCCTTGTAGCGCAGCTTGATCGTCATCAGCTCCTGCGACGCGCTCGACGGCGTCGCCACCGGCGTCTGGTACTTGAGCCGCGGCACCTTGCCGGCCGGCACCTCCATCCCCGCCGGCACCAGCTCGTAGAGCGCGGTCACCGCATGGCCGGCACCGATCTCGCCCGCATCCTTCTTGTCGTCGGCGAAGTCTTGATCTGCGAGCAGCCGGTCCTCGTACCCGATCAGCCGGTAGCCGGCGACCTTGGCCGGGTTGAGCTCGACCTGGAGCTTGACGTCCTTGGCGACCGTGACCAGCGTGGCCCCCGCCTGCGCGACCAGCAGCTTGCGCGCCTCTTCGAGAGAGTCGATGTAGCCGTAGTTGCCGTTGCCGCGGTCGGCGAGCTTCTCCATCGTCGAGTCCTTGAGGTTGCCCATGCCGAAGCCGAGCACGGTCAGGAACACACCGTGATCGCGCTCGCCTTCGATCAACCGGGTCAGCTCGCCTTCGCTGGTGATCCCGACGTTGAAGTCGCCGTCGGTACACAGGATCACGCGGTTGATGCCGTTCTTGATGAAGCCGGTGCGCGCGAGCTGATAGGCGAGCTTGATCCCGGCTGCGCCGTTCGTGGATCCGCCGGCGGACAGGCTCGCCAGCGCGGCGCGGATCACCGGTTTCTGGCTGCCCGGCGTCGATGGCAGCGCGACGCCCTCCGCGCCGGCGTAGACCGCGATCGCGATCTTGTCCTGGGGCCGCAGGTGGTCGACGACGAGGCCCATCGCCTGGACCAGCAGCGGCAGCTTGCCCGGATCCGCCATCGAGCCCGACACGTCGAGCAGGAACACCAGGTTGCGCGGCGGTACCTTGGCGTCCTCGATCGGGCGGGTCGACAGGCCGATCCGCACGAGCTTGTAGTGTGGATTCCACGGGCTCGGACCGACCTCGGTGGTGAACGAGAACGGGCTGCCGCCGCTCGGCGGTGGGTACGCGTAGGGGAAGTAGTTGACCAGCTCTTCGATCCGCACCGCGTCCTTGGGCGGCCGGGTGCCCTCGCGAAGGAACCGCCGTGTGTTGGAATAGGACGCGGTGTCGACGTCGATCGAGAACGTCGATAACGGCCGGTTGTCCACGCGCTGGAACGGGTTGTCGTCGAGCCGCGCGTAGGCCTCGGTCGAGCGGCCGCGGTCCTCGAGGCGGTTGAACGGGCCGCCCTGGGGGCCGAGCTGCCCGGTGCCGGCCGTTCGGCCCGTCGGGATGTTCCGCGTGTAATCCCGGGTGATCGTGACGCCGAGCTTGGTCGACCCCTGGTCGATGATCGGCGCGCGCCCCGTGATCACGATCATCTCGCCGCGGGACGCCTGGCCATCGAGGCGGAGCGCGACCGGCGTCGGCGCTCCGGCCACGACGACGCAGCTCGACGCCGCAGTGGCCCCGCCGTAGTAGAGCGTGATGGTGTACGCACCCGGCGGCAGCCCGGGGATCGCGAACCTGCCACGCTCGTCGGTGATCGTGACCTGCTCTCCGGTCAGCGCGGGCGAGGTCGCGACCACGGTGGCCCCGACGAGCGGCTCGCCGCTCACCTTGTCGCATACGATGCCATGGATCGCGCCGGCGGTCGCAGTGACCGCGACCTGCGTGGAGCGATCGGCAATACAGGGCAACGGCCTGGCGTCGCCGCGGATCTCCGGCGGCGGAATATCGCGCATCGGGGTGGGCAGACGCGAAACACAGGCGGCGACGCAGCACAGCAGCACGGCGCGATCGAGCATGATCTCGAATAGCAGTCCGGACTCGCCAGCGATACGACGGCCCGCTCACGACCTGTGGCGGCAACGCAGCGGTTGCGGTGTTCGCACGAGCCGCAGTGTCGCAGGCCCACACACGACGACACGTATCGAGTGGGCGCAGGTCGCTCTGCCGTCGGGCCGCAGCTGGATTTCAGCGCCGCGCTTGCGCCGAACAGCTGCTTGGCTCGCGACCATGCTGGGCCCGTTGGAGTCCGGCTTCGCGTTGTGCGCAGGACCAGCTCGATGTCGCGCACGCGCGGCGCCCCCTTCTGGAGGACGTCGTAGTAGTCGTACCTCGTGCGCCATCAGGGGATTGACAGTACTCCCGCGAAGAACACGAACACGCGCGCTCACGGCGATGGAGGGCTCGGTCTCGCGGGAGACAGCGTACCGCCGACTCATGCAGGACGGGCCGACGCAACACTCAACTACCTGTGCCCCGCAGCCAGCGGCCGTGGAAGCTACCGCTCGCCGAGACCCCCATCGCCTACCGCGCGCGTTGACGAGCCGCTGAAGGGAACAATGCCTGCTTCCGCGAGCTGTCCATGGAAGTCCTGCTCTCGGGCACCGATGGCATGCCCGAGGTTTGCGCGTTGAGATTCGACCACGTTGCCTTGGCTCCGGCGAACAGCTCCTCGAGCTGGTCGATGACCAGGAGCAACGAGCTCGCGGGCGCGTGGCGCACAAGCAACTCGCCGACCGCGGCGCTGGGCGCGGCAAGGGAGCCTTCCAGTTTCTCGGCGAGCCGGTCGAGCGGCCGCTCGCCGGGCCGCATCGTTCGCACGACGAAGCTGGGCAGGCCCGGGCCGCCGCGGGTCAGCTTGGGCACGAGCCCGGCCGCGACCAGGGACGACTTGCCGGAGCCCGAGGCGCCGATGATGTAGATCACGACATCGGACCTCTGCCTAGCCCTGGCACCCGGCCACCGAGGACTTGACCGGTTGCTCTGCCGAGACGCCGGGAGGTAGCTCTGGTCCCGCATCGGCGGCAACGCGCAGCGCAGCGACGCGGGCTGGGCCACGGCGCGAGATAAATTCCCAGGCCGGGTGGTGGAACGCCGACCGGTCGTGGGGATGGCGCCGCCGTACATGCTCGATACGGTGGTCAACAGACGAGCGACGGGCCCAGCGCGCGTGCCCGCGATCTCCTCGAGTTCACGGCCCGCACGGACGGAGCAACCGATCAGCGGGCTGCGCCCTAGAATAGCCAGTTGCCTCAGAATTAAGAGTGTTGCCTCAGAATTCAGGTCGCTGCCTCAGAATTAGCTGCCTCAGAATTCACGACGCATTGGTATCGATCTCCGACGAGGAGCGCCCCGTGATGCGATGTCACACGGGCGTAGTACGTGATCGTGGACAGCCTGCCTGATCGAGGTCGAGGCCCTGGCCATCACGGCGGACGAGGCCGTCACGGCGCTGCCGAGCCCCTCCGGCAAGTACCAGCGGACGGCGGACGCCGTCAGCGCGCCCGGCGCTTGGGGACCCGTGCCGTCAGGTGCGCCGCGTGCAGGGCGACCAGCTCCTCGCCCCGCTCCAGCGCCGCGCACGCCTTGCTGGAGGTCTTGCCGACGAGTGCGTAGAGCCGGGCCAGGGTCCTCGAGATCCCGCCATTTTCTGACCCCGGCGATCGGCGCCCCGATGATCGCGCCCGCGTGCCGAAGGGCAAGGGACCGATCTCCCCTTCGGATCGGAGCGCGCCGCACTGATCGCGCGAGCGCGCGTCGTCACCGGAACGTCGCCCAGGCCGAGCCCATGCCACAGCCCGCCGCCATCGACATCAGCGTCGGCATCGCCCCCCGCGTGAGCGTCGGCGTGAAACGCCTCGGCGCCGCCCTTCGCGCCACCGGTCAACACGTCGCCGATCCCCTTCGCCGCCCCCGACATGTCGACGTCCACGTCACCCCCGAACAGGTCGATGTCGAGCGCGCCGAGCAAGACGAAGACCCAGCCGAGGACGTGGTCCAGGATGCGTTCCTGTGCTGGAACAGCGCGGATCGCGCGAGCGTCGCCGAGCCGCGTGCGTTCCTCGCCCGCACCGCGTCGCGGCTCTGCCTCGATCGCATGAAATCGGCGCGTGCACAGCGCGAGCGCTACGTCGGGACGTGGCTGCCCGAGCCGTGGTCGAGGTCGCGAGCTGGGCCTGATGCGTAGCGACTGACAGTTGATGCTACACGAACGAGGCCGGGGTTAGAGCCCGACAGCCTTGCGCATGCGACCCAGCACCACGTCGCTGGTCGCATCCGGATCGATTCCTTGCGCGATGAAACCTGTCGCTTGAGACCACGCCACACTGGTTGTTGCGGTCTTCGTCTTGCCAACACGGATCAGCAGCTTGAGCACTGCGCCATGCTTGAGCTCGGCGGTAACCCCGTGTGCCTTGAACTCCTGCGTACGGAGGCCGTTAACGACTCGAAGCCACTCCTCCCTGCGCTTCCTTAGCTTCGCGGCGTCTCTCGGCTCCACAACTAGCGCTACGTCGGGCGCGACGGCGTGCAGGAGCTCCAGGAACTTCGATAGCGAAGGCTCGCGCTTGCCCTGCTCGTAGGCTGCGTAGGCGTTGATGCTCGCGGCGCCGAGTTTCTTCGCGACGTCGGCGAGCGAGAGTCGGTGGACCTCACGCTGGTACTTGAGTACCTCCGCGGCGAGTAGCGCGGGCTCCGAAGCCTCGACGAACACCATATGCTCATCAAAGCTACCATGACGGATCTCGGTGATCGTCACTTTGAAGTTGCGCTCCCCAACCTTCAGCTCGATGGCTTCGGCTAGGTTGGCTGTGGCCTCCTTGAGCGACCTGCCCTGCGTATAGGCCCCGAGGATGGCGCAGTGGGCCGACCAGCCTGGCCCCTCACGGAAGATTTGACCGATCAGCATGGCGGGACTCTACCTCTCTGCATCCGTCAGGATGCCCTCTGCGTTGCTGTCGTAGATCAGGTCGTAGACGGGAACGACGAGCTTGTGGCTCCTCCCCGGATGCGTCCACACCGTGTGGTTTTTGCCGCTGACACCGGTCGGTCCCCATCCGAGCGCTTTCAGCCTCTCTTCAAGCTCCGACCGCTTCACGACCTCAACCATACAACAGTTGTTGTATTTGTCAACCTCAGCTGCCCTCGTCAGATCATCTTCTCGAGTAGGGTCTTCAGCTCCCCGTGCTCGGCGGCCGTGAGGCGCTCGAGGCGAGCGCCGAAGGCGTCCGACAGAAGGGCCAAGCCGCGCGCTATGAGCTTTCGGCCGGCCGTCGTCACGACGCTTTGCCGGCTGTGCCCTAGAATAGCCAGTTGCCTCAGACCGGCATCTCGACGGTGACCTACGACCGCTGGTTCGACCAGAAGCACGGCAAGCTCCGCGCCAAGCACGCGTGGCTGAAGCTCCACGTCATGATCGGCACGCTCACGCACGTCGTGACCGGCGCGAAGGTGTCGGGCAAGGCGGACTGCCCGGTCCTGCCCGAGCTGCTCGCGGCGACGGCCAAGCAGTTCAAGGTGCGCGAGGTGAGCGCCGACAAGGCGTACCTGTCGAGGAAGAACCTGGAGGCGATCGACCGCGTCGGGGCCGTGCCCTTCATCCCGTTCAAGAACAACAGCGTCGGCATGGCGAGCACGTCAGAGCACTGGCGGAAGATGTGGTGCCACTTCTCGCTCAAGAGCGAGGACTTCCTCGCGCGATACCACCGCCGGTCGAACGTCGAGACGGCCATGCACATGATCAAGAGCAAGTTCGGAGCGGCGGTCCGCTCGAAGCTCCCCGTCGCGCAGGTGAACGAGATCCTGGCCAAGCTCGTGTGCCACAACCTGGCGTGCATCGTCCACGCCGTCAACGAGTTCGGGATCGACGCCGACCTCGGTAGGTCCGCTGCACCGGCGTCTGCGGCGCCGACGCTTACCCTGATGCCCACGAGTTTCGACGACGAGCGGGGCGCTCGATGAGCGGCCGGTCGAAGGTGAGAGCCGGCACGGCGACGGACACCGTGCTGAAGATCTTGAACGTCCCGCGCGACTTCCCCTGGCTGACGATGCGCGACATTATCGCGCTGGGCGGCGACTGCGACCTCTCACTCAACGCGGTCGCGTCGGCGCTGGCGAACCTGGAGGCCGTCGGCCACGTGGCAGTGCGCCGCGATTGTCGACCCTACCGCTACCGTGGGTGCCCGTGAGCGATCTGACGACCAAGGAGCAGCGCTCCGTCCGCACCACGCTGCTGTTCCTGCGCGTGCGTGCAGGGGGCGCGTGGGAGCCGGTGGCGAAGGCGCTGCACGTCGAGGAGGACACACGATCGCGAAGGTCGCGCACGGGCGACGGCCGGTCACCGCGAGGCTGGCGATCCGCGTGGCGCGGCTGATCGAGGTCGGAGTGGACGACCTGCTCGCCGGACGCCACCTGTCCTCGCGCGTCTGCCCGCACTGCGGCCACCCGCCCGAGGACTTCGATCTCGCAGCTAGGTCCGCCAAGTGGTCGAGCGCGCGCGATCGCACTCTGCAAGGGGGATGCGTTTGGTTACGTCGGGGCTGGCACGATGTACTGGATCGTTCGGAAGATTGGCCGCAGCGCCTTCAACTACGAGGACGCGTCGCGCGTCAACGATCGCGGCGACTGAGCTACGTGGCTCGTCGCTTTCGCCGCGGCCGTCCCACGGGTCGTCGCGCGAGCTTGGCGGGCCTCAGGAGTGTCGACGCGCGAACCCCCAGCACTTCAGCCACGGTCACCGCGATCGTCGGGTTCGCCGTCCCCGTCTCAAGGTGCTGGATGGTTCGAGGCTCCAACTCGGCCAGCTCAGCGAGTTGCTCCTGCGTCAACTCTTGGCGCGTGCGAATTCGCCGAATGTTCGCGGCGATCGACGTCAGCGCCTGCTGAACGATCTTGGCGTCCACCGCGACGAGGTAGCGGGTCTCGTCTACCTGGAAACACGATCTGATTTGTTAGTTTGCTGGTTTGATTGACGACGCGCACATCATCGCGGAAAGATCGGTAGATGCCGAGGACAAGCGTGTGCGCGATGGCCGTCGTGATGCTCGTTGGGTGTCGTTCATCTTCCGAGACAGCACCGAGCCCAACAGGCTCGGCAGGCTCGGCAGGCTCGGCAGGCTTTCCCACCACGTCCTCGGTGCTGTCGTGTAAGAACGTCGCCGAGCATCTTGCCGCCGTGGCGATTGCGGACACGGATAAGCCGGGAATCCACTTCGTTGGCCCTGAGGCCGGCCCGATCATCCTGCGCGCCGTCTCGTCGCGATGTGATCAGGATCGTTGGAGCGAGGACGCCAAGAGCTGCTACCTCGCAATGAAGACGACCAACGACTGGAAGCCGTGCGAGGCAAAGCTCACGGGAGAGCAGCTTACGAAGATCCAGACGGAGATGGGCGCTGCGAAAGAAGTCGGTCAAGTGGACAGCGGATCAGGCGCGGTGGATCAGACCACCGCTCCAGCGATCGACCGCTCGGCACCGTGGATCGAGCGCGCTGAGAAGGTGCTGCCAGTGCTGCTCGACGGGAAGAATGGGACGATCGCCGCGACGTCCATCCTGACCATTACCCATTCACAGGGAAACAAGCCGAGTCTGAAAACCTACCGAGATCCGGCGGATGGGCGACCGAATCTCCCTCCACATTTCCATCAACTGGGAAGGCTCCGTCGTTCGGGACGCGAAGGGCGATCCGATGGTCTACACGACGGAAGTCATCTGGGAATTCAGCGAACGGGGGCACGTCTCAGCGAAGGTCACCGCGGACAACAGCGTCTGGGGGCCAGGGGGCGCTCAGCAGCTTGACGCCTGGTTCCGCAACGAGTTCTACCCTTCGCTCTACCGAGCCGCAGGCGGCTAGAGCCCGTATCACCGGATGAGCCACGGCGCGACGTAACGCCACCAGCGCAGCAGAGCGCGAGTTGACGGGACGCGGGACGCGGATGGGATCGCGGATCGCGCTCGACCATAACCGAGGGCACCACGACCGAGATCAAGCGAATGCTACCCATAGCGTGGCGTGTCGCGTCAAATGCACTGCCTCAGAATTCGCTGGTCTGCCTCAGAATTCGGCCCTCCGAGGCAATTCTAGGGCACGGCCCGCTTTGTCCGGGATCTGTCCGCCGCTCGGACAAGCCCGTCCGCCGGCCGGCCACTCCGGGGCTTTGCCTCTAATAGGCCGCTGCCCACAAATTCGTCGTGCTGCCTCTAAATTTGGATTCTGCCGACCCAGATCTCGTCAGCCGAGGCCAGCCGTTCAGTATCAACGAGCGCCGGCGACCCGCGACGTCTTCCGCCGACGCCGACTGATCCAGAGCGTCAGCGACGCGGGCGCCATCCCGAGCCGCGCCGCCGCGTCGCTCAGGGTGCGCGACGCGCGCAGCGCGACCAGCCGCAGCGTGGCCTTCTCGATCTCGGCGAGCGACGTCGCGCCGTGCTTGAGGACCCAGGCCTGATCGACGTCGGTGAAGCCCGGGCGCAGCGCGCGGAGTTCGGAGACCGCGTCGCGCGCGAACTCGTCGACGATCCGCGGCAGCTCGTGCGCGCGCCCGGCGAGCGGCGGCACGGTGATCGGCTCGGGCCGGACGAGGAGCGGGTGGGCGTCGTCGCGTGGGTCGGCGACGACCATGAGCAGCACGTCGCTCGTGCTCCGGATCCGCGGCACCAGGGACGGGAAGTCGCGCGGCAGCCGCCGGCTGCGCACGCACAGCGTTCCCCCGGCCGCCGCCTCGAACGCGGCGGCGCCGGTCCCGTGGTTCGCCGGGGAGCGTCCCGGCGGTGCGGGTCGCACACGACGAACGGCTGATCGGCGCCGAGCGCGCGACGGTGCAGCGCGCGTGCGATCGGCACGAGGTCGCCCGCGCCGCTCACCACCACCTGGGAGCGGTAGGCCGCGGCGAGTTCCAGCACCCGGAGCGCGTCGTCGACCGCGCGACCGCTCGTCCAGCCGAGCAACCGCGCGAGGAAGCGCCGCAGTTCGTCGGTGGCCACCATGCGCCGTCACGACCCCATGTCGGCGAGCGCCACGGCGAGCCGGTCGTCGGCGAGCTTGGTCAGCCGCGCGGCGAGCCTGTCGCTCGCCTCCGTCGCCGCGCGCAGCGCCTCGACCATCGCGCCGCCGAGGTGCGACAGGTCCTCCAGGCGGCGACGGTCCTCGTCGGCGTCGTCTCCCCAGGGCTGCTCGATCGACCCCTCCAGAGCGCGGCCCATTGCGCTGGCCCGCGCGATGAACCACCGGAGGCCGTTGACCTCGCTGGCGACGTCGAACGGGCGCTCCTCCACCGAGGACTTGACCGGTTGCTCTGCCGAGACGCTGGGAGGTACCTCTGGTCCCGCATCGGCGGCAACGCGCAGCGCAGCGACGCGGGCTGGGCCACGGCGCGAGATAGATTCCCAGGCCGGGTGGTGGAACGCCGACCGGTCGTGGGGATGGCGCCGCCGTACATGCTCGATACGGTGGTCAACAGACGAGCGACGGGCCCAGCCGGCGTCGCCAGCGCGCGTGCCCGCGATCTCCTCGAGCTCACGGCCCGCATGGTCGGAGCAACCGATCAAACCTCTGTGGCGGGAACTCATGGGTCCGAAGGATCCCGTGCATGCTACCCTGCGTTCATGGGACGCGTCGCGGCTCGTTCGAGGCTCACATCGGCAGAGTACCTGTCGTGGGAACGCGAGCAGGTGGGCAAGCACGAGTACCACGAAGGCGACGTGTTCGCGATGGCAGGGGGAAGCCTGCGACACAACTGGATCGCGGGCAATGTGCAGAGCGCCCTGAAGCGCGGGCTCGACGACAGGTGCTTCACATTCACGTCCGACCAGCGCATCGTGTTCGGCAATGGCAGGCGGTACGTCTACCCCGACACGAGCGTCGTCTGCGGATCGATCATCTTGCAGGACGGGACCAACGATGTCGTGGTGAACCCATCGATCCTGGTCGAGGTCCTGTCGAGCACGACCGAATCGTACGATCGCGGCCTCAAGTGGGAGGGCTACCAGCGTCTCTCGTCCCTCACCGACTACGTCCTCGTTGCCCAGCACGAGGTCCGGGTCGAGCACTACCAGCGAGCTCCGGATCGGGGATGGTTCTACCGGTCGTACGGCACCGGTGAGCACGTCGTGCTCGCGAACGGCGCGCAGCTCGACGTCGACGCGATGTACGCGCGCGCGTTCGAGCTCCCCGGCGACTGAACCTCGCCGCCGCGGCGGCGCGTGGAGTGGGCCGCCGAGCGGCGGGCAGTCGCCCCAGCTCCGAGGTACGCGCTGGGTTCGATGACATAGCGTCGATCGGGGCGGCTTCACGACGCTTTGTCCTAGTCCACGTGCCCCCCGCCGATGAACTCCACGGCACACGGCACTCGGCTGATCGGGAACGGATCCTCGGCGAGCGAGATCCGTCGACGCTCGCCCGCTGGATCACGCGAGCCGCGACGTGTACGGACATCGCCGAGGTGTTCGCCGAAGGCTGATCGCCACGCCGGTGGGTGAGGTCGCCGGGCGTGGCAGCCGGCGACGGCGTGGTCAGCGACAGGGCGGGCCGCCGAGCGGCGGGCAGCCGCGCAGCGCGAGGACGTCCATCGTGGTCGCGACGCCGACGTGGATCAGCACGCCGCCCCAGATCGAGCGCGTGCGCATCGCGAGGGTGCCGAGGATCAGGCCCGCGCCGATCGCGCCGAGGGTCTCGGGCAGCGGCTTGCCGTAGTGGATCATGCAGTACGGCACGAGCATCACGAAGATCGCGTTGGCGCCGAGCGCGCGCCGCAGGCCCTGCAGGATGAAGCCGCGGAAGAAGAACTCGAGCGAGAGGAACTGGATGGCGTAGAGGACCTCCCACATCACGAGGTCGGCGTGCGAGCGATTCGCGACCCGGTAGAACGGATAGGTCTGGCGGAACGCGCTGGTCGTCGAGGCGGCCAGCACGAACGGCAACACCGCGCCGAACATCGCGCCGTAGATCCAGAGGTGCTTGCCGAAGCCGCGCAGCGAGACGTGGTAGTCGCGGATCCGCTGGCCCGGCAGGCACGCGAGCACGAGCATCGGCACGATCACGTAGCCCAGGACGCGCCAGCCCGACCACCACGCGAAGCCCCGCAGCTCCCAGTAGGTGCTGCCGTCGTGCGGGAACAGCCGCTCGTAGGTATCGTGGCCGCCGAGGTACTCCTGCAGGGTGAGCGACCCCGCGACGGTGAGCAGCACCATCAGGACGGTGAGGCTCGTCGTGCCGGCGTCGCCGGGATCGCGCACGGTCTCGGCGTCGATCGCGCGCCACTGATCGATCGAGACCCGGCGCAGCACGGCCGGTAGCTCGGCGTGGCGGATCGCGAGCGCGACCGCGACCAGGACCGCGATCACGATCACGCCCGGAACGACGACCACGGTCACCTACCTGGCCTTGCCGATGGCCTCTGCCGCGCGCCGCAGCCGCCGGCGCGTGATCTCCTTGCCGAGCGCGACCATGGTCTCGAACAGCGGCGGCGTGGCCGTGCGGCCGGTGACCGCGACGCGCAGCAGCATGAACGCGTGCTTGGTCTTCCAGCCGAGCGCGGCGCACCACGCGTTGGCCTCGTCCTCGAGCATCTGCTTGGTCCAGCCGACCCGGGCCTCGAACCGCTCGACGTACGCCAGGAGCGCCTTGGCAACGTCGGCCGGCGCGACCTCGGGGATCGCCAGCTCGCCGGCGACCGCCGCGTAGTCCAGATCGCCCGAGAACAAGAACTCGGTCGCCGGGATCAGCTCGTCGAGCTTGCGGATCCGCTTCTGGACCAGCGGCAGGACGGACATCAGGTAGTCCTTGTTGAGCCGCCACGCGATCGCGCGGTCGGCGAGCTCCTCGATCGAGAGCTCGTGCAGGTACTTCTCGTTGAGCCAGGTCAGCTTCTCGAGGTTGAACACCGGGCCGCCGAGCGAGACGCGGTCCCACGAGAACACGTCGATCATCTCCTGCAGCGTGAACTTCTCGCGGTCGCCGCCGAACGACCACCCCATCGTGCCCAGGAAGTTGAGCAGCGCCTCGGGCAGGATCCCGATGTCGCGGTAGTAGTTGACCGAGACCGGCTGCTTGCGCTTGCTGATCTTGGTCTTGTCCTTGTCGGCGTTGCGCAGGAGCGGCATGTGCACGAACTGCGGCGCGTCCCAGCCGAACGCGCGGTAGAGCAGCACGTGCTTCTGGGTCGACGAGATCCACTCCTCGGCGCGGATCACGTGGGTGATCTGCATCAGGTGGTCGTCGACCACGTTGGCGAGGTGATAGGTCGGCATCCCGTCCGACTTGAGGAGCACCTGGTCGTCGATCTCCTTGGCGTCGCGGGTGACCTCGCCGCGCAGGAGGTCGTGGAACGTGATCGGGCCCGCCAGCGGGACCTTGAGGCGCACGACGTACGGCTCGCCCGCCGCGGCACGCCGGGCGCCGTCGCCGGGGTCCAGGTCGCGGCAGAACCGGTCGTAGCCGGGTGTGCGCTTCTCGGCCTGCTGCTGGATCCGGAGCTTCGCGAGCCGGTCCTCGGTGCAGAAGCAGCGGTAGGCCTCGCCGCGATCGAGCAAGCGCGCGATGTGATCGCGGTAGTGCTGGCCACGCTCGCTCTGGCGATACGGGGCATACGGCCCTCCCACATCTGGGCCTTCATCCCACGTGAGGCCCACCCAGTGGAGCGCGTCGAAGATCATCTGCTCCGAATCGGTGCGGGCCCGCGACTGATCGGTGTCCTCGATGCGCAGCACGAACTTGCCGCCTTGCTGGCGGGCAAACACGTAGTTGAACAGTGCGATGTAGGCCGTGCCGACGTGCGGATCTCCCGTCGGCGATGGTGCGATTCGCACACGCACCGGCTTGGCGGGTGGCGTCATGGTGGGCCCTTGTAACACGGCGTGATAGCGTCGTCAGGCATGTCACTGCCCATGATGACGATCGACGGCGACGTGGTCGCCGTACACAGCCACTGGACCGACGACGGCTCGCGGATCGTGACCGAGGCAACGGTCCGAACTTCGGAGGGCGCGGACGTGGTGGTCAGCCAGCTCGGCGGCAGCGTCGACGGCATCGGGATGATCACCATGCCGGGGCCGGAGCTGCTGGTGCTGGGCATGACCGTCGCCATCGCGGCGCATCGCGGTGTCGATGGCGAGCAGCACGAGCACGTCGTGCTCGACAGCGTGAAGGTGCTCGCGTACCCGTCCAGCTACGTCCGCACCGGCCCGAACAAGGCCGGCAAGTCGCTGTTCTGGGAGTCGGGCTGCGTGTTCGTGACGGTCGACGCCGCCGGCACGACGGCGATCCCCGGGGACGACGAGCTCGCGATCATCAATGCCTCGATCGACGAGTGGAACAACAGGACCGCCGACTGCTCGTACCTGAAGGTCATCAACGAGGGCCGCAAGGCACTCGAGGTCGGCAACGACAAGGTCAACCTGATCAAGTTCCGCGACACACCGTGCACGTGCGAGGACGGCACCCGCCCCACGTCGTGGGGGTGCCGGCCGGCAGTCGGCAAAGACCCTGCGCACTGCTACGCCCCACAGGCGGCCGGCATCACGACGGCGATCTACGTCGACCAGGCGACCAGCTCGCGCGACGGCGCGATCCTCGATGCCGACATCGAGATCAACGGCGTGGACTTCGCGATCACGGTGAACGGTCAGTCGATGGGCAGCGGCATCAAGTCCGAGCTGCAGAACACGCTGACCCACGAGCTCGGCCACCTCCTGGGCCTCGAGCATCCCTGCAGGTTCGGAAACGATCCGCCGCGGGTCGACAACCTGGGCAACCCGGTCCCGACGTGTATTCAGGGGCTCGACCCACCCAATATCGCCGACGCTACGATGTACAACTTCCAGACGGAAGGCGAGACCAAGAAGGAAACGCTGGAGCCCGACGATATCGCTGCGATCTGCGAGACCTATCCGATCAGTGAGGATCCCGGGACGTGCGACCCCGTCAGGAAGACCGTCGGCGGGTGTTGCAGCGCGTCGGATCACCCGGGCGTGAGCCTCCTGCTGGCGGGTTCGACGGTCCTCCTCTTGTTGCGGCGCCGCAAGACTTCGCCGAACCGGTAGCGACGGGTATCCTGCTGGGGATGAACGCGGTCTGCCCGGCGTGCGGCGTTGCCGTGGTCCCCGGATACGTCAGGTGTCCGAAGTGCCATGCGGGGCTGGCCCCGGGACCGGCGCGCACCCAGCGATCGGCGGGAGATCCCGGCGGGACGGCCCTCGCGCGCAAGGGCTTTCCGATCTCGGCCGTGATCGTCGCGCTCGGCGCGGCGGCCGCGATCATCCTGGTGTTCGGCGTGCGGAACGGCGGCCCTCCGACCGAGGCCGCGGCCGCGCTGCCCGAGCCGGTCCAGGCCGTCGATCTCGACCGGCAGCGCCGCGTGGTCCCGCCGGTCGCGACGCCCGCGGCAGCCCCGGCGGCCCCCGAGCCCGGCGCCCAGGATCCCGCGGCGGCGGCGACCGATCTGGAGCGCACGCTGCGCAAACAGCGCCTGTGGGGCCGGGCCGTGATCGCGGGTCCGCGCATCGACGTACGGTCCGGATCGTGCGCAGACCCGGCGATGCGGCCGATGATCGAGAGCAAGCAGCCTTTGCTGCGCAGCGCCGGCTTGACCAGGCTACGTTGCCTGGAGCAAAGTGGAGCTGTTGTCTTCGAACGTGACCTCTGACGCCAAGGCACCGGCGCACCGCCTGATCCTGCCGCTCGGGATGCGTGTCCTCGTCCAGGTGATCCGGATCGAGGAGCGCACCGATGCGGGCCTGTACCTGCCCGCCGGCGCCAAGGAGGCGCAGGACGAAGCGTTCTACGGCAAGGTGATCGAGGTCGCCCGCGACCGGCCGACCTCGAGCGAGGTCACCGAGAACGTGTCCGGCGTGCCGTACGGCGCCCACGTGCTGTTCCGCAAGGAAGCCGGCGTCCGCGTGCCGTGGGACGACCGACTGCGGCTGATCGACGTCAAGGACATCCTTGCCACGGTGGAGGAAGTCAACGCCGATGAGGCGCACTGAGTTTGCGAGGTTGCGAAGGTCGTGAGGTCTGTGAGGGTTGTGAGCCTCGTGAAGGTAACGAAGTCAACAGGTCAACAGGTCAACAGGTCAACGAGGTCAACGAATCCAACAAGGTCAGTCAGGCCAGCGAGCCAGTGAGGTCCATGATGTCGGTGTTGTCGTCCGCGCCACCCCGCGTGAAGATCCCCAAGCTCGACGAGCTCGACCTCGTCCTCACCACCGGACGGCTACGCCTCCGGCCGTTGCACGAGTCCGATGTCGATGACCGAGGCCGCGAACGCCGTGCTGCGGTGCGCGTTCGAGATGATCGGCCTGCACAAGCTCGCGGGCGGTTGCATCGCCGAGAACATCGGCGCGCGACGGCCGGTGGTGGAGCATCCTGCGCTACGAGCTGACCGCGTCGGAGTGGAGCGACGTCTCGACGACGACGCGGCTCAGTAGACCTCACCCGACTTGATCCGCTCGATCATCGCGGCCAGCGCGCGCCGCGACGCCTCGTCGCACTCGACGATCCGCACCCCGAACCCGGTCGGAAACGTATCGTTTTCGGGGCTCCCCGGATCGACCACGCGGACGACGACGACCTTGCACGTGACCTGCTGATCGAAGTCGTAGAGCTCGAGCTCGAGCGTCGAGCCGACCTTGAACGGGTAGACCCGGGCGACCTTGGTGTAAAGGAACAGGCCCTGCGCCGAGAGATCGCGGGTGCGAAATACCAGCTCCTGCCCGTCCGCGCCATGCACCTTGACGAACGCGTCGACACGGACGCGCTCCGCCGCACGCTCCCGAGCGTCACTCATGCGCCGAGATTCGTCGATCGCACGAGGGCGCACAAGATGCACGAGTCAGATCGCCGTGCTACGTTCGCAAACCAAGACACGCAGTTGCGTGGCTCGACATCCTTCCCATTGCCCATGGACGTCCGCTGCGAGAAGTGTCAGACCGAGTACGAGCTCGACGAAGCACGTCTGAAGCCCGGTGGGGTCACTGTCAAGTGCACCAACTGCGGCCACATGTTCAAGATTCGCAAGCGGACGGTCACCAACGTCGGCACGCCGGTGGTCCCACGCGACGCGCACGAGACCGCCGTGCGTCCGCGCCGGCCCAGCTCGAAGCAGCCGTTCGGGAGCGGTGCGCCGCTCGGCAGCGCCGCGCCCCTCGGCAGCGCCGCGCCCGCCGGCTCTGGAACGCTGGGCAAGTCGCGCGGAGAGTCGTTGTTCGACGACGACGCGCGGCAGCCGGGCGGCGGCGGTGACGACGCCCCGACCACGGTCGAGCGGCAGTGGCTGATCCGGCTCGAGACCGGCGAGCAGAAGAGCTGCCGCGAGCTCGCGACGCTGCAGCAGTGGATCATCAGCGGCGTGGTGACCCGGGAATCGCTGATCTCGCGGACCGGGAAGACCTGGAAGCGGCTCGGCGATATCGCCGATCTCGGCCAGTACTTCACGATCGCCGACGAGGCGCGCGCGAACCGCGATCGCACCAGGCCGGCGAGCCGCCCGGCCCCGATCAAGGAGGTACCCGGCACGATCCCCGGGTACAGCGCCGCCGCCATCGCGGGGTACAGCGGGGCCCCGCAGGCGGCCGGCGGCACCATCCTGCCCGACGATGACGACGAGTCCGAGCGCCGCACGACGCGAAGCCTGCCCGTCAGGTCCGGCGCCCACACCCCACCGCCGGTGCCGCCGCGCGGCGCCGGCCGCACGCCGCCGCTGGGCTCGAACCTGGCCGCGCCGCCGAACCCCGAGCCCGCGGTCACGCCGCACCAGCTGCCGAACCGCCGTCCGGCGCCCACGCCACCGCCACCACCGGCGAAGCGGCAGGCGCATCCGGCGCCGGCGGCACAGCCGAGCGCACAGCCGCCGGCGATTCCCCCGCCGCAGGGCAATCGCGCCACCGCGGCGTGGGCGACCGATGGCGTTGCCCCGGCATCCCCCGGCCCCGGGATGGCGTCCGGGCTTCCTGCCTCGGGGCCGTTCGTCGGCAAGCTCGCGGCGATCCCCGACGAGCCGGCGTTCGCCGGCCGGGTGCGGATGGCGCCGGGCGACGAGGCCTCGTTCCAGACCGGCAAGGTGCGGACGCTCGATGAGGACGATGAGGTGCTCCCGGCGCGCCGCGGATCGCGCGCGGGCATGCTGGTGCTCGTCATGGCGCTGCTCGTGATGGGCGCCGCGGCGGCCGTGGTCTACGTGTTCGTCATCCGCAAGGGCCACGAGGAGCACGCCGCGGTGCCGGCGAGCGACGCCGGGGTGATCGCCACCGTGACGCCGGATGCCGCGATCGTCGCGCCGGCGGCCGACGCCGCGGCGCCGGTCCCGCCCACGTCGCCGCTCGACGCCGCGCGTGGCGAGCTGGCCGCCGATGTCGAGCCCAGGCTGCGCACCGCGATCCAGGCGCTCGACGGCAACCCCGACGCGCCGTCGCAAGGCCTGCGCGCCCACCTGATCGCGCAGCTCGCGCAGGATCTCCAGGATCGCGCGTCGGTGACCGCGGACAAGCCGCTGGCCGATCAGCTGCGCAGGGACGCCAAGCAGCTGGTGCTCGACGCCGCGACGGCGGCGCAGCGCGCGCTCAAGGCCGCGGGGGATGACGCCGGCGCGAACCTCGCGATGGCCGGGGTGCTCCGGATGCAGGGCAAGCCGGAGCGCGAGAGCAAGCGCTACCTCGACACCGCGCGCGCCAAGGCCGACAAGGACTGGGCGCGCGACCTCGCGCTGGCCGACGGCCTGGGGCTGGTGCGCGACGGCAAGCTCGACGCCGCCAAGGCCGCGTTCACCGCGATCGATCAGGGCGACGGCAAGCTCGAGACCTCCGGCGATGTCCGCGCACGGTTCCACCTCGCGCTCGCGCTCGCCGCGCAGAACAAGGCGGCCGACGCCAGGCCGCTCGTCGCGGCGATCCTCGCTGCGCAGCCCGACCATGCCGGCGCCAGGGCGCTGGCCGCCAAGCTCGAGACGCTGGTGGAAAAGACCGACCCGCTGCCTCCGGAAGACGGCCCCCGGGACGCCGGTCCCGGCAAGGACGCCGGCGCCGGCAAGGCCAACCCGGTCGGCTCGGCGGCGGAGCCCGGCCCGGGCCCGCAGGTCGGGGGTGCCGGGGGAGGCGAGTCGTACGATCGCCTGCTCGCGCGCGCCAACGCGGTGGCCGACACGAGCTGCGTCAAGGCGATGGAGCTCTATGCCAAGGCGCTCGAGCAGAAGCCCAACGGCGTCGAGGC
>Ga0137459_1000157_pt1 | contig 24254 bp, 18 predicted proteins | sample EasRivERMGT700_2_FD_104908 | JGI IMG/M metagenome (GOLD analysis project Ga0137459, IMG submission 104908) | Soil microbial communities from meander-bound floodplain in the East River, Colorado, USA - East River MetaG ERMGT700_2 | ecosystem: Environmental > Terrestrial > Soil > Floodplain ...
CCGGCGCGAGCGCCGCAGCGACCTGCCGACCGTCGCGCTCGTCGGCTACACCAACGCCGGCAAGTCGTCGCTGATGCGCGCGCTGACCAGCACCGACGTCTACGTCGCCGACAAGCTGTTCGCGACCCTCGACACCACGGTCCGCCGCCTCCAGCCGCCCACCGAGCCGCCGAGCCTCATCACCGATACCGTCGGCTTCATCAAGAAGCTGCCCCACGACCTCGTCGCGTCGTTTCGCTCCACCCTGGACGAGGCCGGCGACGCCGACCTGCTGCTCCACATCGTCGACGCCTCGGATGCAGCCCACGCCGACCAGATCGCGGTCACCCGCGACGTCCTCCGCGAGATCGATGCCGACATCGTGCCGACCTGGATCCTGCTCAACAAGATCGATCGCGTCGACGCCGAGACCCGCGCGATCCTCGCCGATCGCTACCCGACCGCGCTCCAGCTGTCCGCCAAGGATCGCAGCGACGTCGTCACCCTCCACGATCGGCTGATCGAGCAGTTCGCCGGCAAGCTCGAGGACGCCGAGCTCGACGTGCCGTGGACCGAGCAGCGCCTGGTCCACCAGATCCACGAGCGCGCCAAGGTCCTCGCCGAGGAGCACCACGACGCCGGCACGCGCCTGACGATCCGGGCGCCCAGCCGCATCCTGGCCGAGCTCCGCGCCGCGCTGAAGTCCGCGTCGTAGCTCCGCGATTCCGCACGCTGGGTCGAGGCCGCGACGGCAAGAACTACCAGGGCCTGCCGTGCCCGACCGGCAGCGGCGAGGCGGCCCCCGAATCAACGGTTGCGCTCAGCTCTGCGCCCGCGCGTACCGCAGCAGCGCCCGCGGCCCCTCGGGCGGCGGCGGCGCGCGCAGCACGTCGCCCGGCACGCCCATGTTGGCCAGCACAAAGTGCAGATTGTTGGGCACCGACCACAGCCGCTCTCCTACGGACCAGCAGTATCAGGCGCAGATCCGCTGTGAATCGTTACGGTTCGCCGATCACGATCTCCGCGATCCCTCCGACGTCACCTGAGCGCGCTGATCGGGATCGATGAGCGGCAGTACCGCTGTCACGACCGCGCGCCTGGTATCCGTGAGCGGCCAGGCTGCCAACCCCTCGGCGGTCGCTCGACGTACCAGCGGCTTGGCCTCGAGGAGATGGGCCACAAGCTTGCCGCCGGCCTCGACCTCGCGTGGACTCGCGAGGCCGCGCCCCCCCAGGTAGTCGACCGCGCTCCGCGCCGCGGCCGCTGGATCGGCTTCTCCCTGGATCTCGATCGAGGCCTCGTAGATGACCTGGGGCACCGCATAGCGCACCGCCAGCTCGACCAGCTGGCGAATCACGTCGGCTCGGCTCGGTTGCGGGACAAACGAGCGGTAGCGCGCCATCAGTCGGGCGAGATCGATCACGACGGCCTCGGGAGGTGACGCTCCGAACGGCAGGAGCAGCGTCGCATCGATCACGGGGAGCTCGAACTCGTCACCACCCTTCGTAAACTCGCGCAGGCCCGCGAGGCCGATGCGGATCCGCTCGGTGTCTCCAGACGCCAGATCGTCGGTGATGTCGTCGGGGTCACGCCACAGATCGGTCATGGAGGCGCTCCGTCGTCGGGGTGATCGTGGTCGGGCTGGTGCGGTGGCACCGGCGCGACCGGGCCGATCGGCCCGCGAACTTGTCCGTTCGGATACCAGATGCGTGGATACAAGGTAGCGCGGTTGTTCCACACATCGAGCCCACCTTGAAGTGCGGAGATCCGCTGGCTGGCGCGCGCGATCGCGGCGGTGATATCGGCCGTGACCCCAGGATCCGACGCTACAGCAGACTTGAGGTGCGAAAGGCTTGCAACCGCCTCCTGCAGCGTGCGGATCGCGGTTGCCGCTTTCTCGGCGTGACCACCAACGCCGCCGACCGGCCGCCCGGTGCGCGCTTCCTCGACGAGGGCCGCCTCCGTGGTGCCATCACCGACGGTGGCGTTCGGACGATTGGTGCCGTCGTTGTCGTCGCAGGTGTTCTTGATTCGCTCGAGCTCGCCGCGAGCCTTGGCTGTCAGATCTGCGACGCCCTTGGCGAGCTCGCGCTGAAACCGCGCGTCGTCCATCCACTTGCGCTCCCACGCCTGATTCGCCTTGCCGACGTCATACGTGCCGTCGGGGTTGCGCCCGATGTTTTCCATCTGCTGCATGTTCTCGGGCGAGCGCAGCTGGCGCTGCTGGGCGACGGCCTCCTGCGCCTTGGCGCTCAACCGGACGCGCAAGTCGCCGAACGCACGCGGCGGGGAACCCGCGGGGTTGCCCTCCGGCAGCTTGCCCTCCGGCGGCTTGAGCTCTGGTGGCTTCACGTCGGGGAGAACCTCGGGCGGCTTGCCCTCGGGAAGACCCTCGAGCGGCTTCACGTCGATGCCGCCGGGCTTGCCCCTCAGCGTGCGCGCGCCGCCAACAATGAGCGCGATCAAGTTGACGAGGCCGCTGCCGACGGATTCGCCGGCGTCGAATGGATCCAGCTTGTGCCCGTTGCTGAACGCGCGTGCACCGACAAGCCCCTCCACGATGCTCGGGATGCCGGTCACGTCCGCGATGCCCAGACCGACGAGGCCAAGCCCTTCCCAGAAGCCAGGGCCGTTGCCGTCGTGATAGGCCTCGTACATCTTGAACCGTGAATAGATGCCCACCGCCGCGCCGGCAATGAGCAGGCCACCGACGATGAATGGCGCCGCCACGGGGAAGATCACGCACACGGCGACCACGACGGCCACGACCACCATGGACGGGGGCTCTCGAGAGCTCCCTCGAGCTCGATCGTCGGCGGATCCGCGATCGGATCGCCGAGCTGCGCCACGAGCTCTGGTGCACCAGATCCACGAGCGCGCCAAGGTGCTCGCCGAGGAGCACCACGACGCCGGCACGCGGCTGACGATCCGCGCACCGAGCCGCATCCTGGCCGAGCTCCGCGCTGAAGCCCTCGTCGTAGCTCCGCGATTCCGCACGCTGGGGACCACCGCGACGAGCCTGCATCTGGTTTCGTCGAGCACCACCACGCGCTCTCACCAGGTCTCGTCGATGACAGCTGTCTTGGCGGCGGTCACCGTGACGGTGATCGTCTTTTCCTTCGTATCGTTCTTGAGCCGCACGCGGTGGGGGCCGACCGAGATCTTCGCGCGCACCGGCGTTTGCCCCAGCGGCTTGCCATCTACCCATACCTCCGCCCATGGCAGGATCACCACCTTGAGGTTGCCGGTCGCAACCGGCTCGGCGCGCGCCGCCTTGGTCGACGCGTCGGGCATCCCGGCGTCGAGCGGGTGGGCTGCCAGCGATGGCGAGGCGATCGGTCCGGCATCCACGGCGATCGGCGCGATCGCCGCCGCCACCTTTATTGCGTCAAGCGTGCCGGCGTCGTGTGGGTGAACCGCGAGCTGAGGTGTGGCGATCGGTCCGGCATCCGCAGCGGTCGTCGTGTTCGCAGGCACCCTGGGAACCTCGGGCGTCCCTGCATCCGCCACGGGAACGGCGACCCTGTCGGCCTCGCGACGCACGGGCATGGGCACGTGAACGGGCGCAGGCACGCTTGCGGTCTTTATATCTCCCAGCGAAATCCTCGCTTCGTCCGGCCGCGTTGTCGTCGCTGCTGGCTGCCTGACGAGGACGACGGTGCCAATCACAGCTGCTGCGATGACACCGATTCCCGCGGCAAGCCACGGCCGTCGCGTTCGAGCAGCCTGCGCGACCGGAAACGAATGGCTCGCGATCGCACCGAGCGTGCTCATCGGCGCCGCCTGCACCGCGAGGTGCGCCGCGACCCGCTGTGGCTGAGCGCCGGATCCATGCTCGATCGGACGGCCCGCCTCTGGCGCTCGCGGAAGCTGCGCCGCAAATGGCTGCGCCAGCACACCGTCACTCGATGAGGCATCCATCCTCTGCGCCGGCGACCGCATGGTCTCGCGCCCATGGCCGCCCTCGAGCAACTCGTCGGCATGGGTGTTCAGGAGCTCGAGCCCGCTCGGCTGATAGCCATCGCCGGGGGTCCCCTCAGCCAGCATCAGCGCAAGCGCACGCGCGCTCATCGAGCGTCTGGCAGGATCTACTTCCAGCGCCGTCAGTGTCGCTCTGGCGAACGCCTCCGTGATCGCCGGGTTGTAGTAACGAGGATCGACGACCGGGCGGGTCATCATCCGGTGGAAGATCTCCGGACCGGTCAGAAAGCTGCGCTCCGCGCTGTCGTCCTGGTAGGGCAGCCGGCCCGTGGCCATCTCGTAGACGATCGCTCCCATCGCCCAGATGTCCACGCGCTCATTGATGGCCGCACCGCGATGTTGTTCCGGAGCCATGTACTGCGGTGTGCCGATCAGGGCACCTGTCCTGGTGACGAGACCGGCATCATGTCCGAGCTGCGCCACACCGAAATCGAGGATGATCGTTCGGTACGGATCACCCTTGACCGCCGTGAGGTACAGGTTGTCGGGCTTCAGATCGCGGTGGACGATCCGGCGGTCGTGCGCTGCCTGGAGCCCGTTGAGCGCCTCACCGAGGATGTGCACGATCAGCCGCTGCTCGATCGGTGCGTTTCGTGACGCCAGGAAGCCTGTGAGCGTCTGTCCCTCGAGGTACTTCATGACCAGGTACCAAGAACCACCACCTTCGAGCTGATCGATGTGGGTGATCTCGACGACGTTACGGTGTCCGATCGCGCCAGCGGCACGCGCTTCGTTGATGAAGCGCTGGACGATCATCTCGTTCTTCGACAGCTGATCGTGGAGTATCTTGATCGCGTGCCGCGTCTTCATCAGCACGTGCTCGACCAGCAACACGCGCCCCATGCCTCCCTCACCGAGGAGCTGGAGCACGCGATATTGCCCGATCTTCGTGCCGATCATCGCTGCAGGTTCCGTGGTTCGCCGCGTTCGGGAGGCTACTATCGCATGTTCAGCTCGGAAGTGAAGACGACGCGGGGCGTACGTCTGCAACGGCAGCGTTGATCCGAGCTCGCCGGGCTCAAAAAATGAGCCAATCCGGCGCCGGGTACATGATGCAGCAATATGCTGCGCCCTCTGCGATGGAGAGACGCGGTTGACGCGCACGACGAACGAGGAGTATCCAGACCGAATCATGGACCCGTCACCGAGCCGAGTCGTGAACGGGAGGAAGATGGAACATCGTACGGTTCGGCGGTGTATCGCGATGTGTGTGCTGGCGAGCTGGCTTCCGAGCCTGCCCGCATCCGCGGACATCCTGATCGAGTCGTATCGCGACGACCGGCCCGCCGACGCTGACCGCATCCTCGGGCCGATCCGTGACGAGCTCGATAAAGCCGGGGTCAAGGTCCATCCGGTCGACGTGATCGCCGCCGCTGGCGAACAGCTCCCGCTGCCGGGGGCCTCCGATCCGGCGCTCGGGCCGAGCTATCCCGCCGACCCCTCCGGCCAGGTCGAGATGGGAACCAACCAGGTGTTTCGCGGCGACTACGATGCCGGCCTCGCCACGCTCGAAGGCGTCCTCAAGGCCGCCCAGCAGAATCCCGGCCTGGTCGTCGCCGACACGTCTTCCCCTACCTGGCTGACCAAGGCATACGCCGCCATCGCGTTCGCCCACCTTCGAAACCACCACCTCGACGCAGCGACCGAAGCCGTCGCCGAGCAGATCCGCAGCTTCCCGGAGAACCCGATCGGCCGGATCGTCGGACCCGACGTGGCCACGCTCTCGGAGACCGTGCGCAAGGCGCTCGAGGGGGCGCCGCACGGCACCCTGCGCATCATCGTGTCGCAGCCCGACGTGCAGATCTTCCTTGACGAGCACGCACGGGGAAGCGGAAGAGCGGTGCTGAAGCTTGCGAACGGGAGCTACCGCCTCCTGCTGGTCCGCGCCGGCATCGCCCGACGCTATCCGGCTGTGGTGGTGCCCGGTCGCACGACAGATCTAGCCATCGACTGGGATGCGGATGCGGCGTTCAGCGCGACCGGCCAGTGGATCGGGTTCGTATGGCCGCGTGGTCAGGGCGACAAGACCGAGGTGGCGATCTCGCGCTACGTGCACGGAGCTCCACGGCACGACGCCTTCGTCGTGAGCATCGTCCAGCGGAACGCTCGCAGGTTCATCACCGGGGAGATCTTCGAGAAGCAGACCGGCGCCCTCGTGCGCCACAAGGCGATCGTGCTTGGTCACGATGACGACCGGTGCGGGCGCGCGCTCGCGCAATACCTGTTGAAGGGTGACCTGTCACCTTGCTTGATCGATCTTCCCGGCGAAACGGTTCAGGCTGCCGAAGGCGGGCACACGCCCAAGGATCCCTATCTCGTATCCGGCCTCGTGGCAGGTGTCGGCGCCATGTCCGTGATCGGCGGAGCCGCCGTGCTGGCCAGCAAGCGAGATCCGCTGAACGGGCAAGGGGGACCGACCTATCTCAGCTGGCCCGGTGTCGGGCTGATGGTCGGCGGTGGCCTCGCGATCGGCGCGGCCGCCTACCTGGCGAACCGCGCGTCGAGGAACTCGGAAACGGGGAAATCAACCCTGCGCCGTTCACGCGCGCCGCTCTATGCCTCCGCGGCAACTGCAGCGGCTGCCTTTGCCGCCGGTGGCTACCTCTTGCACCTCAACGGCAAGGGAACCTGCGGGCTCGACGAGCCTGGCAGCTGCTACTACCGGTACGGCTCCGCACCGTATGGTTGGACGCTGCTCGGCGCGGGAGTCGCGGCCGCTGGATTCGGCGTCTACTGGCAGCTCAGCGCACCCGGTGATTCGCGTGCACCGAGCGTGAGCCTCACCCCGACGCAAACCGGCGCGATGGCCGGCATCGGCGGTAGCTTCTGAAACACCTTACGGTCTCGGGACCTGATCCGCGCCGAGGTCTGCCGGGGCAACGCGCAGGTCGCCGTCGATATCTCTCGACGCGAGGCCTGAGAGATCTGCCCCGAGTTCCGCCTTTTTCAGCGCTGGACTCCCGGGTCCCAAGTGCCCGTCCGCGCTGAGCGCGGGCGGATCGCTGATGTTGCCTGTACCTGCGACCGCCGTTGGTCCGATGGCGGAGTAGATGTGGATGCAGCTGTTGGCGGTCTGTGGAGTGCTCGCGTTGCCCGCGATTGTGTTGTTCCAGATGATATTATGGCTCCCAGTGAATCCGGTACCTGCTTTGCAATCAACACCTGCAGTCACGATACCAGTCGCTGTGGCGTTGTTTGCGACGGTGTTGAACTCGAACCGGTTCGTGCTATCCGGCCCGGTCGAGATCGTGACGCCGGCGTTCTGCCCAACGGGACCGCCATTGCTCAGGAACATGTTTCCGACGATCACGAACTTGCCGTTCGTGGTCGTCAGCCCGCCGCCTTGATTCGACTCGATCCGTGATCGCGATAGTGTGAGCGTACAACCCATGGGGGCGTTGATCCCAGGCCCCTCGTTCATCCTGATGGTAGTGCCATAGACGCCGAGAGTCGCATTGAGGCCGCATCGGATACCGTCTGCGCCACCGCCCGTCGCGCCTTCAATCGTCCCCCCGAGGATCGTCACCCCCTTGCCGTCGTTGATCGTGAAGATCGGACCGTTACTATTGCGATGAAGGATGGCGTTACGCGCGTCGATCGTGACACCGGGGGCATCGACGTCCACGACGAAGTTCGTCGCCGATGCGTACGTTCCGGGAGCATCGAGCTTGATGACTTTTGGCCCGGTCCTGGCAGTGATGAGCGCGGCGTCGAGCGAGCACGGAGTCGTCGTCCCGCCACACGTGCTGCCCGCCCCATTCGGCGTGGCGTGAATGATGCTGCTGGGCGCCGCGCAGTCCCCGGTCGCCAGACATACACCGGCACCAGCGTCACAATCGTTGTCATCGACGCACGCAACACACTCGTGGCTGTCACAGTGCGGTGTTTCGCCCGTACACAGGGCGTGGCTGCTTGCCGTGCACTTGAAGCAGGTCCCGCCGTTCGCGGCCGTGTCGCACGCCGGAAAATTCGTCTTGTCCATGCAGCCATCGTCGGCTTTGCACGAGCCGCCGCTGGTCGCCGCGTCCGGGCATCCACCCTGGCCCGCGTTCGCTGGGAGTCCGCAGAACCTAGGGTCGACTTCTTTGCAACCGGAGCAGACGACGACCCCAATGACCACGAGAGCTAGGCGATGCATAGGTGAATCCTGCGGAGAAGAGGAACTATGGTCTTGGTAATTGATCCGCGCCGAGGTCCGCCGGTGCAATGCGGCGGTCACCATCAATGTCTCTCGACGCGAGGCCGGAGAGATCTGCGCCGGTCTCTACTTTCTTGATCGCGGGGCTCCCGGCTCCCAGGTGACCGTCCGTGCTGAGCAGCGGCGGATCGCTGATGTTGCCTGTACCTGGGGCCGCCGTTGGTCCGATGGCAGAAGAGACGTGCATGCAGTTGTTGCCGACCTGCGGGGCAGTGCTCGCGTTGCCGCCGATCGAGTTGTTCCAGATAATATTGTGGCTTGCGGTAAAGCCCGTACTTGTCTTGCAATCAACCCCTGCAGTTACGATACCCATCGTTGTTGCGTTGTTTGCGATGGTGTTGAATTCGAGCCGGCTGATAGCAGCATCTGCATTGGGCGAGATCGTTACGCTGGCGTTTGTACTGGTGGCATCGCCATTGCCAAGGATGATGTTTCCGACGATCTCGAACTTGGCGTTCGTGACACTGATGCCGCCGCGTCGATTCGACATGATCGTCGACCGCGACAGCGTGACGGCGCAACCGGTGGAATTGATCCCAAATTCCGCATTCGTCTGGATGGTGGTGCCATAGACGCCGAGCGTCGCATTCGTGTTGCATCGGATACCGTCTGCGCCGCTGCCCGTCGCGCTCTCGATCGTTCCCCCGAGGATCGTCATCCCCTTGCTGTCGTTGATCGTGAAGACCGGGCCGCTACCACTGCGATGAAGGATGGCGTTACGCGCGTCGATCGTGACACCCGGGGCATCGACGTCCACGACGAAGTTCGTCGCCGATGTGTACGTTTCAGGAACATCGAGCTTGATGATTTTGGGCCCGGTCTTGGCAATGATGAGTGCGGCGTCGAGTGAGCAAGGAGTCGTCGTCCCGCCACACGAGCCGCCAGCGCCATTCACGATGGCGTGAATGATGCTGTTGGGCACCGCGCAGCCTCCGCTTGGCAGGCACACACCGGCACCGGCGTCACAATCGTTGTCATCGACGCAGGCGACACACTCGTGGTTGTCGCAGTGCGGTGTCTCGCCCGTACACAGGGCGTGGCTGCTTGCCGTGCACTTGAAGCATTTCCCGCCGTCCGCGGCCGTGTCGCACGCCGGAAAGTTTGCCTTGTCCAGGCAGTTGTCGTCGGCTTTGCACGAGCCGCCGCTGGTCGCCGCATCTGGGCATCCCATCAAGCCCGCGTTCGCTGGGAGTTCGCAGAACCTAGGGTCGACTTCTTTGCAACCGGAGCAGACGACGACCGAGATGACCGCGAGAGCTAGGCGATGCATAGGTGAATCCCGCGGAGAAGAGGAATTATGGTCTCGGTAATTGATCCGCGCCGAGGTCCGCCGGTGCAATGCGGCGGTCACCATCAATGTCTCTCGACGCGAGGCCGGAGAGATCTGCCCCGGTCTCTACTTTCTTGATCGCAGGGCTCCCGGCTCCTAGGTGCCCGTCTACGGTGAGCAGTGGTGGGTCGTTAAAGTTGGTTGTACCTGTGCCTGGCATCGGTCCGATGTCAGAGTAGGCGTGGATGCAGGTGTTGACGATCTGCGGAGCGGTACTCGCGTTGCCTCCAATCATGTTGTTCCAGATAATATTATGGGTTGCGGTAAAACCTATACCTGCTTTGCAATCAATACCTGCGGTGGTGCTGCTCGTTGTTGTGGCGTTGTTTGCGACAGTGTTGAACTCAAACCGGTTGTTGTTATCGGCCATGGTCGAGATCGTCACGCCCGCGTTCTGACCGCTGGGGCCACCATTGCTCAGGAACATGTTTCCGACGATCACGAACTTGCCGTTCGTGATCGTCAGCCCGCCGCCTTGATTCGACTCGATCCGTGATCGTGACAGTGTGAGCGTACAACCCATGGTGGCGTTGATCCCAGGCCCCTCGTTCATCCTGATGGTAGTGCCATACGCGGCGAGAGTCGCGTTGTCGCCGCAGCGAATGCCTTCAGCGCCCCCCCCCGTTGCGTTCTCGATCGTCCCCCCGAGGATCGTCATCCCTTTACCGTTATTGATCGTGAAGATCGTGCCGTCGCTATTGCGATGAATGATGGCGTTACGCGCGTCGATCGTGAGCGGGGTGGCGGCATCGACGTCCACGACGAAGTTCGTCGCCGATGTGTACGTTCCAGGAACATCGAGCTTGATGACTTTGGGCCCGGTCCTGGCAATGATGAGCGCGGCGTCGAGCGTGCACGGAGTCGTCGCCCCGCCACACGTGCCGCCCGCCCCATTCGGCGTGGCGTAAATGATGCTGCTGGGCGCCGCGCAGCCTCCGCTCGGCAGGCACACGCCGGCACCGGCGTCGCAATCGTTGTCATCGACGCACGCGACACACTCGTGGTTGTCGCAGTGCGGCGTCTCGCCCGTACACAGCGCGTGGCTGCTTGCCGTGCACTTGAAGCAGGTCCCGCTGCTCACGGTTGTGTCGCACGCCGGAAAGTTTGCCTTGTCCAGGCAGTTGTCGTCGGCTTTGCACGAGCCGCCGCTGGTCGCCGCGTCCGGGCAACCATTCATGCCCGCATTGTTTTTGATGTCGCAGGATGCAGGGTTGTGTTCGTTGCAACTGGCGGACGCGACGAGCAAACTGACCATCAAAGCTAGGCGAGGCATGGGCGAATCCTCCTACGTAAGTGAACGATAACTGCGTGATCGAACCGACTATCAGAACTGTCCGAGCCACCCGATGTAAGCGGTGTCACTGGTGACTACCGCCACGGGCGTCGATGTCTTCCTGGGCGAGCGAAACCACAGCAGGTACGCGCCGACACCCCCGGCAACCACACCGGTGATCGCCAGCCCGACGCCGGTCGGGCCGGTGTTGTGGATCGTTTCCGGCTCGCTCGGGACAGGATCTTGATCGAACGCGTACATCACGCCGCCCGTGACCAGGAGCGCGCCGCCGGTGGCGAGCAGGCCGAGCGGAACGAAGCGCGGGAGGCCGCCGCCGTTGTCATGCACGGGCGGCGCGAGCTCCAGCGTGAGCAGCTCGGTCTTGTCGCTCGCGACGACGATGTCGCGCGACGCCGGCTGGAGGGGCGCCTTGTCCATCAGGATCGTATGCTTGCCCGGCGGCAGGTCCCAGTCGAGCGGCGTCACGCCGATCGCCTGGCCGTCGATCGTGATGCGGGCGCCCGGCGGGACCGACTTGAGCTTGACGTGGCCGACCGCGCCGTCGCCCACCAGCTTCTTCATGATCTCGGCGGCGGCGGTGCGCATCGCCTGGTCGGTGCAGTGCTGGCACGTCTTGCTCTCGGTGATCGTGTCATGGCCCTTGTCGAACCAGTAGGCGGTCAGCGTGACGTCGCGGGTGCCGTTGCTGGCGTTCTTGGTATCGAGCCGCACGTAGACCATGCTGGCCGACTTCGCGCGCTTCTCGATGATGCCGCGTGCGCAGCCCTGATCCTCGATCACGAAGCAGTCGATCAGCACGGTGACAGCTTCGGGCGGCAGCGGGGATGGCACCAGCGTGTGGCCGTGCTGGCTCAGCCAGCTCTCGATCTGCGCGGCGAGCTGGGGCTGCATCGAGGCCTCACCGGTCACGATGACGCCGACGTCAGCACCTGCACGAGCCGACGCGCTGAGCGCGATCAGGAGGGCGAGCGGGATGACGATGCGCATCTCAGCGCGTCCAATCGGTAGTGGTCATTGGGGTCCGGTCGATCATGGTCGGCTGAATCTCGTGGGTGATCATATCGGTCGGGGCTTCGTTGATGGGGTTACAACGTCGTCGATCCGCACGCGGCGTTCTTCCATGTTCAACGTGATCGTGAGCGGCGTGTCGCCGGAGGCCCTGCCATCGACTGCCGTCAGGCGCGGCCTCCCCCGGAGGTGGTGAAAGTCGGAACTCTCTTCTGCACCCAGGGTGCGTCCGTTGCGAAGCGATTGCACCAGGTTTCGGCGCGGCTGCGTCGGGTTGAGGTGCGGCAAACCGTGCCCCGGAGCGCGCTTCGTGCGGCGCTTCACCGGAGCCGCGGCGCGCGGCGTTCTCAGCGAGCTTTGGGCCGACTCCTGGAGCGAGGCTCCGGGCTCTGCGTCGCCGTGTGCAGGGGTCGCAGGTTTGTGTTTCACCGCCGACACGATCACGAAAGCTACGACACCACTGGCGATGGTCACGGCGAGGACGAGCAGCACCTGGGGGAGCCAGCTGCGCTGCGGTACCCCGAGCGTCCCGGTCGATGCCGACATCACGGTGCCCAGCCCCGGTTGCGGGGGCGCCAGGGGTGCGGCAGGGGCGCTCGCGGTCTCGGTCACGGGCCGCGCGTACGCCGGGAGCGAGCCCGGCAGGGGCGTCGGCTCGCCCCGAGAGCGCGCGCGCGCGATGCTCTGGCGTACCGGTGCGCTGTCGGGGAACCGCTCCGCGAGCACGGCGATCAGCACCTCGCGGCCACCACGCGGCGCGTCGGCGCAGTCCATCAGGTCGGTGATCGCGTCCTCCGCGGTCGCGTAGCGCACCGGCAGATCGCGCTCGAGCAGCTTCATCGTCACGCGCTCGAGGTCCTTCGGGACGTCGGGCCGCAACGTGCGCGGCCGCGGGATCTGGCCGAACAGCACGGCGGCGAGCGTCGCGCGCGTATCCTCGGCGACGAACAAGCGCTGCCCGACGAGCATCTCCCACAGCATGATGCCGACCGCGAACAGGTCGCTCCGGCCATCCAGGCGCTCGCCGTTCGCCTGCTCCGGGCTCATGTAGGCCGGCTTGCCCTTGATGAACATCGAGGCGGTCACCTCGCTCGCGGCGCGCGCCTTGGCGATGCCGAAATCGGAGACCTTGACCGCGCCTTCCCACGACAGCAGCACGTTGTGCGGCGAGACATCGCGGTGGACGATGCCGCGCACCTCGGTGCCGGCCGGCAGGTCGTGCGCGAAGCCGAGGCCGCGCAGGACCTCGCCGATCACGAAGATCACGACCGGCAACGGCAGCATCCCCGAGCTGTTCAGCGCGTCGAGGTCCTTGCCATCGACCAGCTCCATCACGAGGAACAGCCGGCCGCCAGCGTCGCGGTCGAAGTCGAGCACGGAGACGATGTTGGGGTGCACCAGCTGCGAGCTGATCTGCGCCTCGGCGACGAACTGCTGCGCGAAGCCGGGGTTGTCGGAGAACCCGGGCAGCACGCGCTTGATCGCGATCTTGCGGGAGAACCCTTCGACGCCGCGGGCCGACCCCACGAACACCTCCGCCATGCCGCCGCCTCCCAGCCGCCGATCGAGGCGGTATTTCCCCGAAACCCCAAAGCTCATCGGGCCCGTCATTATAGACGGGTTTCGCGCAAACGCAGCGCGCGGCCGGACGAATCACCGCCGTGACGTCGTGGGGGCGGCTCACCCCACGCGCGGCGCATGCTACCGCGGGATCAGCGAGCCCTGGCCGCGCTCGATCATCCCATGGCGCCACGCCTCGACGAGCCGCACGAATGCATCGGCGAGCTCGGGATCGAACTGGGTCCCGGCGCAGCGCTCGATCTCGCCGACCGCGACCTCGTGGGGCAGGGCGCGGCGGTACGCGCGGTCCGACGTCATCGCGTCGTAGGCATCGGCGATCGCGACCACCCGGCCGACCAGCGGGATGTCGTGGCCGCGCAGGCCGCGCGGGTAGCCGCCGCCGTCGAACCACTCGTGGTGGCACCAGCAGCCGTCGATCAGGCCGTGGAGGCACGGCACCGGCTCGAGGATGCGCTTGCCCTTCTCGGGGTGCTGGCGAAACACCGCGACCTCCTCGGGCGTGAGCTTGCCGGGCTTGTTCAGCATGTCGTAGCGCACGCCGATCTTGCCGACGTCGTGCATGACGCCCGCCTGGACGATGCGGCGGATCTCGGGGTCCGGCAGCGTGAGCCCGCGCGCCAGGATCTCCGAGTACACCGCCACGCGCTCGGAGTGGCCGCGCGTGTAGAGGTCGCTCTCCTCGAGCGCCTGCGCGAACCCGGCGACGGTCTGCTGGAACATCTCCTCGAGCGACAGGTTCGCGCGGGTCAGGCTGTCGTTCGAGGCGAGCAGCTCGCCGTACAGCCGCGCGTTGTCGATCGCGCTGGCCGCGCGCGACGCGAGCACCGCGAGCATCTTGCGGTGGCCCTCGTCGAACTTCTTGCCCGGCGTGAACGCGAACACGTTGAGCACGCCGACCATGTTGCCGCGCACCTGCAGCGGGACCGCGACGAACGACGACAGCTCGGCCGGCGCGACCGCCTCGGTGAAGAACCGGCCGGCCTTGCCGCCGTGCGCGAGGATCGGCGTGCCCTGCGCGAACTGCGCGGTCAGGATCGGGAACGCGGGCGACGGCACGCCGTGGGCCGCGCTGTCGGACGCGACCACCTTGACGCGCTCCTCGTAGTTGCCGGTCCGCGGATCGAGCAGGTGGAGCGTCGCGACGTCGGCCTTGACCTCGTCGATCGCCGCGCGCAGGACGACGTCGAAGATGTGCTCGATGTCGTGCGACAGCGCGATCGCCTCGGAGACCTTGTAGATCGTCAGCGCCTCGCGGAGCCGGATGTTCTCGGCCTGCAGGCGCTGGCGGTACAGCGCGCGCCGCACCACGTGGATGACCTCCTCGACCTTGAACGGCTTCAGCAGGTAGTCGTAGGCGCCCTTCTTCATCGCCTCGATCGCGGTCTCGACCGTGCCGAACCCGGTCATGAGCACGGTCAGCACGCCGAGCCGCTCCGCCTCGATCCGCTCGAGCAGCTGCAGCCCCGAGAGCCGCGGCATCTTGAGGTCCGTGATCAGGAGATCGTACGGATGCAGGTGGAGCTCGGTCAGGGCCTTCTCGCCGTCCTCGACGGTGTGGACCGAAAAGCCCTCGAGCGTGAGGAACTCGGCGAGGATCTCGCGAATCACCCGCTCATCGTCGACGACGAGGATCCGCGCGGCGTCGCTGGGTTCCACCTCCATGGCTCGCTTTCATCGCGCAGGCCCGCGGGCCCGCGGGCCCGCGGGATGGGCGTATCACTTACGACGCCGAGCCTGTCGACTCGGTGGTCGCCGGCGCTACTTTCGGCGCCATCGGATCGGGGAGGTTGGTCGGGTGCCCGCTCTCGCGGTCGGCGGTCTCCTGCGCCTTGAGCCAGTTGTCGCGGGCGCTCATCACGCGCTGCTTGGCGGTGTCGACGCGCTGCTTGGCCGCCGACGTGCGATTGCCGCGCTCCTGCTCTTGCGCGGGGAACGTATCGTACTGCACGCCCTTGGGTGCGATGCTGTTCTTCTGGCCGAGCTGGGCCTTCGCGAGCTCGTACTGGCCCTCGCGCCAGTACATGTTCTCCTGCGCGTACCGCAGCTCGATCTTCAGGTAGTCGCGATAGGCCTCGAAGTACTTGACGCGCTCGTCGGCGGCCTTCGCGAGATCCTCGGCGGTGTGCAGCTCCTTGGTCGCTTGATTGATCCGGTTGGTGTCGGCGGACGCCTCGGCGGACTTCTTGGCCGAGACCGCGGAGTCGATCGCGAGCTTGGCCGCCTTCTGATCGTTGCGCACGATCGTGAGCTGCGTGGCCGTCTCGTTGAAGTCGGCCTCCGCCTTGGCGTTCTCCATCTTGGCCACCGACCAGTCGTTCTGGCTCTGGACGACCGGCTGCTTCTGATCGAGCGGGATCGCCGCGATGTACATGTCGTCGAAGTGCTTGGCGAGCGGACCAGGAGGCGTGTCCTGTGCACCACCGCAGGCACCGAGCGCTACGACGCCAGTCAACACAGCGATCGCAAAGATCTTCGAGGATGAGCGCATAGGATGGAGGGCAGCCTACTACGGTCGCCAACGGCGAGCTACCATTCGGGGCGATGACCGCGTTGCTCGCCGTCGATGTCGGGAATACGAACACCGTGCTCGGGGTGTTTCGCGATGGCGCGCTCGCCGCACACTGGCGGATCCAGACCGTCGCGGAGCGGACCTCGGACGAGTACGCCGTGCTGCTCAAGACCCTGCTCGACATGGAGGGCTTTCCGTGGCGCTCGATCAACGCCGGGATCATCTCGTCCGTCGTGCCGCCCACGCTGTTCGGCCTGCAGCAGTTCTTCAAGCGCCACTGCGGCGGCCCCGCGCTGGTGGTCGGCGCCGGGATCAAGAGCGGCATGCCGATCCTCTACGAGAACCCGCGCGAGGTCGGCGCCGATCGGATCGTCAACGCCGTCGCGGCGTACGACGAGATCAAGGGCGGCTGCATCGTCGTCGACTTCGGGACCGCGACGACCTGGGACGTCGTGTCGCCGAAGGGCGAGTACCTCGGCGGCGTGATCGCCCCGGGGATCACGATCAGCAGCGAGGCGCTGTACGAGCACGCGGCCAAGCTGCCGCGGGTCGAGCTTGCGCGGCCCGGCAAGGTCGTCGCCCGCAACACGGTGGCGTCGATGCAGGCGGGCCTGGTGTACGGCTACGCCGGCATGGTCGACGCGCTGGTCGAGCGGATCCGCAGCGAGGTCGACTTCACGGCGCGCTGCATCGCGACCGGCGGGCTGGCGCCGCTGATCGCGACGGAGACCCGGACGATCGAGGTAACCGACGAGCTGCTCACCCTCAAGGGCCTCAAGATCTTGTATCAACGCAACGCATGATCCAGCACAGCCCACTCGACGCGCAGCAGCTCTCGGCGGCGGCCCAGCGTGCCCTGGGGCCCGGGCCCGGCCGGATGATGGCCGCGCGGGGCCTCCTGCCGCTGCCGCCGGCCGATCAGGTCGCGGTGCTGTACCAGCTCTCGCTCGACGCGGAGGGCAACCTCGCGCAGTCGGCGCGCGCCACCGCGGCCGGGTTGCCCGAGAAGCTGCTCGCCGGCACGCTGGCCGCGCCCACCATCGATCCGCGCGTGCTCGATTTCTTCGCGCAGCTGATCGCCGACAAGCCCGCGGTGTTCGACGCGATCGCGCTGAACCCGTCGGTCGCCGACCAGACGATCGCCACGCTCGCGGGGCGCGCCGGATCGCGCGAGGTCGATCAGATCGCGCACAACGAGCAGCGCCTGCTGCGCCACCCCGAGATCATCGCGGCGATGTACATGAACCGGCGCGCGCGGATGTCGACGATCGATCGCGTGGTCGAGCTCGCGGTGCGCAACCACGTGCGGGTCCCCGGGCTGGCCGCGTGGGACGAGGTCGCGCGTGCGCTGATCGGCGAGACGGCCGCGCCGGGGACGCCCGTCGACACGCTGTTCGACGCGGTGCTCGGCGCGCGCGACGACAGCGTGCTGACCTCCGGGGACGCCGAGCAGGCGCCGCCCGAGGACGACGACCCGGTGGAGCTGAAGCCCGGCATGCGGCTGGTCGAGCTGCATATCGTCCGGCTGCCCGCGGCGACCGTGCGCGTGCCGCTGCGGCGGACGCGGATGACGCTCGGGTCCGCGGCCACCGCCGACGCGAAGCTGCCGGACGTGCCGCCGCAGTGGCTGCAGGTCGAGCTCGACGACGCGCGCGTCGCGGTCGTCGTGATCCGGACCGGCGAGCGCCACCAGCTCGTGCTGAACCAGGCCGCGGCGATCGACGGCGCCCGCGTGGTCCTCGCTCCGATCCCGTTTCGCGATCTGCCGGTCCCCAGCAAGATCCGCGCCGCGATCGTCGGTGACGCCTTCATCCGCGGCGAGGCGATCCGCGATCCCCACAAGCTCGTCGCGATGGCGGCGATCAAGTCGCCCGGTGTGACCGATATCGAAGCCGCGAACTACGCCCGTAACCAGACGCTCGCAGAAGACGTAGTCCGGTACATCGCCGGCAACCGCAACTGGACCAAGCTGTACGGCGTCAAGGTCTCGCTGTGCCGCAACCCCAAGGCACCGCTCGCGGAGACCGCACGGCTCCTGCCGTTCCTGCGCCAGAAGGATCTCGCGAGCCTCAGCAAGTCCAGGGGCGTGCCGTCCGCGGTGACCGCACAGGCCCGCAAGCTGATCGCGCAGCGGGGTGGTAAAGGATGAGCGAGCACGGACGAGCCGGCGACCAGGCGATGGATCAGGGCATGGACCACGGTGTGAGCGAACGCGAAGCCAACGCGATCCGGAGCGATGCCACGGGCGGCGCGGGGACCACGCCGCGCCGCGCCGACGTGCAGCCGGTGCGGTCGCCGCCGCTGCGGTTGTTCACCCGGCTCGGCCTCGCGATCGCCCACCCGCGCTGGGCGGTGACGGTCGCGGCCGATCGCGACCACGCGGGGCGCTCGGGATCCGATCTGATCGCGGCGATCGCGCTGCTGCTCGCGGCCACCCAGCTGCGCGGCCTGGCGACCGCCGTCTGGCTCGGCAGCTCGGTGGAGCCCGGCCTCGGGATGCGCGCGGCCATGCGCGTCTTGACCGGCGCGCTCACCGTCGATCTCGGGCTGCTCGTGCTCGGCGCGCTCGTCGTGTTCGCGGTCGCCGGGGCCCGGCGCAACCTCGGCCGCGCGTTCGATCTGGCGTGCGTCGCCGCGCTGCCGCTCGTGTTCGTCGATCTCGGCGCGACCGTCGTGGTGCGAACCGCCGGCATCACCGCGGTGCCGAACGCCGTGGGGTGGCTGCTGTCCGGTCTCTCCTACGGCTGGATGGGCGCGCTGATCGCGCTCGCGACGCGGCCCGCCCGGCTCGCCCCGGCCCGCGTGCCCGCCCCAGCGCCCGAGGTCGTCGTGCCGGCGCGCCGGCTCGGCTGGGTGGTCGCCGCGGTGATCGCCCTCGGGATCGCCGTCCAGGTCGTCTGGATCGCCGGCAACCTCGACCTGATCAAGCCCATGAAGACCGGCGATGCGGCCCCGGCCCTCGCGCTCGCCCAGATCGGCCCGGCCGGCAAGCTGGGCGACCGCCTCACGCTCGCCGACACCCGCGGCAAGATCACCGTGCTTGACTTCTGGGCCACCTGGTGCGGCCCGTGCCTTGCCTCGATGCCCCGGCTCGAGAAGCTCGCCCGCGCGCACCCCGAGGTCGCCGTCGTCACGATCAACCTCGACGATCCCGTCGCGGCGCGCGCGCTGTTCGACAGCCACGGCTACACGATGAAGCTGCTCGCCGACGACGGCGACGTCAGCCAGCGCTACGGCGTGTCGTCGATCCCCCACACCGTCCTCATCGACCGCCGCGGGGTGGTGCGCGAGGTGGTGCGCGGCACCGGGACCGATCTCGCGGCGAGCATCGAAGCGGTCCGCGCGTCCGAGTGAGGCCCGCCCCGCGTTGATCGAAGTGGTTATCGAAGTGCGGTCGCGTGGTGCGCGGTTCGTTCCTCGTGCTACCACGAGGCATGGCCAGCCTGGTCTGCGCCACGTGCCGCACGTTGATCCCACCAGGCGCTTCGGCGGTCCGCTGCACGGTCGCGTCGTGCAACACCGGGCGCATGAAGCTGCGGTTTTGCTCGGTCGTGTGCTGGGAAAAGCATGTACCGACGGCGCGCCATCGTAAGCCCGCCTACGTGATCGAAGACCGCTCGCAGTCCACCGACTAGCAGCGCTGCGCCGTCCGGTCCGCGGCGCGTCAGGTTTTTGCCGCAGGTTTCGGCGGCATGATATTTTTCGGCGGTGCGACTCGGGACGTGCATCGCGCTCGAGCTTGCCGTGGCGGCCGGCGCCGCCGGTGGCGTGTGGTTCGCCGCATCGCGTGGCGTGGAGCTCGCCGGCGCGTACCTCCACAGCCACGAAGCCGCCGCCGCGACCACGCCGTTCGCGCCGGCCGCGACGCTGGTCCCGCTCGAGCGCGCGAACCTCGCGATCGCGCCGCCGGCTCCCACCACCGTGTTCGGCGCGCCCGATCCGGACCTGCTCGCGCCGCTCGCGGCCACGCCGGTCACCCGGGTCAAGCTGAACCGCGGCGGCACCTCGCTGACGATGCGCCTCGACTTCGCATCCGGCGCGCGGGCGTCGTTCAAGCCGCTGCAGATCCACCCGCAATCCGATCCGCGCCGCGAGATCGCCGCCTACCGGATCGACCGCCTGCTCGGCATCGGCCACGTGCCACCCGCCAAGAGCGCCGCGTTCCCGGTCGACGACCTCGTGGCCGCGATCGAGCCCGCCGGCCGCGCGTACGCCGAGGCGCGGATCGCCGCCGAGGCGCTCGCCAGGCACGGCCGGCTCACCGGCGAGGTCTCGTGGTGGATCCCGGCGATCAAGCGGGCGCGCCTCGGCGGCCATGACATCGACGATCCGGAAGGCCAGGCGGTGTGGTCCGGGTACCTGCAGGCCGGCGCCGTGATGCCGGCCGAGCTCGCGCCGATGCTCGCGCAGATCGCCGGCGCGATCCTGTTCGACGTCCTGATCGACAACTCGGACCGCTGGAGCGGGAACAACACGCAGGCGTCGCCCGACAATCGCGTGCTCTACTTCATGGACAACACGCTTTCGTTCTCGCCGTTCACGCTCGGCCACGCGACCAACCTGTCGAAGCTGTACCGGATCCAGGTGTTTCCGCGCGGGCTGGTCGGCAAGCTCCGCGCGCTGACCCTGGAGACCGTCACCGCGGCGCTGGGCGGGGACGACGCCCTGCTCGGTCCGTTGCTGACAGGCGTCGAGATCCGCGCGATCATCGCGCGCCGCGATCACTTCCTCGCGTACATCGATCGATTGATCACCGAGCTCGGCGAAGCCGCCGTCCTGGCACTCCCATGACCACCACCTGTCCGGCGTGCAACAAGTCGGTCGATCCCCTGCGCTCGCGGTTCGTCGCCGTCGTCGACGGCAAGGTCGTCGCCTACTGCTCGGCCGCGTGCCGGCCCCCGGCGCAGCGCGAGCCGGTCGCGGCGCCGGCCCCCGAGGTGGCCTTGCCCGCGAGCATTCCGGCGGATCTCTCGAAGCCGCCCGCCGGCATCGCCACGCTCGCCCGGACTCCCGGGACCGGCGTCCCCGTGGGGCCTCCGCGGCCCGTCACCCCCGCGCCCGGGGTGCCGATCTTCGTCGATAGCGGGCCGGTCATCCAGATCCTGCACGAGCCGGCGTCGGGCGCGGTGGCCGGCACGCTCGACGAGGGTGACGAGGGCGCCGCGCCGCAGGCCAGGCACCCCGACGAGCTTTCGGGCGCGACACGCCGGTCCGCCGGCAAGGCGCAGGCCGGCGCCGCCGTCGATCCGGGCTCGGACTCGGGGCCCGTCGCGCTGCCGAACGCCGGCCGCGACGACACATCCGACATGGTGACGACCGGCGGCGTGGCCGCGCGCAGCCGCATCGATCGGGCGCTGCCTGCAGATGGTGACGGCGTGTCCACCGGCATCGAGCCATCGCGCAAGCGCCGCGCCTCGCTCGTGGTCCTGCTGCTCCTCGCGCTCGGTGCGGGTGGGTTCTTCGCCTATCAGTACCTCGTGAGGAACAACGTCGACGCCGCGACGAGCGTCTCGGCGCCGGTCAGGCCCGCCGCACAGGCGTCGATCGCCGAGCCGCTGCGGCCGCCCGCCGTCGAGGTCGCGCCGCCCGCCGACGTCGCCGCCACGGTCGACGTCGCTGCCACGGTTGCGCAGGCGCGCGCCACGTTGCAGGCCGAGCTCACCGCGACCTCGCAACGCCTGCGGCGCCTCGCAGCTGCGGCGCTCGCTCGCACGCAGGACCCGGCGGCGTGCGACGCCCTCGCGGCCCAGCTCGGCCTCGGCGCCTCACGCGAGCGGCCGCCCGAGATCAGCGAGATCGCCAAGCTCGACCTCGCGTACTCCCTCGCGCGGGGCGGCGACAAGCGCGGCCGCGATGCCCTCGCCGCCGCCCTGGCATCCCGGCGCCCCGACGTGCGCGACGAGGCCGCCCGCTTGCTGGCGCTGCTCGGCGATCCCCGCGCGGTGTCGCACCTCATCGACGTGCTCGCGGTCAGCCAGCGCCGGCTCGGCGCCGCCGAGCACCTCGCCCACCTGGCCGAGCCCCACGCGATCAAGGTGCTCGAGGCGCTGCGCAGTGACGCCAGGGCCTCCGCCGACGACAAGGCCCGCGCGACCATCGCGCTGGGGATCGCCGGTCACGCCGACGTCGCCCCGGCGCTCCGCGACATGCTCGGCGATCCGCACTTCAACGCGTTCGCCGCCGTCGCGCTCGCCGAGCTCAAGGACGCCGCGGCGCGCCCGGTCCTCGAGCACCAGCTCGAGTCGCCGATGCTGCGGGTCCGCGCGGCGCGCGCGCTGCGCAGGCTCGATCCGGCCCTCGATCCGCAGCCGCTGCTGCCGCCCCTGCTCCCGATCTTGCAGTCCGGCCGCGACACCGATCAGGTCCAGGCCGCCGAGGTCATCCTCTTGCTCGCCGGCCCCGCGAGCTGGTCGGCGTACGAGTAGTCGGCGGGTCACTGGATCGTCGAGCCGGTCACCACCGGGTTGCCCGGCTTGGCGATCACGAAGATGCCCGGATACGCCGCCGTCTCGAACGTCCCCTTGGGGTTGTTCGTCAGCACCGAGTCCCGGATCGTGAACGCACCGGTCTTGTTGTTGCTCACGTAGAACACCGCGCTGCCTCCCTCGTTGGCGTGATCGCGCTCGAAGTGATCGCCGCACAGCGAGAGCGCAAACGTGTTGCCGTCGTTGTACACGGCGCCGCCGTTCCCGCCCTGGCCATCGTTCGCCCCGTGCCCGACCGCCTCGTTGTCGGTCAGCAGGCTGTTGACGATCGTGTACGACGTGCCGATGCTGCTGATCGCGCCGCCGTTGGCGCAGTGGTTGCCGAACCCGGGCTTGCCGCCGAACGTGCTGTTCACGATGTAGACCGGGCGTGCCTCGCTGGTCCCCGTCGGAAAGTCGAGCACCCGGACCGCGCCGCCGCCGACATCGGATCCGAGATCGTCACAGACGTTGTGGAAGAACCGCGAGTTGACAATCTTGAACCGCCCACCGCGGACGTAGACCGCGCCGCCGCCGCCCTCGTTGCCACCCAGCTCGAGTCCCTTGGCGTTGCCATCCACGAAGCTGAGGTTCTGCAGCGTGAGCGCCGGGGTCTCCTGGTTGTTGCAGTCCGGCGACGTCCAGATCTGCGCCTTGTCGCAGGCGTTCTGGTAGAGGATGCGGACCTTGCCGCCGCCGCTCAGCGTGACCTTGCCGCCGCCGTCGATCACGATCTTCGGGCCGGTGTTGTTCACGATCTTCGCCGTGGCCGTCAGCGTGATCGTCACCGGATCGGGGCCGCAGTTGAACGTGATGACGCCGCCCTTGGCGACCGCGGCGACGAACGCCTCGCCGGTGCAGCTCGCCGCGGTGCCCGAGCCGACCACGGTGCGCGGGCTCGAGCTGTCCTCGGCCTGCGCCTCGGCGGGTACCGCACACCTGCCGTCGGGGTTGCCCGCCGCGGGCCCGTCCTGCGGGTTGGTCGTGGTGCCCGGATCCCCGTCGCCGGGATCCATCGCTCCGTCGTGGCTGCATCCGGCCACGAGGCACGCTCCGAGGGCTCCGAACGCATAGATCGCGAGCTGGCGCATCGTGGCTCGATCGTCGACAAGATCCTCAGGTTCGGCAAGGCAGATCGCGCCTGGACTCGACTGCAATGTGGCGCCATCACGCCACCGCGATCGGCGACGTGTGTGCCGCGCATGCCATGTGGGATGTGCACGGGCGGCCGATCGGCCCGGACGGTGCTCGTCGAAGGGGCAGGGCGCGTGAGTCAGGTGTCGATCGATGGTGCCACGGCCACCAGCAAGGGGTGAAGTTGCGGCGCTGGGGAGATCGCGGACACGCTTGCTGGCGACGCGGGTCTGGGCCCCGATGCTCGTCCGTACACCGCCGTATCGCGACCACGCTCGGTGCCATCTCCACGACCGGCCGGCGACCCACCACCCGGCCGTGCAATTTATCTCGCTCGGGACCCAGCCCGCGTCGCTGCGCGGCGCGTTGACGTCTCCAGGACGGGCAGCCAGACGACGAGCTGCCGCGGTTGCTGGTCACGCCGCAGGCTTCGACGGAGGCGGCGGGGTTGGCCAAGCTTCTCGCGAGCACGATCGACGGTGAGCACCTGGCCGTCGAGCAGTGACACGTGTCCGAGCCGTTCTCATGGCTACCGTCATCGGGCCGCTAACAAGGTGTAACTATTCGTAGTGGGCCCCAAAGACACGCCTACCAGCCGTCGCGGCGGCTCTGTCGCGTTGACACCGCCGGGGCTGCGGCCCAGACTGCCCCGCCCCGATGGCCACTCGTCGTTCAGCGGAGACCGCCTCCGGCCAGCGCATCTATTTTGTCTCGCTCGGCTGTCCGAAGAACCAGGTCGATACCGAGCTGATGCTCGGCCAGGTCCGCGCCGCCGG
>Ga0137459_1000158_pt1 | contig 24225 bp, 13 predicted proteins | sample EasRivERMGT700_2_FD_104908 | JGI IMG/M metagenome (GOLD analysis project Ga0137459, IMG submission 104908) | Soil microbial communities from meander-bound floodplain in the East River, Colorado, USA - East River MetaG ERMGT700_2 | ecosystem: Environmental > Terrestrial > Soil > Floodplain ...
GCTCGCGGTCTCGCAGGACGACGTGCGATGCGCTGGCCGCCTTCCGAGCTGACCCGGCGGGGTGGAGGAGCACCAAGGAGGCTGCAGTTCTCGTCGCAGAGTCGCCGTACGTGAGCGGCATTGCGACTAGGCCGGCGACGGCCGGCCGATGCCGAAATACTCGAAGCCGGCGCGCCGCGCCTCGACGGGATCCCACACGTTGCGGCCATCGAACAGGACCGGCGTGCGCACGACCTGGCGCAGCCGCGCGTAGTCGGGCTGGCGCAGCTGGTGCCACTCGGTGAGCAGGACCACCGCGTCGGCGCCCTCGGCGGCGACGTACGGATCGTCGGCCAGGCCGACCGTGTCGCCGAGCAGGGCGCGCACGTTGTCGTTCGCGATCGGATCGTAGCCGACGACGGTGGCGCCGGCCGCGCCGAGCTGCGCGATCACGTCGAGCGCCGGCGCCTCGCGGATGTCGTCGGTCTCGGGCTTGAACGCCAGGCCCCAGATCGCGATGCGCTTGCCGGCGAGCGAGCCGCCGAACCGCTCGACGATCCGGCCGGCGAACATCCGCTTCGAGCGCTCGTTGGCGTCGACGACCGACTCGACGATGCCGAGCCGCACGTCGCTCGCGCGGCCCATGTCGCGCAGCGCGCGCAGGTCCTTGGGGAAGCACGAGCCGCCGAACCCGACGCCCGGGAACAGGAACTTCGCGCCGATCCGCGGATCGCTGCCGATGCCCTTGCGCACCTTCTCGATGTCGGCGCCGAGCTTGTCGGCGAGCGCGGCGAGCTCGTTCATGAACGAGATCCGCGTCGCGAGCATGGCGTTGGCGGCGTACTTCGTCAGCTCGGCCGAGCGCAGGTCCATCACCTGGATCCGATCGCTGGTGCGCAGGAAGCCGGTGTAGAGCCGGCGCAGGAGGTCGATCGCGTGAGGGTCGTCGGCGCCGATGATCACGCGGGCGGGCTTGAGGAAGTCGTTGACGGCGTCGCCCTCCTTGAGGAACTCCGGGTTCGACGCCACCGCGAACGGGTGCGACGTGACCTTGGCGATCGCCTCGCGCACCGCGTCGCCGGTCCCGACGGGGACGGTGCTCTTGGTGACGACGACGGTGGGGCCCGCGAGGCCGCGGCCGACCTGGCGCGCCGCCTCGAACAGGTAGCTGAGATCGGCCGCGCCGTCGGGGCGCGACGGGGTCCCGACCGCCAGGAACACGACCTCGGCGTCGCGCACGGCCTCGATGGTGTCGGTGGTGAACACCAGCCGGCCCTGCCGCGCGTTGCGCTGCACCAGCTCGGACAGCCCGGGCTCGTGGAACGGGATCTCGCCCCGGCGCAGCCGATCGATCCGCGCCTGGTCGATGTCGACGCAGGTGACGTGGTTACCGAAATCGGAGAAGCCGGCGCCGGTGACGAGGCCGACGTACCCGGAGCCGATGACTGCGAGCTTCATCGCGCCCATCGTAACACGGGGTCATACGCCCCCACGCCGCGACGAGCTGTACCAAAATTGCTCTACGTCGAATGCGCCTCCGGCGCTACCGGGGCGTCCCCCCCGGCGCTACGCGATCAGCCGGCCGGTGGCTTGCAGCCATGCCCAGTAGCGCGCGACCCCGAGCTCGGGCGGGGTGGTCGGGGTGTAGTCGAGCGCCGCGCGGGCTCGATCGACGTTGGCGTACGTCACCGGCACGTCGCCGGGCTGCAGCGGGCGGCGCTCGATGATCGCGCGCTTGCCGACGACGCGCTCGATGATCTCGACGAGCTCCTGCAGGGACACGGTCTGGGTGCCGCCGAGGTTGTAGATCTCGTAGCGGCCGGGCGCGACGCGGTCGATCGCCGCGACGACGCCCGAGACGATGTCATCGATGAAGGTGTAGTCGCGCCGCGAGCTGCCGTCGCCGAACAGCGTGATCGGCGCGCCGCGCGCGATCGCCTGGACGAACTTCGCGATCGCCATGTCGGGGCGCTGGCGCGGCCCGTAGACCGTGAAGAACCGCAGCGCGAACACGCCGATCCCGAACAGGTCGCGGTAGGCCGAGAGCTGCAGCTCGTTCATCCGCTTGGTCGCCGCGTACGGGGAGGCCGGTGCGAGGCACGGATCGTCCTCGCGAAACGCGACGACCTCGGTGTCGACCTCGGTCTCGACGCCCCGGACTCCCCGAACTCCATAGACCGAGCTCGACGACGCGAACACCAGCCGGGCAAGGCCGAGCGCGCGCATCCGCTCGAGGACCACGCCGGTGCCCTCGATGTTGGTGCGCAGGTAGCGCAGCGGCTCGTCGAGCGACGGCCGGACACCCGCGAGCGCGGCGAGGTGGCACACGACGTCGACGTCGACGCCGATCGCGCCGGCCATCGCGGCCGGGTCGCAGATGTCGGCGTTGATCAGCTGAAACCGATCGGCCGGCAGGCGCGCGAGCTCGGCGGCGTTGCCGCGCTTGACCTGGGCAGGGTAGAGATAGCCGTCGAACGCGTCGATGCCGGTGACGCGATGGCCGGCGGCGACGAGCCGCTCGCAGGTGTGCGAGCCGATGAAGCCGGCCGCGCCGGTCACGACGACGTGCACGAGCTACCTGCCCCGCCGGACGGCGACCGCGCCGCCGCGCTCGAGGCCGCGTGCGAAGCTGCGTTCCAAGATCGAGCGTCCAGCGCATCGCGTGGGAGTGGACCGGGTCATCGCAGTCCTACAGTCGTCTCACGCCCGGTCCACCGGCGACAAGTGATAGAGTCGGCGCAACGCCGCGCCGCCCATGACCGAGCCGCCGACACCTGGCCCGACGAGCCTGACCGCCCGGACCATCCGCGGCGTCGCGTGGACGATGTCGACCAGCCTGGGCTCGCGCGTGGTCGGCCTGGTGGGGACCCTGCTGCTGGTGCCCTTCCTGGTGCCGGCCGAGTACGGCGAGGTGACGGCCGCGCAGATCGTGACGGTGACGGCTTTCGGGGTGACCTCGCTCGGCGTCGGCGTCTACCTGCTGTCGAACCGGGAGCTCACCCGTGCCCAGGCGTTCCACGCGACGTGCTGGTTCCTCGCGACCGGCATCGCGGCGCAAGGCATCGTGTGGGCGCTCAGCAGTCCGCTCGGGGCCTGGCTCGATGCGCCCCATCTCGGCCGCTACATGCCGCTGTTCGTGCTGAGCGCGGTGCTCGATCGCATCACGTTCCTCCCCGAGCGGATGCTGACCCGCGCGCTGCGGTTTCGCTGGGTGTCGCTGGCGCGGGCCGCCAGCGAGCTCACCTACACCGCGCTCTCGCTGATCCTGGCGACGCTCGGCTTCGGCGCGATGTCGATCGTGTGGGCCTACCTCGCGCGTGCGGTCCTGCGGTTCGCCGCCATCGTCCCTGCGGTGCCGTGGCGCGCGTGGCTCGAGCCGCACCGGCTGCGCGCGGACACGCTGCGCGAGATCATCCGGTCCGGCGTGGGCGTCTCGCTGACCCAGGTCGCCGGCTTCCTGATGCGCCGGTGGGACAACCTGCTGGTGAGCAGGTTCTTCGGGCCCGCGGTGATGGGGACGTACAACTACGCCTACGGCCTCGCCGATACCCCGGCGGTGGCGATCGGCGAGCAGATGAGCGACGTGGTCGGCGCGTCGTTTCCGCACGCCGAGGACGCCAGGCGTCAGGCGGCGCTGGTGCGGGCCTGCACGATGATCTCGGTGGTCATGTTCCCGCTCGCGTTCGGGCTGGGCGCGGTGGCCGACACGGTCGAGCAGGCGTTCTTCGTCAAGCAGTGGGCCGGCGTCGGCACGATGCTGGCGTTCCTCGCGATCCTGTCGGCGCCGCGACCGATGGCGCAGATCGTCCAGGCCTACTTCTTCGCCAGCCAGCGCAGGCGCGTGGTCGCGTGGGTCGAGTGGCTGAGCCTCGGCGCACTGCTGGGAGCGATCGCGATCATGGGCCGCAGCTCGGTCCTGTGGACCTGCGGCGTGGTCGGCGTCGTGTTCACGCTGCGGACGCTGGCGCTCCTCGGGGCGGTCAAGCGGCTGGACGGGATCCCGCTGCGCCGCTTCCTCGTGCCGCTGCTCGGGCCGCTGGTCACCTGCGTCGCGATGGTGGCCGCGATCGTGGCCGTGCGGCCCGCGCTCGACGATCTGCACCCCGTCGTCCGCCTGGTCATCGAGATCGGGCTCGGCGCCGCGATCTACCTGACCGGCGCGCGGCTGATCTTCCGCCCGGTCGCCAGCGAGTTCCTCGGCCTGATCCGTTCGGGCATCTCCCGGCAATGAGGGTGGAGGGCCCCTCGAGCTCGCCGGGTTGATCGCGACTGGGTAACCGCGTCGGTGGCGATACCGATCATCCTGGCCTACCTGCCGACGCGATACTCGAATGCGCGGATGTCGTCCGGGGACAGCCTGCCATTCCGCAGGAAGCAATGAAAGGCGGCGGTGAGCCCTGCACGCGTGGCTATCGCGGAGCCCACCCCTCGTCGTCGCTCGTCAGCGCCTGAAGAAACATCACCAGGTCATCGCGCTCCACCGGTGTGAGGATGATCGGCCGATCATCGCGGGCGCCTCGGCTGTAGACCTCGAGCTCCGCCACCTCGGCCAGCGTTGCGATGCTCCCATCGTGCATGTATGGTCCCGTCAGCGCCACGTTGCGCAGGCCCGGTGTCTTGAACGCCGCCAGGTCATGCGGGTCGAGCGTGACCACGAACCGCCCGAGCTCGGCAAGATCGGGGTCCAGCAGGACGTCGCGTCCAAACTGCCGGCCTCCACGATGCAGCGTGACCAGCCGTTGCGTCAGCTGTGGCAGCTTGCGTTCCACCTTGCTGAACCCGATCGCCAGCGAATGGAACTGATGATCCGTGAACAGCGGTCGCTGCCCATCACTCGACGCCGCGAGATGACAGCGCGTGCAATGTGCTTGCTGGTCGAACACCACCCAGCCTCGGCGCGCCGCGGGTGACATCGCGTCCCGCTGGCCCGCTTGGAACCGATCGAACGGCGAGGCGCGGGAGACCAGGGTGCGCTCGAACGCCGCCAGCGCATCGGCCACATGGTGCGCGGTGACCTTCTCGATTGGCACACCGTACGCAGACTGGAATGCCGCGGCGTATCGCCGCTCCGCGCGCAGCTTCTCGAGCAACTGGGCTTCGCTCGATAAGCCGTGCTCCACCTCGCTCAGCAAGGGATCGAGTGCCTGCTCCTCGAGCCTGGCGCGCCGGCCATCCCAGAACAGGCTGCGCTGCCGCCCCGCATCCAGAATGCTCGGCGTGTTGCGAGTGCCCCTCCGCCCCGACACGCCGGACGCGCGGACCAGCCCATCCGCGTACGCCCGTTCCGGCTTGTGGCAGCTTGCACACGACACCTGGCCATCGGCGCTCAGTGCCGGGTCGAAGAACAGCATGCGACCCAGGGCAACGACGCTAGATGCGCGCTCCTTCTGATCAACTCCTGTGGAGCCAGCGCAGGCAGCTGCGTACAAAACAGCGAGCAGGAACAGGGAGTGACGTGCGAAGTCGATCCCAATACCCACAGACTGAAAAGTCGAGAACTTCAATATCTTCGGTGTTTCGTACATCTTCCTGCAGAATGTCCTGAGACGTAGCTGTGGTCAGATGATGGGCATCAGCATCTATCTATGCGAGCGGTCCCATAGTCGCCGAACCCACTCGTTGTCGGTTTGCTGTGGCTTCGTCGGAATGGGAACTCCTCCCGGGGTAGCTTCGATCAGGTGCAATAGTGCCCACGCGAGACCGAAAGCCTCATCAGGACCGAAGCAGACAAGCAGAGCTGCTGCCTCCTCTTGCGTCAAGCGAGGCTTGATGCTGGTAAGCAGCGCACCTCTGCGATCGACGTCGTGTTCATCCGCATCGGCAGACGCACGGAACGGCCCAAGATCAACCAACTGCTGAGCTTCGGAGCGGATCGGCATCTTCACCTCGCCATGAGCTCTGGGAAGTTCGTTCGGTAGTACTGGAGAAGATCGCGCAGGCCCTGGTCGTACTTCGTGCCAACGATCTGCCTCACATCACCTCAGTCTGAGCAATTCCGCCCACGATGCAAATGTCAAAAGAGAGAAACCATCAATTCTTCTCGTGAGGTCGGTCGCCGCAACATACAACAGACACTCCATACTTGTAGCCAAGGCATCACGTACAGCCAACAGGTCATCGTGGCTCTCCGCGTCAGGTGGCGATCGCGATTGGATCGCCATGAACGATTCATAGCTCCGCTGACTGATCTCCCTGAACCCATAGACGCGCATTTCGTGTTCATCGTCCCAAGCCAGCATATCAAAGAAATAGGTGCGCCCGCATACACGACACCGCGCCATTCCACTAGTGACACCATCATACCATCCAATCATGGTCACTTCGAATGGCGATCGGCATCCCGCCGCGAGGTTCTGACAGCAAATATCAGGCTTACTCATTGAAGTCTTCCAAACAATCCATTAAATGCATCAGCGACCTCCTTGGTCACCGGCTTCGGGAGAACGAGGGTGTGATGCAACGTGTCAAGGCCGGTCGGTGTATACACCAACCGGAAACCCGCCGCTTCGATAGCTTCAAGCGTTGCACCGCTCGCGGCAATCTCTGGAACGGAAGCGGTCACCGACACTCCATGTAGACCCGTGATCCGCAATTTCCCGATCGCGGAAGCTTCGGCCAATTCAGCTTGTTTTCCCAGGCGTGTCGCGCTTTCATAACTTGTACCAAAACGATAGAATAGAGATTCGCGAGTTGCAGCGTCAACCGCTTTTACCTCACCTCCTAGGCCCGCGGTTGCGACCATCTGACCGACCGTCCCGATGACCTCGCCCGCAGTGTACCACCCAGAGCAGGGGTCAACGCCGGTGATCCCGAGGGCGTCGCCGAAGTGGTCGCGAATGAGGCGTGTGAGACCGAAGGTCAGGGCGTCGCCAAAGCCTGCAGACAAGTTCTCGAAGTCGTCCCAGCCATCGAGCCCCATCGGGTCACGGAAGCTGATGGGGTTGCCTCCGACGTACGCGTAGTTGTTGGTCTGGCCGCTCGCCCATCCGATGGGATCCTCGGAGATGAACCGAGCGTTTCCCGGTATGTAGTAGCGCGCCCGGTGGTAGTAGAGGCCCAGGTCGCTACCCGGGTTGTCATTCTCCCGCCCGGTGTACTGCTGCGTGTTGCTGCTCGTCGTATCCGCCGTCGTCGCGCCATAGGGCTCGTACGTGTAGCCCACCGTCTTGTCTTGGGCGGCGCTGAGCAGCATGACTGTGCTGTTGGTTGCGTCGCTGAGCACGCTCTGACGGCTCTCCCCGGTGTTGCCCTCCATCCGCAAGAACACCTCGTCCACGCCGCCCGTCAGCAGGTGTGCCTTCACCACGGCGGTGCTGGTGGTCCCCAGCAGCTCCTGGACGATGTTGCCACCGTCGTACAGAAAGCCCGTCGTCGTCGAACCGATGGTCTTGCCGACGCGCCTACCGCTGCTGTCGTACTGGAACGTGGCGATCTCACTCGCGCCGTTGCTGATGCTCGCGAGCTGGTTGCGTTCGTTCCACGCGTAGCCGCTCGTGCCGTCGCTGGTCAAGTTGCCTTCGGCGTCATAGCTGTACGACTTGCCACCCCACACCAGCAGGCGGTCGTTCGCGTCGTAGGCGGCATCGGTGATATCCGCCGCCGGCAGGTTCAGCTGCGCGAGGCTGCCGCGCATGGCAACCCTTCGCCCGCCCGCATCGTAGTCGTACAGCAGGTCGCCGATGACCGACCCATCCGCCTTCTTGTACACGATGGCGGTGAGCTGCCCGGCGTTGTCGTGCGCGTACGTGACCGTGGTGCCGTTGGCCAGCGTGGCCTGCGTTCGCTGACCGGCTGCGTCGTAGGCCAACGTGATCGTCTGCGCAACACCACCGTTCACCGCACCAGCAGCCTGGCTGATCCCGACGAGCCGATTGGCATTGTCATACGTGTACGTGACCGTCGGCTGCGTTACCTGCGCCCCGGGCAGACCATTCTTGACGGTCATGCTGGTCCTGCGCCCACCGTTGTCATAGCCGTAGTCCACCTCGCCTTGTGGGGTGACTTCGGCGGTCAACCGATCGAGCTCGTCGTAGGTCCTGGTGATCACGCGGACGGACGACACGCTTGCGCAGTTCGGCTGGTTGAGCGGCTCGGCGCAGGTCTTGTCCACGACCTGGGTCAGACGATTCGCTGCGTCCCAGGTGTTCTCGATCAGGCTCCGAAAGGCCGCCGGGTTGCTCTCGGTTGCACCCATTCCGATCCTCGTCGGTCGCCCGAGCGCGTCGTAGATGATCGAACTGAGCTGGCCGTTTCGGTCGACGAGACGGGTCAGCTCGCCGCCAGGTTCGTACAACCTCTTGGTGTCCTGAGACAGCGCATCCCGGACGCCGAGCACCTGATTCAGCGCGTTGTACGTGTACGTCGTCGTGCGGCTCCTGGCGTCGCTATGGCCGATGACGTTCCCGTTGCCGTCATAGGTGAAGGCGGTGATGCCGCCCAACGGGTCGGTGATGCTGAGCAGCCGGTTCCGATCATCCCAGTCGCGGATGCTGCGATTGCCCAGCGGATCGACGGTCGCGACCACGCGTCCCGCCGCATCGGTCACGTACTGTGTCTGGCGTCCCAGCGCGTCGGTCACGCTCGACAGGTCGGCTCCATCGTAGCTCGTGGTCATGACCCTGCCGAGCGAATCGGTGGCCGTGAGTAGCCTGCCCTGCGCGTTGTAGCTGAACGTCGCGCTCTGCCCGAGCGCGTTGGTGCTGCGGATCAGGTTCCCCTTGGCGTCATACGCCAGCGTGTTGGTGTTTCCGTTGGGGTCGGTGATCGTGAGCGGCCGATGCAACACGGGGTCGTACGTGATGAAGGCCGTGATCGCCTTCGGCGTTCCGGCAAGACGCGTGATCCGGGTGGCGTTACCGGCCGTGTCGTGCTCATACTCGATGCGTCGATTCAGGGCGTCGGTGCTCGCGACGATCCGGCCGCCGCTGAGCTCGTAGGTGGTGATCTGTTCGTCGGGCGAGCCCACCGGGAAGACGGTCTTCACCACATGACCGGTCGAATCGAACTGCACGCGTCGCACGCTGCCGCGCGGATCGGTGACCTCGGTCTGCGAGATCCGACCGTTCTGCGTTGTGTACGCGTACGTGAAGCTGCTGCCATCGGCGAACGTCTGCTTGTGCACACGTCCGGCGCCGTCGTATTCGTTCTGCACGACCGCGTTGCCGTTCGGATCGTGAATCGCGGTGATGCGATGATTGGCGGTGTCCCAGGTGTACTGACGCCTTCCGCCGAGCGGATCGACAACCTCGACGAGGTGCCCGGTCGCGTCGTAGTTGTAGGCGTAGCTGCGCCCGAGGTTGTCGGTGAGCGCGCTGATGAAGCCCGCGCCGTTGTAGCTGAAGTCCACCGTCCGACCATTGGGTGAGATGATCCGGGTGACCTTGCCCGAGGTGCCGTTGTTCGCTTCACGCACGATGCGCGTCGTGTTGCCGTTGGCATCGGTGAGCTCGGTGACCGGCTGGAACTGCGGAAAGAATGCCTTGCGACCACTCCGCAGGGTCATATCCCAGCCAGCGCGAGCCTGATTTCGCGCGATGATGGAATGGGTCCATGGGCCCGGATCGCTCGATTCGAAGATCGCGTCGGCGAAGCCGGTCCCCGGTGATGTTCGGGCGTAGTGCACCCGCGTACCGTTGGGCTCGACGAGGTCGACCTCTTGCCACTGATTCTTCGAAAACAAGAACTGGTCGTAGGGATGGGTCATCCCGATGCCAAAGGCGCGCTGATTCAGGTCCGCGCTGTCGTAGGCGCGGGCCATGTCAATGGGCGTCACGTCGCTCTGGGCCGCGTCATGCTCCGTGTGCTGGAACTGGCCCGTGGACAAGCTCACCGACTCCCCCCCGGAGTCGCCGCAGTCGCAGGTCGGAGGCCCGTTCGGAGGCGGCGTGTTGCCGCCATTAAACATGGCGCCGGTGAGCTCGTGGATCACCACGCCTTCATCGGGGATCGCCTGCTTGCCATCGCGGCTGATGGTGCCCTGCCCATAGACGAACCATTCCCGATCTTCGGGATCGTAGTTCCAGAATACGCCTCGAGCGCCAGGAACCTCACTCCTGAAGTTGGGATAGAACAGGCGCGCGCCAGCCCCAGGTTTGCCGGTCACGCTCTGCAGAACCGCGCCGCCGGGCTGGATGGTGAAGTACACGGGCACGCCCAGGTCCGGCACGGGAAACGGCGGACGATCGACGGGAATCGCGGTGAGGTTAAGCTCGGTGACGATGCGCCCCTGGCGATCGCGGATCACGGTCCCAGCGGGGATGTGGAGCTCGAGCCCGGGGATACGAGGTGAGGTGACCACCGTCTCGGCCGTTGTAGGGGCGACGATATGCACATTGCCCGCCGGGTCGAGCCGAGGCATCCAGATCACGTATGGGACGACGTTGGTCTGGTTCGGCTTGATCTCGATCCGCGCGGCGTAATAGCCATAATGCGCGTCAGGACCATTGGCGCTCGCGCCGTCGATTTCCATCTTGGAGAAGCCAGGATCGATCCCCTGCAGCAGGAACCGGCCGGTCAGATCCGTGCGCGTCTCGCGCTCGCCGATCCGAAGTGTCACGCCGGCCACCGCGTGACCATTCATCCCCAGCAATTGCCCGCTCAGCGCCGTGATCCCGACAGGCGCCTGCAGCCGGGACAGCGATTGCAGCGGGCTGCGTGCACGGTCCGCGTGCCACCGCCCCTTGAAGTGCTCGGGGCCAGGAATCCAGTCCTCGGGATCAGCGCTTCGCTCCGCCTGGAGCACGGCTTGGCGCTCGGCCAAGCTGAGGCGAGCGAGCTCAGCGTCCCGGTCGGCACGCGAGGCCTCCGGACGCTCCGCGACCTGCGCCACCGAGGCTTCGGAGGTCTTTGCGGCGGTGTCGAATCCAATCGCGCTCAGCGGCAGCGGACGCTGCGCATCGTCGGTGGCACCGCTGATGAACAAGGTGTATCGGCTCGCCGGCATCAGCTCTTTGCCAGGCCAGACGAACGTCAGCAGTCCCTGTTCGGCGGGCACCACCGTGACCGGCTCGGCACCTGCCGGCCCGACCAGCGTGATGCTCCGAGCACTCAGGCTTGCCACCGCCATGCACTTGCTGAATCGGATCACGAGCGGGCCCTGGCCCTGTACCCCGACCGCCTCGGCGGCCGGCACACTATCCAGGATCACGGGTGCGTCGTGGCGCTCCGGGGCCTGCGCCAGCCCCCGCATCTCCGGAAGTTGCGTCGCAGGTTGGCCGGACCTGGCCATCTCCGCAGACCTCGCAGCCGAGCTGGCAGCAGGCTGAGCCAATGGCACTTCAGCACTGGTGAGCACGTATCCGACGCAAGCCAGCGCGAGGACCATCGCGACCTTCCTGACCGCATGCGATGCTGCGAGTTCCTTCACGACACCTCCATGACTCTTCCGTTTTGCAGCTCTCATCAGTTGGTTACCTTCAGAACGGGACTGCCACTGATCAGTTCTTGCGGGTTGATGAAGATCGTGTAGGCGCCAGTTTCGGGAAGCGAGAAGTCGAGCGTCAACTTGAGGCCAAATTTCTCGTCAAACTGGTGGAGCGTACCACTGGCAATAACCGTGGTCGAGCTGCTAGGCTTGTAGATCAGGACCATGGTATTATTGATCGTGTCCGGATTGCCGTCATCGAGTGTCCCCTGAAGCACCACGCTCGCACTCTGGCCGGCGGTACCATTGAATACGTATCTCGCGTTCTGTCCCGCGCGCGCGATCGGCACGGTCACGCTCCTCGTGCTCACGAGACCGGCGTCGCCGTTGGGCACGGAGTCAGGAATCACGCCTTCGACATCCTTGCTGAACACCGCGTTGAAGCTCACTGCGTTGATGTTTGCCGGATCGAACTCCAGGACATAGGTGCCCGCGCTCGCAAACTTAGGCGGATCCAGATCGCGACTGCCGCCGCCACCCGTGTTGGAACCGAACGGAGACAAGTCCAGCAGCAGCGTGCCATCGGCCTTTCGCAGCCGGACGGCCAGGTTGCCTCCTGCCGTGGGGGTGAACGTGAGTCCCGTGATCGCCAGCCCGTGTCCTTTCCCTGCGCCCGCGGTGAAACTGAAGCGCCCGTTCTGGCCGGGGAGGAGGCTGACTGGCGTGGTGCCGTCGATCGCGAGCTGTCCGAAAGCGTCCACGACCAGCGCCACCTGCATGACTCCCTTGTCCGTCGTTCCTGGGCTCAGGACTACGGTGTAGGTGCCATCCAACGCGATCGCATTGTTAAAGTCCGCGGTGCCCGTTCTCGATAATGGGAGCGTCGTCACTTTCCTGCCCTCGGGATCGTAGACCTCAGCCATGACAGCGGACACGAACGTGCCACCCAAGGTAACGAAGCGCGGTCTCTGGCCGGGGTGCGCCTCGAACAGCAACACGCCCTTCTTACCATTGGTTGCGATGTTCACTGCCAGCGCGGAGCCATTGATGGAGAGCCGGCCGGTGTACTCGACGTCGGCCGGATTCACGGTGGTCGGCACGGCAAAGAACTCATTCGCACTCACAGCCTTGCCAAATGGCGTGGTCACCGAGATCACGCCTGACGCCGAGATAGTCGGCACGCTCACCTTGAGCTGATTCGGTGCGGGGCTGGAAGCGTCTGTGAGGACCAGTGCGAACTGCCTGCTGATGGTCACCTTGTTGTTCTGGGCATCGGTCTGAAAGTTCGTTCCGAACAGCGTGACCGTCGTCCCCAGCGTACCAACCTGTGGAGTGAACGACGCGATCGCAGGCGCCAGCGATGAGGCCTGTACGACATAGTTAAAATCACTGGCCGCGTTTCCCTTGGCGTTACTGACGCTGATCTTGCCCGTCGTGGCCCCGGTGGGAACCGTTACCACCAGCGTCGTCTCGGCGGCAGAAGTGACCACAGCTGCGACTCCGTTGAGCGCGACCGCGTTTGCGGCGGGCGTCAAATCGAATCCCGATCCGTAGACCGTCAGCGTGCTTCCAGGTGTTCCAATCCGGGGTGTGAAGTCGAGAACAGAGAGGGTGTTGGCTGTCAAATGTCGGATCGCGGTGATATTACCCACAGCATCATAGCGGTAATGGACGCTGTCTCCGCTGGGCGACACTGCCTGAATGAGTCTGCCGAGTGGGTCATAGTGGTACAGGACATCCACGGATACACTGGCACTCGACGTGCGCGTGTCATCCCTGTCGGCCGCGCACCCACAAGCAATAGCCAGGTCGGCCAGCATCAGTATCATTTCTCGTTTGCCAGATATCATCTTTGTCGTTCCTGCAAGGATGCTCCAGTCAAAACTTGTCTACCAACAGGCATGTTACGCTGCCGCCCGGCGCATAAGGAAAAAGAAACAGACGTTTCGGAAATCGACAGGCAGCGGGTTGGCTAGCCAGCGATGATGTGTGGGGAGAGGAGAAAGGCGCCATGTAAGCTGCGTTACAGAACGGGCTCCGGATCGGAGTCTTCGTGGCAGCGGGAACGCCTCGGAACCCTGGTCAAACATCGCAGAGCGGTCTGAACAAATAGCCACACCAACATGTGCTGATCCCGGCGACGCCGGCAGCGCCCATCCACGCGAACACGATCGCCTGACGAGTGGGATGGTAAGCTCGTCGACTACGGTGCGGTGATCGGCCATCTCGTGGTTGCCGATGGTCTTCGATGACTGGGACGACCAACCCCGAATCATGGGTTCATCGCTCCAGCTGCGCGCAGTGGCGCTGATCGTGCTGCGCTGATCCGCGCGCCAGGTGGAGCAGCCGGGAGTTGCCTGGGCACCTGCTTGAAGGGAAGAGTCGCATATGCCAGGGCAAACGACTATGTTCGCAGACTGACGTCTGCCGCATCGTGAGAACGCAGCTGGGGGCGTGGCTCAGTGGGACGTGCTGAGCTTGACCGTCATGTTGCCGCCCATCATGTTGCCGCCGAGCGCGTTCGCGGTGGCGAAGTCGGGCACGGTGTCGCCGTCGAAGTCGCCGGCGGCAACGCCGTAGCAGAACGCGTCCGTGGGCCCGGCGTCGATCGGCGCCTCGAAGTGGCCGTTGCCGATCCCGAGCAGCACGCTGGCGTTGCTGCTCATGAAGTTCGCGGTGATCACGTCGGGGACGCCGTCCTGGTTGAAGTCGGCCACCGCGACGGAGTAGGGCCCGCTGCCGGCACCGGCCGGCGAGGCGATCGCCTTGCGGAACGTCCCGTCGCCGCGCCCCTGGAGCACGCTGATGTTGTCGCTGCTGCGGTTGGCGGAGACCAGGTCGAGCTTGCCGTCGCGGTCCACGTCGGAGGTGATGATGACGTAGCCGGGATCGCCGCCCACGGGGTAGCCGACCTCGGCCTGGAGCGTGCCGTCGCCGTTGCCGAGCCGCACGAGGATCGTGCCGCTGGTGTTGTCTCCGATCGCCACGTCGTCGTTGCCGTCGCCGTTGAAGTCGCCGATCGCCGTCGAGAACGGGTGCGAAGCCCCGGAGATACCGACCGGGAGGGTGACCCCCGGCGCCAGCGCGCCGCCGTCGAGGCCCAGGAACACGCTCACCGAGCTCTCCGCCTGGTTGGTCGCGACCACGTCCAGGTTATTATCGCGGTTCAGATCGCCCACGGCGAGGTTCGAGGTCTCGCCGCCCGCGGTGGTGAGATAGCTCACCGCCGGCGCCAGCGCGCCCGTGCCCTTGACGGGGGGCCCCCCGGCGCCCACGCCGAGCAAGACGCTGACCGAGTTGCCGTGGTAGTCGGCGGTGACGACGTCGAGGATGTTGTCCTGGTTGAAGTCCACGAGGGTCCCGCCGGTCGGGTACGCCCCGGTCGCGAACGGGGCCAGGCGCTGGAACACACCCGTGCCGTCGTTGAGGAACACCGAGATCGAGCTGCTGATCTCGTTGGCCACCACCAGATCGATACGGCCATCTCCGTTCAGATCGCCAGAGAACAGCGCGTAGGGCTTGGCCCCCGCCAGATACGAGACGGCCGGGGCGAACGACACCGTGGTGAGCGACGAGCAGGTGTTCGGGCGGCCGGAAGCAGGATCCGGATCCGGGAGGCAGGTCCCGTTGAAGCAGTCGCTGCCGATCATGCACTTCCGCCCGCCGGAGCACTGGCGGCAGGTGGCGCCGCCGCAGTCGACGTCGGTCTCTCCCGGGTCCAGCTGGCCGTTGTCGCAGGGCTTCGGCGTGCACGTCCCGCGCACGCAGTTGCTGTCGTCGCAGTCGGTGGTCCCGCTGCACGAGTCGCCGATGCTGCACTTCTGCCCGCAGGTCCCGCCGCAGTCGATGTCGGTCTCCTCGCCGTTGCGGATCTGATCGTCACACAGCGGGTTCAGGTAGAACACGCACCCCGAGAGCCCACCGCTGGCGAGCACGACGACGGCGAGGATCGCTGTGCCCAAGGTACCCAGGTAACCCAGACACCCCCGCATTCCCTGCCTCATCGTGGCCTCCTTCATGCGTTGGATTCGATGTACCGGCTGTGCCAGAGGTTCAGCACCATCGCGGTCCACAGCTTGTTGCTGTGATCCTTCTCCCTGCGGTGGTGCGAATCGAGCAGCGCCGCCAGGGCGTCGCGGCGCAACAGGCCCAGCTTGGTGAACCCGGTCTCGAGCAAGATCGGGCGCGACCACTCGCCGAGCCGGCCGGCGAACAGCTCCTGGACCGGCGTGCGAAACCCCTGCTTCGGCCGGTAGATGATGTCGTGGGGCAAGACGCCCTCGATCGACTTCTTGAAGAAGTACTTCACCCACTTGTCCTTCGACTTGAACGTCGACGGGACGTTGTAGACCCAGTGCGCGTAGGCCGGCTCGGTGAACGGGCAGCGCGACTCGAGGCCAAGCTTGGCGGACAGGAGGTCCAGCTTCGAGAGCATCAAGTTCCCGAAGTAGTTGTCCTGCATCATCGCGTAGATCATGTAGTTCATGTAGTCGCGCTGGCCGTGCGGGCTGGCGTCGACGCGCGCGCGGTTGCGCGCGACGATCGTCTCCGGCAGTTCGGCCTGGCAGCGCGCCCACAGCTCGGGCGAGATCACGCTGGCCAGCTGGCTCTGCGGCCACGCGACCTCGTAGCTCCAGAAGTACTCGCCGTCGTCGGCCGCGCGCCGCAGCACGTCGGTCCGGCCGGGCGAGACCAGCGGGGCGAGCGCCGCCGCGGCCGAGCGCAACGGCCCGGGCAGCCGCATGAGCGGCTTCCACCGCGCGTTGTAGCCGTCGCGGATCTCGACCATGCCGCCGTGGCCGCAGCACAGCTCGTCGTTGGCCTCGCCGGTGATCACCACCTTGACGCCCTGATCCTTGGCCAGCTGGAGCGCGTGGAACAGGAACACGCTCGACGGCTCGGACACCAGATCGTCCTGCGCCTCGAGGGTCTGCGGGATGAGCTTCAGGAAGTCGTCGGTCGACAGCAGCGACTCGTGGTGCTGGCTCTTGGCGTACTCGGCGACCTGGCGCGCGTAATACAGATCGTTGTACTTGGAGTCACCCTCGAAGTCGGCGAGCCCGACGGTGAAGGTGTGGAGCGGGCTGGCGCCCTGGCGCGACATCAGCACGACGTTGGAGCTCGAGTCGTTGCCGCCCGAGCACAGGGCGCCGATCGGGCCGGACACGCTGCGCCGCCGCACCGCGGCCTGGTGCAGCTCGCGGGTGCGCTCGACGTAGTAGCTCTCGTCGTCGCGCTCGTCGACCGGCTGGTCGAGCAGGTCCCACCAGCGGCGCTCGCCGGCCGCGCCGTTGGCGCCGAGCTCGACGACCGAGCCGGCCGAGACCCGGCGGACGCCGGCGAACAGCGTGCGCGGCCCGGGCGCGGTCAGGAACACCAGGTACTGGACGACCGCGATCTCGTCGTAGCCGCGGGTGACGGCAGGGTGGCGGAGCAGCGCCTTGATCTCGGAGGCGAAGATCACGCCCTCGGCGGTGCTCCAGTAATAGAGGAAGCGAACGCCGAGCGCGTCGCGCGCCAGCGTCAGGCGGCCGGCCTTGCGGTCCCAGATCGCGAGCGCGAACTGGGCGTCGAGATCGCGCCAGCCGTCGGTCCCCCGGGCGGCGAACCGCTCGAGCAGCGGCCCCGGGCCCTGCTCACCGGCGTCGGTGAACACGTGGCCATCGCAGGCCATCGCCAGGTTGCCGTCGGGCGAGGTCAGGACCGCGGGGCTCTGCTCGCCGGGCTGGGTGCGCAGCCAGCGGAACCCGAGCCGGGCGGATCCGTCGGGGGCGTGCCACGCGGTCGCGCCGTCGGGGGCACGAAACGCGAGCGCGTCCAGCATGGCGGCGAGCTCGGCCTCCGCAGTCGGGCGCCGAGCATAGTTTCCAATCATTCCGCAGATAGCTGACATAATTCAGGAAGCGTTATCGTACAGGGCTTGGTACGCGCCGGCTACGGCGTCGATGCTGTGCTTCTGCTCGGCCTCGGCGGCGGCATGCTCGGCGACCGACCGGCGCAGGGCGGCGTCCTGCGCCATCCGGAGGAACGCCTGGGCCATCGGCTCGGGCGATTCGGCAGGTACGACCAGCCCGGTCACGCCGTTGTCGAGCAGCTTGGGGATCTCGTTGACCGCGGTCGCGACGATCGCGCTGCCGGCGCACTTGGCCTCGAGCAACGCCACCCCGTAGGGCTCGAACTTCGACGCCAGCACGAACACGTCGAGCGCCCGGAGCAATGCCGGCACCCGGGTCCAGTGGCCGAGCAGGACGAGCCGGTCGGTGATGCCCAGCTCGGCGGCCTGGGCCTCGATCGCGCCGCGCAGCGGGCCGTCTCCGGCCAGGACCATCCGGAGCCGCGGCTCGGCGCGCGCGGCGATCGCGAACGCGGCGATCTGGGTCGGGTAGTCCTTCTGCTCGACGAGCCGGCCCACGCTGCCCACCAGCACGGTGTCGCGCCCGGCGCCGAGCTGCGCGCGGAGCGTGGCGATCTCCTCCGCGCCGACCGCGCGATACGGGCCCAGATCGATGCCGTAGCTGATCGTGCGCATCCGGCGGCGCAGCGCCCGGTGGCTGAACCCGGCCAGCGGCCCCGAGGCGTCGGCCGTGAACCGGCAGAACCGCTCACCGAGATCGTCCGACACCGCGACCACGTAGCGCATGAGCCCGCAGGCCATCTGGTTGCGCAGCGCCTGGCGGCGGCCGCGGTTGACCAGCTCCTGCGGCAGGAAGCGGTACTCGCGATCGGGCACCTGGCAGGCGAACGCGCTCAGCGAGCCGACGGCGGAGCGCAGCCCGCACAGCTTGGCGGCCAGCCCGGCGTACAGGATCGGCCGCGGGTTGACCGGGTGGACCACCTTGATCCCGCGGCTGCGGATCAGCTGGGCCAGCTTCCACACGCCGTCGGGCCGCAACCCGGCCGGCAGCGGCAGGACCTCGACCGGGATCGCGCGCTCGTGCAGGCGCTCCGCGAGCTCGCTCGATTCCTCGCCGAGCGAGCAGAAGATCGGCCGGTAGCGCCGGGGATCGAGGTGGAGGGCCAGATCGATGATCCCCTTGGTACGGCCGGACAGGCCCAGGGTGTCCATGACGTACAGCACGGGCTGTGCTTCGTTGTTCATGCGGCGAACCAATGCTCGTACCAGCCGGACAGGTTGATGAGGCACCACAGGTCGAACGAATGATCGGCCTCGCCTTCGCGGTGGCGCCGCCACAGCTCGAAGATGTGGGCTTCGTCGAACAGGCCGAGCTTGTGCAGCGGCGAGCGGCGCAGCACATCCTCGGCCCACGGCGCCAGCTCACCGCGCAGCCACGCCGGGAGCGGCACGCGGAACCCCTGCTTGGTGCGCTCGACGACGTCGGTCGGGAGCCACTCGTGCGCGGCGTCCTTCAGCACCGCCTTGGTGCGGGTGCCGTCCATCTTCAGGGCGGCCGGCAAGGACAGCGCGTAGCTCGCGAGCTGGTGATCGAGGAACGGCGCGCGGGCCTCGAGCGAGTGCGCCATCGAGAACTTGTCGACGCGCATCAGCAGGAGCTCGGGCAGCCGGTTGCGCAGCTCGACGTACGACATCTGCTGGCTGAAGTCGGCGCTCGGCCGCCGCTCGGCGATCTCGCGGTAGTACGCCGCGACGGTGTCGGCGGCCTTGCGCGGCATCGCGGCGCGCCCCGCGGGGGTGTAGAGCTGCGCCTTCTCCCAGTCGAAGAACACGACGTCGAGCCCCATGTAGAGCGGCTCGTCCTCGGCGGCCCGCCGCAGCACGTCGACCCGCCCGGCGGGCACGCCGGCCAGCTCGGCGCCGCGCTTCACCGCGCGCCGCATCACCTGCGGCATCCGCTTGAGCAGCGACCACCGCCCGGTGAACGTCTTGTAGAGGCTCGCGAAGTCGGGGTAGCCGCAGAACACCTCGTCGCTGCCCTCGCCGACCAGCACGACCTTGAGGCCGGCCTGGTGCGCCGCGCGCGACACGAAGTGCATCGGCAGGCAGGCCGGATCGCCGAGCGGCTCGTCCTGCTCCTGGACCATCTGCGGCAGGTAGGCGAGCGCCTCGGCGGCGGTGATCTGGACCTCGGTGTGGCGGCAGCCGAACATCGACGCGACCTGGCGGGCGTACGGCACGTCGTGGAAGTTCTCGGCCGGCCCGAACCCGGTGAACTCGACGGTGAACGTCTGCAGCGGGGTCGACACCAGGCGGCTCATCAGCGCGACATTGGTCGACGAGTCGACGCCGCCGCTGAGGAACGCGCCGACCGGGACGTCGGCCATCAGGCGCTTCTGCACCGCCTGCTTCACCAGATCGCGGACGCGCTCGACCGCCTCGCCCCGGTTGGCCGGCGCCGTCCACGCCGGGCCGTCGAGCGGCGACCAGTAGCGCTCGATCGTGATCGCGCCGTGCTGGTCGCAGATCAGGGTGTGGCCCGCCGGCAGCTTGCGGATGCCCTCGAACATCGTTCGCGGCTCGGGGACGTTCGAGAACGTGAGGTACTCGTTGAGCGCGACCACGTCGAGCCGGCGCGCGACGTCGGGGTGCCCCAGCAGCGCCTTGATCTCGGAGGCGAACAAGAGCCGCCCTGCAGCGACCGTATAATAGAGCGGCTTCTTGCCCATGCGGTCGCGCGCCAGCACCAGCCGCCGGCGCGACGCGTCCCACAGGCCGAACGCGAACATGCCGTCGATCGCCTCGACGACCCCGAGCTGGCGCTCCTCGTAGAGGTGGACGATCACCTCGGTGTCGGACCGCGAGCGAAACTGGTGGCGGTCGTCGAGGCGCAGCGTCTTGCGGAGCTCGGCGTGGTTGTAGATCTCGCCGTTGAAGGTGATCCAGACCGAGCCGTCCTCGTTGGACATCGGCTGGTGCCCGGCGGGGCTGAGGTCGACGATGGCGAGCCGCCGGTGGCCCAGCGCCACCCGGCCGTCCGGGCTCTGCCACAGCCCGGCGTCGTCGGGGCCGCGATGCAGGAGGCTGTCGCGCATCGCCAGCACGCGCGCGCGGTCGCGCGCGGCGATGCCGGGGTCGGCGGTCCCACCGAAGTTAAACTGACCAACGATCCCGCACATCTACGCTGCGGATCACGCTATCACGATTTGGCCGACGGCACGCGCGCGTAGCGCTCGAGATAGTCGCGCTGCCTCCGCTCGGGATCCACGCGAGTCGCGCGGCGGCGACGACGGATCTTCTGCACGGCTTCGCCCGGCAGGAGCGGCGGGCACGCGCCGCGGGGTTGACAGGTGACCTCAGGTATGGGCCACTGGACGGCTAGGCTTTTGCATCGTTCACCTGGCAGGAGAGTGATCAGATGTTCAGATCCGCGAAGCAACCATGGCTGGTGACCGTACTCCTCCTTCCCGCCTGTAGCGCGCTCGAGAGTGCACCCGAAGCAGGTCGGGTGAGCGCGGCGCTCCGTCGAGAGAACGGCGACGCGCTCAACGGGGTGCGCATGAATGGCTCGGCCCTCAACGGAGTCGCCCTCAACGGGGTGCGCATGAACGGCTCGGCGCTCGGCGGCTTGGCCTTGAACGCCACGGTGCTCGCCGGCACGCACGGCGATGGGACGGCGATGACCCCGGAGGCCCTGGTCGGCGCCGAGCTCGGCGGTACGCTCGCGGATGGCAGCACCGTCGCGCTGCGTATTGACGACGTCGAGCACGCCCCCGTGCCCAATGAGGATCTGTATGTCTACCTGGTGTCCTACGCGGCCGGGACCGAGGCCCAGACGGCAGATGGCTGGCATCCCCTGTGTGGCGACGATGCGGCTGGCCAGCCGATCGCGGCCATGCCCCTCGGCGGCGTGTGGAGCTATCAGAGCGGCGTACCGGGCGGCGGCGCGTGGACCGCGATGCCGGGCTGGATCACCTTCGCGTGCCGGGGCGCGGCGATCGCCAAGTGTGTCGAGATGGGGTATCGGCCGTGGCAAGGCCTGCGAAGCTGCAGCGCGGGGAGCTGCAGCGATGTGGCCATGGCCGACGTTCACCAGGCCTGCACGAGGATGGTGCGGGCAGACTACTGTGGCGACGGGCAGCCGTATACCGTCAACGGGCGCGCCATCAACGTCTACGACAGCCTGGGCCTCCAGGCCGACACCGAGCCGTGGACCTTCGAGGCGGAGTGGAATCCCCAGGGCGCCGGCTGCCTGTCACAGCAGCGCGTCTACCAGCTGCAAGCGCAGCTCGATGACACGAGCAACACCACGCTTCCCTCTTGCATCACCTCGCGCGTCGCCGTGGGCTGCGGCAACCTCGCGCACTTCTCCTCGGGCACGCTGCTCATGAACGAGTTCGAGACAACCTACGTGACGGTGGGCGTCACGCCTTAGCGAGCTAGGGCACGCTGTCGATGATCCCACCACCGTCGACGACCGCGACCGGAGGCAGGTAGGCGAGGTGCACGGCGACAGCATGGTTGATGACGATGCTCTGTTCCGGCGTCTCGACGTGCAGCGGTGGGACGGTCTGGTCGATGCCGGGCACGAGGACGTCGCGCCCGGGGAGCGCTACCGTCACGGCCGGCACGGTCACTTGCTTCTGGGAAATCGTCAGGGTGGTGCCGGGCGTGGTGGTGGTGACGCCGGGGATCTGGAGAAACGACGGCGGCAGGTAGATCGGCACGGCAGGCGTGCTCACGCCGAGGTTGATGCAGCGGAAGGTACCGATATGGAGATCATCCAAGGTGGCGACGTAGGCGCCGATCCCGGCCTGATGTGCCGGGACGAAGATGCCATCACCGGGAACGACGGCGTCGATCGGGGGGGTATCGAGCTGGTAGCCAATGATGGACTGCGTGGTCTCGTCCACGACGACCCGGGCCGGAGTGGTGACGGCGCTGACGGCGGGCGTGATCACGAGGACGGCGGGCGTGGCCACGGCGCTGCCCTCGAAGGTACCCGTGAGGTATGCGCAGGTATCGCTGGCATGGGCAGCCTGGGCACCGGTGAAGATCGACAGGGCAACAAGGGCAGTGGCGGTAGGCTTGAGGATCGACATGATGACTGGGAGCTCCTGGTGAAAGTTCGCTTCGTGCGGATCGGGTGGGCGACCGGTCCCCAACTCAAGCCCCGTGCCAGACCAGATCATCGAACAAGGTCCCATTCCGCCGAGCCCGGTGGGCCTGCCGGCGGTTCACCGTGGGACGTCCCTGTGTGACCTGTCTCGGTCACGCAGGTGAGACGGGGACAGTGGCGAAGCCAACCGCCCGTCCTCGCATGTGGGCGCACGGGACCGGTGGTGGGACCTCACGGCTTTCCACCTTGACTGGAACCGCCAGTCCTCCAAAGATGGGCGATGCCCTTCGCTTGATGGAGGGAAGCGCGTTCATGCCCACCGTGCTCACCGAGGCGATGTCGACCCAGGAAGTGCCGACACTCCCTCCCCGGGCTCACCCGAGCTCTCAAGCGGAGCCGCAGCCCTGGACGGTCTTCGTGGCGGCCTCCCCCGGCCCGAGCAAGCCTGGTAACGACGCCCTGCTCGTGCTCGATGCGGACGGGTTGCGCATCGGGCGTGAGGAAGATCCAGGGGCATCGGGTCCGTGCCTGGTGCTGGCGGATCCCTCGGTGTCCCGGCGCCACGCGGTCCTGTGCGTCGAGCCGACGAGCGATGAGCTCATGCTGCTCGATTGCAACTCGAGCTACGGGATGTACGTCAACGGAGCCCCGATCACCCGCGCGACACTTCGTCCGGGTGACATCCTCCGGCTGGGTGACAGCCTCCTCGTGATCGGCCGCGGCCAGCCCGCGCCCAGCGAGGAGGCCAAAGCGCTCGGGATCGTCGGCCGCGCGCCCGCGATCCACGAGCTGCGCAGGATCCTCCGGCACGTCGCGCCCAGCGGGTTGGTGGTGCTGGCCGTGGGGCAGACCGGCACCGGCAAGGAGCTGGTGGCGCGTGCCGTCCATGACACCAGCAAGCGCAGCGGCGCGTTCGTCGCGATCAACTGCGCCGCGTTGCCCGCGACGCTGGTGGAGAACCTGCTGTTCGGCCACCGCAAGGGAGCCTACACGGGCGCATCCTCGGACGAGGAGGGGGCCTTCGTGCGCGCCCGGAGCGGAACCCTGTTCCTCGACGAGGTCGGCGAGCTGCCGCTCGAGTCACAACCCAAGCTGCTGCGGGCGCTGGAGAACCGGGAGGTCACGCCGATCGGTGCCGTGCACCCGGTGACGGTGGACGCGCGCATCGTGGTGGCCACCAACGTCGATCTGCGGGCGGCGGTGGCAGCGGGTCACTTCCGCGAGGATCTCTACGCGCGCCTGGCGGGGCTGGTCGTGCGCTCCCCGCCGCTCCTCGAGCGCCGTGAGGATATCGTGCCGCTCCTGGAGCACTGCTTCGCGCAGGCCGAGCTCGCGGAGCGCCCGATGAACGCCGATTTTGTCGAATCCGTGCTGCGTTATGCGTGGCCACGGAACGTCCGTGAGCTGGTGAAGCTCTGCGAGCGCCTGGTGGTGCTACATCCCGATGCGGCCCGCTGGGAACGGGCCATGCTCGACGTGGAGATGCAAGGCGAGTCGGCACCCGCGGTCACGCCACGGCGGGCGGAGGGAACGGGCCAGACCGGCGAGCGGCCGCCCTCGCGGGAGCAGCTCATCGCGCTGCTCGCGCAGTGTGACGGCAATGTCACCGAGGTCGCACGCCTGGTGGGCCGCAACCGCAAGCAGGTCTACCGCTGGATGGCAAGCTACGCGCTCGAGCCCGGCACGGGGAGGTGATCTCCGCAGTGGATCCTGCGTTTTGCCCGCCCGACGAGTTCGACGAGTATCGCCTGGTCAGGCCGCTCGGACGCGGCACCATGGGCCAGGTCTATCTCGCCTACGATACCGTGCTGGCACGCCACGTGGCGATCAAGTTCATCGCCGCGCTCGATCCGGACCCTGCCGCCCGCCATCGCTTCCTCGTCGAGGCGCGCGCCGCGGCTCGGCTGCAGC
>Ga0137459_1000159_pt1 | contig 24194 bp, 18 predicted proteins | sample EasRivERMGT700_2_FD_104908 | JGI IMG/M metagenome (GOLD analysis project Ga0137459, IMG submission 104908) | Soil microbial communities from meander-bound floodplain in the East River, Colorado, USA - East River MetaG ERMGT700_2 | ecosystem: Environmental > Terrestrial > Soil > Floodplain ...
AAGCCAGTAGGCGACGATACCGTCCCCGCCCATCCTTCCGATCGAGGAACCGCTGCGATGCCACTACACACCTGCGCCGACGCCCGCGACGCCATCGAGAACCGCCGCTTCGAAGGGTGGAGCGGGTTACCGTCCGGCTGCACGCCCGACGCACTACTGGGGGTGGCATTCGACGACGCGACCTGGGGCCAGCTGCCGCTCGGCGCGGCACACCAGCCGACCCGCTCGCGTCTCCTCGAGCTGACCGGCTACTACCGTCCGCTGGCCAGGGTGCGCGACGGTGTGGTGGTGCTGTTCGAAGGCAGCAACCCGGCGCTGACCGGCGACGTCGCCAGCTTGCTGGCCAGTCTCGGCAAGGCCGACGAGGTCGCCGACTTCGTGTTCCGCGACGTCCCGATGCCGAAGGGCGAGCACGTGTACGCGAGCCGCGGCATCACGCTGTTCGTCAACCCCGACACCATGCGACTGCTCCACGTCGCGCTGTACCGCCCCACGACCGTCGACGGCTATCGCCGCGAGCTGCGGCCCGAGCTGGAGGAGACGCGCAGGTAGCGAAGATCGAACGCCGCGCGCCGGAGCAAGTAAGGGCAGGGCAGGTCGCGCCCGCGGCACATTCCATCCCAGGCGACGAGGCCGTCGTGCGGGATCGGGCGAGCGTGCACACGCCGCTCCGCCGGAGTCCAAGTGGACGGGATGTACAGGGCACGACTGGCACCCCGACAGCGCGACGCCCTCGCCGCCAAAACTCAAGCCCTCCACCAGCGGCTCGGCCTGCCGATCCGCTCCAGCACAGTCGCCTGCCTTGTAACGGCACGGCGCCGGCCCCACACCTGAGCCGAGCTCCTGCGCGACGTCGCCGGCGAGCACCGAGCGGCGCGCACCGGGCCGGCCACCGCCAGCGCCACCGTCGCCGCGATCCGCGAGCCGTCCACCGCCAGGGCGCCGCGCCGGGGCCGAGTCGAGGTCGCGGGCGAGCCACCGAGCGCCGCGCTCCGCGCCGGGCCGAACGCCACCGCTGCCGCAGACGCGACCGGCGAGCCGCTCCACTGCCAGGCCCCGGGCCGGCCGGTGCGGTTCGCGCTCGGCGAGTACCAGGTCCGCGACCAGCGCCCACCGCGAGCGTGGCGCGCAGCGAGCCCGGGCCGAGGGCCGGCTACCTACTCGTCCAGTAGCTCCTCGATCCGGCGCAGCGCACGGCGCAGGGCTTTCGGGTCGGCCCCGGAGCGGCGCAGCGCCAGCGCGGCCTCGAGCTCGGCAGCGATGGGATCCGCTACCACCTGCAGCGGTTCCGCTGCGTCTCGCTGCGTCTCGCTGCACTCCGCTGCGCTCCACTGCGCTCGATGGGGTTATCGACTAACCTAAGTGGGCGGGATTCCCTAATTGGAGCGTCGTCGAGCGCATCTGCTTTGGAAGTGGGACACCGGGCGCCATCGCTTGACCTTCGCAGCGCGCGTTCTGTATAAGGGACACGTGGTGGGAGGCGTGGTCCCGTTTCGCGAACGCCCGGCGCGCGTTTGCGAGCCGCGCCCGACATCGTGGGAGCCGCTGCACAGCGCCTCTGATTACGAGGGCGCTCGTGGGAGTGATCAGACCGCTAGCCTCTCGGCGTGTCCGACGGTCATCCATGGAGAAACTCATGTTGCCAGAACATGCCACCATCCTTGAGCAACTCCGCGCCGCGTTTCCGGCCGAGCCGATCGAGTCCGCGGGCGCCTTCGATGAATGGGGCACGACATACGCCGATGCCGAGCGCTACGCACAACACCTCGAAGGCAAGACCTGGGAGCAACTCGATCGCTCGTACATCATCATGCGGTCCGACGCGCTCGGCTTCCTTGGAACGCGGCACCTGGTGGCTGTGCTTCCCGTGTACTTGCGCGCGCTGCTGGAAGACGGCGTGTGGTCAACCTCCGCGGACACGCTGATCCTCCTCCTGACGAAGCCGGATCCTGGGAAGAAGACCGGAATCAAGCTGCCGCGATTCGAGGCGCTCGTCGGCGCGTTCACCTCGGCGCAGCGCGCTGCGATCGCTGCGGTGCTGCACGCGTTTGCGGCCACGGACGAGGGAGGATCGCTCGGACAACGTGCACGTGCCGCACTCGAGCACCAGTGGAACGCGTATCTGCCCGGTGGGTCATAGCCGCCGGTCGCTCGCCCTTCGCAGCAATCAAGCAATTCGACATTCAAAGGAACTTGGGTATGGGCAATGTAAAGATGACGATCATGGTCACCCTTGCGCTGGGCGCATCCGTCGCCTCCGCCGACAAGTTCTCCGATTTCAAGGACGCGGTTGCGAAGAAGGGATGCGAAAGCATCCCGTACAGCGACTATCGGAGCAGCTGCCAGTCGCAACAAAGCCAGGTCCATGATTGGTGCGATGGCGCGCGGGGGCCGGTCACCTGCGGCAGCGAGAACATCACGCGCCAGGTGAAGGACAACCTCGAGAAAGAGAAGAAGGCTGTCCAGGAGCTCAAGGAGAAGCGAAGCAAGCTCCAAGACAGCAAGTCTCGCGCAAGCACGGATGACGAGAAGAACAAGATTGGCAAGGACATCGAGCAAGTCGAGAAAGACATCTACGAGGGAGAGAAGCGGGTGGAGCAGGCCCAGAAGGACCTCGAGACACGAAAGAAGCTCGTGGACGATGCCATCTACACGCTCGACAAGTGCATCGACTACCGGCGCGCCGTGATGAACTCCTTTGCAGCGGCACTCGACAAGGTGCGCAATGAAAACGAGACCCCGGAGATCGCAGACCTCGCACGTCAGCTCCGCACCAGATACGAAGAGGGGAAATCCGGGCACGAGGAGCAAATCACGGCGCGGAACAACGCCCTGACCACCTGCAAGAACTCGCGGCCCTGAACCTTCCCGTCAGTGGCGGGAGGTCGCTGACCCTGCATGGACGCCGGAGCTGGAAGGCGCGTGGTCCGAGGCGATCGGTGCGATCGCCTCGTTGATGCTGGCGCGCGCCGCGTGATCCGTGCTCAGTATCGAAGATCTGGAACTCGTTGACGCGCACGAAGTCCGGCTGTACGCCCGGTCCCTGTTGCCGGTGATCCGTGCCTTGCTCCCCACGGTGGGAGCGAAGCTACGAGCGGAACCGGCTTCTTCTCACAGCTTTTACGGGCATGGGGGGAGCAGGCACGACGTGCCACAGTCGCTCGGGCATGTGAACGAGTTCTCGTTACTATTGCAGATATCGTCGCCGCAAAAGGCACAGTCGCTCGGGCATGTGAACGAATTCTCGTTACTATTGCAGATATCGTCACCGCAAAAGGCACAGTCACTCGGGCATGTGAACGAGTCCTCGTTACTATTGCAGATACCGTCGCCGCACACGTTGTTGAAGTATCCGAAGACTTGAAGCTCGTTGACGCGCACGAAGATCGGCTGTACGTCCGGTCCCTTGTATCCGGTGATCCGTACTTTGCTCCCCACGGTGGGAGCGAAGGTGTGGGTCCGCACGAGTTGCGTGTTTCCACGTACGCGGTCGACGACGTTCCAGGCGAAGCCGTCCCAGATCGCCAGGTCGTAGTCCTGGATCGGCAACGAGTTGCTGGTGTAGAGCGTCGCATGGGTCATCGTCCCCATCGCTCCAAGATCCAGATCGAGCATGGCTGGCAGCTTACCGAACTGGTTGCAATGTGTGGCGTCGCACACGAAGTAAGATTCGTTGGCCCAGCTCACGCTCGGATCCAGGGCAGTGCTGGTGGTGTTGTCGTTGACGTGTGACGGAGCATAGCCGGAGAAGCTCGAGCTCGCCGAGGCGGTCGCTTGAAGCGCCAGGTTGACTTCGCGGTTCGCCGACACATCGATCCTGGTCGTCGCGGTCGCCGCGTTGCCGCTCGGATCGGTGACGCGTACACCGACTACGACCGAAGATGATTGCTGCGCGATCGAAGCGGTGTACGAAACGATACGCCCCGGGGTCTCGTACGACCCATTGCCATCGAGATCCCAGGCGTAGCTCAACGCTTCGGCCTCTGGATCCACGCCGTTGGCGACGAGTTGCAGGGTGTCGCCTACATAGATCGCGTATGGACCCGACGTTGTCACCATCGGTGTTCCCCGCGTGGGTGCAAATCGCGCGGCCGGGTACGGGGCTGTCACGTAGGCGTTGGTAGCGCTCGTCGCCAGCACGCTGCCAGCGCGTGTGTCGAGCACGAACAGGTTCGTCAGCGTATAGGGTCCGTTGAGGCCTGAGGCGTAGATATCATCACCGCTGAACGCGAGCGCGATGTTGTTCGAGCCGATCGCGAGCGAGAGCGGTTGTGTCACGTGCGCGACAGGGGTACCGCTGCTGTTGACGAGATCTGCGGCTATCTCGGCGTCGCCAGCGTACGACGCGTTGATCCGCGCCTGGAGCACCACCGCTTGCGCCAGGGTGGGGTCGGTGCTGCGAGCCACTGTCGATTCGGCGGTGACACCTCCCCAGCTGAGCGCCGTGGAGGTGATTTGAACGTCCTCGGCGCCGCCGCGCTCGAATGTGACCCCATCGGTACGCGTGCCTGTGACCGACCAGATCACCCGGGCGTAACCGCTGGTGGCAGGTACGTTGAAGGTCGCGGTGTAGCCACCGGCGGTCGCGGTCGGGGCGAGCGGGACGACAGCTCCGGTGGAGAGCGTCAAGCTCATCGTCGCCGTGCTGCTCGCGATGGGAGGTAGCTGGATCGTGAAGCTCGCGGTCGTGCCGGGCGTCAAGAACGTCGCGCTGGAGCTGAAGCTTGCGAGGAACGGACTATCGAAGCCGACATCGGAGGTGAAGAAGCTGCCGCCCGCAGGTACATCGGCGTTCCCGGTCACCGCCACCGTCCAGGTCCCCGGCCGTGCGTTGGGGAAAAAGTACTGCGCGATTCCCGCGGAGCTGTCGTAGGTAACGGCTTCGTTCGGAATCTCGGTCGTCACCTCGGCGTCGGGATCGCTCGGGCTGCCCCCGGTGATCGAGGCCACGTACGCTGGATCGACCACCTGACCGATCGGGTCGATGAGCGAGAGCGCAGCCGAGCCGCTCTGGACGTTAACCGAGAAGGTTGTGGGGCCACCTTCGACGACTACCGTGCGCATCAACCGCTGGCCTGCCAGGAATTGCCCGAACTGCGGCGTCGCGCGTTGCGCCGCGACCGGCGCGACCGAGGGTTGCGGCAGGAACGCGCTCAGCTGAGCACCGGGTTGCGCGCTGGCCGCGGCGGTGAACACCCCGGGGACCAGGCCGGCGCTCGCGACGCAGCCCCACGCGATCAGGCTGCGGGTGCCGCATGTCGCGGTTGTGTTGGTCACGAGGACACTCTTGAGGCACTTGTCGTAGGACTGCTGGCTCAGGTTGAGGCCGTCCCAGTCGAAGTAACCCCGGTGTCCAACCGTCTCTATGTGGGTCTCCTGTGTCACGAAGCGATCGATGCCGGTTCCCGGCTGTCCGATCGCGCTACAGGTACCGATCAGCCCGTCATCGGGCCCCAGGATGAGCAACCCCATGACCCAGCCGAACGCGGTGCGAAACGTGGTATCGGGCCACGGAATCGAGATGCAGCGCTTCCTGCCGAACAGGCGGAAGCAAAATAGGTTCTTGGTGGTCCACATCGGCGCATCGCCGCCGATCTCGTGGTAGTCGACCTCGCCGCGTTTCCAGTGGGTGAGGTTGAACAGGACCATGCCGGGGACGGTCATCTCGCACACCGCCGGCTGGTTCGGTAGGCACGCCAGGCTGGCGGGGGGCACGATCCCGAGATGGGGAGTACCAAAGCTGAAGAACTGCGAGACATCGTTGTTGTATCGGCCGGTCTCGAGGTATGTTCGCGCGACGAGCCCGCCCATGCTGTGCGCGACCAGGATCACCTTGGGCTGCCCTGTCTCATACTTCGCCTGGGCAATCTTGTCGCTGACCCTGCCGACGTTGGTCGCGAACGGTGGCGTCCACCCGGGTGAGGTTTCGAGCGCGGCGAAGTACGCCTTGTATCCAGCGGCGGTCAACGCCAAGGACGGGTTCGGGTCGAACCGCTTCGGAGAGTCGGTCCATCCGTGCACGTAGACGATGGGGTTGCGGTTATAGCCAGTCATGTTGACGATGACGTTTGGCGAACCGGCCGTCAGCGACCTGGAGTACGTGTCGATCTGAAACTGGGCGGAGCCGAACGTGTAGCCGCCGCCCGATGGGTGAACCGTGTAGTTGCCGAACGGTAGATTGCTGACCACGTAGTTGCCGCTTGCGTTGGTGAACACCGTGACGCCGCCGACCTCGACGGCGATACCCGCCAGCGGTGTTCCGTCGCGCCGCGTGATCTGACCGGACACCTGGGTCGTCGCAGTGGTGGAGCAGCTGAGCACCTCGAGCTCGTTGACCCGCACGTACTGCGGCTGCACCTCGGGCCCGCGGAGCCCCAGGATGCGAAGCTGGTTGGTGGTCACCGCGGTGAACGTGGTCGTGATCAGCATCGAGAGATTGCCGCGCACGCTCGCGATCGTCGTCCACGCGCCGGCGCTCAGCGCCTGGATGTCGTAGTTCTGGATCTCGTAGCTCGAGGTCGTATACAGGTCCACGCGGTCAAAGGTTCGCGGGCCGCCGAAATCCAGACTCACCCAGTTTGGCAGGAAGCCGTCCGGCCCATAGGCGTCCGCGTTGGCCCAGCTGGTAAGGCCACCGACGGTGGTGTTGCGGTCTCCATCATTGATGCGGGCTGCGTCGTAGCCGGGGAACGCCGACTGCGCCGTCGCGGTGGCGCCGATAGCGACATTGATGCAGAGTGACAGAGGTCTGGCGCTCGCGGGCGTGTCCTCGCCGCCTGGGTCGCTCGCAGCGCAGGCGAATTGCAAGACCAGCATGACAGCGGCACAGCCGAGATGCCTTGTCGGATAACGTGTTCGTCTCATGTTCTGAATCATTGGGTGTTTCATTCGCTGGCGATGTCGAGTGGTGTACAACATGTGCGACGTCCTCGGTCGGCACGCGGATTGTAGCGCGCGGCAGGCCCGGGGGGCGATGGGGCGCCGATACTTTGTGCACGGAGATGGGCAAGCCGCTCGGCGACAGAGCCGAGCATGCGCGTGTACTGTGCGACATTACCCGATGCCGCGGATAAACGTCCAGTCGGTGAGACGTCCGTGAGCCAGGGCTTTGTTCCCCGGGAGGGACGGACAGGCGTGGTCACCCCCGCTGCCGTCCGTCGGGCCCTCCGGGCGGCGGTCGCGCAGTCCGAGGTCACCAAGCGCGTCACGCCGCACATCCTGGAAGATATCCGGCCAATCGCACGGGTTAACTGGTCATTATGGCGCGGGGCGATTGGCCGGATATCTTTTAGAGTACTTGCCGATGTCGATGCCAATACAGAGCCTCCAACGGCATGGCGGAAGGGTTCAATAACGTGGTCGGCACCATCAAAAGCAAGCCTATGGATTCCATGACCGTGACTACCTGAGGCTCAAGATCCTTCGGATCTGCGGGAAGCTTGCGTAGACGGTCTTCAGAACGACGGATCTTCGACGGGCGTGCCAAACATTTGCAGAAGACCCCCTTCCTGCGCCGGGTGTTCGCGGGCCGTCAGCTCGCGCCGAGCAAGGACGACGACGCGCGCATCGACGCGTGCACCGACCTCGCGACTTTGGAGCGCTGGTTCGACCGAGCCAGCAACGCTACCAGCGTCTCGGACGTGCTGAGATAGCCGACCCGGGGGTACCGTGGTCGGCGGCGAGCAACGCCGACACGTGCAGGAACGCATTCGGGTCGCCGATCCGGGAACACCACGCGGTGGCCCGCCCCTGGATTAATTCGGGTGCCCCGAAGCATCAGCGCACGACCCCTTTTTCCAATCGCGCCAAGATTTGGCGCGACGTACGGAATTGAGCGGTACGCAGCCTAACTCATCCAAAGGCTTTGCAAGGGGGCGTCATCCATGGTGTTTTCAGATACCCTTGATGAGTGTTCATTTGTCTCGTTCGGCCCGGTAGACAGACGAGACAAAGAGACACCACCCCATCAGTCGACGTCCAGGCAGACGACGTTCTGGCGCGCAGGCTTCGACATCGAGAGCGACACGTCTCCGCCGGGCGCACGCCTCCGCTCGAGCTCGGGCCTGACGATCGCCTACCAGCGCTACATCGCAGACACCGGCCTGACGCAGGAGATCCGGATCGACTTCACGATCTGGGTCCTGTGAGGATTTGCGGACGGCAGCGCGCGCTATTTCGACGGCTGAGCGGGCGGGCGCGCGCGCGCTTGCCGAGATCCAGGCGTGTGTCGGACGTGCGCTCGCGTTGCCGGTGTCGCGCGGCTCGACGACGTGAGCCGCGCCGCGCCGGTCTTGAGATAGAACGACCAGTAGCCGATCGTGCGGCCGTAGCGCGCGACGATCGCGTCGGGATCGAAGCGCGGGCCGTAGACGCTGCGCGCCGCGTCGCCCGCGATCGTCTCCAGGCCCGGCAGCTCGTCCATCCGACCGAGGCCGCGCAGTAAGATCGCGCCCGCCGAGAACGGCCCAACGCCGGCGATCGCGAGCAGCGCGTCGCGCGCGGCCGTGTACGGTGCGGTCGCGAGGAACTCCTCGCCGAGCGCCGCGACGCCGCGCACGACCGAGACGACGAGCTCGGCCTTGCGTCCATGGCCGATCGCCTCGGCGATCTCGCCGGCGGTCAGCGCGCCGAGCTCGTGCATCTCGGGCATCGCACAACCTCGGTCCGGAGGTTTCACGGTGCCAACCCGCGATTGGCGTCCGTGTCGCCGCGTCCGGTAGCGCGGCGTGATAGCCTCGTCGCGATGGTTCCCGCGGGGCGAATCAAGTGGAAGGGGGCGCTCGTGTTCGTCCCCGGTCTGCTCGTAGCAACGGCCTGCGCGATCGTGAGCGCCCAACGAGCGCTGCCATCCATCGGCTGGGGCGACGAAGCCGAGCTTCAGGTGCTCGCATGGCAGGGCGGACTCCCGCACTGCACTGGCTACCCGCTTTACACTTCTATTGGGTTTCTCGGAACACGACTATTGGCGTCCGATCCGGCGCGAGGTCTTTCGCTGATGTCGGCTGTATTCGGCGGATCGGCGTTGGTGCTGCTCTACCTGCTCGTGCTGGCTCTGCTCAGGCGCCGGGACTGGGGGGCCGTGCTTCTCGGGGTCCTGGCGCAGGGCGCGGTCGGCACCTCGGACACGTTCACGCTCGCCGCCAGCATCGCCGAAATGTACACGCTGCAGTGGACGCTGACCCTCGGCGTCCTCCTGCTGGTCCTGACGTGGCATGAGAGCGCGCGCGACAGCGCGCTCTACGGGGCCGCGTTCCTCGTGGGGGCGATGTTCGGAAACCACATCACCACCGTGCTGCTTCTGCCCGGGCTCGCGCTGTTCATCGGGCTCGCGCTCCGCGATCCGGATCGGCGGCGAGCCATCTACCTGGCCTGGCTCCCGTTGTTCGCGGGGATCGTGCTCGGCTATGTGCTGCCATACCTCGTCCTCTGGCATCGAGGGCTTCCCTTCGATTTCTGGCACGCGACCGTCCTCCCGCATCGGGAGGCGATGGGGCTCCCCGAGGACATCGAGCAATCGGCGTGGCGTTCGTTGCTGTTCTCGGCACGCTGCGGTCAGGCGAGCCGAGCCATCGCCGGAGCTTCCACGACGGAGGTGGCCTACCAGGCAGAACGGATGGGGCTCAGGCTGCTCCACCTCCCCGGCCTGACGGGGCTCGTGCTCGCCGTACTCGGAGCGATCGCCAACCGTCGCCGGCGATTTTTGCTCCTATCCGCCGCGACCGTACTCACGCAGAGCGCAGCCGTCGTGCTCGAGACGGGCACGAGGAAGCACGCCATCTACGCCTTCGTCCCCTCGATGATCTGGACGCTGTGGGCCTGCGTCGGCGCCGACTGGGTCGTGCGAAAGATCTCCGTCGTACGCCTCCGGCCCTGGATGGCCTTCTCGCTTGCCGCGGTGGCGACCGCCGTGCTCCAGTTCGTCGGCGTTTTCCTCTCGCCAACCCAAGCCTGGCGGCAGGGGCGCGGGGGATCGCAATGGGCGAATACCCTTCTTGCGCGCATTCCCACCCCAGCAACTGTCTTCACCGACTGGATGGGGCTCTATCCCTTGCGCTACGAGGCGCTGCGAAGCGGCCGCAGCGAGGGACTCAGCCTGATCGAGGCCCACCCCGAGTCCCCGCTCGAGATCACGAACGTGCCGCGCAACGTTCGCGAAGTGCTCGAAGCCGGACGGCATGGGGCCGTGGTTCTCTCCACCGAGCCGCCGAGCGGGTATCTCTCCGCCTACAAATGGAAGAACGATGGCGCGGGCCTCTGGCGTCTCCAGCGGGACGACGAGTAGGTCACGGACGTGGCCGGGGAACTCAGCGCGTACTTGGCGATATCAACAAACCTGGCCGCCCGGACAGGCCGTCGACTTGCCGCTGCTATCAGTGCAATAGGCCTTGCCCGAGGTGACCTCGCAGCAAAGCTGACCCGAGCCGCCGCACGCCGCTGCGGACCCGCTGCCTGCCGCGTTGAGGTCGAAGTCGAGCTGGGGATCACCCGTCACCTGGGGCGCCTTCTGCTCCTCCGTGTTGGTGGTGTCAGCCCCGGCACATGCCAAGAACCCCACGGCGAGGCCGCTGATGATCAGCGTCCGGTTCCGGGTCTTGCGCGAATTCGTATTCTTTCCCATGTGTTGCCGCTCTCTGTCTAGTGTGATGTGTCTAGCCAACGCGACCCCAAAATGACCGGGTCACGTTGTGGGCGAGCGTCATCTTGACCGAACCTTGGCGAGGGATCAACATCGTCCGCCGTGAGCCGTTCCAAACTTGCGATCATCAATGGATTTCTCAAGTTAGACGAATCCGCCCCGCACGGAACCAATCACGCCGCGTTCGCCATCTGCGAGGCGTTCACGCGCTGCGGCGCGTACAGCGCGTTAGACGTCTTCGTCGATTCGGTCGCCAGCCTCAACCGTCCAGGGGGGCCGCGTTTCGTCGCCCCCAAAGACAGTCCTGTCGTTGCGATGAACAAGAAGCGGCTCCCGTCTCTGCGCGACCAGTACGAGGCCATCTATGCGCTCGGGACAGCCTCGCTCTTCTCGATCCCACACGCGCTCAGACCCGTAGCGGACTGGTGCCCGGTGATTTCCGAGATCGACTGCACGCATGGAGCGGGTCAATGGTCGAACCTCTTCATTGCCGCCATGACCAAAGCACTTCGGGAAACGGATGGCCTGATTTTCAAGGCAACGGCGACGAAGCAAGCCTTCACCGACGTGTGGAGCGATTGGCGCGACAGATTCAACAAGGATCTCCTGACGCCGCAGTCCCTGGTGAGCCTCAACGGAATCAGTCTGGAGGACAATCAACACAACCCGGTCCTACGGACCGAAACACGCCGCGAGCTCGGACTCTCCGCGGACGACGTCGTGTTCCTCGGCTTCAGTCGACTGGAGCCGCGACTCAAGGGAGATCCAAGAGCGCTCGTCGTTCTGTGGCGAGAAGTGGTTGCGGCGTGCCCGAAAGCATTCCTCATCCTCGCCGGCGCGACCTTCCCCCTCGATCGCGCCTTCCGTGAAGAGCTGCAGACACTCACGAGACAACTTGGCATTGCGGGGAGAGTCGCAATCATTCCCAATCCATTTGACCTCTGGGAGAACGCGCGCAATCGATTGATGTCAGCTGCCGATGTCTTCTTGCATATGACGACCGGTCTCGAAGAGGCCTGTCCGTTGGTGGTCCTCGAAGCGATGGCTCACGGACTGCCGCCGATCACCACCAACTGGTCGGGTTTGCGAGAAGTCGTTCACGACGGAGAGACGGGCTGGCTCATCCCGACGGTTTGCGCCGCCATCCCGGCGACGCTGCTTCAGACCTTCATGGGACGTGACGACACCAGGTTCAGTGGCGACGTGAGCAGAACCGCCGCGATGGATGCGCAGAAGTTCGTCGAAATAGCGACGCTGGCGGCCCAAAATAGCGAGCTTCGCTCACGCTTGGGCGCGGCGGCGCTGCGTAACGTGGCGGCATCCCACAATCTCGATCAACGAGCCATGGAGCGCATCCGCTTCACCAAGGATCTCGCGCGCGAGGCCGAACAGAGGTGGGCGCAGGATTCCATCCAGTGGACCCCGCCGCTCGCGGATGTCGAGGCGGTCATGCGCGCGCTCTCTCGAGATGCGCTCGAGGCCGACACACGGGTTGGCGTTCGCAGCGCGGCGAACACGGCGTTTCTCGCCTTCCCGGACGAGCACAGGAAGGAGGCGACGGCGTCGATCGCCAAGGTCGTCGAGTGTCTTCAGAACAAGGGCCCCATGTCGTTCGCTCAGCTCGCTCGAGCGATGGATCTCCCTGGGGTCGATCCTCGAGCTGACGACGACGCGATCATGGACGCAGAGCCCGTCGTCATGTTCGAACAGCTCTTGATGAATCTCGTCGCCTATGGAGTCTTGTCTCTGACGACACCAACCCCAGGCGCCTGAGTCGGCGGGAAACAACCCGCCGGTCACGGGGTCCCCGGCGCGACGTCGTAGCCGCGTGGATGGTGCCGGTGCCAGGCCCAGGCCGTCGCGACCATATCTTCGATCGCGGCGCGCCGCGGCTTCCAGCCGAGCGCCGACGTCAGCTTCCCCGGATCGGCCACGAGCACGGCGGCGTCACCGGGGCGGCGTGGCGCCCGCTCGCGTGCGATCGCCCGGCCGGTCACCGCCTCGCACGCCGCGATCACCTCCAGCACCGAGTAGCCACGACCGGTGCCGACGTTGAACACCTCGCGAGCTTCGGGCGTCATGTGCTCGATCGCCAGCAGGTGGGCCGCGGCCAGGTCGGTGACGTGCACGTAATCGCGGATGCACGTTCCGTCAGGCGTCGGATAGTCGTCACCGAACACCCGCACGCGGTCGAGCTGGCCGAGCGCGGCGGAAAGCACGATCGGGATCAGGTGCGTCTCCGGAACGTGCGCCTCGCCGAAGTCACCGCTCTCGTCGGCACCGGCGGTGTTGAAATAGCGGAGGATCGTGAACCCCAGCCCGAATGCATGCGCGAAGTCGCGGATCAACCACTCCACGGCCAGCTTGGTGCGCGCATACGGGCTCGTCGGCCCGAGCGGCGCGTCCTCGGCCATCGGCGAGCTTGCGGTCTCCCCGTACACCGCACAGGTACTCGAGAACACCAGGCGTCGTACGCCGGCGGTGCGCATCGCCTCGAGCAGGCACAGAGTTCCGCCGATGTTGTTGCGGTAGTAATAGTCGGGAGCCTCGACCGAAACGCCCACCGCGGAAGCCGCGGCGAAGTGCATCACCGCGTCGGCGCCGAACGACGACAGGACGTGGGCGAGCTTCTCGGTCTGAGCGAGGTCGCCGATCACGAGCTGGTCGCGACCCACCGCGGCCCGGTGACCCGCGACCAGGTTGTCGTAGGCGAGCACCTCGTGGCCGTTCATCGCGAGATGCCGGAGACAGGCGCTTCCCACGTACCCGGCACCACCGGTGAGAAGGATCCGCATCGTGTGGACGGGTCTTCCCCGCCTACTTACCCCGCCCCAACCAGCCCGCCACCGCCTCGCCAAACGGCTCCCGTTCGTCCAGCTGCGGGTAGTGCCCGCTGCGCTCGAACGCCCGGTACGTCGCGTTCGGCAGCTTCTCCAGCTCACCTGCCCAGGCATGCGGCGGCGCGGCGAAATCGAAAACGCCCTGGGCGATGAAGACCGGGGCGACGACGTTCGGTAGATTTGCTTCAGGGTCGAACGTGGCGAACTGTCCCTGCGGCCCCCAGAAGCGCGCGAAGAGGCGGTCGGAAATCTGCTCGTGCCCCTCCCAGAGCGGGGTGCAGTCGTAGGTCGGGTCGGGGAAGAAGACCGGCCCGTTCGCCACGTAGGGCACGATGATCCGCTCGCTCGGCGTCAGCCGCGCCAGAACCTCCTCCGTCAGCCTGGCCCGGTTCTCGGCCAGGATGCGCTTGCGCTCGGGCGAGGCGATCAGATCCCAATACGTCGCGGTCCGCGCCGCCACCCCTGCAGTCATCCCCGGGGCGCCCGCGATCGCCAGGACATGAGAGGTCAGCTCAGGATAGCGCGCCGCATAGGCCAGGGCGAGGAAGGAGTGGGCTGAGTGCCCGAGCACCGCGACCCGGCCCAGGCCGAGCGCGCGGCGCACCCCGTCCAGGTCGTCGACCATCGCGTCGAAGGTGAGGGCGTCGATCTCCCCGGTCGCGGTGCGATTCCCGCGCAGCTCGACGAAGACCAGTTGCATCACGTCCTGGAGCGCCGGGGTGAAGGTCCGCTCATAAATGGGCGTCCCGGCGAGGCTGGGGACGAGGCACGTCGGCCCCACACCGGCGATCGTGTAGAAGATGTCGATGTCGCCGACCTTTACGTACATTGCGCGCCGCTCCTCTGTCCTGGTTGTCCGTGGCCGATCAGCCGACATCGTAGGGGAAGGCACCCGGCCGCGCAAACGCCCCTGCGCGGAGGTGGGGGGAGACCCGTACGGGGAGACCCGTACGAGGTTAATTCGGAGAGTAGTTAACGGGGATCTGGGGCCGCGGGGACATCGACACTGCCCACGTTCCTCCGGAGCAACCTCGTACGGGTCTTCCCCCCGTACGGGTCTTTCCCCGCACCGCTTCCAGGGTCAGGTATCTCTCGTATCGCCCATGACGAGCGTTCTGAGGCTTCTCGGGTTGAGCAACGTGGTCGTATCGCCCTGACGGACCAGCTCGCCCTCACAGGAGATCCACAACCCGGCAGTGTGGGCTTGTGCGGCCTGTTGATATGCCGGACCAGCGAGCGCCACGCGGACCTTGCGACCCGGCCAGGGTTCGGTCATCGCCACGATGATCTCGCCGCCTTGGCCGGGCGCCGCGCTGGTGAGCTTGTGGACCGGGCCGATGAGCTCGAAGTCGGCGATCGTGCTTTGTTCGCGAAGCGTCCGGCCCATCTCCCACAGGAAGGGCGCGGCGTCGGTCTCGAACGCCACCGACCGTGGCGCGTCACCAACCGGGCGCGACGAGGCCCACCGAAAGCTCATCTCCAGGGACTGCGACATCCCGGCGTCGTCGATCAAGCCGGCCAGCGCGTCGCAGAGGTTGGAGCTCACGCCTTGCTGGACGCCCTCGACAACGGCCTCCATCGACCTGGTCACCGAGATCTGGTCCACGATGCGTCGAGCGGTGGTCGCGGCGTTGGCCAGCGCGAGGCAGACCGAGCGTTCGAATGGCTCGGGCTCGATTCCGGGCAGCTCCGAAGGTGCCGCGAGCTGTGGCGGGACGCTCGATTCGATCGTCAGCACGAAGCTCCCGGCCTCGGTGGGACCAAACTTCGTGCGATTCAGATATTCCATCGCGCGCGCCGGCTTGCGGCGTGCGTAGATCGGGCGCTTGTCGACGGCCGCACACGCGGCGGCGAGGAGCAGGTCACGCGTGCGCTGGAATGCGCGAGCGCCCTGTTCGATGGAGATCCGGCCAGATTCGGACGCGCCGCACAGCCGGATACGAATGACGTCGCTGCCGCTGGATCGGATGTCGCGCACGATCTGCTCGGCCGTCCGGTCTTCGAGCCGGCGAAGATCGTCGACGAGCTCCATGAAGCGCCGGCGATAGTCGGGAGCATGACCACGGAGCGGAACCGTCAAGATCAGCTCTTCACTGTCCACCATGAGCCGCCACCGCGCCCATGCAGCGCCGGTGTCGATGGGGGACCAACCCACCGATCGCAGGTAGGCCGAGATCGACGACGGCGGTGGCATCTCGTCGTCGGGGTTGATCATGGCGCGGCTCCCTCCGCGACCTCTTTCATGAGAGAGGTCAGGCCAGTTGCATCGAACAGGTTGACCCGCGAGATCCTACGACGGCGGCTGTTGCGTTGCACGCCCCGAGGCAGGGCTCGTTGCAAATCAGCTGGCAGTGCGCGGGTGTTCCCCGGCGCTGTTCCCGGCCCCGGTTCTCGAGCGCGAAGCTCGACCGTGCGCTCGCGTTGCCGGGGTCGCGCGGCTCGACGGCGTGAGCCGCGCCGCGCCGGTCTTGAGATAGAACGACCAGTAGCCGATCGTGCGGCCGTAGCGCGCGACGATCGCGTCGGGATCGAAGCGCGGGCCGTGGACGCTGCGCGCCGCGTCGCCCGCGATCATCTCCAGGCCCGGCAGCTCGTCCATCCGGCCGAGGCCGCGCAGCAAGATCGCGCCCGCCGAGAACGGCCCGACGCCGGCGATCGCGAGCAGCGCGTCGCGCGCGGCCGTGTACGGTGCGGTCGCGAGGAGCTCCTCGCCGAGCGCCGCGCCGCCGCGCACGACCGAGACGACGTGCTCGGCCTTGCGTCCGTGACCGATCGCCTGGGCGACCTCGCCGGTAGTCAGCGCGCCGAGCTCGTGCATCTCGGGCATCGCGCGCAGCTCGTGATCGCCGGCGAGCCCCGGCTTGCCGAACGCCGCGAGGAACCGGCGCTTGAGCGCGGCCGCCTGCGTGATCGGCGTGCGCTGCATGAACACGCAGTACACCGCGATCTCCTCGAGCGTCAGGAACCGCACGTGATGCAGACCGTGCAGGAGCCCGAGGATCGGCGCGAACGCCTGATCGCCGCGCGCCGCCGCGTAGAACGCGGTGAGATCGTCAGCGGCGCCGACCAGGTGGCGCGCCCGCGCGACCAGGCGCTCGCGGGTCGCGACGTCGCGCCCGAATGCGGCGTGCGTGCATGTGAGGGTGATACCGGACTGCTCGTGCCCGAGTTGGCCTTCGCGATCGTGCTCGTCTGGGATACGGCCGATACTGGGGTAGGCGAGGTCACCACCTGGATCGGCTGGATTCCGGGCTCTCCGGGGCGGCTCGTCAGCGGGCTGGGGGGTAAGATACCAGCCGATGAGTTTCAAGCGGCGTGGCGCCTTCGTGCTTGCTGCTGCGGATCCGTTCCTGGCAACCATTTGCGGCAGACCGATCGTTCGGCCTGTTGCTAATGGCACTGACATGCACCTCGATCCCAAGAACCCGCGGTGGTTCAGCACCGATTGCATCGAGCCGCCGCCGGTGGGTTCATGACGGCGATATCGCAGGCGACGATGCTGCCCGCCGGCTACGCCGAGTGGATCGCCGACGTGAAGCTGCGCATCCGTGCCGCGCAACAGCGCGCCGCGCTCGCGGTGAACAAGGAGATGCTCCAGCTGTACTGGCAGATCGGGCGGGACATCCTCGATCAGCAGGCAGCGGCCGGATGGGGGACCGGCATCCTCAGCCGGATCGAGGCCGACCTACGCGTCGAGTTCCCCGAGATGCGTGGCTTCTCGCAGACGAATCTCAAGTATATGCGCATGTTTGCGGAGGCTTGGCCCGACCTGAGCGCAATGGGTCAACGATTCGTTGACCAATTGCCGTGGGGCCAGAACATCACGCTGCTCACCAAGCTGAAGACGCCGGAGGAGCGGCTGCTGTACGCCGCGCGCGCGGTCGAGCACGGTTGGTCGAGGCCCCTGCTCACGCATCACATCGAGCTTCGCACCTTGGAGCGTGAGGGCAAGGCGGTCACGAACTTCGAGCAGCGGTTGCCCAAGCCGCAGTCGGACCTCGCGCGAGAGACGTTGAAGGATCCCTACCGGTTCGACTTCCTCTCGCTCGGCTCCGAGGCCGAGGAGCGCGACATCGAGGCCGCGCTCGTCACGCACATCACGAAGTTCCTGCTGGAGCTGGGCGCTGGCTTCTCGTTCGTCGGGCGTCAGGTTCATCTCGAGGTTGGCGGGCGGGACTTCTACATCGACCTGCTCTTCTATCACCTACGCTTGCGCTGCTTCGTAGTACTGGAGCTCAAGGCCGTCGAGTTCGAGCCCGAGCACACGGGCAAGCTGAACTTCTATCTGAGCGCGGTCGACGAACTGCTGCGCCACGAGCACGACAACCCGACGATCGGCCTCGTGCTCTGCAAGACCAACAACCGCGTCATCGCGGAGTACGCGCTTCGTGACGTCAACAAGCCGATCGGCGTCGCGGAGTATCAGCTGGTGCAAGCGCTGCCCGCACAGCTCGAAGCGAACCTCCCGAGCATCGAGCGGCTCCAGGCTGAGCTGACCGAAGTCGACCTCGACGAGCTAGAGAAGATCCACCACGCCGCAGGTGGCGACTTGGCCACGACGCCACCGAACGCCACGCCACGGCCGGCGCCGGCCAGCAAACGTCGTGCGACCAGGACCGCGAAGGCTTCACCGGGCAAGATGGTGCCGCGGTCGAAGAAGCCACCACAGTAGAAGAAGGCGGGACGATGAACGGAGTCCTCCATGGCTGAATCCGTCGCCGATGACCCGAAGCTTGGCCTCAAGGACGTCGCCACGCGACCTCGGGCACGGCTTCCGCGTCGCGTGGGATGGTGGGCCGACCGTTTTCTACAACCTGTCGTTCACGCCGAAGAAGTCGCCGCCTCGTCGCTCCGCGTCGCTGTGGTTGCGACCCGACATCGTGGTCGACATCGAGCGCGACGGGCAGCGCGAGTTGCACGCGTTCGACGCCAAGCTACGGATCGACGGCGTCGTGCCATCGGGCGATGACGACGACGGCGACACCGCCCCGTTGAGCTTCAAGAACGACGACATCGCCAAGATGGCCGATGGGAGAACCTCTGGTCCGCCGTGCAGACCTGCGTCGTGAAGCTGACCGACCGCGAGGCGGTGATCGACAAGCTGGTCTACACGGCGGCCAATCCGGTGGTGGACCATCTGGTCGACCGGGTCGACCACTGGCCCGGCGTCAACGGTCTGTCAGCGTTGCTGGCCGGACGGCCGCTGCGCGCGACGCGTCCACTGCACTTCTTCCGGCCCGACGGCGCGATGCGCGACGCGCTCGAGCTGCCGCTTACCCTTCCCGCCGAGCTCGGACCCGCCGCCGCGGTGCTCGCGGAGCTGCGCGACCGGGTACTCGTCATCGAGCTCGAGCGCGCGGCCGAGCGAGGGCGCACCGGGCGTCGCGTGCTGGGGCGACGCGCTGTGCTCGCGCAGTCGTGGCGCGATTCCCGGCGAGCGTGGAGCCCCGGCGGAACCTCCGGCCCCGGGTCGCATCACGAAGCAAGTGGGCGCGGATCGAGGCGCTGCTGCGCAATCGTGCGTTCGTCATCGAGTACGCCAGTGCCCGCGAGGGATGGCGAGACGGTGTTCCCGCCGTGTTCCCACCGGGCACCTATTGGCTCCAGCGATTCGCGGCGGTGCGAGTGCTCGCGACCTGATCTCGTCCGGGTCGCCGAAGATCGCACAGAGCATCGCAGAGCGCGATGTGCCGACACCGCATGGTGCCTCGGGTGCCTGGCGCGCCCTCGCATCGGCCAGTCGACCAGCGATGCCCTCGTCGACCGCGGTCGCGGGCCATCCGTTGCCATCGGCTTGTACAACGACGCACAGACCCAACGTGGGCAGTGTCGATGTCCCCGCGGCGCAGGGCGCCGGTTTATCCGTTCCTCCGAAGCAACCTCGTACGGGTCTTCCCCCTCCAGGCTAGCCAGCCGAACGATTTCTTCACCTGGCCAGCTTGGGTCGTCCCATCGTCAACCGCACCGCTGAGACTGCAATGGCGTTATCGAACCGAGCCATCACCAATACCTTTAGCCTGTTGCGTTGGTTGCATTGACGGAGGGGACCCAGATAGGGGCGCTGATACTTGCGGCGAGAGCGTGGGATCTGGCACTGGCCCCGACGGGGCCGGCGTAGGTGTTGGCACTGCCGGGAGCGGGGCGGCAGACACAGGGAGCGGGCGCGCTGGCGCTGGTACCGATGGGGCGGGCGTGGGCATTGGCACTGCCGGGAGCGGGGCGGCAGACACAGGGAGCGGGCGCACTGGCGCTGGTACTGATGGGACGGGCGTAGGTATTGGCACTGTTGGGACCGGGGCGGCAGACACGGCGGGCGAAGGCACTGACGCTGGTACCCGCGAAGTTGCAAGAGTAGGTGCTGGGGCTGACGGGTTTGCACTCATGCCCGAAGCGCTATGATTTTGGGAATCTTTTTCTGTCGCGCCAGAGTTGAGGTCAAGTGAGACGAGATAAAGCAACCCTAACGCAAGCACTCCGATGAGGGCGAGTACTACACCAAGTGTTACTGGCCTCTTCGCGAGCGTGTTAGCTCGAGTTTGGATCCCCTTCTGCGGCATATCTTGACAGTAGCACATGGTGGCGTGTCACGGCGGAGGGTGCCGCTTGCCCCAGTGGACTATCTCTGGATGCTCAACCCGCTCCGTCAGGCCGCGCCAGCGTAGTCACCGATTGTGTCGCGTGGGCAGAGCAACCGACCCTGCCTCGGCCCAAGCTAACCCCGGTTAGCAAGGTACCGAGAAATGCGGCCGAAAAGCTGAGCTTACCCCTCCTCACCGTATATGTGGCATGTGGTTGCGGAGAGAGCCAGGTGGGATAGTTCGGCCTATGCGGGTCAGGTACAATGAGCCCAGGAGCGGCGACGTGCTCGGCTCCGTCAAGGAGGCTTCGCACGCACGCGCACGAGCGGCGGGCTTCGCCTGTCCTTGAGTTCGCCTCTGCGCGTCGCCACAAGCTGGGTGTCGGGTCCCCCGGCGCGACTCGCTCGTGGACGAGTTCGTCAACCAAGTAGCTCGATCGACCGACCTTGCCCCTCATCAGGCTTGCCTCGTAACAACCACGGCCGTGGCGGACCTACTGCGCGAGTATGGAGAACCGGTTCAGGTCGGACCCCGAGTACGTCGAGTAAGCCCTCCCTCACAAGAAGGCGCTCATGCCGTTGACTACATCGCTCCGCTTCGGCGATCCGATCCTCGACGCACTCTCCCCGAGGACCCGACCTATCGTTTCTACTACCATTCGTCCCACACCGACTCCACTCCACACCCACGCCAGCCACGTTGCAGAGTTAGGGGCGCCTAGGGGGCCAAGGGGCCCTAGCTGGAATTTTCCGCTATTGGCACCTATGCGAATGACCGAAGCGCAACAGCTCGAAGTTGTTCACATGTTATTTCGTCCCAAAAGATCCATATCTTCGGCATCACTTCGTGATTTCTCGCTGTAAAATGGCGTGGAGCCATACACGCCGGAGCGCCAACGTGCGCTACAGAAAGGTGTTATGAGTAGAACATACGCGTCCGCAGTATTGATTTTCGGGCTCCTGATGAGCGTGTCCACCTGTGACGTTGTAGAGGAACAGGCAGTAGTCGACAATTTGACATCCATTGCAGATTGCAATACGAGCGGCAATTTCGCGACGTTTAGCAGCAGTCAGGCCTTAGCCTGGAGTGCTTTGAATGGTCAGTGGTATCCACTTTCCATTCCTTCACCGATCAGTCTAATAGGCTCATGTGGCAACTATGCAGTCATCAGCGGCAACTCTGCGTACGCCTGGAATAAGACGACCAATCAATGGTACGGAACCTACATCTCCTCACCAAAGAACCTTGTAGGCTCAGGTGGTAACTTTGCAGTCTTCAGCGAAGGCCTGACATGGGCATGGAACGCTGCGACCAGCCAATGGTACGGACTCGGCATCCCTTCGCCAAGGGCCTTGGTTGGCACAGGAGGCAACTTTGCAGTCATTAGCAACAGCAGCGGCGGCCTGGTGTACGTTTGGAACAAGACGAACAATCAATGGATTGGAAATTATGTTTCCTCGCCCAGCAGGCTGATCGGCGAAGGGGGTAACTTTGCCATGCTCAATGACCGCGAAGCATGGGCCTGGAACGCTTCGACCAGCCAGTGGTACGGACTCGGCATCTCTTTGCCAGTTACATTAGCAGGTTCGGAAGGCAATTTTGCGGTCAGCAGTGCCCAAAGTGGTATCGGTGGATTAGGATTGGTGTATGCCTGGAACAAGGCGAACAATCAATGGAATGGCATATATATATCAAATCCTATCGGCAAACTCATCGGTGATGGGGGTAACTTCGCAGTGATGTCCACAGGTACGAGCGCCCAGCCAGTGGGGCAGGCCTGGGCCTGGAACGCTTTGACCAATCAGTGGTACGGATTGAATATCTGGCTACCAACCCAACTCGCTGGCTCTCAGGGTAATTTTGCCGCTATTAGCAGTGGCTTTGCGCACGTCTGGAACAAGACGACTAATCAATGGACCTGGACCCCCGTCGCGCCGACGACTGCACTGGTAGGTTCGGAAGGAAACTTCGCAGCCATCTGTGACCGTGAGGTATGGGCCTGGAACACCTCGACCAACCAATGGTACGGGCTCAGCGTCTCACCGAGTGCTTTTGCCGGGGCAGGAGGCAACTTCGCAATCATCAGTAACAGCGGCGGCTTAGCGTATGTCTGGAACAAAACGACCAACCAATGGAATGGGATTTATGTCTCCTCGCCCAGTAGGCTCATCGGCGAAGGAAGTAACTTCGCGGTGATGACCAGCGTCCAGCCAGTGGGGCAGGCTTGGGCCTGGAACGCTTCGACCAATCAGTGGTACGGACTGAACATCTGGTTGCCAACCGAAATGGTGGGTTCTCAAGGTAACTTTGCAGTGATCAGCAGCGGTTTTGCGCATGCCTGGAATAAGGCAACCAGCCAATGGTCATGGATTAGCGTCTCACCGACGACTGCCCTGGTAGGCTCGGGGGGGAACTTCGCGGCCGTCTGTGACCGGGAGGAATGGACATGGAACGCTTCGACCAACCAGTGGTATGGACTGGGAATTGTGTCGAGTGGTTTTGCGGGTGCAGGCGGCAACGTTGCAATCATCAGTAGCAGTAGCAGCCTGGCGTATGCTTGGAGCAAAATAACCAACCAATGGAATGGAATTTATGTCCCTTCGCCGAATCGACTTCTCGGTCCTGTTGATGAAAATAGTTTCTGGATTGACGATAGCATAATTGCCCAAACCACAAGCTCTTCGGTAGAATTCGGTTTTGATGGTTACGGCCGGTACGTAATTGTCGGAGGGATCAAGAACTACGCACTCAATCGGGATGGATCCATAAGCTACAAGACAAACACCACTGGAAACGGTAGAACTCAGTGGTTGGTATTTGATTTTATCGGCAGCAACTTCTTCGGAAGCACGTCGCCTCTTCATGGCGGTGCCCACATGCCAATATTTCTTCGAAGTGGCACATTCCAAAACTCTACAAGACCCTATAGCGCAGAGGGGAAAGGTATCTTCTTAGGGCGAAACGACGTTTGGGGCACTTGTGGCGCGCCATTCGCGTCTGGCGCGGTACTCCCGGCACGCAGTCCGGTCACGCCAGGTGTCGAGCCAGATGATTTCAGGGCTCGCATCTTTTTTGAAACAAAGGTTGTGAACCCTGAGGCCGCAGTTTCTACTCAAGGCGACCAATCCGCTGGAGCGGTGGAGTGTGCCGATATCAATTCGGACAAATATTTTGAAGATAACATAAAATATCAACTCAGAATACATGTGAATGACACCAATATAGCTTATTGGATATATCGTGCAAATGGATCTGGGAATATGGATCTTTGGTCATCTAACGGCATACAGTCGCTGGACTATCCTGGGGTAAATTTCAACACCGGGTTTGCTGCAGCTAAGTCCACTTGGTTGCCAAATGATCATTACAGAATGAATCTGAATAACATTGATACTGCGTTCATCGTTCTAACTACGTTGCCCACGGATAATAGTGGTGCTTGGAACATTAAGATGTCGAATCTGGGTTCTGGGCGTTTCTGATAGCGTTCCTTGTTGCGTTGCACGCCCCGAGGCAGTGAAACGGATGGCTCGTTGCACGGTGGTTGGCAGGAGCTAACGGGGATCGTGAGCTGACGAGCGGCGAGGCCACCGCCGGCCGCAGCTTTGCGACTTCGGGTGCGACGAGGCTGCTGCCGGCCCACAGCTTCGGGCACCGGGACGATCGCGGTGGCGAGCGACAGCTCAGCGAGCCGCGGTGTAAAAACGCGAGACTTCGACATCCTCCCTCCCCCAGATAGTGCGAAGCCCACGGTTGCATCCGTGGGCTTCGCTATACGAGTGCCGAGCACGAACTTGAAGGTGCGGGCCTCGACACTGCCCGCAGTGGCGCTCGCCAGCCTGCCACGATCTCCGCGCGAATGCATCTCGGCCCTGTTCCTTCGCGACGGCGCCGTACGTGCCGGGTAGCGCGGCGGCGCTCGGACCTGGGGTGATGCCGCGGAGCTGCCTGCATGCATGCGGCGAGCGGGGACAAAGCGTGCGTCCTGGTCGTGCATCACGAGCGCGAGCGGAAGACCGTGTCCTTGCGGCAAGGGTGCGTGAAGGCTCGATCGGTAGCGCGTAGCCTCGACGGCAAGGCTACGCGTGCGCGAACGATCTCGACTGGCTGTGACCCATGCCCGGCTGACGCAGTGGCGAG
>Ga0137459_1000161_pt1 | contig 24061 bp, 11 predicted proteins | sample EasRivERMGT700_2_FD_104908 | JGI IMG/M metagenome (GOLD analysis project Ga0137459, IMG submission 104908) | Soil microbial communities from meander-bound floodplain in the East River, Colorado, USA - East River MetaG ERMGT700_2 | ecosystem: Environmental > Terrestrial > Soil > Floodplain ...
ATAGCCTCGGCTTTCTGCGCCTCGTCTGCCGTGGCCTGGGGCTCATGGACGGCGGCAACGTCGCGATGCTCCCGAAGGTCCAGCCCCACCAGCGCGTGCTCGTGCTGCCCGGCTGCGGCGGCCGGATCGCGGCCTATCAGGTGACAACCCACGCCGGGCTCTCGTTTCATGAGCGGTTCATCTTCGTGGCCGATACCGACGAGGAGCGCCTCGCCATCGGGCTGGCGGCGGCGGAGTTGCGTGCCAACGCGCCCACGATCTTGACGAGCGCCGAGCTCGAGGCCACGCGCCCCGCCATCGATCATGTGTTCGGCATCCGGGGCTACCCATCGGCGGAGCGGCTCGCGACGACCCTGGTACCGGAGGTACGATGGGCGTAGCTGCGGAAATGATCGAGCCGCTCACCTCGTGGACGCGCACGCTGAACGAGGAAGACGCGCTGGTCCTGGTTGACGCAGCGCGCGAGGGGGCGTCGATAGACGAATGGACGGAGCTCGCCGATCGCCTCTTGCCGCAGGCGAACCCGGCGCGGCGCCGGGAGCTCATCCGCATCGTCCGCGAGGACTTGCTCGATATTCGGGCCGGGGTCATCTTCGACTCGTCGTGGTTGCGTCTGTTCCACGACGGCAGCCCCTATCGGCGCCTCGGCCTGCTGTACGGCCGCCTGTGGCGGAATCGTCCGGTCGTCCTGCGAGCACTCGACGAGCTGGTTCATCCGGCGCTCGAGCGCAGCGATCGTCCACTCGCACCGCACGACGCCGACCTCATCGACGGCAACGTGTGGGATCGCTTCCTCCGGTCCACCATGCGTCCGGATGTGCCCCGCGAAGCGTTCGCAAAAACGCGCAGCACGGTACAGGCGGCCTTGCGCTCGGTCGGCGTCGTCGAGATCACGGGCAATCAGAAGCGCGCGGTGCGGGTTCGCCGTGGGCGTCCGGAGCCCCTCGCGTTCGCGTGGGTGGTCGCGCGCGAGCTCGTCGAGCACGGCGAAGACTCCGAGATCTGGGCGACCCGCGCGTCGTTCGCGGCCCGGCTGTTCGCGCCAACGCCCGGCTATGCCGCGACCTGCGTGGATAACGGCGTGGCATCGGGTCTCTTGCGTCGGGGCTACCTGATGGGGCATCCGCGGCTCACAACAGGTCCGGAGATGCGCTGATGCCCGCGCGTCACGTCGCGAAGGGGCCCCCTGTCCATGATGCCGAGGCCCGTGGCATCCAGGCCCTGGTGCGAGCCTTGCCCGACAACTACTGGGTGTTCTCGAACATCGAGCTGGGGAGCGACCGTCGCGGGCAGACCTTCGAGCACGACGCGATCGTCCTCGCGCCGCACGCGGTATTCACCATCGAGCTGAAGAGCTGGGGCGGGCGCATCGTGGGCAACCGCGATCGCTGGACGCTGGCGGACGGCGCGGTGGTGCCGTCTCCCCTTCCGCTCATCCTCGCCAAGGCTCGCGTCCTGAAGGGCCGCTTGCAGACCCGCCGCCGCGAGCTGGGCAGCGTCTGGGTGCAGGGCATCGTCCTCCTGTCAGCGGCAGACGCCACCGCGCAGATCACGCGCGACTTCGAGCATTTCGTCGTGAACCTCGACGGGGTTCGCCGCGCCCTCGTCGATCCGGCGTGGCTCGGGCACCCCACCCCGATCACCTCGACCCAGAGACGCGCGATCGAGGAATATCTCCACGATGGCCACCCCGCTCGGATCAAGGACCAGCTCGACGACTTCCGCCTGGTCCAGCGGCTGGCGGCCGAGGATCGCCCCTTCGAGGCCTGGCTCGCCGAGCGCAGCAGCCTGACGCGCGAACGTCGCGTGCTCCATGCGTACACGATCGTCGGCGAGACCGAGGCCGAGCGCGACCGGATGCGCGCCCACGCGCTTCGCGAGGCGACCCTCCACGGCAAGCTTCGCGGCGGGCCATCGATCCTTCGCTACGACACGTACTTCGTCACGCGCGACGATCCGCAACGCATCGTGCTGCAGTTCGAGGACACCACCCCGCTCCAGCCGATGGACGCCTGGGCCAGGGACAAGAACCCCGGCGTCCAGGCGCGGCTCGACGTCGCGTCGCGGCTCGCACGAGCGCTCGCCTGGGTTCACGAGAAGGGCCTGGTCCACCGGCGGCTGTCTCCCGAGGCCGTCCTGGTCTCCCATGAGGATCTCCCGGTCGAGGTCCGGCTGTGTGCGTTCGAGCTGGCACGCGATCTCACCGGCGTTGCGCCCACGGTCACCGGCAGCTCGCTGGGCGATCCCACGTTCCGCTACGCCGCCCCCGAGGTGCTGAAGACCGGAGAGGCGACGCCGCGCTCGGATCTGTTCTCCCTCGGCGCCACGCTGCTGGAGCTGTTCACGGGGCGCTCGCTGTTCGCCAACGTCGATGAGGTCCTGCGGCCGTTCACCGTGCCGCCGCTCCACATCGGCGGTCGGCCCTGTCCGCGCGCGGTCGCCGACCTTGTCACCGAGCTCCTGGCCGTAGAGCCGGCCGGGCGCCCCCGCGATGCCGCCATCGTTGCGCACCGCCTCGAGCAGGCCGTGCACGTGCTCACGCGTGAGCCGGTCCGGACCGAGCTGGCACCTGGCACGGAGATCCGCGAGACCTACGAGCTCGTCGAGCGGCTCGGCCGCGGCGCGACCGCGACGACCTGGAAGGCACGACACCTTCAGACCGACCACATCGTCGTGCTGAAGATCGCCGATTCCGGGCATGCGCACTACCTCCAGGAGGAGGGCCGCGTCCTCGGGGCCGTGTCACACCCCAACCTGGTCCGCTTTCACAACGTCGAGCCCTTCGAGGACGGCAACTTCCTCGTGCTCGAGTATGTCGAGGGCTTCACCGCGACGCTGTGGGCCGCCGCCGGCGATCCGCTGGATCCGCCCCGGTTCATCGCCGTCGCGCGCGGGCTACTCGGCGCGCTCGGAGCGTTGCATCAGGCCGGGTGGATCCATCGCGACGTCAAGCCCGACAACGTGATGCTCACCGTCGACGCCGTGCCCAAGCTGCTCGACGTGGGGCTCGCCGCCAGGCTGCCCGTCGAGGGTGATCTCGCCGTCGGCAGTATTCGCTACAAGGACCCCCGGGTGTACGTCGACAACTGCTGGGCGCCGGCGAGCGACCTGTTCTCGGCGTCCCTGGTGCTCTACGAGCTGCTCACCGGCACGCACCCGTTCGGCGGTGGCCCACCGGAACCCAACCAGCGTCCGACGATCCAGCCTGAGGAATTTCCCGACAGCTACGATGCGAAGGCCAGCGCGCGGATCGCCGGGTGGTTCGCCCGCGCGCTTTCGCCGGTCGCTATCGATCGTCCGCGCGACGCGGCTTCGGCAATCCGTACCCTCGAGGAAGCGGTGGGCACATCCGCACTGCCACGCGCGGACCCAGGTACCGGGGCTGCGAGGCCGACCGCGGAGGCAGCGCTCGTGTTGTTGCCGGCCAGCGCCGAGCTGGGGGCGTCGCTTTCGTCGCTCGACCTGTCGACCCGCGCGCAAGGCGCCCTGGCGCGCCTCGGGCTCTCGATCGTCGCGGATCTCGTCGGCTTCGATCCAGCGGCGGCGCGCGGGCTGGCCAACGTCGGATCGAAGACGATCCGCGAGCTGGTCTCCCGCAAGACCGAGGTCGAGGCACGCTGGCCAGGCCAGGCCAGGGCCGAGCGCGGGCCGGCCGAGCGGTTCTACCCGGCGCTGGCCGACGACGTGCGCCCCCTCGATGAGCTCGGTCGTGAGCTCACGCGCTCGATCAAGGACGCGCTGATGGCGCGCGGCGTGTTCTCCATCGGCGACCTTGCCTCGATGCCGCCGGCCGCACTCGAGGTGCTCCCTGCCATCGGGCCAGGCAAGCTCGCGCGGGTGCGCGCCGCGCTGCGCCGGCTGGCGGGTCGTGAGCGCGTGCCGGAGACGCTGGCCGAGCTCGACGCGCTCCTGAAGGACGAGCTCGGCGAGTCGACGTGGAAGGCGCTGGTCCACGTGATCGGCCTCGGTGATGGCCGCGCCCGCTCGCAGACCGAGGCCGCGGGTGCGATCGGCGTGAGCCGCCAGCGGGTCTCGCAGAGCGTCGATCTGGAGCCGCTCCGGGCCGAGGCGAGCTGGGCCCATCACCTCGTCACCGTCGTCTGTGACGCGATGCCTCCCGCGGGATTCGCCACCCTCGAGATCGCGGCGGCGGCGCTGGCCGCCCGGCTGCCCACCAACGAAGCGGGACCCTCGTCGCTGGGCTATGCACGGCTCGCCGGCTTGCTGCTTCGCCCCGGGGCGCGTGCGTCCGACGCCTCGGAGCTGCGCTCGGTGATCCGCCCGCCGTGGACCGACGAGCGCATCCTCGATCTGCAAGGTCGGCTCGCCGGGATCGGCGGCTGGCCGCCGGTCGCGCGCCTCGTTGCCGAGGGCCGGTTGTGGGATGACACACCGTTCGACATCCAGCGGGCGCTGGTCCGCTGGGGGGCCGACGCCACCCAGCTCCTCGGCGGGCTGCTCACCCTCGACGATCATGTGCTGGTCGATCGCTTCGGCGGGCTCTACACCCCGCCGGTCGAGCTGTGGTCGGCGATCGCGGTCCTGCGACCCACGCTGGTCCCGCAGGTCGACACCGATACCCTGGTCGCGGCGGCCCACACGGCCTATCACGGCGTTGCGGTCGCCGATGACGCGGGCGCGCTCGAGCTGGCGATCGAGCGCGCCGGCTATCAGCGCGCCGGCGATCTCTGGGTCGATCCGGCGCGCGTCGAGATCGTGAGCCGGCTGGCCGATCCGAGGATCGATCCGACCATTCCGACCCAGCGCGTTGGCTCGGATCGCCGGCCGCCGGTGGTGGCGGCGCTCGCGTCGCAGGTCGATCGCGGAGGGTTTCGCGTCGTCGCGCTGTCGCCCGCGACGCACCATGCCTTCGCGCGTCGGCTCGCGACCTGGCTCGGCGAGAGCATCGGAGCGGACCGGGTGCAGTTCGTCGCGATCGATCGCCTGATCATCGACACGCTCAAGGCCCATGATCTGTGGAAGTTCGTGCCGTACCTCGAGGCCCGCACGGCCGTCGACACCGGTGGCGTCGAGTGGCGCATGTTCCATGCCGAGCTGTCGGCGGCCCTCGACCTGGCGGTGCGCGACGCCCGACCCGGTGCGGTCCTGGTGCTGGGCCAGCCGTCGCTGCTGGGGCTGCTAGGCATGATGCCGTGGCTGTCGGGGTTCTACGAGCGCGCGCGGGGCGGCGTGCATGGCCTGGTGGTGCTCGCGGTTCCGGGTGGCATCCACGAGGACCGGGTGCGGCTCAACGAGAAGTACAACCTGCCGTACACGCCCGACATGGCCGCGGTGTACCTCGACGCCGAGGCACGATGAAGCCGGCGACGTACAAGGCTCTGCTCACCGATCTGCAGAAGCTCCAGAAGACGCTGGTGGCCTCGCAGATCGCCGCAACCCGGCAAGATCCGGTGCTGGCGGCACGTCTGGCGCGCTTGCACGCAGCGGCCGAGGTGGGCGGTCGACTCGACGACTTCGTCGGCACCACAGTGCGCAAGAGCACGGTCCTGTTCCTCCTGCGCGTGGTGTTCGTCCGCGTGCTCGAAGATCTCGACATCCTTCGCCCGCAACGCATCCGCGAGGACTGGGGGTTCACCGCGTTCCGCGAGGTGGCGCCGGCGCTGAGCCGGCGCAGCTACTTCGCGTTCATCTTCCGCGATCTCGCGATGGACTTTCCGGCCCTGTTTGCGCCGGGCGCGGACGAGCTGCCGCTGCCCGACGAGGACTGCTGCCGCGCGCTGTGGGAGCTCTGGCACCAGCCGAATCGCGATGGCGAGGAGTACCTGTGGAACGGCGACGGCTTCGACAGCCGGTTCCTGGGCGACCTGTATCAGGATCTCGACAAGGACATCCGCAAGCGGTTCGCGCTGCTCCAGACGCCGCACTTCGTCGAGTCGTACATCCTGGACCACACGCTCACGCCGGCGCTCGTCGAGTTCGACCCGGCGACGCTGCGCGCGGCGGGGCAGACCTTCCGGGTCATCGACCCGACCTGCGGCAGCGGCCACTTCCTGGTTGGCTCCTTCCACCGCCTGGCCGACTACTGGCGTGATCGCCACGGCCTGAGCGAGTGGGCAGCCTGCGAGCGCGCGCTCGAGGGCGTCTGGGGCTGCGACATCAACCCGCACGCCATCGACATCGCGGAGTTCCGCCTCCTGCTCGAGGTTGTCGCGCGGACGGGCGTGAAGGATCTCGAGCGGCTGTCATGGCTGAAGCTGAACCTGCGCGCGATGGACTCGCTGATCCCGTGGGAGCGCGCGGCGAAGCAGGGCGAGATGTTCCCGGCGAAGGACCGGCTGGAAGCCTACGGGACCCCGGCCGAGCGACGCGAGAATGCCGCGTTCCTCGCGCGCGACTTTCATGTCGTCGTCGGGAATCCGCCGTACATCACGCCGAAGGATGTACGCAAGCGCGACGATTATCGAGTGTTCTGGCCTGACTCGGCGGTAGGTAAATACGCATTATCGGCGCCGTTTGTCGAACGGATGTTTGTCGTTGGGACGCCAGGTGCCTTCGTCGGACAGATCACGTCTAACTCGTTCATGAAGCGCGAGTTCGGGAAGAGCCTGATCACCACCGTATTTCCTCGTACTGACCTTACTGGCGTGATCGACACGTCGGGAGCCTATATTCCAGGGCATGGGACACCAACAGTGATCTTGTTTGGCAGGAACCAGCGCCCCGTCGCGTCAACTATTCGCGCCATCCTTGGAAAACGCGGTGAGCCCAAGCGCTCGGCGAATCCCGAAAATGGTTTCGTATGGTCCGGTATTCGCAACGCCGGTACTGGTCCCGACGACTCGAATGCGTTCATCACGGTTGCGACCCTCTCTCGCTCAGACCTGAATACGCACCCCTGGAGTCTCGGAGGCGGCTCAGCACGTGAGATCCAGGATGCTCTCAGTGCTTCAACGCAAGTATTATTGTCCCGCTGGATCGCTGATATTGGCCCTGGCGGCATTACCGGTCAAGATGATCTTTTCATTCGCCCCGATAGTCGTTCCCTGAGAAGTGCTATTGCACCCGAGCATTTGGTGGAAGTTCATGTAGGCGACGAATTGCGTGACTACGCCGTCGCAAAGAACGAAGTGGCGCTCGTGTTCTCGTATCATGGCGAATACCCGCGACCCGTCGCAGCAGAAGACGTCAGTCGCCTCCAGTGGGCGTGGCGACGCTGGATTCGCGAGCGGCCAGTCAAGGGATTTGGAAAAATCTCAGAAACGACGGAACCTGAGAATCGACTGTCTTTCTTCTATCCCAACAGATTCGCAGCGGCCCGCCTGTTGGTTTTCCCCTTTGTTTCTACTCACAATCATTTCGTACTCGATCGTGGCGCTAAGATGTTCAATCGTACTGCTCCGGTGATTAAATTACCATCAGATGCGACGATTGATGATCACTTGGATTTGCTCGGTCTGCTAAACGGCAGTGCTATCGGCTTCTGGATGAAGCAGGTGTTCCATGATAAAGGGAATGGCGGCATCGGTGGCGGTATCGCCGCGGAGGACTGGGAACGTTTCTTTGAATATGATTCCACGAAACTTCAGCAGGTGCCTATCGTTGCTCGTGATCGCGGCGCTCGCATCATCCTTGCCCAGGCTCTCGATGACACTGCCCGAGAACGTGCAACGTGTGTTCCCGCGACATTGCTTTCTGCTGGCGACTGGACTCCCGCCTCGCTGACGACCGACTTCGTCGCGGCTCAGGGCCGCTACCTCGAAATGACCCGACGAATGGTGGCACTTCAAGAGGAGCTGGACTGGCTGACCTACAGCTCGTACGGACTGATCGAGCCAGTGGCGACGGTCGGCCTCGACACTGTGGAATCGCTTGCGCCGGGCCATCGTCCGTTCGAGATCGTGCACGCGCGCAAAGACGACGAGGCTGACGACGATGAGAAGAGCGCCTGGTGGTCCCGGCACGGCCATGATCGCGTTACCGAGGTTCCGGACTCGTACTCGGAGGTGCATCGGGCGCGGATCCAGGAGCGCATCGATCTGATCGAATCCGACGCACGGATCGCGCTACTCGAGACGCCGCCCTACAAGCGGCGATGGCAGCTCCCGGACTGGGAGGCCGAGATCAAGAAGGCAGCCGAGTCTTGGTTACTCGGCCGGCTCGAGGATCTGTTCGCGCCATCCGTTGACACGACGCCGCCCGGCCCGCTCGCCGATCCGAGGCCGTATCGACTCGAGGAGATCCTCGTGGCGCTGGAGCGCGACGTGCGCGTTGCCGCAGTGGCCGGCGTGTGGACTGGAACCGGCGTCTCGGTCGATGTTTCTCTGGTTCTCGAGAAGCTGCTTCGTGGGAACGCGCTCCCCGACAATCCGTACCGCGTCTATTCCGAGGAGGGCTTGCGCAAGCTCGATGAGTGGAAGCGGGTGTGGGCGTTGCAGGATCAGGAAGACGCCTGGGACAGGGCGGCCTCCGACGCGAAGGCACATAATGAGACCGCGCCCGCGAAGGTCCTCACGGATCCCGACGATCCGAGCAAGGTCATCGACGCCATCCCGCTGCCACCCAAGTTCGACAAGCACGATTTCGTCAAAGGGGAGTTCTTCTCGATCCGCGGCAAGCTCAACGTGCCGCGCGAGCGGTTCCTCCTGTTCGCCGATCTGACGCCGAACAGGTATGGCTGGAACGGCTGGCGCAATCGTGAGCGGGCGCTCGCCCAGGTCCATGCGTTCACCCTCGTCGAGGATGATCCGATACAACCACTGCCGCGGCCCACGCTCGAGGCGCCGGAGCGTTGCGGGGTCACGTTCGGGCTGTGGGATAGCCTCGCCGACGTGCGCCGCTGGAGTACCTACGAGGAGCATGCCGAGTTTCTCTCGCTTGCGGTAGACGCATGCCGCCAGGAGAGCTGTCCTTGTTCCGTGGCCAACGTCTGGAAGGCGCAGGCGCTGCACAGCAGGCCCAATAACGAGGTGCCTCCGGTGCAGATCGGCAAGGGCAAAGGCAAACGCAAGGCCGCCCCCGTCGAAACCGAGGACCTGCCGCCTGCTGAGGTCCAGGTCACCCTCGGTGAGCGCGCCTGGATCGCGTCGCTGTTCGATCCCGGCAAGGAGCTCGAGGCCGCCGGCGTGTGGTCGCGCCACCGCGCCCGCCTCGCCGAGCCGCCGCAGCGCTCCAGCGCCGGCCTCGGTCCCGCGGCGCAGCTCACGATGCCCGGCGTGATCGAGCGTCAGCGCCCCGAGCTCGCCTCGCTCGACGAAGTCCGTCTCGCACGCGTCCTCGATGATCTCATCGCCAGCGGTGACGTCGAGGTCCGCGGGCGCGGCAAGAGGAAGCGATACAAGGTGATTCCGCGCGGGCTCCGCATCGAGGGAACGTCATGAGCACATCGGCTGGGCAGGATGACAGCGCCGTCACGCGCGAGAGCAACGCAGTCGTCGAGGTCGCGGTTACCGGTCTCTTCGGGAAGTTCGACCACACGCTCGCCCTTGGCGATGATCGAAAGTGTCTTATTCTCATCGGCGCCAACGGTGTTGGCAAGACCGTCATCCTGCGGATGCTGTATGAGCTGTTCACCGTCAATGGCGACCTGAGGGTGTTCCGCAGGTACCCGTTCCGAAGCTTCAGGGTGACCCTCGCGGACCACACGGTCGTGGCGGTAACGCCGTCGGGCCCACATCGTCTCGAGCTTGCGCTCATGCAACCCGGCTCACCGACGATGAGCACGCTGGTTGCTATGCTACCGCTACCGGGCGAGTGGACAGAGGGTGGCCTCGAGGATACGGATAAATCCACTCTGGATTTCATCGATTTGATGCGTCGCGGCGAGGATGATGCCATGCTTTGGCTGAAGAGGGTACGCGACTCGACTCGGGTGCGATTGATCGAGACCGATCGGGCCATGACGGGAAAGGGCCGCACCGCGTCCGATCCCGTCCACCGATGCGCCGACGATCTGGCGCAACAGCTCGCACGTGCCGCGACCGACTACGCGGCTCATGCCCAGGCACTCGATCGCACGTTCCCGCAGCGCTTCATCGAAGGCGCGTATGCCGTCGCGTCGCGCGCCGATCTGCCGGCGCGGCTGGATGCCGTGCTCGCCGGCTTCGATCGCATGCAGCGCATCGGTCTGCTCGCGGGTGCAGATTCTCCCGTGCCCGTGCTGGCACTCGAGCTCATCGGTCTCGACGAGCACATGATCCGGTTCCTGTCGCTCTATGCCGACGACGCACGCCAGAAGCTCGAACCCACCAACGACTTCGCCGAGCGGGTCGAGTTGTTCATCCAGCAGGTGCACGGCTGGCTCGACGACAAGACCGTCACCATCACGCCCCGCCAGGGCTTTGCCATCGACGACAAGATAACAAGAGATCGTATCCCATTCGCGGGTCTGTCCTCGGGCGAGCGCCACTTGCTGGTGATGTGGCACGAGCTGCTGTTCTGTACGCCGCGCGGTGCGCTGGTGCTGATCGACGAGCCGGAGATCTCGTGGCACGTGTCGTGGCAGAAGCGGTTCCTCGATGATCTGTTGCAGGTATCGGCGGTCGTCGGCTTCACCACGATCATCGCGACGCACTCGCCGTTCATTCCCGGTGAGCACCTCGATCTGATCTGTCCGATGGAACGTCCGGAGTCGCCATGATCCCCCGCAGCCCGGCCGATCTCGTTGCTGAGATGATTAGCGAACTGTCGAAGCGCCCATCTCTGGCCTTCCTGCTGGTGGAAGGACACGACGACGCGAGGTACTGGAAGCCGCGGACGCGAGTCGCCGGCTGGGCGTGCATCGTCGCACTCGGCAAGGGCAATGTCCTCGGGACCGTATCCCATCCTTCGCGCCCGGATGCTGCTCTCGGCATCGTCGATGCAGACTACGACCACTACGACGCCGTTGTATGCCCCAACGAGGTGTGTCGGACCGACGAGCACGATCTCGAGGCCATGTTCATCCGGAGCGGTGCACTGGACCGAGTCCTCCACGAGCTGGGCAGCGTCGCCAAGATCGACGTGTTCGAGCAGGCGTCGGGCCCGGTGCGCGACCACCTGGCCGTCATGGGCGCGGAGCTCGCACGGCTGCGCAGAGCCAACCATGTTGCGAAGTGGGGGCTGAAGTTCAAGAAGAACGGCGGGCTCGATCGCGTGCCGTATGCGAAGTTCGTCGACAAGAAGACCTGGAAGCTCGACCGCGAGGCGATGGTGACCACCGTCTTGAACTACAACTCGCGCCACGATCTTCCGGCCGCGACGGTGCTGGCCGAGATGGCGCGCACCGTCGCACCCGCGGATCCGTGGCACTGGCTCAATGGCCACGACCTCGCGGCCATCCTCGCCATCGGACTCTCGCAGGTGCTCGGTTCGACCAACCGCCAGCTCGCCGACGTCGAGACTGCCCTGCGGCTCGCCCACGACCGCGCCGAGCTCGAGGCGACCGCGCTCGGCCGTGCCATCCGCGGATGGGAGACCAGTGCCGCTCGTCTCCTCCTGGCATTCTGAAGGAACCCGATGCGCATCCGCGACCATCTCCAGTGGCAGGACGACACCAACCTGGACGCGTTCATCACGCGGCTGTCCGACACCGAGGATCGGGTCCGTCAGAACGTGCGCCAGTACGTCGTCGGCGAGACGGTCCGCGATCGGCTCGACTCGATGCTCAAGGCGGTCGGCGAACGGCTCGACGACAACCGCGATGTCGGGCGGTACATCCACGGTGCTTTCGGCTCCGGCAAGTCGAACCTGCTCACCGTGCTCGGCAAGATGCTCGAGCGCGACGAGATGGTCTACGATCACGGGCACGCATCGCTGCGGGAGCTGCGCGCCAAGCACGGCTGGCTCGATCGCCACCGCACGCTGGTCGTCCGCATCAACATGATGACGCGGCATTCGCTCACGCGCGCCCTGTTCGAGGGTTACAACGAGGCGCTGCCGGCCGGTCTGCCGCGCGTGGGGTTCACCGACGAGGACCGGGTGTTCGAGCTGATCGACAAGGACGCCAAGCGGCTCGGCGGGCTGCCCGTACTGCTCGAGCAGGCCGCCGGCGACGCGGCGTTCGACGCCATCCCGGAGATGCCACGGGGCATGCCCGGCCCGATGTTCGTCGAGTTCTACCAGCGCCTGCGCCGGGGCGATCGCGACAAGCGCCTGGCCCTGGCCGCTGCGCTCCAGAACTGGCGCAACCACGGCGTCGATCCGATCCGGCCTGACGATCTATGGGTCGACGCACGGCAGGGGCTCGACCGCATCGCTCGCCACGCGAAGGATCACGGCTACACCGCGATCGCCTGGCTGATCGACGAGCTGGTGATCTGGATCCGCGGCCGGTCTCGTGCCGAGTACGTGAACGAGATCAACCAGCTGTCGGCCCTGGTCGATCACGACGCCGCGCGGGTGATCCCGTTCTTCGTCGCCGTGGCGGTGCAGATGGACATCGCGCGGACCTGCCCCGAGGATCTGTCGCAGAAGGACTTTCAGGACCAGCTCGGCTTCATCCGCGATCGGTTCCAGCCGCAGCTCGATCTCGAAGATCAAGACCTGTACGAGGTGGCGGCACAGCGTGTGCTGGCGCGCCGGCGCGATCTACCCGCCGCGGACCGGGTAGCCTTCGAGAGCGCGATCGATGCTGCGTTCGACAAGCACCGGGATGCGATCGGCAAGCTGGCGGGCGGACTCTCGATGGAGCTCGTGCGCAGGCTGTACCCGTTCAACCCCGCGCTCTTGCGGATCCTCGTCGACGTTACCCAGGCGCTGTCACGCAACCGCACCGCGATCGCCGCGCTGTATCGCCTGCTCAACAAGCACGCCGATCTGGAGGTCGGCCAGTTCATCCCGGTGGGTGCGCTGTGGGACTTCGTGTTCGAGCCGGAGAACGTCTCGTACGTGAAGCAAAACGCATCGAGCAAGCTGTGTCAGCGCCTGGCCGATACCTACGAGACCTGGGTCCGGCTGGAGCCAAAGCTCGATGTGGTGGCCAAGGGGTCCCCCGAGGTGCTCCACCAGGTCCAGCAAGTGGTGCGGACCGTGCTTCTGTGCCAGCTCTCGGACCGGCCCTACTTCCCGGAGGGTCGCGCGCTCGGCGAGCGCCTCGCTTCATCGACGGTGCTCCACCTGAACCAGACCGACATCCGTGCGCTCGCGCCGCGCACCGGGATGAGCAAGGTCACATCGTGGTTCCGCGCCCTCACCGCGGTGGCGCCCCACGTCCAGGTGACCGGTGGTGATGCCGACCCGAGCATCAGCATCAAGATCGAGCAGCTCGACATCGATCGGGTGCTCACCACGGCCCGGGCCCAGGTCGGACACTCGCAGCGGTTCGGGTTCATGCGCCGGTTGCTGGCCGAGGAGTTTCGCCTCGAGCTCGGCACCTCGAACGAAGGCACCCTGGACGTGCTGTGGCGGGGCACGCGGCGGCGCGGGCGCGTGAAGCTCGCCAACGTCCGCACCTTGTCGTACGCGGGGCAAAGCAACGATTTCGAGCCGGCCAAGGATGAGCTCTTGATCGTGATCGACTACCCGTTCGACGAGGAGCCGGGCCGATCGTTCGAGGACGACGTCGACAACTGCGAGCGGGCCCGCGGACGCGGCTCGCACTGGACGCTGGCGTGGTTGCCGAAGCACTTCAGTGCCGCCGAGCACGATGCGCTCACGGGCGCGGCGGCGGTCGAGGTGATTCGCCAGGACCCGCGCTCGGCGTTTCGGGATCTCAGCCCCAACGACGCCGAGGCTGCGTCGCGCCTGCTGGAGAGCTACCAGGGCGACCGCCGGCGCGAGATCGAGACCGCCGTGCGCCGGCTGTACTTCGGTGAGGGGCGGATCTTCGGCATGAAGGCGGCGCTCGATGGCATCGAGGCCAAGGCGCTCGAGCCGTCGAGTGCGCTCGACCGCCTTGCGAAGGCGATGCTCGACAAGCGATACCCCAACCACCCGTCGTTCACCCGTCGCGTGGGCCAGGCCGAGCTCGCGCAGGTCGTCGAGAAGGTGGTGCGCGCCGCCAAGACCGGCACGATGGAAGAGTTTCGCGGCGCCGAGATGTCGTATATCGACGCGGTCCTGTTGCCGCTCGAGGTCGCGCACAAGGCGCCAGCCGGGATCACGCGGCGCACCGACGGTCGCTACCTGGCGGCGATCGAGACCTGGATCGGGACCCGCCGCCAGTTCGAGGCGCAGGATCTGCGGAGCGCGTTGACCGCGGACGTCGAGGGCAACGAGAAATGGGGCTTCGGGCTGACCAAGGAGGTGGCGAGCTTCTTCCTGTACTACCTGCTACAGGTCGCGGGCTTCGAGGCGCAGACCAGCGACCGCAGCGAGCCGGTGAACGCGCTCGCCGACGTCAAGGACAAGTTTCGCCTGGTGAAGGAGGAGGTCGTCGACTCACCGGCCTGGGACAAGGCGCTGCGCATCGCCGAACGGTTGATCGACCACCACGGATCGGCCGATCTGCCGACGCCCCCCGAGCAAGCCAAGCTGTGTCGCGATGTGGCGAAGAAGGGTCGCGAGATCCGCGAAGCGATCCGAGACTTCGACGCGCGCCTGCGCGAGGTGTGCACATGGGCCGGTGTCGCGCCGGAGGGCTCGGCACGGGTCGGCGTGGTCTCTGACCTATCGGCGTGCCTTGATGAGCTGCTCGCCGATACCGGCAACGCCTCCCGCACGCGCCGGCTCGCAGCGTTGCTCGGGGACGCTCGACTCGATGGGTTCATCCGCGTGCGCGCGACGCTCCCCGGCGAGGCCAAGGCGCTGACCGAGATCGCCGGACAGCGCAACGGCGTCGACCACATCGCCTCGTACGGCAGCGACGAGGACCGGACTGCGGTGGTGATCCGCTTGCGGAACCTCCTGTCCGACCCGGTGACCGTGGCGCTCCTCGCGGACAAGGCGCCGGCCTGGATCGAGGAGACCAAGCAGCGCTTCGTCGCGGTGGCGACCCGTGCTGCGGCGCGGGCGCAAGAGCAGGGCGCGCGCACCGACGTGGCCGAGCAGCGCCTCCTCGCCGAGCGCCAGGCCCGCGAAGCGGCCGAGCTCCAGCAGCGCGCAGCCGAGGCACAGGCTGCCGCGGCTGCCCAGGCGCAGGCCCAGGCGGAGCGGGAGCTCGCGGCGCAGCGCCAGCGCGCAGAGGCCGAGCGATCCCGGACGCGTACCGTCATGGGATCGCGCGACACGATCGGTGCCGCTGTTCAGACCGAGCTTTCCGACATGCTCCGGGCACACCCGCCGGAGACGCAGGTCCGCGTGCGCATCGCCATCGAGCCCGTGGAGCCGGTGGACTCGTGATCCCGGCGGTGGGCGAGCGCGTGCTGGACTGGATGCTGCGTCGCCTGCGCCAGGCGGTACGGCTTGACCACGATCTGGTCCTCGTGCGCGATAGCCCGATGCTCGCGGATGTTGGACCGAGCATCGACGTGCGGGGCGAACCGTGGCGGGTCGCGCGGGTGACCGGAGAGCTCACGCTCCGTGACGCGCTGCCCGACGCCGATCGGCTGATCGCGATCGTCCCGTCGAGCTTCCCGGCCTTGCCGATGGACATCGCCGGCCGGACGTACCTGCGGCGCATCCTCGATGTACGGGCCGAGGATCTGGTGGCCGCCGTGGCGGCTCGCCCCTGCGAGGCGCTCGTCGACGAGAACCTGGTGCGAGCGGTGTTCGACTCGGTCGACACCTTGCCCAGCACGGTCGGGCGCTGGAGTCTTGGTGAGCTGGTGACCGCCCGCGAGGTTCGCTCGGTGCTGGTCAGCGCAGAGCTCGGCACGGCGCGGCTTGATCGCGAGCGCGACTGGCAGCTCCTCGCCCGCTGGATCCTCGAGGGGGGGCCGACGTTCCGGGCCGCCACGCTGGTGCGGTCGGCGCTCGAGGAGGCGCAGCCTCGCACCGGCGCCTGGCTCGCCTGGGCGCTCACCGGCGGGAGCTTGCCGCAGCTCTGCACGGCGGGCGCGCTCCTGGATTCTCCGGAGGGCAAGGCCAGCGCGCCCAGGATCCCCGGTCTCACCGACGCCAACCAGGACCAGCTCATCGAGCTCGTGGACGCGGCGCTGCGTGAGGTCTGGCGTCACGACCCTTCACGTGCCGGCGTCATGGTGGCCGAGGCCGAGCGTGTCGCGCGGCTGGTCCCCCTCGATGCCGGCCGACACCGGCTGCTGCGGATGCCGCTCGAGGGCGCGCTCAGCCGCATCGCGAATCGCGCCGCCGATGGGCCCATCCCGGACGATACCGAGATCGAATCCCTGAAGCGCAACCTGTACGCACCCGAGCTCGCCGGGTGCATCGACCTGGTCGCGAACCTCGCGCGGCTCGCTCGGTTCCAGCGGCTCGAGATCCCCGCCAGCGATGCGGACGGGGTGGCGTGGTTCCAGCACGCGCTTCACGATGTCGGCTGGGCGGATCTCGCGTATCGCCGGGCGCGGCGAGCGCTGGAGACCGTTCCGCCCTGGCTCGCTGATCCAGCGCGAAGGGTCATCGCTGCCTGGCTGTCGCGCCGCGATATGCTGAATGCCGCGTTCGCCCGATCGCTCGCGACACACTGGCCGAGTCTGGCGCGAAACACCGACCTTCGACAACCGCTGGCACTGCATCAGCTTTCGCGGTGTGTCGTGCGTCGGCTACTCGACGACGGACAGCGCGTGTTGCTGATCGTGCTCGATGGCTGCGACCTCGCTTCGTTCCTGGAGATCCTCGAGACGATCCCGCCGGATCGCCGCATGGGTCTTGTTCGCCCGGTCGTCTCCGACCCGGTGCTGCGCGACGATCTCGATGCGATGGGGATGTTTGGCGTGGCGATCTCGCCACCGCCCACCGTCACCGGCCATGCACGGCGAGCGCTGTTCGCCGGCGAGATCCCCGGCAACAGCGCCCTCGACGACACCGAGGTCGCGGCTGCCAGCGCCACCGCGGACCATCGTGCGTGGGACCGGAATACCGCGCTCGGCGAGGCGTCACGACAGCTGTTCCTCAAGGGCGATCTCGGCGCTACCAGCCAGCCGCTGCTGGATGCGCTGCAGGCCATGGATCCCCAGGTCCTGGCGGTCGTGTGGAACGGTGTCGACGATGCGCTGTCGAGTCGCGAGACCACGCCGCTGGCACCATGGTCGCTCGGTGCGCTCGGAGTGGGCGCGGCATCGATCGTGGACGCCGCGGTCGACCGTGGCTGGTGCATCGTGGTCACCGCGGATCACGGGCACACGCCCTTTGTGGCGTCTGATCGCAAGGTGAGTCCGAGTGGCCTGGGGCACCGGTGCAGCGCCGAGCCGTCCGATGGCACGGTGGAGTTTCGCAACGGGCCGCTCCCCCGGCAGCCCTTGCACCTGCTGGCTCGGTTCGGGGCGTGGTTCGGTCAACAGCGACGTGGCTTCCACGGTGGTGCCGGCATCGAGGAGGTGGCGGTCCCGCTCGCGTTTCTGGGCCGAGTTCGCGGTGAACAGGAGGGACGTCCGCGTGCGCCCGCGTGGTGGTGGTCCTCGGAGCTGATGTCTCCACCGCTGGCGCGTGTCGAGGCGCTGCGGCCGAAGCCGGCCAGGGTGGAGACTGCTCGCCTGGAGCAACCTCGGCCCGAGGCTCCCTCCATCGTGGGCGCAGCGGCTTCCGTGGTCACCTCGGACCCGCAGCTCGCCTCGCTCACGAGCGAGGAGCGAGCCGTCATCGCCTTGCTGGAGCAGAATCAGTCGGTGCGCCTCAGCGTCATCGCGCAACGCCTCAAGAAGCCACCGTCGCGTGCCTCCGGGTTCATGCAGCAGCTCATGCGTAAACTGTTCGAGCTCGGCCGTCCGTACTTCCTCGTCGAGGGGCTGCCGGACGGTGATCGCCTCTACCGCTTTCAGTCCGTGGATCGAGGGAACCGATGAATCGCCGAGACGCCGAGGACATCGTTGCCGCCCTGCGGAGCGGGTTGGTGCCCCGCCGTGGGCTGCACCATCTCACCACCGGGATGGAGGCACTGATGCGTGCTGTCGACCAGGAGCTCGATTTCGTCGCCACCGGGAAGGGCACGGCCAAGTGGATCCGCGGTGAGTACGGCAGCGGCAAGACCTTCGCGACCCGCCTCCTGTGCTCCCGTGCGCGCGACCGCGGTTTCGCAACCGCGGAGGTGCAGATCTCGATCAACGACACGCCTCTCCATCACCTGGAGACCGTCTATCGCCGCCTCATCGAGCGCCTCGAGACCGACGCCGACGGAGCTGGCGCCTTCCAGGGAATCGTCGATGCGTGGCTGTACCAGGTGGGCGACGAGGTCCAGCGCCTCGAGGGGCTTGCCGAGGACGATCCTCGACTGGCCGATGCGACCGAGCAGCGGCTCGAGGACAAGCTCGCCGAGCTGGCGCGGCAGAACCGGACGTTTCCAGCTGCGCTCCGGGCCTACCACCGCGCCATGCACGACGGCGACTTCGCGACGGCGCAGGGCTTGATCGCCTGGCTGGCCGGTCAACCTCATGTGAGCTCGACCATCACCGCCAAGGCTGGCATTCGCGGCAAGCTCGATGGGCAGGTGGCGCTCAGCTTCCTCGCCGGGCTGCTCTGCTTGCTGCGGCAGTCCGACCGACCAGGTCTGGTCGTCGTGCTCGATGAGGTCGAGACGATCCAGCGCATGAACGCCCAGACACGGGAAAAGGCGCTGAACGTGCTGCGCCAGCTCATGGATCAGCTCGCCGGCGAGCAGTTCCCCGGTCTGTACCTGGTCGTGACGGGCACGCGTGACTTCTTCGAAGGCTACAAGGGCATCAAGAGTGCGCCGGCGCTCTATCAGCGCGTGAGCGTGACGTTCGGCGACGATCCACGGTTCGACAACCTGAAGGCCACCCAGGTCCGACTGAACGCATTTGATGCCGAGCGCCTCCTCGAGATCGGCCGCCGGGTGCGCGATCTCTATCCGGCGACCCAACCCGATCGCGTGTCGGCGCGGGTGTCCGATGCATTTCTTCAGGGCCTGGTGAACCAGGTCACCGCCGGCTTCGGCGGCAAGGTGACCGTGGCGCCGCGCGTGTTCCTCCGCGAGCTCATCGATGTGATCGATCGCGTCGAGCAGCACGAGGCCTACGACCCGGTGGCTCACTACAAGCTCTCGCTCGCTGGCGAGCTGCTGACGGCAGAGGAGGTCGCCGCCAAGGAAGGCCGCGAGCCCGTCGATCCGGACGATGTCGAACCTCCGCGCGCACGGCGGTTGGACGGGTAGGGTGTCGCTGTTCCGGCTGCACCCGCACGTCCAGCACGCGATCGTCCACGATCTGGGCTGGCGAGAGCTGCGCCCGGTGCAATCGATGACGATCGAGGCTGTGCTCGATGGTGCGAACGCGGTCGTGCTTGCACCGACCGCCGGAGGGAAGACCGAGGCCGCGATCTTTCCGGTCTTGTCGCAGATCCTGAGTGAACGCCGCCAGCCGGTGTCCGCGCTCTACGTATGCCCGATCAAGGCACTCCTGAACAATCAGGAGGCGCGCCTCCGCCAGTACGCTCGGATGGTTGGTCTTGACGTGTTCAAGTGGCATGGTGACGTGCCGGCGTCGGCCAAGGACCGGTTCAAGCGCGAGCCAGCTCATATCTTGCTGACTACGCCGGAGTCGATCGAGGTGATGCTGGTAAGCACGAAGACCGATGCTCGAGCCCTCTTCGCGGGGCTTGGGGCGATCATTGTCGACGAGGTTCATGCGTTCGCCGGCGATGACCGAGGCGCGCACCTCGTTTCGCTCATCGAGCGCTTGAGCGCCTTCTGCGAGCGGGACATCCAGCGCATCGGACTCTCGGCGACGGTCGGCAACCCAAGAGTCATCGGCCAATGGTTACAGGGATCGAGCCGCCGTGAGTGTCGGTTGGTCGACCCACCGCGTATTCCACCGACGCGGGATCTGCGCATCGACTACGCCGAGGACATTGCCGAAGCAGCCCGCGGGATCGCGCAGATCGCTCGAGGTCGGAAGAGCCTCGTGTTCGTCGAAAGTCGTTCGCGTGCAGAAAAGGTAGCACAGGCACTCGGCGGCTCCGGGGTGGACGTGTTCATCCACCACAGCTCGGTAAGTCGAGCAGATCGGGCACTCGCAGAGGAACGTTTCACCCACGGATCGAACACCGCGATCGTGGCGACTTCGACGATGGAGCTCGGCATTGATGTCGGAGACCTCGATCATGTGATGCAGGTCGATGCTCCTGGCTCGGTCGCGTCGTTCCTGCAACGGACGGGCCGTACCGGTCGGCGAGCGGGGACTCGCGCTAACTGCACGTTCTTCTGCCTGTCGCCTGAGTCACTCCTGCAAGCCGTTGCGTTGCTCCGGCTTACCGAAGGTGGGTGGGTGGAGGAAGTCGCGCCTGTGGAAGGCGCGATGCACGTCCTCGCGCACCAGATCCTTGCGTTGACGCTCCAGGAGGGCGGCATCTCTCGCCATCGGGTGCTGCCCTGGCTCATGGAAGCGTGGCCGTTCGCGTCGATCCGCGAGGGCCACCTGCAGGGCCTCATCGACACGATGGTGACGCGAGAGATTCTGTATGAAGCCGACGGGCTCCTGTCGCTTGGCCAGCGCGGTGAACAGCTCTATGGGCGCAAGAATTTCTTCGAGCTGTATGCGGTGTTCTCGTCGCCGCCGATGTTCCGTGTACAGAACGGGCGCGATGAAGTCGGATATGTGAGCGCGTGGTTCGTTCAGGGCCATGACAGCCAGAAAGGCCCCCTGTGTTTTCGTCTGGGCGGACGCGCATGGCAGGTAGCTCACGTCGACTGGAACAGGAACGTGCTCGATGTTCGGCCGGCCGATCGAGGGCAGGTGCCGAGCTGGCTTGGAGTCGGCGGCGTACTCTCGCACTCGCTCTGTCAGGCGATGATGAAGACGCTCATGCAACCCGGGCCAGAGGCTGCATGGCTCACGCCGCTCGCGTCGCGAACGCTCGACGAGCTCCGTTCTGGCTACGATGGGATGCTCGAGGAGGGCGCTGCATCTCTCGAGGACCACGGTGAGAACGTCCAGTGGCACACCTTCGCAGGCGGAGGGATCAATCGACTGTTGGCTGCGGGTCTGGAATCGCTGACGGGTGACACATGGGTTGTCGGCAACCTCACGCTCAAATCCAAGGTGGCGGGGATGGCGAAGGCCCGCGATGCCGTCCGCAGGCTTCGCGAGCTCGACTGGGAGTCACTCGCCGCGGCACGCGCACATGATCTCGCCCGAGGAAGGATCAGCAAGTTCCAGCCGTGTCTGCCTCGAGAAGCTGAGGATCGCTTGCTTGCGGAGCGGTTGCTAGATGTGCCGGGGACGCTCCGTTTTGTGGGAACTGTGCGAGTCGGTGGTGAACGGATTGGCGGAGCTGGCGCGGGGCGCCGGATCGACATCACGGCGGAGATCGAGTGGGCGCCGGACGTCCGCATTCCGGAGGCCGTCACCGTCTACCGACCTCGGACCCGCGCGGTGTTCATCGATGACGCAGGCGCGCTCGAGGCGACGTGCCTCGAGCTGGTTCACGAGCCGATCCTGGCACTGGATGTCGAGACCACGCTCGACACGCATGCACTTTGCCTCGTCCAGATGGGCACTCCTCGCCTCGTCGTGATCGTTGATCCGCTCGCGGTGGGAACGCTGGAGCCCTTGCGCGTGCTCCTGGAGAGCCGTTCGATCTTGAAGGTTGTCCACAACGTGACATTCGAGAGAGGGGTCTTCGCACGGCTTGGGTATAACCTCATCAATATCTTCGACACCCTCTGGGCCTCGCGCGCTGTACGCGGGCGCGAAGCACTGGGTGGACATAGCCTGCGCGCGGTTTGCGAGCGTGAGCTCGGAGTCACGCTGAACAAGAGCGCCCAGACGTCCACGTGGGCGCGACGGCCGTTGTCGCGCGAGCAGCTGGCGTACGCCGCTGCGGACGTGGAGGTGCTCCTTCCGCTCCACGAGACGTTCCGCAAGGAGATCTCGCCTCTGCTGAGCTACGGTTCGGAGCGACCCGGAGGGGTTGAACCGTGAAGCGCCGTTGCGTGAGTTTCACGCCTCGGGCTTCTGTTCCCCTCGCTCCCATCGACGCCGGCGCTGAACTGTCTATGGTTCGACCTCGACACGGAACGTCTGGGTCGCGATGCCGCCGCGCTATCGCGGAGGACCAGCCAGACGTAGGCGGTCCCCGCCGCGGGGGTGTGCCACGTGGTCGAGACGCTGGTGGCGGAGCCGGCTTCGTCGACGGCACTGGCGTCGACGGCGAGCGTGCCTCCGGTGGCGAACCACGACAGCCGCATCGCTTCGCGGCCTACCACGAGCGTCTGCGAGAGTGGTTCGTAATACAGATAGGTCTCGACCGCCTCCGGAGGCCACGACGCGGTGAGCATGACGTAGGTTTGCGCGGCGACGCTCGGGAGCGCCGGTGGATCCAGCATTGGACTTTTGTTTGCGACGTAGCTCAGATCGTAGTCATGGGCGACGGCGGACGGCACGGTCGCCAGCTTGCACGTGATCCGCGACAGCCCGAACGCGAGCAGGCCGTCGGCGTCGAGCCGGATCGGCTGGTAGTAGCCGCCGGTGGCGTCGGCGTCGCGCGGGCGGAAGTTGCCGGGCGGGGTCTCGGGGCCGAAGTTCAAGCAGCCGTCTGCCGGCAGCGCGGCGGTCACCGCCGGCTGCGTGCCGAGCGCGACGAGGTGGGCGTCGTCGAGGCAGTCATCCGACACCGCGTTGTCCTCGGTCGGCGGCTTGGGCGCGATGCAGAACGACCACCGCGGGGCCGCGGCGACCGGGCCGTCGGGCGAGGCGATGACCGCGGTGTAGCGGACCTCGGCGCCGGGCCTGGCCTCGGCCGGGTCGGCGATCACCGCGAGCACGCGCGGCTGATCGATGATCGCGAGCCGCTGATCGAGCCGGCTGTCACAGCCCACGCCCGCGGCGGGCGCGAACACCACGCCGACCAGCCATGTGGCGCACGCAGGCAAGCCGAACGTGCGACCGGCACGCTCGGCCACGCCATCGCGGACGCCGACCTCTCGGCGATCGAGGCGGGCCTTTCGCGAACGCGTCATCGCTCGATCCTGACGCCGCCGATCGCGAGCAGCGGGAGGCCGGTGAGGTAGCCGCGCTGCGCGAAGTCGGCGCGGTAGATGATCTCCTCGGGGTTGGCGCGGCCGGTGAGGTTCTGGACCTCGAGGTAGACCGCGCCGCGCACCTCGCCCGCGATCGCGACAGCGCCCCCACGCCTTCCCAGGCGGCGCTGGTCACGGTCAACAGCGTAGGAGTGTTCGGGGCGCCAAGTGCCCGGAGTAACTCGATGATGCGCACAGCCGCATCGTTAGCGGTCTGGTCACCATCGACGACGAGTACAAGCCAACCCTCCGAATTCCGGTTGAGCAAACGGAAAGCAAACTCATCGAGCGATGCCTTGGACAAGGTCGTCACGATCTCACCCGAGGAGCTTTCCCTTGGCGATGTCGGTTAACAATGGCCGTATCGTCGGATGCACACTGAATCGAGTTTGGCCATTGGCATACTCCAAGACGCGGCCAGTCACGAGGAGCGCGAGGTCTTTATCCGAGGTGCTCGCGAACGTGCCCTTCTTCCGTACGCGCTGGAGAATCTCGATTTCCTCAGGGCTCGCTCCAAAAAGCTTACGTCTACCGAACTCGTCCGCCGCCCAAGCAACGTGCGACTCATCCACGATGGGAGCCGACAGCATGAATGCTCGCTCGCCCGCAGAGCGACCGATGGATAGGAGGTCGCGGAGAACACCACCGGAAGCAATCGCGGCTGCTACCGCAGCTTTTTTATCCAAGACATCGGGGGGCACTCTCTTCGCCAGAACCTCCGTCAAGAACTCCTTGCCCGCAGGATTCTTCTCAGCATCAACGGTGGGTAGGTGCAAGTATTCGTCGAAGCGCTCCAGGGTTGCACGATGTGCTCCAAACACAACGCGGAGCGGCCCTACAACCACCACGCCTATGTCGGCCTCCTTCAAGGCTCGCACATCCTGCTCCACAATCGTGGCGAAGAGATCGAGATCGGAGAGTCGGTCCAACGAGTCGAATAACACGACCACGTTGGACTTCGTTGCCAGTGCCGCTCGGACAGGGACTTCGGCCCACCCCGGGAAAAGCATGACGGGACGATGAGAGATTTCAGGCGAGGAAACGATCTTCTGGGTTGACTTGGAGATCTGGCTGTGATCTACCGTTTGAGTGGAC
>Ga0137459_1000166_pt1 | contig 23818 bp, 14 predicted proteins | sample EasRivERMGT700_2_FD_104908 | JGI IMG/M metagenome (GOLD analysis project Ga0137459, IMG submission 104908) | Soil microbial communities from meander-bound floodplain in the East River, Colorado, USA - East River MetaG ERMGT700_2 | ecosystem: Environmental > Terrestrial > Soil > Floodplain ...
CGGCAGGCGCGGAGCCGGTCGAGCGCCTCGCGCTGCACGGCATGTGGCTCGGGCGGCGGCTCGAGCGGTTCGGGGTCCACCTCGCCGGGCGGCAGGGCGAGCTGGGCCTTGCGCGCCCGCCGGGCATAGGCGTCGATCCAGGCCGGATCGAGCGGCCGCGCGCGCGTCCACAGGGCCTCGAAGGCGTCGCGCACGCACGTGTAGGCGGCGTGGTCGCGGTCGCGATCGACGCGCAGGTTCCACTCGATGCCACTCTCGAGGGCCGAGCGCGACAGGTTGCTGCTGCCGACGAACGCGACGCCCAGGTCCGGCGCCTCGAAGCGCCACGACTTGGGGTGGAACGACTTGCCGTGCGCCGGCAGCTGCTCGACCTCGATCACGCGGGCGAGGAAGCGCCCGGGCCCGCCGACGTCGCCGACGTCGCCGTCCTCGTCGGGCTGCGCCGCCTGCTCCCAGTCGAGCAGGGTCTCGAGCGCGCCGGCCTGCGTGATGTTCAGGTAGTCGCCCGTGATCACCCGGATCCGGGCGCCGCGCCGCACCGCCGCCAAGGCCGCGCCCCGGATGCGATCGAGGCCCGACTCCTGGACGAACGCCGCGACGATCGCGATGTCGGTCGCCCGCTCGAACAGCGGGATGACGTGGCGCGAGAACGGGTCATCGTCGCCGCCGGTGGCGAGCGGCGCGACGGCGCGCAGGTAGTTGGCCTTGCTCGGGATGACGTGGCGGACGCCGCCGCGCGGATCGTCCATGTCGCCGCGAAACCGCGGGATGACGTGGACGTGCAGGTGCATCACCGTCTGGCCCGCCGCGACGCCCGCGTTGAACCCGACGTTGTAGCCGTCCGGTCCAAGCTCGTCGTCGAGCTGCCGCTTGACCTCCGCGACGAGGGCGAACACCGCGGCCCGCTCGTCCTCGGTCGCGGCGAACCAGTCCGGGGTCACCCGCCGGGTCACGACCAGCGTGTGCCCGGGCGTCACCGGGAACCGATCGCGGAACGCGAACGCGAGCGCGTTCGAGCCGACCCACACCGCCTCGGGCACGTCGAGAAACACGGACACGCCCGACGGATGATACCCCTCCGGGCGGCTCGACCTAGACCGGCGGCCGGTGGATCCGCTCGAACGAAGAGCACCCTGCGCCGGGACTAGCGCACGCGCACGCGGGTCGCCGCGGGCAACACGAGGTTCCAGGCCGATGGATCATCTGTCGGCCTTCCTGGCCGCGAGCTTGTGAATCACCTCGCGAAGCAGGATACAGTCGCACTCCTTCCCTTCGAACGACAGCCGGTGGGTCACGCCAAACAGCCGGCGGGTGCTGGGCTGGACCTTCTCGAAGCTTGCGTCCAGCTCCGTGGTGAGCTTGTCCTCATCGGCATCCCAGGCCACGAGCACGTCGACCTCGTCGATTCGCTTCTTGCGATCGGTCACGAGGTCCTGGACGGCCGGCTTGAACTCGACAACGAACCAGCTCGTGCCCTTGGTGTCCGCCCAGTGGTACTGCTTCTCTCCCTCGTCAAACCTGGCACGAGCGGCATCCCCGAGGCCGAGCGGATGGCCGGGGTGCAGCACGTTCTCCGACAGCGAGACCTTGAAGGCGAAGGCGCCATCGTACGTCGCGTACTGGCTCAGGTAGTGCACGCGGTATCCAGGAAGCAAGCCGCGTCCGACCAGATCGAAGAACAGCGCGATGACCTCGTTCTCATCCACCGGCGCGTACGGGATCGCCAGGCCTTCGAGCTCGTGCCTGGGGCGAGCCTTGCGGTTCCTGACATAGGTCTGGGCATCCTCCCCGAGGTCGCCGCTCACGCCCCCGCTGCTGCTCGGTTCCAGCATCATCCTCGAGAACGTCCGCAGGCTCTCGTTGGTAGGTCCGTGGCTCTTCGCGTTGATGTGGTTGAGGACTTGCTCGACGATCCGGGTGACGAAGTACGATGAGATTCCCTTCCGCCCGGAATCGAGCTGCTCGCTCAGCACCAGGTCGGCGTCGACCAGGACGAAAAAGCGCTGCTCGAACGAACCCCGCCCCTCCCAGTCGTCGATGGTGATACCGGTTGGCATGCCATGCAGCGCAAGGTGCACCCCGGTGCTCAATTTGATTCGATCACGAAGTGATTCAGTGACACCAAACTCTTCCGCCAGCTTCGAGAGCCCGGTTCGCCCGCAAACGACAATCGCGGAGCTTGCCTCGAAGGGCTTGTACGCGCCGACCTTGAACGCAGGCGGCGTATAAGCGATGCCCCTGAACCGCTTGACCTCACGCGACAACTTCCCGTCGGCATACCGCTTGGCGTACTCCTCGATGTCATCGAAGTACGACTTCTTGACATACTCACACTCCGAAGGAAGCAAATATCGGAAGGGGATCTCGAACCATTTCTTGCTATTCACGCGAATTCTGACATTGACACGCGGCCTTTCTAGCCTGCCAAAGATCGAATTCGTACACCCGATGGCGGTTCGCGTCCGGAGGACGTATTCCAGCGGCTTGAGTTGTACAGCCCAATCAAAGAAGCCATCCAGCGCCGCGATCGCCCTGAACTTCGCCTCGTACTGCCCGGCCGCAAGCCGCACACGAACCGCCGTTCCATTCATGCCGTCATACCCCTCGGCCACATCCCATGACATCTTGGGGACGTCGTCACGCTTGGTGTCCGCCAGCCAGTCGATGTTGTTCTGCATCATCACCCGTGATCGCGTTCCATCGTGAACGGTCTCGATCTCGAAGCGCTGCGATGAGAAGCAGACAAAGGTGAGCCCGTAGCCCTTGTAGCCGTAGTCCTTGCCGAGCCGCTTGAAGCTCCCACTGGGGATCAGCGCTACCGGGATCTGCTCCGGTGAAAGCCCACAACCGTTGTCCTTGACGACAACCTCGAATTTTTCGCTGTCGATCTCGATCGAGATCTGACCCTCGTAGTCCTTGTCCGCAGTTCGCGCATGGCGTTGAATCGCATCGACGGCGTTCTGTGCAAGCTCGCCGAGCACATCCCATGAGTGACGATAGGAGCGGACGATCTCCGCCACGTCTCGCCGGAATCGTTCCGGAGTGCCGGACTTGGTCTTGTACGTTTCCAGGATGTTCTCGGCAGGCACCATCTGGCATCATCCTCTCGCGCTTCTTGCCCGCGTGACAAGCACCAAGACACGTTGCTTCACGCAAGGTCGCATCGAGCCCATCGGGCACGCTCGCCGTTTTCAGGCTGCGCGTGCTGCTTCGACGATCAAGCCATGAAGATCATCGAGTCCCTTCAAGCGCCCGGCCAGGATGATGACGCCTCGGTTCATGTGCGCCCGGAAGCTGTCGTCCAGATTCACCGGATCGATCCGATCGCGGGCGATCCGCTGCCGTAGCAGCGCGAGCAGCACGACCTCGTATTCCCCGAGCAGCGTGTACCGGTTGATCTCGCGATCCGAATCTTCAGGGTACTTCGCAGGATCGGGCACGCCCATCTCGTCCAGCGACAGGCAGAACCCCATCCGGCACAGCAAGTTCGGCGTGATCCCGGTCCGGGACTTCATCACGCGAAGCCAGTTGTCGGCTTCCTTCGAAAACGTGAGTCGTTTAAGACGCAAGTCCGACATCGGTCGCCTCCTCGTTCCAGAAGTAACCCGTGCGCGCTTCGGTCCAACCTTCCTTGTGGTTGTCGAGCGCGACGGTGTGCGAGATGCTGGAGCGTAGCTGGGTGAAGTACTCGCGATCGACCTCGGTGTCCGTGGACAGGATGATCACCTGGTGCGACGCGCTGGGAAAATAGTGCTCGACGAGCTTCTTGCGGTGGATACTGTCCAGGCGGCCGAGCGGTGTATCGATGATCATCGGCAGCGGCCGCCCCGAGACGCGAGCGAGCGACCACAGCAACGCGATCGCGAAGATCTGCTTCTCGCCTGCCGACAGCGCCTCTCGAGGGACAACGTGCCCGCCGGGATCCTTGAGCGTCACCTCGAAGGTCTTCGGGTCGATCTGGAGCGTCGCGACGAGATCCGTCTTGCGGCAGATCCGCCGAAAACACTCCAGGACCACGCCCTGCAGCTCGGCGACCTTGGCCTCCGTGAGGCGTTGCAGGTACAGATCGAGGGCTGCCCGTGACTTGTACGCAAGCGCGACACGATCGCTGAGATCGCGTGCGTCGGCTTCCGCCGCGAGCAGCTTGTCCTTGGCGCGAACGACCGCTGCCAGCTCATTCTCGACCACCGAACGCTGTTCGGCGACCCGCGCCATGGCGGCCACGCACGTTGCGTGCTGGCCCTGAAGGGCCGACAGCTTCTTCACGTGCGGAGTCAGCTCGGCGGAATCTGGGACCTGATTCAGCTGCCCATGCACCGTTCGCGTCTCTTCCTCACTACGCGTCAGCTCCTTCGTCAGGGCCTTCACGCGCTTCGGGAGGGTCTCGAGCGCCTGTGAGATCAGCCGGCTGATCTCGGTGCGCTCGACGTCGGACATGGCGTGGACGACCTTCGTGGTGCGCAGCGCCCTGGGAAGCTCCGAGAGCTCCCTGGAGAGATCGGAGATCTCCTCCGAGACCACGGTCTTTTGCGCGCGACCAAGCCCGAGCTTCCTGGTCACCGAGGGCGCAAGCAGGCGGCGCTCGACGGTCTTGAGCGCACGCCTGATCTCGTCACGCGACGAGCTCCACGTGGCAAGGCGTGCCTCTGCCTCGAGGTGCTTACCGAGCTCGCCGCACAGCCGCGGACACATGAGCAGGGGCAACGAGCCTTCACAGAGCTCGCGAAGGGCGTGCTTCGTCGTCTCGATCCTGGATTCCAGCTCGGCGCGCCGCGCTCTCAGCTCTCCGCGTTGTGCCGCAAGCCCCTCGCCCCGCTGTGCCAGGCGCTGCTCGGCGCGTTCGATCTCGAGGTTCAGGAGCTGCAGGTTCGTTGCGAGCTCCTGGTCTTCCCGGGTGAGCTGCTCACGCTGGGTTGACAGGGTCTGCTGTCGCTCGATGAACGCCGCGAGCTTGCTCGCAGCTTCCCCGTCCGCGGTCTTCTTGATCTCTCTCGTACAGTAGATATCGAGGTCGGTCTGGAGGCGTTCCACCAGATCTAGCCCCAGGAGCGCCTTGACGGAGTCTGCCAGCGCGTCGGACTCGGTATGGCCTTCTGCGAGGCGCTTGATCTTCTCCCCATCGAAGAAGAACAGCTGCGAAACACCCGGTGGGATCAACGAACGGATGAAGTCCGGCCAGAACTGCGACTCCACCTCGTCGAGCGGTTCGCCGTTGCGAAGCACATCGAGGTGCTCGGCGATCGAGGTTGCCCCCTTGGGTTCCCAGCTCCGGCGTACCAGATAGGTCGCGGTGGAACCGCCGCGCGAATAGTCAAACTCCACGGCCACGGCGGCCCCCGTGGGCTGTATGAGAGAGTCGCGGTCACGGTGGATCCGGTCGCGGAGATACCCCTGGTACTCTGCGTCGGTGACCCGGGCACCCAGCGCGAGGCGGCCATAGAGACACAACCTGACTCCATCCAGGATCGTCGTCTTGCCGGCGCCGTTGTGCCCGCCGATGAGGATGATGGGGCGCTGGCGCCCGTACTTCACCCGTGGCGCGAGATCGATGGTCTGCTCACCGCGATAGAGGCCGAAGTCACGAAGCAGGAGCTTACGAAGACGCACGGCCGGTCTCTTCCTCGTCGTCTTCGTCGGTTCCTGGCTTCCAGCCGATCGAAGCAAGCACCTCTTCGTCTGGCCGCCAGTCCTTCTTGAGGATGCGATCCATCCGGTCGTACACGGAGGTCCGCCGCCCGAGGCCCTGGAGCTCTCGCTCGAGGTCGATCAGCTCGCGCAGCAGCTCCGAGGGAACCCCGGCCTCCGTGCACACGCGCTCCAGCACACGGCTGTCGAGGCTCGTGCTGCCCGCGGCATCCTCGTCGATCCATTCCAGGTCCGCCCCGACGATCTCGCGGTAGATGCGGGGGACCGCGTCTTCCCAGTCGCCCTCGTCGGCGCGCCACAGCCGGCGGATCTCATGGAGCTCCGCATCCGAGATCAGCTTCTGCTGTGGGTCGGGTCCCGTCGCGCGAACCAGCTGCTGCGCCTTGAGCAGGCGAACCAGGACGTCCTTGCGAACGTCGAGCTTGTACGGTCCCCAGATGACCTTGTTCTTGTCCTCGCCCCAGATGTGAAACTTTCCGTTGCGCCGCCTGGCATCACGAAATTCGTGCTTGCGGCCGGGTTCGGTTGTCGCGGACAGCCAGTCGCGGAGCTCGAGGAGGGGCTCCATCCAGGCCTCGCCCGAGTCGATCATCGCCTCCATCGATTTGTCGCGCTCGACCACCGTGCACGTCCAGCATCCGAAGCGGCTGTTACCGCAGGATGGCGTCGTCGTGTCGACGACCAGCGGGCACTCGCCCGCCTGCGCGTTGCGATACATGGTCACCAGATCGCGGTTCGTCCCTCCCCAGGGCGACGGCGTGCTGAGGAGATAGGTCCAGATATCGTCTGTCGAGAAGTCCTCGATTGGCGTGTAGACAAATGCGTTGCGAAGAGATGTATGGCGGGACAGCAGCTCGCCGGGCTTCTTGTGCAAGGCCATCACCTGCGCGCGCGTCGTGCTCTCGGCCTTGCGGACACCGAGCACGAGGACCACCTCACCGTACTGGCTCACTCGTTCCTCGATGAAGCTGTTCGCCGGCTGGATCTTCAAGCGGTCGGTGCACCAGCGGAAGCGGCGATACGGGGCCGGGTAGCCGCGCCCGATGAGATTGACCCAGAAGGTGTCCTTGATCTTGGGGCGGACCTTCTCCGCTTGAAACGGCATCCTGGTGCGAGCCGCGGTCTCGTTGACCCGATCGAGCGTCTTGTCGATGTAGCTGACGATCACGGGCGTCTCGACAAGGGTATCTGACGCGATCACGTGAACAGGCTTCTGCCGCTGCGCCTCCGGCAACTCGGATAGCGCGTACCAGATCATCTGAAGCGCGGTCGTCGAATCTTTGCCACCGCTGTATCCGATGACCCACGGACGGTTGTCCGCCGCGTAGACAACCCGAATCTGCGCGCCGAGCTGCTCCAACGTCGTCTTCTCCAGAAACGATGAACCTGCTCTTCGCAGGTTGAAAGCCGGGACGTCCGGCGGTTGATCACGGTTGGCCATTTGTTCCTCCGAGGCTACGTTCCCCGCCTGGATGGGGATATGGAGCGATTCCCAAGAAGACGTGCGTATTTAGCCCATATCGCCCGTGTACCACAGGCATCTGACGGTCGGCACCAGGGCGGGGCTCAACGTCGCCGTGTGGCACAATGTGGGGTCGTTTTCAAGGCCCGCCCGTAGGTCTCCTCGGCATCCTCGATCGCATTCCGTCCCGCGTTGAATCCTCGTCGCCAATGCTCGTGCGTCGCTGCCTCCACAGCGTGTCGGCGAAGCGCTCGACGGGGGTCCGCCCCGGCAAGAAATCCTTGCCGGAATGCTCGAACGGCCAGCGCCGATGGGATGTCGATCACATGCCTGGTCGTCGCTCTGCCACTCGGCGCCCTCTTCGGTTTCGGCTTCACCTGCTTCATGAGCTCGCCACGGGTGTTCGGGAGCACATTCCCCGGATGGCCGGGGCGTGCGGGCGGGTCCGAGGGTCGGTCTGCGTGGCCCGTGAGGGGCCCGGCGTGCAGGGGTAGAAGCATCGTCCACAATCCAGGATCGATGCTGCATGAGATATGAATATAGAAGCATCATCCGCAATCCGGGATCCATGCTGCACCGAATACCGGATCTTCATGTAGAAGCATCGTCCCGCAATCTGGTGCGGATGCTTGCACGTCCCGTGACCTGGCCTGGTACCACCTCGGTATAGACGGACCAGTGGCGAAGCCGACCCAAAGCACATCACTCATCGTTCACAGCAAGCTCGACGTCAAGGGGGGGATTGCACAACCGCCCTCGCGGGGTGGGCCCCCGCCGAACTACCATCTCGCGGCGGTCGCGATGGCGCTGCCGGCGCGCTCCGTGAGCCCGAGCTGAAGGCGGCGAGGATAGCGCCGCCCCGATGCGCTCCGGATGACCTCGAACACGAGCCCCGAGCTCCGAGGTCCGTGGCTCACGTGCAAGGGACGATCGTCTCCGTAGACGTAGATGCGATCGAACGGCGTGTTTGCCACGAGCCACCGAGCCACCGCCATGGCGCCATGGCCCGGCACGAAGAAATCAACCGCGGCGCCACCGCGATCGCACACGAGGCTACCGTCCCCGCGCCGTTCGTATGCGGCGTGCTGGTCGAGGCGCGGAGCGATTCCCTTGGGAATCCGTGAGGTCAAACGCGCCGACGCAAACCCGTAGGTCAAGACCGGGATGCCGAGCGTGTCGGCCACGGGATCGAGGATGGCCTCACACAGCGCTGCGAGGGCCGCGAAGGTCGCCCCCTCGCGCGGAACGTTGTCGATCGGTGCCCGGTGTGTGGCGTGTTCGATCCAGGTGTTGCCGCATTCGACCAGATCGCGATACTTCAGACGGCGACCACAAGCAGCATCAAGATTTACGAGGACGTCCATGGGAGAGCTTGCTGTCGACCCCGAGAAGTACCGGCAGGTGGTTTCAGACATGCCGCTCGGCAAACGGCTACCGAGAGCAGTCTACCTCCATGCCGATGCCCTCGCGCGCATCGGGCCGCCAGTTCGCCAGCTCGTCGACGAAGCGACCAGGCTCGCAGGTCCGGGGGTGTCCTGGAACGTCGTCAAGCTCAGCAGCGAGACACCGAGGTTGTCGCTGCTCTGGTACCCCCGGTTCTTCGAGGATGGCTTCCCCGAGCTATCGAGCTCCACCACCGTCGATCTTCAGACGGGCGAGCTGGCAACGCGCACGTTCGCGCCGGAGACCGCGCCGATCTTGCATCGCAAGGAGACCATGCTGCCGAGCGACCATGTCGCCGTGGCCGACGCAGCTGCGCTGACCAGGCATGCGGAAGCGCTGGGCCTCTTCGAGCGTGCGAGGGAGATCGGGCACAAGGCGGCGTGGCAAGCGCGGCTGGCACGCGTTGGGCTTCGCGTGGTAGGCCATCGTCTCGAGCCCGAAGTGCAAGACGGAGCTGCGGTCGTTGCACGACATCGGACCGCGCTCACCCGTTACTCGCTCTCGTCGCCTGTTCAGTCGCTCTGGCGGCATGGCTATCTCGACGGGTCGCTGAGCGTCTTCGACTACGGGTGTGGTCGAGGCGACGACATCCGGGCGTTGCAATCGTTGGGGCTGACGGCGGCGGGATGGGACCCTCACTTCGCGCCCGAGCACGACAAACGCGAGGCTGACGTCGTCAATCTCGGGTTCGTCCTCAACGTCATCGAGGACCAGCGGGAGCGCCTCGAAGCGCTGCGCGGCGCCTGGAGCCTTGCCAGGCGGCTGCTCGCGGTCTCCGTGCTGATCGGGGGGCGCACCGTCTTCGAGCGCTTCCGGTTGTTTCGCGACGGCGTGCTGACGGCTCGCGGCACGTTCCAGAAGTACTTCACGCCGTCCGGGCTCCGCAGCTACCTGCAGGAAGCCCTCGGTCGTGAGCCCATCGCGGTTGCACCAGGCGTCGCGTTCGTGTTCCGGACCGACGAGGATGAACAAGCGTTCCTCGCACGACGCACACGAGCACGAGCACGAGCGACGTTCGTTCCTCGCGAGCGCGCGCCCACGAAGTGGGAAACCCACGCGGAGCTCGTCGACGACTTCTGGAACGCATGTCTTGCGATGGGTCGCGTTCCAAGGCCCGACGAGTACGCGCGGCTCGATGAGCTCCGCACAACACTGGGACAACCGGGGACTGTCTTTCGAGCGATCACGCGTCGACGTGGAGAAGCGCAGTTCCTTGCTGCCCAGGCAGCTCGGCGAGCCGACTTGCTCGTATTCCTGGCCCTGAACCTGTTCGAACGGCGGCGTTCGTTTCGCGCATTGCCCCAGCCAGTCCAGCGCGATATCCGCACGCTGTTCGGCAGCTACCAGAACGCGCAGGCGCAGGCGCTGGCGCTGGTTTTTTCAAGCCGCAAGACGACGGTGATCGAGGAGGCGCGCTTGTACGGCGATGTCGAGACCGCCGATCTCCTGATGCTGCACATGCAAGATCTCGATCATGCGCTGCGACGACTTCGAGGGTAAGCCTCTCCCCCGTCTGATCGAGCGAGTGAAGATCAGCGCGCCGCCGCGTGCTGCATGACCAGCGCGTCGTCGCGTGTGCCGCTCCAGTAGATGACCTCGCCGTACTTCATCAGATCTGCCGGGGTCACCACGCGCTCGTGGCCGCCGTTGCGCGCCTCGACCTCGGACGCCCAGTAGACGAGCTCCGAGCAGTAGAACGCCTCGGGGTTGTCGAAGCCGAACATGCCGGCCTTGTCGAACTTGCTGCCGACTCGGGTGTGCGCGCGCGCGACCGATCCACGCGCCGTGCCACGGCGAACCCCCAGCGATCCCGGGGTGTTTCGCTGTCAACTGCCGGAGCTTCGACACCTCGTGTGATGGCGTTTCATCTGCCTCGCAACACGGCGAGCGCCGATGACACCAGCGGTCGCGCGACCGCCGGCCACCACGTGACACGACCGGAGATCGTGCGCGCAAACCGCACGGCGCTGAAAACGGTTCCAGCCACAAAGCCATGGTGGGTGCATGGGTTTTCTCGGAAGATAGGGACGTGCCGGAAGGATCGGAGGGCCCCACGTCCAGCGCGGAGGCGGGATACACGCACGTGGACGTCGGCGAGGGTCGGCCCGTGCGCCTGGCGCTCGAGCAGGCGCTGGCGCAGGCCGCGGAGCGTCCCCAGGATCTGAAGCGCATTCTCGACGGGGCCCCGGAGGCGCTGATCGCGTTCGACGCGAACCGCCGGATCGTCCACGCCAACCGCGGCGCGGAAGGTCTGTTCGGCTACGCCGCGGGCGCGCTCGACGGCGCGCTCACCGATGTGCTGGTGCCCGAGCGGCTCCGCCAGCCGCAGGCCCCGCCGATGGCGGCCACCGCGGACATCATGCAGATCGATCTGCCGGGGCTGCGCCGCGACGGCACCGAGCTGCCCGTCGAGTGGGCGTTCCGGTCCGTGCACGGGCTCGCGGACACGGTGTTCGTGATGACCGTGCGGGACCGCGACGTGGTCGAGCGCGCGCTCGACGCCCTGCGCGCGAGCGACGAGCGGTTCCGCCTGCTCGTCGACGGCGTGCGCGAGTATGCCATCTTCATGCTCGACCCCGAGGGTCGCGTGTCGAGCTGGAACGCGGGCGCGCAGCGCAGCAAGGGCTGGACCGAGAGCGAGATCCTCGGCAAGCCCTACGATATCCTGTTCACCCCCGAGGATCGTGCCGCCGGCGTGCCGCAGCGCCTGCTCGCCACCGCGGTGCGCGACGGCAACCACGAGGTGAGCATCTGGCGCGTCCGCAAGGACGGCACGCGGTTCTACACCAGCGCGCACCTCACCACGCTGCGGTCGCCGTCGGGTGAGCTGCAAGGGTTCGCCCAGATCACGCGCGATCTGACCGAGCGGCTGCGGGCGGAGGACGCCGAGCGCCGGCTCATCATGGAGCGCGCCGGGCGCGAGGCGGCCGAGGCGGCGGAGCAGCGCCTGCGCGCGAGCGAGGAGCGCCTGCGCCAGCTGCAGCGCGTGACCGCCGGGCTGTCGGTGGCGGCGACCCCGCTGGAGGTGGCGGCGGTGGTCCTGGACCAGAGCCTGCATGCGTTGTCGGCGAGCGGCGGCGCGATCTACCTGCTGTCGGCCGACGGCAATCACCTCGAGCTGCTCGATCAGCGCGGCCATCCGGCGCAGTCGATGGCCGCCCACGCCAAGCTGTCGCTCGACGGCAACGGGCCGCTCACCGACCCCGCGCGCGCGCGGGCCGTCGTGTTCTACGAGAGCTTCGAGGCGTGCGCCGCGCAATATCCACAGCTTCGCGAGCTGATCCGGCAGGGCGAGTTCGAGGCCTCCGTGGCGCTGCCGCTGCTGACGCACGGCGCGCTGCTGGGCGTGCTGGGCGTCCGGTTCCGCGATCGGCGGGTGTTCCACGAGGGCGAGCGGTCGATGATGCTCACGCTCAGCGAGCTGTGTGCGCAGGCGCTCGAGCGCGCGCGGCTGTTCGCGGCCGAGAGCCAGGCGCGCGCCGAGGCCGAGCTGGCCAGCCGATCCAAGGACGAGTTCCTCGCCATGCTCGGCCACGAGCTCCGCAACCCGCTGTCACCGATCGTCACGGCGCTCCACCTCATGAAGCTCCGCGGCAGCGACGTGCTGCAGCACGAGCGCACGGTGATCGAGCGACAGGTCACGCACCTCCAGCGCCTGGTCGACGACCTGCTCGACATCTCGCGGATCACGCGGGGCAAGATCGAGCTGAACAAGGAGCACCTCGAGATCTCCCAGGTGGTCGGCAAGGCGATCGAGCTGTCGAGCCCGCTGCTCGAGCAGGGCCATCACCACCTCGCGATCGCGGTGCCCGACCACGGGCTCGCGCTCGAGGGCGACCCGACGCGGCTCGCCCAGGTGGTCTCGAACCTGCTCAACAACGCCGCCAAGTACACGCCACCGGGGGGCCACATCGAGATCGCGGCGGCGCGCACCGCCGACCGCATCGTGCTGACGGTGCGCGACAACGGCGTCGGCATCTCGGCGGCGATGCTGCCGCGCATCTTCGAGCTGTTCGCGCAGGAGCGCCAGGACATCGATCGCTCGCAGGGCGGGCTCGGGCTGGGCCTGGCGATCGTGAAGAGCCTGGTGACGATCCACGACGGGACCGTCTCGGCCCGCAGCGAGGGTCACGGCAAGGGCAGCGTGTTCACCGTGGAGCTCCCGGCGGCCACGCCACGCGATGCGTCCGAGCCCACGCCGGTCCCGGCGAGCGCCCAGCCGCACGCCGGTTCCGGACAGCGCGTGCTGGTGGTGGACGACAACGTCGATGCCGCGGAGATGCTGTCCGAGCTGCTGCGCGCGAGCGGCTACGTGACGGCGCTCGCGCACGACGGGCCGGTGGCGCTCGACATCGCTCGCAGCTTCCGCCCCGACGTCGTCCTGGTCGACATCGGCCTGCCCGTGATGGACGGCTACGAGCTCGCGCGCAGGCTGCGCGGCATGCTGGACGGGGCGCGGCTCATTGCCGTGACCGGCTACGGCCAGCAAGGCGATCGCGCTCGCTCGCTCGCCGCCGGCTTCGACGCCCACCTCGTCAAGCCGGTGTCGTTTGCCGTGCTCCAGGTCGCGCTCGGCTGAGCGGCCTTCGGCTCAGTCCTCGTCGAGGGATTCGTCGTCGTCGCGGTCGCAGGCGTCTCGCGCGTTGTCGATGAAGTCGTCGATGATGTCCGCCGCCGGCCGGACGGCGCGAACGGACCGGATGCTCTTCGACCCGGCGGGCATGTCCATCTCTTCCAGATCGCCTGCCGTGTCGCGGGTGGGGACGATCGCGCTGTACTTGGGCATCGTGAAAGGAACGTCGAGGACGCCCGGGAACAGCGTGGTCGTGCCGATGATGGCAGGCGTCGTCCTCAGCGACTCGGTGGTGGCGCGGTTACGCAGCACACGCTGCTGCTGACCCGCCCACTCGGGACCGAACCTGGTGGTGAAGAGTGTGTCGTGCGACGCGTGCGCGGCGACCAGACGTGCCTTGTAGCCGGGATGTGCGTAGGACTCCTCGGCCGCCGCGAACACCGTCCCTGCCCAGCCGCCGTCGGCGCCGGCGCGAATGGCACGCACCAGGCTGCGCCCATCGGACACCCCGCCGGCGGCCAGGATGAAGATCCTGGCGGGCAGCGCACGGCGCATCTCGTGCACCAGGCGCCAGGTCGGAATCGTCGAGTTGCGGTTATGACCGCCGGCCGAACGACCCTGTGCGACGATTCCGTCCACGCCCCGCGCGACCGCCTGCAGCGCCACGTTGACGTCGCCGGTCTGCATCCAGACCTTGGAGCCCGCCGCCTGGAGCTGCGCGACCCACGAGGCGTCGGGAAGGTTCCAGTGGAACACCACGATCGGGACGTGGAAGCTCGCGGCGACATCGATATGGTCCTGTGTCACGAATGGCCCGAAGGCCCCCGTATCCACCAGAAAGTCCAGGCCGTACGGGCCACTGGTCTGCTCCTGGATGGCTTCCAGCCGGGCCTGGACCACCGGTGGCGGCTCCGGGCCCACGCCGTACACGCCGAGCCCTCCCGCGTTGCTCACAGCAGCCGCGAGGTCGGTCAACCCGACGAATGCCATACCGGCGCTGGCCAGCGGCACGCTCAGGCCTAGATCGATCGACAGGCGCGTGCGCAGGCCGGTCGAGCGGCGATTCGCCGACGCCCGCGACACCCGCGACAGCAGGGCTGCGCCGGCAGCAGCGCCGGCAAGCTTCAGAACCGTCCTACGATTCGGTTTCGTATTCAACTTCATGGATGACATGCACCAGACCCCCCACCATAAATAGTCTATGTCGTAGAAAAATGCATTTCGCAAATGCGGCTTTTACTGGCACCCCCGTATGGGCATCGGTATCGCTCGCCTACCTGTGCTGGGAGCATGCGACCTGTGACGACACAGGCGCGCTACCTCATCGCTACCTCATTACGACTAATATTAAGGAGTCGTACGGTCTCGTCACGGCTCGTGGCTGGCGAGCTCCGCTATCGCGGCCTTGATGGTGTCCTTCTGTGGGACGCTCGCCATCTCCAGGTTGTCGGCCAGCCCGATGCCCGGAATGTGCGCACCCGCGAGGAGCCTGGGCGGCGCGTGCAGCTCGTAGAACAGCTCTTCGGTGACTCGCCGGAGCAGGTGCTCGCCGAAGTTCGTGATCTCGGTGTCTTCATTCACGCATAGCACGCGGTTCGTCTTGCGCACGCTCGCCGTGATCGCATTCCAGTCGTAGGGATGCAGGGAGCGCAGATCGACGACCTCGGTGTCGATGTGGTCGGCCGCCAGCTCGTCGGCCGCCGCGAGACACATCCCGACGTTGCGGCCATACGTGAGCACGGTCACGTGCGTGCCCTCGCGGGCGACGCGGGCCTCGCCGATCGGGATGTAGAGCTCCTCGAGCTCCGGCCAGTGGGGGGTCCACGCCGTGCGATCGCCCAGCGGTGCGTCGATCATGCTGGACAGCAGCTTGTCGTCCTCGGGCGCACCCGGGATCTCCTCGCCGGGCCTGGCCTTGACGCGCAACAGGGCCTTCGGCATGAGGAACATGACCGGGTTGGGATCGGCGATCGCGCTCAGCAGCAGGCCGTACGCGTCGCGCGGATTGGACGGCATCACGATCTTCCAGCCCGGAATCCGCGTGGCCGTGGCATCGAACGCGTGCGAGTGATAGATGCTGCCGCGGATGCCAGCGCCGACCGGCGTCATCAGCACCAGCGGCACGTTCCAGTCGCCGCCACTCGACCAGCACGTGTTGCCGGCGATCTTCAATAGATCGATGGTGTTGAAGGCGTAGTCGCAGAACTGGATCTCGGCGACCGGCCGCTTGCCGGCGAGCGCGAGCCCGATGGCCATGCCGACGATGCCGCGCTCGTCGAGCGGCGTGTTCCACGCGGTCGTGAGGCCCTGGGTGCCCGTGAACACGCCCCCGAGCGGCGGGCCGACGTCTTCTCCGAAAATCTCTGTCACGCCCAACCTGGACTCGCCGACATGGAGCGCCATGCGGATCGCCTGGATCATCGTCGCCATCTCAGGCCTCCCCGCCGACGAGGTCCTTGTCCGAGAACACGTGCTCCCACGCCGAGCTCGGCTCGGGCTGCGGCTCGGCGCGGACCCGCTTGCTGGCGTCGGCCAGCTCCTGGGTATAGCCAGCCCGCAGCTGGTCCATCTGGACGCGGGTGAGGAGCTGTCGCTCCTCGAGCGTGTGCTCGAAGCGCTCGAGGCAGTCGACCTCGCCCTTCGCGAGGTTCGCGCCGCTGGCCGACGAGTGACCGCGCAGCCGCGAGACCATCGCCTCGAGCAGGTACGGCTTGCGCTCGGTGCGCACGTGGTCCAGGGCCTGCTTGATCGCCGCGTGGCTGGCCTCGGGATCGTTGCCGTCGACCACGGCGGTCGGCATCCCGAACGCCTTGCCGCGGTCCGCGATCTGGTCGTAGCCGTGCTGCCCGGCAAACGGCGTCGAGATGCCGAACCGGTTGTTCGTCACGATCATGAGGAGCGGCAGCTCCTGGCCCTTGCGTGAGCTCCACACCAGCGCGGTCGCGAAGTCACCCTCGGCGGTGCCGGCGTCGCCGCCCTGCACGATGCTGATGCCCTTGGCCCCGGTGCCGGCCCGCTGGGCCCGCGCGGTGCCGATGGCGATCGAGAACTGGACCTCGATCGGCGAGCTGACCGGCACGACGTTCCACTTGCGGACCGAGAAGTGTCCCGCGAAGTTGCGACCCTTCGAGTACGGATCGCTCGCCGTGTTCTTCATCTGGCGCAGCGAATCGACGGGGTCGGCGCCCATCGCCAGCAGGGTCCCGCTCGAACGATAGTGGAGGTGCAGGTAGTCGTGGTCGACGCCCTGGCCCTGGTCGATGAGCAGGCCCAGGGGCACGTTGAAGGCCTCCTCGCCGGGGCCGCCGATCCAGAAGTAGCCATCACCTTGCTTGTGCATGGTGATCAGGCGCTCCTCGAGGACACGGGCCCGGAGCATCAGATCGTGGATCCGGAGGCAGAGCTCGGCCGGGAGGCGGCCGGACGTGGCGCCTGAGGCCGCCGGGCGGGTGGACGCGGGGAAGCTGGACATCATGGCGACCGCAACGTCTTACCGCAAACGACCACGCGCTGCCGTGGCGGGCCCGGCCGAAGTGACGCCCGCAACCCCGGGGGATCCGGCCGGATCTACCCGCACGGCCCGAGGCTCGGCGAGGCTCGGCGAGGCTCCCGCGGTCCGTCGCGACGCCGGTGCCGCCGGGCGGCTTCCGCGTGCACATGGACGTACATGCACGACGGCCATTGCGCTGCCTACATCGTTGAGGTGATCAAGCTCACGGGACCTGCAGCGATGAGATGCAGTCTGACCGCTGGCTCGAGCGGATTGATTGTCAGTAATGTCGTGGGCCCGCGTACGAATCGTATCCGTCCGATGCACGTGGGGCATAAAAACAATGATGCGAGGGATTTCAAGGGCACTGATTTGGATTCGATATTGATTGTACCGAACTGGGCGCCGCGGCGAGCAGCGCTCGCATCGTGCTCGACGGAGCAGACGAGGAGAGGCCAGACCCGCAACCTTGATCAGCGCCCCGACGCGACGGTACCATCGCGCCTTGGGGGGATTTCCATGGCTGGAAGCGAGCGGGTACAGGTCGTCGGAGCCAGACTCTTGTGCGGGGTGTCAATACGACACACACCGAGAGCAGCTCCTGGATTATGGCTCTGGGGTTGGATGGTGCTCTATCTGTGCACTTCCGCACCCGCGCTGGCGAACCCAGCGACCACCATCTTCGAGAGCGGGCAGGTCCGCCCCCTCGCGTTGTCGCCCAGCGGCCAGCGGCTCTATGCCGTGAACACGCCCGACAACCGACTCGAGATTTTTGCCGTCCTGCCGTCGGGCTTGCAGCATCGGGCCTCGGTGCCGGTCGGCCTGGAGCCCGTCGCGATCGCCGCGCGGGGCGACGACGAGGTGTGGGTCGTCAACCACCTCTCGGACAGCGTGAGCATCGTCGATCTGGATCACGACGGGGACAGCGGGCGGGTGGTGCGCACCCTGCTGGTCGGCGATGAACCGCGTGACATCGTGTTCGCCGGCGCAGGGAATCACCGGGCCTTCATCACCACGGCACATCGCGGTCAGAACAACTCCCATGATCCACAGCTGACCACGGCCGGCATCGGCCGTGCCGACGTCTGGGTGTTCGATGCGCGGCACACCGACTCGACGCTCGGCGGCGCGCCCCTGAGCATCATCACGCTGTTCACCGACACACCCAGGGCGCTCGCGGTCACTCCCGACGGGCGCCGGGTTTATGCCGCGGGCTTCCACAGCGGCAATCAGACCACCATCGTCACCGAGTTGAACGTCGACTTCAGCTTCGTGCCGGGCCGCTCGCCGCCCCGGCCGTTCACCAACTCCGCCGGCGCGCCGGCGCCGGGCGTGAGCCTGATCGTCAAGTGGAATGGCGCTCACTGGGTGGACGAGCTGGGTCAGATCTGGGACGATCAGGTGAAGTTATCGTTGCCCGACAAGGACGTCCATGTCATCGACGCGATGGCAAACCCACCACGCCAGCTCGCCGGCTTGCCCGGGTTCTACACGGGCGTGGGGACCATCCTGTTCAACATGGTGGTCAATCCTGTCAACGGCAAAGTATACGTCTCCAATACCGAAGCCTTGAACCAGACGCGCTTCGAGGGCCCGGGGATCTTCGCAGGCCACAGCCTGCGCGGACACCTGCACGAGAGCCGCATCACCGTGCTCGGCAGCGATGGCAGCGTCGCGCCGCGCCACCTCAACAAGCACATCGACTATTCCAGGTGCTGCGCCGCCGTCCCCAATGCCGAGAGCGAGACCAGCCTGGCGCAGCCGACCGCCATGGCGATCACGCGCAACGGGGCCACGCTCTACGTCGCCGCGCTCGGCTCGAGCAAGATCGGGGTCTACGACACCCACCAGCTCGAGCAGGACACGTTCGTGCCGTCACCGGCCCGCCAGATCGAGGTCAGCGGCGGTGGCCCGATCGGCCTGGTGCTCGACGACCGCGAGCGGCGGTTGTTCGTCCTGACGCGGCTCGACAACTCGATCACGGTGATCGACACCGCGACGCGCCACGAGGTGGGCAAGGTCCCGCTGTACAATCCGGAGCCGGCGAGCGTGCAGCAGGGCCGCCGCATCCTGTACGACGCGCGCCACAGCTCGGCGCATGGCGACTCGTCCTGCGCCAGCTGTCATATCTTCGGCGATTTCGACAGCCTCGCGTGGGATCTCGGCAATCCCGACGCGCCGGTGACGGCCGATCCCGGACCGTTCGTCGGGCCGCTGATCAACCTGTTCACGCGGCAGCCGATGGCCCCGGAGTTTCATCCGATGAAGGGGCCGATGACGACGCAGAGCCTGCGCGGGATGCTCAACGCGGGCCCGATGCACTGGCGCGGCGACCGCACGGCGGGCAATGATGAGCCCACGGTGCAACCCGATGGCGGCTCGTTCAACGAATTCGCGAACTTCAAGAAGTTCCAGGGGGGCTTCACGAACCTCTTGGGCCGCAGTGACGTCATCGCCGATGCCGACATGAGCGCGTTCGCTCGCTTCATCTTGCAGGTGACGTACCCGCCCAACCCGATCCGGGCCCTCGACAACAGCCTCACCGCGGACCAGGCGGCCGGCCGCGGGCACTTCTTCAACGTCGTCCGTGACGGCACCGGCGTCTGCAACCACTGCCACGTGCTCGATCCGGGGGCCAATCCCGGCTCGCAGTACCCGGGCTTCTTCGGCACCGCGGGCGGCATCACCTTCGACTTCCAGCCGCAGCTCATCAAGGCGCCGCACCTGCGCAACCTGTATCAGAAGGTCGGCATGTTCGGCATGGCGGCCCCGCCGTTCGGCATCCTCGCCGGCGACAACGGCCACAAGGGCGACCAGGTCCGCGGCTTCGGGTTCCTCCACGACGGCAGCTTCGATACCCTGTTCCGGTTCCTGCGCGGCATGGGGTTCTCGCCGTTCACCGGCGTAACGATTCCAGAAGGCACGTTCCCCGATAACCCCGATGGGCTCGAGGACAACGCGGCCGGCGACCTCGTCCGCCGCAACATCGAGTCGTTCCTGCTGGTGTTCGACAGCAACATGACGCCGATCGTCGGCCAGCAGGTGACGCTGTCGGCGGCGACGGCGCAGGCGGCGGCCCCCCGCATCGCCCTGCTGCTCGCGCGCGCCGATGCGGGGGATTGCGATCTGGTGGCCAAGGCGACGATCACCGGGCAGCGCGTGGGCTTCGTGTACGCGGGGCATGGCAAGTTCGCGGCTGACCGGCGCGCGATCCCGCTGGTGCCCGAGGTGGTGTTGCGGGTCTCGGGGATCTTGCCGCGGCAGGAGGTCACCTATACGTGCGCGCCGCCCGGCTCCGGGCGCCGGATCGGGATCGATCGGGATGAAGACGGCTTCCTCGACGGCGACGAACAAGATGCGGGCAGCGACCCGGCCGACCCGCACGATACGCCCCCCGGGACTCACCACTAAGCAGGTTCACGTAGCCGTGTTATGATTCGAAATCGCCCTCGCTCACCAGGATCGTCACCGTCTCCCACTACCAGCCGTATCTTCGTGGAGCAATCGCCCACTCCGATCTGGCACTCCGGAGCGGATGGCAAGCTCAAGTACGTCAACCCGGCCTGGCTGCACTACACGGGGCGAACTGCAGCGCAAGCTCTGGCCGACGGCTGGGGGCGTGGCATCCATCAGGAGGACACCGCCCGCTGCCTCGAGATCTTCGAGCAGCGGCGCGAACACCACCAGCCGTTCGAGATGGCCTATCGCCGGCTCCGGCACGACGGCGTCTACCGCAATGTCGTCGATCGCGCGGTGCCGCTGTTCGATCAGCGCAAGGTGTTCACCGGGCTCATGGGCCACTGCGTCGATATCCACGATTATCGCCGCCCCGGCCACCCGGCCAAGGAGTTCGACGAATTCCGCTTCCTGGCCGACCTGATCCCTCACATGATCTTCACGACCACGCCGGAGGGGCAGAACGAATACAGTAACCAGTTCGCCGCCGACTATATCGGGGTCGACGGCGAGCACCTCACCGGCGAGCGCTGGGCCGCGTCGATGCACCCCGACGAGCAGGCCCAGACGTTCGCGCGCTGGCAACACTGCCTGATCACCGGCGAGTCGTTCGAGATGCTCTACCGGTTCCGCCGCGCGGTCGACGGCCAGTATCGCTGGTTCCTCGGGCGCGCGGCCCCGCTGCGCGGCCCCGACGGCCGGATCATGAAGTGGTTCGGCCTCAACACCGACCTGCACGATCAGAAGATGGCCGAGATCGAGCGCATCGAGCTGCTCGCGCGCGAGCAGAAGGCCCGGGCCGAAGCCGAGGTGGCCAATCGCTTGAAGGATGAGTTCCTCGCCACGCTGTCGCACGAGCTGCGCACGCCGCTCAGCGCGATCCTGGGCTGGATCCAGCTGCTGCGGACCGACACGCTGAGCGACGCCCAGCGCGCCCATGCGCTCGAGACGATCGACGCCAATGCCAAGCTGCAGACCCAGCTGGTGGCCGACATCCTCGACGTGTCGCGGATCATCACCGGCAAGCTGCGGCTGGAGCTGAAGTGGGTCGATCTCGCGCGGGTGGTGAACGCCTCGATCGAGACCCTGCGGCCGGCGGCCACCGCCAAGGGGATCGCGGTCAAGCTGCGGATCGATCCGCGGATCGAGCCGATCCGTGGCGACGCGGAACGGCTGCAGCAGGTGATGTGGAACCTGCTCGCGAACGCGATCAAGTTCTGCTCGCGCGGCGGGCGGGTCGCGGTGACGATCGCTCCCGTCGACAACCAGATCGAGGTGGTCGTCACCGACGACGGCGAGGGCATCCCCGCTGACACCTTGCCGCACATCTTCGAGCGGTTCCGGCAGGGCGATAACTCCACCCGGAGAAAACACAGCGGGCTGGGCCTGGGCCTGGCGATCGTCCGTCACCTGGTGGAGCTCCACGGGGGCACCGTGTCCGCGCAGAGCCCCGGGCCGGGCCTGGGCGCGACGTTCCGGGTCCAGCTGCCCAAGCTCGCGATGGCGACCGCCGACCTCGGGCACGAAGCGACCAAGGCGGAGGCCACCGGACCCGACCTGGCGGGCCTGCACGTCGTGGTGCTCGACGACGATGCCGCCATCCGCGAGATCCTCAGCCTGTTCCTCGAGGGCGCCGGGGCCCGGGTGTCGAGCGTGACCACGGTAGCCGAGGCGATCAAGGCCATCCACGCCGAGCGCCCCGACGCCGTGATCAGCGACATCTCCATGCCGGATGAGGACGGCTACGATCTGGTGCGCCAGCTGCGGGCGTTCGACCGCAACAACCGGCCGATCCCCGTGCTGGCGCTGACCGCGCACGCCCGGCTCGAGGAGCAACACCGGACCCTGTCGGCGGGCTTCCACGCCCACCTGACCAAGCCGGTGGACATGAAGGAGCTGGTCGCGGTCGTCGCGAAGCTGTGCGGCCGGCGCTAGCTACGCCGTGGGCCGTACAGCGGCGCGTCGGCGGGGATCGCGTGCTCCCACGCGGCGACGACCACGGTCGCGACGCAGTTGCCGACCACGTTCACGCAGGTCCGGCCCATGTCCATCAGGGCGTCGATGCCGATCAGGAGCGCGGCGCCCTCCACCGGCAGGTCGAAGGCAGGGAGCGCCCCGGCGAGCACGACCAGGGCGGCGCGCGGCACGCCGGCCACGCCCTTGCTCGACAGCATGAGGACGAGCATGGCGGCAAGCTGCTGGCCCCAGGTCATGTCCACGCCCGCGGCCTGGGCCACGAACACGACCGCGAGCGACAGGTAGAGGGTCGAGCCGTCGAGGTTGAACGCGTAGCCGGTCGGGACGACGAAGCCGACGATCGGGCGCGGGATGCCGAGCTGCTCGAGGACCTGCATCGCCCGGGGGAGCGCGGCGTCGGACGAGGCGGTGGTGAACGCGATGAGCGCCGGCTCGCGGATGGCCCGGAGGACGGTCGGCAGGTGGGCCCGCGTGAGCAGCTTCATGGCCGCGAACAAAAGGACGAAGAACACCAGGAGCGCGGCGTAGAGCGTGCCGACACACTTGAGGAGCGGCAGGAGCACGGCGACCCCGCTGGTGCCGAGCGTCACCGCGATCGCGGCGCACACGCCGAACGGGGCGAACCGCATCACGAAGCCCACCAGCTTGAACGTCGCCTCGGCCCCCGCGTCGGCAAGCTCCTTGAGGAGGTGGGCCTTGCTGCCGGCCGCCGAGATCGCCAGCCCGAGCGCGACGCTGAACACCACGATCTGGAGGACGTCGTTGCGCGCCAGCGCGTCGAAGATCGAGGTGGGGACCACGCCGAGGACGAACTCGCCCAGGTCCTTCGCCTTGGCGAGCTTGCCCACCGCGGAGGCGTCCCGGGACAGCGCGGCGCCGACTCCCGGACGGATCAAGTTCGCGGCGGCCATCCCGATGAACAGCGCCACCGTGGTCGCCAGCTCGAACCAGAGGATCGCCTTGAGCCCGAGCCGGCCCACCACCTTGACCCCGGCGCCCGCGATCCCCGCGACCAGGGTCGTGAGGAGGAGCGGCCCCAGGACCATCTTGATCATGTTCAGGAAGATCTGGCTGACCGGCTTGAGCGAGATCGCGAAGCTCGGGGCCAGCCACCCGATCAGGCAGCCGAGCGCGAGGCCCAGCAGGATCTGATGGGTGAGCGTGATGCGAAGGCGCCGGCCCGGGCCGGGCGTGTCGGTCGTGGTCTCCATCCCGGGCGGATGTTCGGCCGCGCCGCAGCCGACAGCAAGGCGCCCGGCAGGCCGTGTTTGCGGCGTTCACCCTAGGACGGCGGGTGCACGTCGTCCACGACCGCGGCCGGGGAGATCGTTCCCCCGATCGTCCGCATGTTGCCGCGGATCACGATCGCGCCGACGCCGGCGCCGCCGCCGCCGCCGTTGGTCATGCCGTCCGCGCCGACGTCCGGCGGTGACGTCAAGGCCCCACCCGTGCCCCCCGAGCCGCCCGTGATTTCTCCGGAACCGCCACCATCGGTCGGATTGGTCGACACGAGGGCGTTGTTACCCGGCAGGCCTGCCTGGGTCGTCCCACCGCCGCCACCGCCACCGCCGCCGTTGGCCACCACGATCGCCGTGGCGCCGATCGTCACCGTCGGGGCCTCGAGGAGGATCCCGCCGCCGGCACCACCGCCCGCCCCGGAGCCGCCGTCGGTCGCGGAGGCCAGTCCGCCGTCGGCCCCGGCGCCGCCCGCGTTGATCGTCCCGGTGATCTCGAGGCTGCCGAGCGCGGTGATCTGCAACGCGCCGCCACC
>Ga0137459_1000167_pt1 | contig 23781 bp, 17 predicted proteins | sample EasRivERMGT700_2_FD_104908 | JGI IMG/M metagenome (GOLD analysis project Ga0137459, IMG submission 104908) | Soil microbial communities from meander-bound floodplain in the East River, Colorado, USA - East River MetaG ERMGT700_2 | ecosystem: Environmental > Terrestrial > Soil > Floodplain ...
CGCCGATGAACGACGCGCGGACGATCCGCGAGAACACGTGATAGACGCGGAGATCGGTGAACCCGAGCCGCTCGGCCACCTCGAAGCCGTGCTCGGTCGCGCGGTCGTCGAGCGGGAGCCCCATGAGCGCCAGGTTCATGTTCATGAAGTACGCGCCCATCCCGAGCGCCCACTCGAGCCGCCGCGGGCAGGCGGTGACCACGTCGCGGAACGCGCGCAGGACCCCGATGTGCACGCGCATGTCGTCGACCGCGCCGCGAAACCGGCCGGTGTGCGAGGTCAGCCCGCCCATCGCGACGTGTGCCGCGGCACGATAGGGCGACTCCGCCGGGTGGTCCTCCGCGGTCCGCTCGAGGCCGGCCGCCAGCTCGGCGGTGCGCCCGGTGATCGCCAGCGCGATGCTCTCGAGGATCCGGTACTCCGCCCGCTTGAGGAAGATGGCCGCGGGCTGGTTCGCGCCATGGATCGGGAGCTCGCGGAACAGCTCGGTCAGGAGCCGGGTGCGCTCGGCGGGCGCCGCGGCCGTGGCGGCGGATAGCGCGCGCTGCACGTCGGCCCGGCCCCCGGCCAGATCGACCGTCGCGTCCCAGTGCGCGAACAGCTTCTGAGCGTACCGGATACACGCCGGCGTGCTGCTGTGATAGCCGACCTCGATGAGCGTGCCCCACGCCGCGATCAGCCGGTCGTCGCGATCCGGAACCCCGGGGTTGGCCTCGAGCAGGCCGGCGGCCTCCTCGAGCAGCCCGAACGCCTCCAGCAGCGCCTTGTTGTCGAGCGCGCGTGCGCCGGCGCGCAGCAGCGGATCGATCGCGCGCGTCGGTTCGTCGGACCGCGCGAAGTGGTAGCCGATGGCGCGCGCGGCCTCGGGGCTTTGGCCCGACGCGTGGACCAGGTGCTCGGCGATCCGGCCGTGGAACCGCCGGCGCATCGGCTCGGGCGTGCTCTCGTAGATCGCTTCGTGCACGGTCGCGTGGGTGAAGAAGTACCTGCCCTCGACGTACTGCAGGAACTGGCGCTCGATCCCCTCGTCGAGGATCTGGAACAGGTCCTCGGGTGGCGTGTCGGCGATCGCCTGGATCAGCGGGACGTCGAGCACGCGGCCGGCCGGGGCGAGCCGGCGGAAGAACGCGACCTGCGGCTCCGTGAGGGTGGACAGCCGGGCGAGCACCACCTCCTTGATGCTGCGCGGCAGCCGTCGATCGGCCAGCCCGGGCGACGCGGTCCACGTGCCCAGCCGCCGGGTCAGCGCGCCCTCCTCGATGAGCGCGCGCAGGCACTCGGTCGCGAAGAACACGTTGCCGCGCGTGGCCTCGAACAGGCGCCTCGCCAGCGGGCCGCCCGGCGGAAACCCCTGGAGCGCGAGCTCGACCAGCGTCGCCAGGCCGTGCTCGGTCAGCGGCGCCAGCTCGACGTGGTCGGCGAGCCCCTCGTCCACCGCCTGGAACCCGAGCCCGAGCCGGCTGAGCTCGTCGGAGCGGAACGTGGCGACGACCAGCCCGCCGGTGTCGTGGAGCGCACGGATGATCACGTTCATCGTCTCGAGCGTGGCGCTGTCGGCCCAGTGTAGATCTTCGAGGCACAGGACGAACGGCGTGGCCTCGGACAGCGCGCGCAGCCAGCGCGACAGCGCGTCGAACACGGCGATCTTCTCCTCGCTCGCGTCGCGAAACCCGCGGGCCGCGCCGCCCGCCAGGCTGGGCAACAGCCTGCTCAGCACCGGCCGGAGCGGATCGAGGATCGCCGGCGGCGTGGACGGGATCAGCGCGCGCAGCGCCTGCTCGATCGGCGCGCGCGCGGACAGCCCCTCGGCCCGGCACTGGCCGAGCGCGAACGGCAGATCGACGTTGCGGGCCTCGAGCTCGAGCTCCTGCAGGAGCCGCGACTTGCCGACGCCCGCCGGCGCGCCGATCAGGAGGGCGCGCGCGCCATGCCGCCGGGCCGCCGCGAGCCGCGCCGAGAGCTCTGCCGTCTCGCGCTCGCGGCCCACGACCACCGGCACGTGCAGGTAGCTGGCGCGCGCCGAGAGCGGTTCCTCGGAGGCCGTGGAGGCCGTGGAGGCCGCCTCGCCGCTCGCGGCGTGGAGCGCGGTCACCAGCTCTGCCGTGTTGGCGAACCGGTCCCGGGGGGCGCGCTCGAGGAGCCGCAGGATGATCGCCGCCAGCGCCGGATCCACCTCGGGCCGCGCCGCCAGCGCGAGGGCCGGCGTCATCACCTGGGTCCCGCGCGCCGGCCGGGTCGCCTCGTCGTCATGGACCGGCGCCCGCCGGGTCAGCAGGAGGTAGCCGAGCACCCCGAGCGCGTACAGATCGCTGCGGCCATCGATGATCCCGCGCTCCCGGCACTCGGGCGCCATGTACATCGGCGTGCCCCAGACGTTGCCGGTCGCGCGCGTCCCGATCGGGTGCATGATCCCGAAGTCCATCAGCTTGACGTCGCCGGCGTCGGTGATCCGGACGTTCTCGGGCTTGACGTCGCAGTGCACGAACAGCCGCGAATGGACGAACCCCAGGATCTGCGCCAGCCGGGTGAGGATCCGGTGGATGTCACCGCCCGCGAGCGGCTGCTGCTTCACGAGGTCGCTGAGATCGCTGCCGCCCACCACCTCCATCGTGAGGTAGCGATTGCCGGTCTCCAGCAGGCCGCAGTCGTAGACCTTGACCGTGCCGGGGTGCTGCAGCTTCTTCATCGCGAAGTACTCGCGCCGGAACAGCAGCGTGCTCTCCTCGCGCGCGGCGGCGGCGCTGCCCTGGGCGGGGACCAGCAGCTCCTTGAACGCGACCCGGATCCGGCGCTCGAGATCGTCGGCCAGCCACACCCGCGCCATGCCGCCCGCGCCGAGCAGGCGATCGATGCGATAACGGCCGCCGACCTCCGCGCCGGGCGCAAGCGAGCTGCCGCGCGGCGCCGGACGCGACGCCCCGCCGGAGCCCTGGTTCCGGAGGACGACCGTCTGGATGTTGTCTGCGACCCCGGAAGGCTCCACCGGCACGATCCCTCGCCCGACCTTAGCAGGCTCGCGGGCGGATTCGTGGCTGTTGGCGAGGCGCGCGCGTAAGCTCCGCGGCCATGCGACTCCTTCCCCTGGCGGTCTCCCTGGCGCTTTCCCTGGCGCTCGCTCTGGCCCTCACGGGCTCGGCCGCCGCCGAGCCCCGCCGGATCGCGTTCTGGCCCGACGCCGTGCCGGCGGCGATCCAGAAGCGGGTCGACGGTGCGTACGTGCTCGGCGCGGTGCGCGCGCTCGGCCGCTATCACCGGGTCCAGGGCTCGCCGGGGTTTCGCGCCGCCACCGAGTGGCTGGTCGGCGAGCTCACCGGCGCCGGGCTCGCCGGCGCGGCGGTCGAGCACCTCCCGGCCGATGGCAAGACCAGCTACGCCCACTTCAAGAGCTACCTCGGCTGGAACCCGGCCGAGGGGCGGCTCGAGGAGCTCTCACCCGAGCGCGGCATCCTGGCGGACTTCGCCAAGGATCCGGTGGCGCTCGCCGACTACAGCCAGGACGCCGACGTGACCGCCGAGCTCGTCGACGTCGGGGCCGGCGCCGACGCCGCGGCCTACCAGGGCAAGGACGTCCGCGGCAAGCTCGTCCTGGCCGACGGCCCGCTCGCGGTGGTGCACCGGCTCGCCGTCGAGGAGCGCGGCGCCGCCGGCATCGTCTCCGACTTTCCGAACCAGCGGACGGCGTGGTCGGGCAAAGATCCCGACCTGGTGCGCTGGGGCCACCTGTCGCCGTACCAGACCGCCAACCGGTTCGCGTTCATGATCTCACCGCGCACGGCCGGTGCGCTCCGGCAGAAGCTCGCGCGCGGAGCGGTGCGGCTCGCCGCGCACGTCCGCGCGAAGCTCGTGCCCGCGAGCTTCGACGTCGTCTCGGCGACGATCGCGGGCAGCGACGCGGCGGCCGGCGAGATCGTGCTCACCGCGCACCTGTGCCACCAGGCGGCCGGCGCCAACGACAACGCCTCGGGGAGCGCGGCCCTGCTCGGCGTCGCGCGGGCGCTGCGCGCGGCGGTCGCCGCCGGTGAGCTCCCGGCGCCCCGGCGGACGATCCGGTTCCTGTGGCTGCCCGAGATCGCCGGCTCGCAGGCCTGGCTGGTCAGCCACCCCGACCTCGCGCGCCAGCTGCGCGCCGGCGTGCACCTCGACATGGTCGGCGGCCGCCCCGAGGTCACCCACGCGGCGCTCCACCTGTCGCGCACCGCCGCCTCGCTGCCGCACATCATCAACGAGATCGCCGGCGCCTGGGTGACCGACGTCGCGCGTGCGTCGACGGCGCTCGCCGAGAAGGGCGCGGGCGACGGCCTGGTGTGGCCGCCCGGCGGGCGGGACGCGCTGGTCACCGACCTGCGGCCGCTCGAGCTCGGCAGCGATCACGAGGTGTTCGAGGCGTTCGGCGTGCCGATGGTGTACTTCCACGACTGGCCCGACGTCACGATCCACACGAACAAGGACGTCCCGGACAACCTCGACGCGACCAAGCTCGGGCGCGTCGCGTACATGACCGCCGGGATCGCGTGGACGCTCGCCGCGCTGCCCGAGGCCGAGGCCGCCAAGCTCCCGGCGCTCGAGCGCGCGGCGACCGACGAACGCGTGGCGGCCGCGCGGCACGCCGCGCTCGCCGGCGGCTGGAGCCCCGACGACGCGCGGCTCGCCGAGCGCGAGGCGGTGGCCGTCGGGAGCGAGGCGCTCGCCAGCATCGCGGCGGCGTGGCCCGGCACGGCGGCCGAGGTCCGGCGGGCCCGCGCGGCGCTCGCCGGGTCGCGGTCCCGCGCGGCCAGCGCCCCCGGGGCCGGTGCCCGCGACGCCCGCGTGCCGGTGCGCTCCCCCGCCGTGCGCGGCCCGATCGACGTCTACTACTACAATCACCTGACCGCGGTGCTCGGCGACGCGGCGGGCCCACCGCCGGCGATCGAGCGGCGCGACGGCGTCCTCGCCTACGAGGCGCTGAACCTGGTGGACGGCAAGCGCTCGGTCGGCGAGATCCGCGATCTGCTCACGGGGCGCTACGCTCCGGTCCCGCTCGCCGAGGTCGTGGAGTGGCTCGAGCTGCTCGCCAGGGCCGGCGTCGTCACGCTGCGCGCCCGGTGACCGATCCCGACCCGGCCGCCCGCGCGTCGTCGTGTTACGGGGGGCTACCGGGCGAAGTACGATAGCTTGAGCAGGAACACGTCCTCGGTCGGACCGGTGTTCAGGCCGCCGGGCGTGAACCGGGGCGGACGCCCGGCGAGCGCGATGTCGCCGCTCTGCGCCCGCGAGTACACGACGAGCAGCGCGGATCCGGGGAGAAATTCCCAGCGCAGGACCATGTTCACGTTGAGCGCGACGCGCTGGAAGTCGTCGTCCTTGCGGCCGTCGCCGTCGAGGTCGCCGATGAACCCGGGATCCGGCTGCAGCGCATCCAGCCGCAGCCGTGGATGCACGCCCATCGTCTGGAGCCGCGAGTAGCCCGTGAACTCCCCACGCGCCATGAACAGCTGGGCATAGGCCTGCAGCGACAGCCGCGGCGAGAACGTGTACGCGGCGTGGGACGTGACGGAGATCGATCCAGAGTCGAGATCACCGAACGTGTAGGTGCGCAGGGTCGAGAGCGGGGTGCACGGCTGGCCCAGGTCGTCGGTGCACCCGCTGGGAAACCACAGCCGCGTTGCCTGGCCGTTGAGCGTGATCACGGACGACAGATCGATCTGCAGCGTGGGAATCACGTTGAGCGTGAGCTGGGAGCTGGCGTTCGTGCCCCAGCCATCGCGCCCGAGCTGGCGATAGGCATAGACGCTGCCGATGAGCTGCGCCTTGCTGCGCGGATCCGTCGACAGGTAGAGGCTGCCCTGCAGCGCCGGTGGCCGCTGCAAGCGGGCGCCATCGCCGGTCTCGAACACGTCCCAGCGGCCGGGCAGGCTGTACACCACGTTGCCGATCAGGCTCCAGGAATTGGTGAACCGGAGGCTGCCGGACAGCGCGGTTTCCTGGGAGGTGATGACATTGTCGAAGGTCGCCTGCGTCTGATGCTCCGCGCCTACACTGAAGCGCTGGACCGAGCCACGCGGCTCGCGCTGCTGGTAGGTGAGCGAGACCGCGCCGCCCTGCATGTTGAAGTCGGACAGGAAGCCCAGATCGTTGAGATCCAGTTGCGGCGACAGGGCGTGGTAGTTCACGGCGAGATCCCAGTGAACGCCCGTGTGGTTGAGGCTGGTCAGCAAGCCCCACCCGACGTCGCCGGGCCGCTGCAGGGTCCCATCAGGGCGCGACAGCGGGATGCACCCGGTGACCTCGATCGGTTCCGGGTCCGGACACGGACGGCCGGTCACGGTCTGGTAGCTGGTGCCGCCGACCCGCTCCGAGACCGCCGCGTCGGCGGCCACCCGCCAGCGCGAATCGTCCGATTGCCAGACACCATCGACGCCCTGCGTATAGCCACCGTGGTCCTCGCCGGCGTTGCGCCAGTGGCCGTCCAGGCGCGTGGCGGCGGTGGCCATGAAGCCGACATACGAGGCGCCCCGCACGGCGTACTTGGTGCGCAACGCGGCGTAGTTCATGTACGGCACGAAGCGGACCGTGCGGGCGACGCCGCTCGGATCGACCACGCTCACGTCTTCGGGTGCGGTCACCGCGTCGAGCACGCCGATGCTCATGTCGCCGACCAGCTTGCCGGTGACCTTGACGGCCGCGCGGAGTGGCACCGGTTGAGGCGTCCCTTCGACGGTGAGCTCCCGTCCGTCGTCGCCGACGATCGTGCTCGGGATGGCGAGGCCGCGGCCGATGCGGCGTGAATAGAACTGCCCCAGATCGGTGCGGAACAGATCGCTGCCCTCGGAGAAGAACGGGCGCTTCTCGACGAAGAACGTCTCGAACCGGCTGAGGTTCAAGACCACCTCGTCGGCGTCGACCTGGCCGAAGTCCGGATTGACCGTGGCGTCGAGCGTGAGGTTCGAGGTCAGGCCGATCTTGGCGTCGAGCCCCACGGTCGCTTCCGGCGTGACCCGGGCGCCGGTCCCCCCGAGCCCCACGAAGCCGCCCCCCGAGTCCCTGTGGACCTTGAGCCGCGCGACGGTGAACGGCAGCAGCTCCAGGGTGCGGCGGGGATGCAGCCCGTCGAGGCCCGTCAGGTGCCCCATCGGCGACACCAGCGCCTGGACGTCCTGCGGCGTGTACGACCAGCGATCGTCTTCCTGGGTGCGCGAGACGTAGCGCTGGGCCTGGATGCCCCATTCCTGGACGCTCGCATCCGGAAACCGCAGCACGCTCAGCGGGATCATGAACTCGGCGCTCCAGCCGCCGGCGTCGAGGCTCACCGTGCCTTCCCACACCGCGTCCCAGTCGTAGGTCATCGAGCTGTCGTCGAAGAACGTGCCGTCGAACTGCACCCCGGCAGCGTTGAGCGTGAAGAAATAGCCGGTGCTGTGATCGTGGCGACTGTCCAGGGCGATGGTCACGGAGTCGCTCTCGACCAGGTGGTCGCGGCGCGCCAGGCGCGCGACGATCTTGTCGGCCTCGGCGTCGTCCATGCGCAGGCCGACGTAGACGGCGCTGTCGTCGTACAGCACGCGCACGGTGGTGTGCTGGACGGGCGCCGTGCCGTCGCGGGGAAACCGCTGGATGAACCGATCGTCGGGCGAGACCAGGCTCCACACCGCGTCGTCGAGCCGTCCATCGATCGCCGGCGGCACCGACGTGCGCATCGCCGCCAGCGACTTCGTCGCGTCGCTGGCTCCCGCGACGTGCGCGACCGCGCCGACGATGACCAGCGGCACGCAGCCGCGAGCGCCGAGACGGATGGAGAGGGGCATCATGACTGGTTGCGCGAGCGCGCACACGTGATCGACAACCGCCTGGACAGCGTCTAACCCTTGGCTTGCAGAGTGGCAGCGCTCGTTGGCCCTTTCAACCGGGTCCTCGATTGATTTCGTGCGATGCCCCACCTGGTTGGTGTGATCGACGTGAGGCGAGAATGTTCCGGGTGAGGCGGATCTATGCACGAGCGTCGAACGCCGGAATGATGCGACGCTGATCGGGCGCACGGCCCACGCGCGAGGTCGCGACAAACGTACGCGTGCCACGCCACGGCATTCGATGGCGCTGCCATCCATGCTCGATTCGGTGGTCGACGGACGAGCGACGGGACCCAGCCCGCGTTGCCAGCGCGCGTTCTCCGGTGAATTTCACGGCGGGACCGTCGCCCTGGGGCCGTCGCCCTGGGGCTGTAACCCACGGGACGCGGCGCGGGCGGCACGACCCCGGCAGTTGCCCGATTTTCTACGGGAATGCCGGGGGTTAGATCGTGGCACGTCCGGTGCTCAAAGCGCAGGTGTCCCCTCACCACAAGGAATCGGACATGCCCACCACGAAAGATCCCTTTGTCTCGATCGACGCTGCTGACCTGGCCGGCGTTGCCGGTGGCGCTTCCCGCGTCACGGCCCGCTCCGGCGGATCGAGTGATCAGCTCACGTCGATGCTCACGCAGATCACCGACTCCATCAAGGCGCTCGCCGGTCAGAGCAACCAGAGCGATCCATCGCAGATGCTCATGATGATGATGATGATGGGTGGGCTCGGCGGTGGCGGCGGCGGTGGCGGTTCCTACGCAGCGCCGGCGGCCTCGCAGCCGCCGACGATCAATGTCTCGACCGGGGTGGGTGGCGGAGGAGGCGGCTGGGGTGGTGGCGGCGGCCGCGGTGGCGGCAAGGGCTGGTAGCGCATGACGATCGCGTGATGGCTCCTTGGCGCTGGAGCTCGGGGCGCGGATGCGACATGACTCCGGTACGTACGTCATGTTCCGTTCGGCCGCCTTGCCCGCCTTGCTCGCCGCGTGTGGTCGTAGCTCGCCTCCCAGCCGGGAGCGTAGCGAGCCCGCGCCCGTCGCCGCGGCGGTCGCGGACGTCGACGACCGCTGCGATCCGGCACAGCGCCGGCAATGCATCGGCAACGACGTGGTCGCGTGCGAGCCCGACGGCAAGCTCGGCCGCCGGCTGCGGAGGGCCGTTCTCGATGTCGGTCGATCGCCACGGCGTGGCGTGGATCGTCTACAACGACGGCGCGCTGTTCAAGGCGTCGATCACCGACGCGACGTGCCGGCCGGCCCCGTACGTGGCGGGCGCTCGCGGGTTCCGCAGGTTCGGCATGGGCTTTGTCACCGACGCGCCCGGCGCGACGACCGAGAAGCTGTTCATCGCGTCCGCCGACGAATCGCGTGCGCTCGGCTACCTCGACACCGCGCACGACCTCACCCCGCGGCCGGTGGGCACGCTGACCGCGTCCGGCGAGATCGCGTGGCCGTGCGTGGCCGGTGACAACCGCGCCGCGATCCGCTTATGGTCCGCGCATGAAGCGACTCGTGATGGTGGCCGCGGTGGCCGCGGTGGCATGTTCGATGGCGTGCACGGCCACGCCGCCGGTGGCCGCACCTCGGCTCGGCGCCGGCGAGCTGCCCAGCCTGGAGCGCTGGAGGCAGCACGTCACCGACGAGATCATGCCGTACTGGGTCACCCCGGACGCGCTCGGCACGCCGATTGGCAATTTCCCGACGTTTCGCTGTAACGACGGAACTGCGTATCACCCCGAGGCGCCGTGTCCCGAGCTCGCGCAGCCGCCCGGCTGGATCGCGCCCGAGGTCGGCCGGGACTACACGCGCATGAAGTCGCGCCAGACCTTCCTCTACGGCGTGGCCTTCCACATCACGGGGGAGGAGCGCTACCTCGCGTACGCGCGCGCCGGGGTGGCGTGGCTGCGCGAGCACGCCTACGAGCGCGACACCGGCAGCGCCGTGACGTACTGGTCCGGCGGCAAGCCCGGCCCGCCACCGGACCAGCGGACCACGCAAGACCTCGCCTATGCGCAGGTCGGCCTGGCGTTCTACTACTACCTGACGCGCGATCCGGACGTGCTCGCCGATCTGCTCCGGCTCGAGCGGCACATCATGACGAGCTACTGGCAGGCCTCGCCGGCCCCGCCCGGGGGCATGTTGCGATGGGTGCTCGCCGACGGCGACGCGCCGGGAGACGCACGCCGGGAGGAGCTGGTGGCGCAGCTCGACCAGATCAACGCGTACATGCTGCTGCTGGCGCCGCTGCTCGAGGACGCGCAGGTCGCCCGCGACTGGCAACGCGATCTGGTCTTGCTGGCGCGCGTGATCAAGGACCGGTTCTTCGCGCCCGAGCGCGGCATGTTCTGGGGCACGCTGGGAAATCCCGCGGAGCACGAGCTCGGCGGCCGGCACAACGACTTTGGCCACTCGATGAAGTCGCTGTGGATGCTCTACCTGACCGGTGAGCTGACCGGCCAGCGCGATCTGGTCGAGCTCGCGCGCCCGCTCATCGCGCCGTTGCTCGCGCGCGCGGCGCAACCGTCGGGCTGCTGGGCCTCGGGGCTCACCAACGGTGGCGAGCTCGAGCGCGGCTCGCAGTGGTGGATCTTCGCCGAGCTCGATCAGGCCGCCGCCACGCTCGCCGGCCGCGAGCCGTCGTCCGCGCCGTACGCCGGCTACCTCGCCCGGAGCTATGATTGCTGGTTCACCCGGTTCGTCGACCACCGCGATCACGACGTGTGGCCGGGCGTTCCGGCCGACTGGACCGAGGCGACGTTCGCGGCGCACCCGCCGCTCAAGATCTTCCACTGGAAGAACGGCTACCACGTGATGGAGCACGCCCTGGTCGCGCTCATCACGACCGCGGGCCTCACCGGCCAGCCGCTGCCGCTGTATTACGCGTTCGTCCAGCCGCCGCCGCGGGCGCGGATTCAACCGTATTATTTCACCGGCACCATCACCGACGAGCGCGATCACCCGCTGCCGCAGCACCCGGGGCTCCACGGCAGCCGCGTCGAGTTCCGCGCGCTGTACTGATCGGCGCGCAGGGGGCGCGGCGGGCGTCGCGGGCCCGCGGCTTGCTGCACGCGTGGTTCACAGCCCGGCGATTCGGCGCTACGCTACGCCGCCGTCATGATCTTTCTCGGGGCATGTCACTGCGAAGCGATCGGCTACGCCTACGAGACCGCGATCGCTCCGGAGGCATGGGTGCTGCGGGCCTGCATGTGCAGGTTCTGCCGCGCGCACGGTGCGGCGACCACGTCGGACATGCGTGGCTCGCTCGCGCTGGTGTGCCGCGATCCCGAGCTGCTGGCGCGCTACCGGTTCGCCCTCCAGACGGCTGACTTCTGGCTGTGTCGCGGCTGTGGGGTCTACCTCGGCGCGGCCACGAGCGACGGTCAGTCCGGAATCATCAACACCAACGCCCTGGTCGATCGCTCCGTGCAGCTCTCGCCGCCGTATCCGATGTCGTACGACGGCGAGACCGCCGCGGCACGCACCGCACGCCGGCAGCAGCGCTGGACGCCGCTCCGCGCCGCGAGCGATGGCGTCGTCACGATCACGCCGAAGTGAAGGAGCGTTCGTCACGGCCTCGCGGCGGCGGCGCGCCGGCCGTGGCGATCACGCGAACAGGCGCGGCACGAGCTCGTCGGCGGTGCCGGCGTGACACTCGTTGAACACGTCGCGCGTCTGGTCGTCGATCTCGAGGTTGAGCATGACGCAGCGCGCGCCGTTGTACGCGGCCGAGCGCACGAAGCTCGACGCCGGCCACACGGTCCCCGAGGTGCCGATCGACACGAACAGATCGCAGTCACGCAGCGCGCGCTTCGTGATGAGCTCGGCGTCGACCGGGATCGCCTCGCCGAACAGCACCGCGGCCGGCCGCATGAGCTGCCCGCAGTGGACCGGCGGGTCGCCATCGGGCGGCTCCATCACGGTCGCGCAGACCTCGCAGCGCCAGCGCGCGAGGCTGCCGTGGTACTCGCAGACGCCGCGCGAGCCGGCGCGCTGGTGCAGCCCGTCGACGTTCTGCGTGACGATCAGGAACCTGGCTTCCGCGGGCAGGCGGGCCTCGAACGCGGCGAGCGCGCGATGTGCGGCGGTCGGCGCGACCTCGCGGATCGCGTTGCGGAACCGCCAGAACATCGTGCAGGCCTCGCGCCGGTGCGAGCTCATCGCATCGGCGTGCGACAGCTTCTGCAGCGCGGGATCCGTCCACAGCCCGCCCGGGCCGCGGTACGTCGGCAACCCGGCGCTCTGCGAGATTCCCGCGCCGGTCAAGACCACGATGCGGCGATAGCTCGCGAGCTGCATGTTTCTTAGTGTAGTCGCGACAATAACGAGAAGCAATGATCCCGCCGCGTACACGACGCTGCGTGTGCGCCAGCGCGCGGCGCCGAAAAACCTGACACGACGCTGTCATCAGAGTGCTCCGGCGCGTGCGGCGTCGACGGCGGTGTGGAATACGGTTGTCTCCGCAACGCAGAACCAGGAGGAGACAACATGGCAAAGCTACCGCGACCCGATGGTCATCACACGATCACTCCCAGCTTCATCGTCCCCGGCGCCGGCAAGGTGATCACGTTCCTCGAGCAGGCATTCGGCGGCAAGGTCGTCGATCGCTACGACGGCCCGGGCGGCTCGGTCATGCACGCCGAGATCCGGATCGGCGACTCGGTCGTGATGTGCGGCGAGCCGATGCCGGGATGGGATGCGATGCCGGCGGCGCTGTCGTACTACGTCGAGGACGGCGCCGCGGTCGACGCCGCCTACCAGAAGGCGCTCGCGGCCGGCGCGACGTCGGTCTCCGAGCCGAAGGATCAATTCTACGGCCACCGCAGCGCCACCGTGAAGGACGTCGGCGGCAGCAAATGGACGATCTCGGCCGTCGTCGAGAACGTGTCCAAGGACGAGATGCACCGCCGCATGGCCGAGATGATGAAGGGCTGAGCCCGGCATCCGCGACGCACGCGGTGTTGCGCGGCCGCACCCACCGGGCTTGCTCCGGATCCGCTCCGGCTCCCGCTCCCGCTCCGCGGGATTGCGGATACACTTGCTGACCACGCGGGTCTGGGCTCGTGCCCGTGCCGGCTCTGGGGAGATCGCGGACACGCTTGCTAGCGACGCGGGTCTGGGCCCCGACTCTCGTCCGTTAACCACCGTATCGTGACTGGAGCTCGGTGCCATCTCCACGACCGACCGGCGATCCACCGCACGGCCGTGCAATTTATCTCGGTCGGGGCCCAGCCCGCGTCGCTGCGCTTCGCGTTGGCGTCGGTACGGGGATGGCGTTTCCTACGCTCGGAGGCTGTCCGGCACGGCCGGCCGAACGGCGATCTCCGGTGAAGTAGTGACCTTGAAGAAACGGGTCGCGGGGATGCTTGCCGTGCCCGACGACCCGCGCGGTGCGGAACGCGAAGTTGTTGTCGTCGGGCCGGTCGATCTCGACCAAGCACACCCACTCGTCGGGGTAGCGTTCGCAGATCTCGTTCCAGGTCAGTGGCTCCGAAATCAAGGGGATGTCGGCGAGCTGCGCTTGCGTCATGACTGCCTCCATTTGCACCCTCGTGCCCCTCGTGCCCCTGGTAGGGACTGGCAAGTTTTCCACCGATCCGCGGCGATCTTCGTGTGTTATCGCGAAGCTTCGTCGTTGATCGACAGGCCATGCTCCTCCCAGCGCGCGACGCGATCGCAGCGCGGAACGAGCCGCCAGTCGAATGCTTCGATGAGCTCCGCCGGGCGGCATGGCAGCGTGGTGGGCGCGAGGCCGGCCGCGTGCGCGAGGATGCCGCACAGCGCGGGGCCGTCGTGGCGCGCCCGGAGCTGCGAGAACGGGATCGAGCCGTGGAGCTTGGCGAGCTTGCCGGCGCCGGACCCGAGCCGGACTGATCGACTCCGGTCCGCAGTGAAGCAAGGATCGGCATCACCTTGCGGCGAGGGTTTTCCTTGTGGGGGCTCGAGCAAGAGAAAGTGGTGGCGATAGCGCGGCGTGGGCATGCCGAGCAGGCGCTGCAGCATCACCTGGGTCGCGGTCGACGGCGCGATGTCGCGCCCGCGAATGATGTCGGTGATCGCCGCGTCGTGATCGTCGACGACCACGGCGAGCTGGTAGGCGATCACGCCGTCACGGCGGCGCACGACGGGATCGCCCAGGTCGCGCGCCGGGGTCTGGGATAGATCGAGGCCACCGTCGTCGCGGAGCTCGATCCGATCGTCGTCGAGGCGCACCCGAAGGGCGTCGGTTGCGCCGGCCGCGCCGGTTGCGCCGGTCGCGCTGGTCATGGCGCGCCAGCCGCCGGAGGGCAGCGTACGGCCGCGGCAGGTGTTGTCGTAGGCCCAGCTGCCGTCCGGTGCGCGCCTGCCACCCGCGCGCGCGGCCCGGCTGCAGCTACAGGGATACAGGCGGCCCGCGGCGGCGAGCGCGTCGAGCGCGGCCTCGTGCGCGGCGCGGCGATCGCTCTGGACGACGATCGCGTCCCAGTCGAGGCCCAGCCAGCCGCACGCATCGATCATCTGCTCGGCCCACGCGGCCTTGGTGCGGGTGACGTCGAGGTCCTCGAGGCGCAGCACCGCGCGTCCACCGCGCGATCGGGCGTCGAGCCAGACCAGCAGCGCGGCGAGCAGCGTGCCGGGGTGCGCCTCCCCGGTGGTCGAGGGCGCGAACCGCGAGATCACACGGCCGTCGGCGAGGACCGCGCTGGAGCGGGCTTGATCGGTGCGAGCCATGGAAGCGTTGCGTCTGGTAGCCCGTCCCTCGTCAACGCGCAGCGCAGCGACGCAGGTTGGGTCTCGAGGGAGATAGATTGCACGGCCGGGTGGTGCGACGTCGGCGGGTCGTGGAGATGGCGCCGAGCACCATCATGATACGGCGGTTAACGGACGACCGAGGGGCCCAGCCTGCGTTGCCAGCGCGCGTGCCGGCGTTCTCCCGTACGCCGGCCATGGCACGAACGAGGCCCACGCGATGTCTCCGGGCGTCCAGCACAGCAGCCGGTCAGGTGCTACACGCCCGGGTGGTGGTCCCGCCGCGTCGCGGGCCTGGTCACCGGCTTGCGGGCGACCTCGGCCCAGTACGGATGGTAATGGTTGCTTCCGCCGAGGAACGTCCACGCGGTGTCGTGCAGCGACGGCCGCGCGTCCATGTGGATGAACTGCTCGCTCGGGTACCAGCCGATGCCGACCTCGGTGTACGTGCGCCAGAGGTAGTCGCGGAGCTCGCGCAGCTGGATCCCGCGGATCCGGAAGTCGATCGCGCGGGCGTCGCGGTGCGGCGAGGTGGACGACTCGCCGCGCTGCACGCGGTACGCGGACACGAGCTCGATCGGCCGGCCGTCGTACCGCTCGGCCACGCCGGCGAGCATCGCGAGGGTGCCGCGCGCGATCGAGCGCTCGCGCTGGGTCCGCCGGCAGCGCAGCAGGTGCTCGACCTCGGCCGCGGTCGCGTCGTCCATCCGGCCGTCGCGCCGGATGCCGACCGTCGCGCTGATCCGGAGGTTCTCGTCGAACAGCGTGACCTCGACCGGCGAGGCCGTGCGCTCGGCGACCACCATCGCGATCGCCGCGGCGGGTGCCGGCAGCGGGCTCGCGGCGCCGGCGAGCCCTGCCGCGGCGACGGTGGCGAGCTTGAGCTTGAGGAGGATGGGTAACATGGCCGCTGCGCGCACCGCGGGTGGGGCTGGACCTTGGTACGAGGCGCAACCGGTTGCAACTCAAATGATCTGGCCGAATTTCACACAGTTCTTACGGTCGTTGGGCCGAACATTTTGGCGCGCGCGTTGCTTTGTGGCCTGTTGTACGGTGCCTGCACATGAAATTCACCGACGAGCACCTGCAGCTCCGCCGCACCGTTCATGATTTCGTGGAGAAGGAGATCAACCCGCACGTCGACGCGTGGGAGGAAGCGGGCGCGTTCCCGGCGCACGAGGTGTTCAAGAAGGCCGGCCGGCTCGGCCTGCTCGGAGTCAACAAGCCCGAGGCCTACGGCGGGATGGGCCTCGACTACTCGTACCAGATGGTCGTGACCGAGGAGCTCGGCACCTGCCGCTGCGGCTCGATCCCGATGGCGCTGGGCGTGCAGACCGACATGGCGACGCCGGCGCTGGCGCGGTGGGGCAGCGACGAGCTTCGCAAGGAGTTCCTCGCCCCGGCGATCGCCGGCGACGTCGTGGCGTCGATCGCGGTGAGCGAGGCCTCGGGGGGCTCCGACGTCGCGGCGATCAAGACGACCGCGCGCAAGGACGGCGACGACTACGTGATCAACGGCTCGAAGATGTGGATCACGAACGCCGCGCAGGCGGACTGGCTGTGCTTGCTGGTCAACACCGGCGACGGCGCGCCGCACATCAACAAGACCCTCGTCATCGTCCCGACCAAGCTGCCGGGCGTGCAGATCGGCGCCAAGATCGACAAGCTCGGCATGCGCGCGAGCGATACGTGTCCGGTGTTCTTCGAGGACGTCCGCGTGCCGCAGCGCCACCGCGTCGGCGAGGAGGGCATGGGCTTCATGATGCAGATGGTGCAGTTCCAGGAGGAGCGACTGTGCGGCGCGCTCGGCTCGGTTCGCGGCATGGACCGGCTGATCGACGCCACGATCGACTACTGCAAGGAGCGCCACACGTTCGGCCAGCCGCTGATCGCCAACCAGGTGGTGCACTTCCGGTTCGCCGAGCTCAAGACCGAGGTCGAGGCGCTGCGCTCCTTGTGCTATCGCGCCGTCGAGGACTACGTCGGCGGCGCCGACGTCACGATGATGGCGTCGATGGCCAAGCTCAAGGCGGGCCGGCTCGCCCGCGAGGTCGCCGACTCGTGCCTCCAGTACTGGGGCGGCATGGGCTTCACGTGGGACAACCCGGCGGCCCGCAGTTACCGTGACAGCCGTCTCCTGTCGATCGGCGGCGGCGCGGACGAGATCATGCTCGGCATCATCAGCAAATTGATGGGCATCCTGCCGGGCAAGAAGAAGTAGTAGCGAGTACACCTGAGGCCGTGCGGCTCGCGGTGATCGTCGGCGCGTGCGCCGTGGCGAGGGCCGACGTGCCGGCACCGCCACCCGGATCACCGCCGCCCGCCGCGACGGTCGAGCCCGCTCCGCCGGCCACGGACGCTGCCCCCGCCGCACCACCACCCGCCGACGCGGGGCGTCCGATCGTCGGGTTCGACGTCCGCGGCGTCTCGAAGGTCAAGCCGCAGACGCTCGGCTACCTGTCGCACACCGCGATCGGCGATGTGATCGACGCTGGCGACGTCCCGCGGATCGAGCAGGCGCTCGTGTCGAGCGAGCTGTTCACGACGGTCGCGGTCACGCTCGAGGCGGCGCCCGGCGATCCGAGCCCCGGCGTGATCGTCGTCGCCACCGCGACCGACAAGCACTCGTGGATCATCGCGCCGACGCTGTTCGTGCTGCCCGGCAACCGGGCGCTCGGCATCGGCTTTGCCGAGAACGACTTTCGCGGCCTCGACCAGAAGATCCTGCTGTACGGCCAGATCGGGACCAGGACGTCGCTGTTCCTCGGGGTGTTCCTCGATCCGGCGGTCCACGGCACCCAGCTGACCTACCGCGCCGACGTCTACGCGTACCACCGGCTGATCGACGAGTACGCCAACCCGGCCGGCGATCCGGGCTCGTTCGCGATCGCGCGGACGACGACGGCGACCTACGTGTCCGCCGGCGCGCTGATCGGCTGGAACTTCCGGTGGTGGCTGGTCGGCGACCTGCGGCTGCGCGGCGCGTACGTGGACTTTCGCGACGCCGAGGACACCGCCGGCCAGCCGGTGGCGCTCCCCGAGAAGGACGGCTGGGACGTCACGCTGCAGGCCCGCCTGACGCTCGACCATCGCCACCATCGCTACGGCGTGACCTGGGGCTCGTACGTCCAGCTCCACCTCGAGCCCAGCGTCCCCGGGCTCGACAGCTACGGCTATCAGTATGCGCTGCTCCGCGCGTACCACAGCTGGCGGCTGTTCGAGGAGCACGAGCTGGAGCTGCGCGGGATCGTCAACGCCGGCCGCCACCTGCCGTTCCAGGAGGATCTGACGCTCGGCGGCACCATCGATCTGCGCGGCTACGACGTCGATCAGTTCCGCGGCGACACCCGCGCCGTCGCACGCGCCGAGTACTCGGTCCCGCTGTTCAAGTGGCGGTTCCTGGCGTTCCGCGCGATCGGGTTCTACGACGTCGGCTACGTCGGATTTCGCAGCCACCGTCCGGCGGACCGCGACTACCTGCCCAACCAGACGGGCGCCGGCTACTGGCGCAGCGACGTCGGCGCCGGCCTGCGGATCTACCTCAACAACATCGTGCTGCCGCTGCTCGGGCTCGACCTCGGCTACGGCATCGAGGGTCACTCGCCCGAGGTCTACTTCGAGGTCGGCTTGACCGACTTCTGAGCCGCCGCCGGTCCGTGCGCTGGCCGGTTTCAGTGCGCTGGCCGGTTTCAGTGCTCGGGGAGCACGCCGGCGATCGGCACCCAGACCGTCTCGCCGGAGTGACCGACCTCGAGCTCGTAGTAACCCTGCAGCAGCTGGCGCACCGTCGCCGCTTGCATGAGGCCGTTGGGGCCCGGCACCAGCACGCGCGCGCCCGGGGCGATCTTGGGCGCGATCTCCCCCGAGACCGAGGACACGGCGGTATGGCCGATCGACGACATCCCGACGCCCATGATCGCGCCGCGGCCTTCGTCGCGCGGCGAGCTGTCGGGGCGCGCGAAGCCGGGCCCCGAGGCGCCGAGCTTCAACGAGCCGGGCGCCGGCGTCTGGACCCCGGGCTGCGTGATGTCGTCGGTGGATTGCGGGACCTCGATCGAGTGCGCGCGGCGCTGCTGCGCTCCGGCCTCGGGCTGGCTCTTCGCGCGCGACTGGATCTCACCGGACGCGGTGGCCGGTTGCGGCGGCAGCGGGGGTGGGACGATCGACGGCGATGATTGAGCGATCGGCCGGAGCGGCGGCAGATCGGCGGCGCCCGGCCGCCCGCGGGCGGTCTCGAGCAGCGAGATCTCGCCGACGCGCTGCGCGATCTGCGCGGCGCCGGCCGCGAGGTGATGATGGGCGTCGCCGTTGCGCTCCACCTTGTACGACGAGTCATTGGGCCACTCGGCGGCCTGGGGCAACGCGATGTACGGGCTCGAGCCGTCGTCGGCCACGACCGTGAGGTGGCCCATCCGGATCAGCTCGACGCCGAACACCGCGCCGGCGGTCGGGTTGTACGCGACGAGCTCCTCGACGATGCCGGCGAGCATGCCGATGTCGGTGACCGCGATCGGCGACCCGGCCATCACCACGCGGCGCGTGAGCAGCCGGGCGAGCATGCGCTCGACGCTGCGCGACACGCTGCGCAGGACCCCTTCGTTGACGCGGTCGAACGGCAGGCCGACGAACTGCGCGATCAACAGGCCCGGATCGACGCAGCGTACCTGCAAGGAGCCGCTCGCCCGCAGCCTGATCGGCTGGCCGTTCGCCGGCAGGGCGAACATCGTCGTCATGTCGAACGAGACCTCGACCGGCGCCGTCAAAACGAAGAACGCCGACACCGGGCGCGAGGGGTCCGGGGTGCGCCAGCGATGCCGGCCCGGGCCGAGCCGGTCGCCGACCAGCCACGCCGGGCACATCACAACTTGCTCGTCATCCGCGCATGTCACCTCGCATTCCGGGCCGAGGGGAAACGGCCAGGCATAGACGAGATGGTCGGACGCGACAGCGTCGCGCGCGATGACCGTCATCGGGGTCGATACTACAGGATCGGGGAAAGAGTTGGCGGCGCTGCGCGTATTACGATTCAAGAGGGTCGAGAGCCTCGTCGCCGTGCGCGACGGGATGGATCCTTACGCGCCGGACCCGGCGGGGGGAGGCCTCGACGACTTCCAGGACGGTCCCGTTGTCGGTCGTCAGCTTTTCCCCGGCCTGGGGGATCGCCTGGGCGAGGGACATGCACAGCCCGGCGATCGTCGTACGATCTTTCCCGACGGGGAGGTCCAGGTGCAGATCGCGGTTCACCTTGCGGACCGCGGCCCAGCCTTGAACCAGAATCGTTCCAGCGGGTTCGCGGGTAAAGAACTGCTCCGGGACGTCGTCCTCGCTCATGATGTCGCCGACCAGCTCCTCGATCAGGTCCTCGGTCGTCACCAGGCCCGACAGCCCGCCGTGCTCGTCCATCACGACCGCCATCTGGGTGCGGCGGCGCTGCATCTCGCGCAACAGGTCGAGCGCCCGGGTCGCCTCGGGGACCTTGTGGGGCGGGCGCAGGATGTCCTCGAGGACGACCAGGCCGTGCTCCCAGGCCAGCGCGAGCACGTCGCGCGCGACGACGTAGCCGACGATGTTGTCGATGCTGCCGTCGTAGACCGGCATCCGGCTGTGGCCTTGCTCGAGGATGACCCGCTGGACCTCCTCGGGGGGCGCGCCGCGGCGCAGCGCGACGACCCGGGTGCGGGGCACCATGACCTCGGCGACCGTGACCTCGCCGAACCCGAGCGCGCGCGACGCGATCTCGCTGGCGCGCGGATCCACCGAGCCGGTCTTCGCGGCCTCCTCGACGAGCTGCTGGAGCTCGTCGCGCGACAGCCGGGCCTCGGTGAACGTGGTGCGGTCGCCGAACAGCCGCAGGAACACGTTCGAGACCCCGGTCAGCAACCACACGAGCGGCCGCATGAGCTGCGACAGCGCGACGAGCGGCCGGGCGACGAAGAACGAGTAGCGATCCGAGTAGCGCAGCGCGAGCGACTTGGGCACCAGCTCGCCGATCACCAGCTCGAGGAACGTCACCAGCACGATGACGGCGGCGAGCGAGGTGCCGGCGCCCAGGCCGATCTTCAGGAACTGCGGCTCGAGCTCGTGCTCGAGCCGCGCGCCGCCGAACGCGGCGGCGGTGGTGCCGATCGTGGTCAGCGCGATCTGCACCGTCGCGAGGAAGCGCTCGGGCGTGTCGCGCAGCTCCTTGACGGCGAGCGCCCGGCGATCCCGCCGGCGGATGAACTCGCGCAGCCGGGTGCTCCGGACGCTGAGGATCGCGATCTCGGCGCCGGCGAACAGCCCATTGGCCATCAGGAGCCCCAACACGATCAGTAACGACGAGCCCATGCCCGCGCGGAGCATACCGGATATGCTCCGAAGAATGTCGACGCGCGATCGACCGCCACAGCCCCAGCGCTCGCGCTACATCACGCCGCAGGGGGCAAAGCAGCTTCGCGCCGAATTTGATCAATTGTGGACGGTCGAGCGCCCGCGGGTCACCCAGGAGGTCGCCGATGCCGCGGCGCAAGGCGATCGCAGCGAGAACGCCGAGTACATCTACGGCAAGCGCCGGCTCCGCGAGATCGATCGCCGCGTGCGGTTCCTGAGCAAGCGGCTCGACGAGGTCACGGTGGTGAGCGAGCCTCCGAGCGACCCCAGGCGCGTGTTCTTCGGCGCGCACGTCACGGTCGAGGCCGACGACGGCGCGCGCCACACCTACCGGATCGTGGGCGGCGATGAATCCGACGTCGACAAGGGCTGGATCAGCATCGACTCACCGGTCGCCCGCGCGTGCCTGGGCAAGCGCGAGGACGACGTCGTCACGGTGCGCGCCCCCAAGGGCGAGATCGAGTACACGATCATCACCGTCGCGTATGCTCCATGAAGGCCGCGCGCCGGCCCCCCCGAGCGATCCGAGACCCGCCGTCCACCGCGCTCGCGGTCCGGCTGCCTGACCACATCGCGCCGTACGCCCGCTCGCCGCTGCGCTGGCGCACCGGCGGCGAGGTCACCGTGCTGCGCGACGGCGGCGAGACCTACGCGGCGATGCTCGACGCGCTCGTCACCGCGCAGCACACGATCTGCTTCGAGACCTATATCCTCGCCGCCGATCGGACCGGCGATCGGTTCAAGGCGGTGCTGATCGATCGCGTCAAGGCCGGGGTCCAGGTCCGCATCATCTACGACGCGGTCGGCTCGTTCGGGCTGCCGGAGAGCTGGGTCGACGAGCTGCGCCGCGCCGGCTGCAAGGTCATCGACTTCAACCCGATCGCCCCGTGGCGGCGGCGGTTTCGGCTGTCGCATCGCGACCACCGCAAGATCATCGTCGTCGACGATCGCGTCGGGTTCACCGGCGGCCTCAACATCGCGAACGACTACGCCGCGGTCGACGATGGCGGCGGCGGCTGGCACGACATGCACTGCCGGGTGACCGGACAGATCGCGCACGATCTCGCCCGGATGTTTCGCCGCACGTGGCTGCGCTGCGGCGGGGTGAGCTATCCGGCAGCGCCGCCGGTGGAGCCACCGGCGTCCCCCCCGGAGCCACCGGCGCCGCCCCCGGAGCCACCAGCGTCATCCCCGGAGCCACCGGCGTCATCCCCGGACCCACCGGCGTCATCCCCGGACCCACCGGCGTCATCCCCGGACCCGCCGGCGACACCAGCGCCGAGGCTGCCGATCGAGTCCCCGAGCAGCTACCAGCCGTTCGTCCGCTTGCTCGACAATACCCTGCGCCGGCAGCGCACCACGGTGCGGCGCGCCTACCTCCACGTCATCAACGCAGCCCGCAAGCTCGTGCTGATCCAGAACGCGTACTTCCTGCCCGACCGCGGCCTCCGGCGCGCCCTTGCCCGGGCCGTCGCGCGCGGCGTCGACGTCCGCATCCTGATCCCGGGCCGCTCCGACGTGCGTCTGGTCGAGTGGGCCGGGCTCTACGTGATGCGCCGGCTGGCGCGGCGCGGCGTCAAGATCTTCCTCTGGCGCGGCGTGATGATGCACGCCAAGACCGCCACGGTCGACACGCTGTGGTCGACCATCGGCAGCTACAACTTCGACGCCCAGAGCCGGTTCAACAACCTCGAGGTCACCATCGAGATCCTCGACCCCACGACCAGCCAGACGCTCGCTGATCACTTCGAGCGCGACATCGCCAACGCCGACCCGTTCGACGAGCAGGCCTGGCTGCGCCTGCCGTGGTGGCGCAAGGCGCTCGCCTGGATCGGCTACCGCCTGCGCCGCTTCCTCTGAGGGACGCTCCCCATTAGCGAAACTAGCGGCGTGTAACTGCGCGAATCCTCTGAGGTGGACCTGTGATCATGCGCTTGAGCGAGTCGTACGAGACTCGTCGCAGCTCCTCAAAGAACTGTCCGTACTGAACTTTCAACATCTTAGCGATCGCTAGTTTCGCTAATGGGGAGCGTCCCCTGCTTCATCCTGGAGCAATTGATGGAGCAGGTGCCGCGTCGCGGTGAAGCGTGAGGCGCGCATACGAATCGCAAGTAGCTGAAAATACATGTGGCATTGAAGCTGCTCCAGGTCAGGGGCATGGGAGGTTCAATGTCGACACAGGATCACGGGCTCTCGGTTCGGTTCCTCGGCGTTCGGGGCTCGATCCCGACGCCGGGGCCGTTCACCACGGCGGGCGGCAACACGTCGTGCCTCGAGGTCACGGCCGGCGACACGCGGATCATCCTCGACGCCGGCTCGGGGCTGCGCACGCTCGGCGACGAGCGGATGGCGCACGGCCCGCGCCACTCGACGATCTTGCTGTCGCACCTGCACTGGGATCACGTGTGCGGCCTGCCGTTCTTCACGCCGATCTACGTGCCCGGGCATCGCGTCGAGATCGCGAGCGGCCCGAACGGGGTGATGCCGACCCAGGACGCGATCCGCTCGCTGTTCAAGGCGCCGTTCTTCCCGGTCGACTTCGCCGACGTCGCGGGCCAGGTCTCGGTGCGCGAGCTGCCCGGCAACGACCGGTTCACGATCGGCGACATCACGATCACGCTCGCCAAGCTCAACCATCCAGATCCGGTCTACGGGTTCCGGCTCGAGCACGGCGGGCACTCGATCGTGTACGCGACCGACACCGAGCACTTCGCGTGCGTCGACCCGACGCTCAAGAAGCTGGCCGCCGGCGCCACCGTCCCGGGCAGGTGGGCATGCGCCTGGGCCTCGATCGCCGCCAGCTGCACGTCGGTCCGGTTCGGGTCGTGGTGAAACAGCACCAGCTGCGGCACGCCCGCCGCGCGCGCCAGCTC
>Ga0137459_1000168_pt1 | contig 23763 bp, 21 predicted proteins | sample EasRivERMGT700_2_FD_104908 | JGI IMG/M metagenome (GOLD analysis project Ga0137459, IMG submission 104908) | Soil microbial communities from meander-bound floodplain in the East River, Colorado, USA - East River MetaG ERMGT700_2 | ecosystem: Environmental > Terrestrial > Soil > Floodplain ...
CCTCGTTGTAGATCGCCTGGGCGAGCACGGTCGCCGTGGTGGTGCCGTCACCGGCGACGTCGGAGGTCTTCGAGGCGACCTCCTTCACCATCTGGGCGCCCATGTTCTGGAACTTGTTCTCGAGCTCGATCTCCTTGGCGACGGTGACGCCGTCCTTGGTGATCGTCGGGGCGCCCCACGACTTCTCGATCACGACGTTGCGACCGCGCGGGCCGAGCGTGACCTTGACGGCGTTGGCGAGCTGGTTGAGGCCCTTGGCGATCTCGTGGCGAGCACTGGACGAGAAGATGATTTCTTTGGCAGCCATGTGCGTAGTCCTTTGAAGCAAAGCAATCGCCACGCGCCGGGCTCGAGCGAGCCGCGTGCGGAGCGAACGCGAGGGTGAATGCGTGGGTGGCCTGGTGGGTGGATCAATCGAGGATCGCGAGGAGGTCGTCTTCGCGCATGATCAGGTGCTCTTCGCCATCGATCTTGACCTCGGACCCGCTGTACTTGCTGAACAGCACGCGGTCGCCGGCCTTGACCTCGGGCGCGATGACCTTGCCGTCCTTGTCGCGCTTTCCGGAGCCGACGGCGATCACCTTGGCCTGGATCGGCTTCTCCTTGGCGGAGTCGGGGATGAACAGGCCACCGGTGGTCTTGGTTTCCTCTTCGAGGCGCTTGACCAAAATTCGATCGTGGAGCGGACGGATCTTCATGGTGCGGTTACCTATAGACATCCGGCGCCGGCTTGGCAACCCTTGGCGGCGAGTGCTAACAACTATCCTATAAGTCAAATAATTTCGGGCAGGTATATTTCCTGAATCGCGCGGGTTTTGCGCCTCGGCTGGCACACGGGCGTGCGCTCTGCCAGCGTCCGCTCGCGGCCTGGGTGCCCCGGGTCCTGTGGTAAGGAACGGCGTGGCGCTCACCGATTACGAACCGTACATCCGGACCGAGGAGCTACTCGCGCTGCAGAAGGCGCCGGAGGCGCTGACCTGCCACGAGCTGCAGCTTGGGCGGGCGCCTTCCAGGGCCCCGCGTGCGAGGACGCTCACCGCCGCCACGCTGATCGCCGCGCTGTCCTCGGCGCCCGGCTGCAGCCAGGCGGTCAATCATCCTGCCGTCACCGCGGGCATCGTCGCCGGCACGCTCGGCCTCGCGACCTGCAAGCTGGCCAGCGACAACATCGGCACGTGCTTCCTGGTGGGAGGCGGCGCGGGCGCGTTCCTGGGCCTCGTCGCGGCCACCGCGCTCTGGCTCGGCGGCGATGGCCACAGCGTGCTGATCGAGGAGCAGGCGCAGCCGCTCCCCGAGGACAGCCGCCCGCGCAGGCGGCGCCGGAAGCCGCCGGTGGATCCCACGACCTCGGACCCAGCGCAGGTGCCTGCGAGCCCGGATCCCGCGAGCCCGGCGCCTGCGAACCCGGATCCCGCGAGCCCGGCACCTGCGAGCCCGGCACCTGCGAGCCCAGCACCTGCGAGCCCGGCACCTGCGAGCCCGGCACCTGCGAGCCCGGCACCTGCGAGCCCGGCACCTGCGAGCCCGCCGCCTGCGAGCCCAGCACCTGCGAGCCCGCCGCCCTAGCGGGGCGTGAAGCTCGAGGAGAACGCGGACACGCGCGCTGGCGCCGCGGGGCTGGGCCCGCCGCTCGTCCGTTGACCGCCGGATCGAGCATGGATGGCGGCGCCATCTCCACGACCGGCCGGCGATCCACCACCCGGCCGTGCAATCTATCTCGCGGCGCGGCCCAGCCCGCGGCGCTGCGCTGCGCGTTGGCGCGGGACGCGGCGGAACCCGAGATGCTCCTCAGGCGCGATACTAGTAGTTCCAGCTATCTTGAAGATTTAGTTGTCTATAAATAGGTTGTTGCACATGATGCGCAACTTATCGATCCAGAGCAACTTGCCAACTATGTTGCTTCAATACATCTTGTTGCACAAGACGAGCAACATGGTCGTTCAAGACAACATACTGGTGCAGGATGGGCTCCGTGAGCTTCAGCGTCGGCTTCCACCCGGTTGGACTGTGAGCGAGGCAGCGCTCGAGCCGGCGATGGGCGCCGTTGATGCGGTGGCCAAGATCAAGTCGCCCGACCGCCGGATGGGAACGCTCGCGCTGCAGGCCCGAGCCCGGCTCGAGCCAAAGAGCGTGCGGGCGTTGGTCGAAGCCACTCCTGGCGTACGGTCCCCCGAGGTCCTGGTGGTTCTCGCCCGCTATCTGAGCGAGCGCACGAGGGCTCTCCTCCAGGAGCTCGAGGTGAGCTACCTCGACCTCACGGGCAACGCGCGGATCGTCGTGCCGAAGCCGGGCCTCTTCATCGAGACCGAGGGGGCTACCGAGGATCCCGACCGCGAGGACCGCTTGGCGCGCTCGCTGCGGGGCGCGAAGGCAGGTCGAATCGTGCGCGCGTTGATCGACACCAAGCAACCTCCCCGTGTGCGCGAGATCGCCGCGCTCACGAAGTGCGATGCCGGTTACGTCTCGCGCGTGCTCGCATTTCTCGATACAGAGGCGCTCATCACACGCGTCGGATACGGGCGCATGCAGAGCGTCGACTGGCCGGCGCTCCTCAGGCGCTGGGCACAGGAAGCACCGCTGGAGTCGCGCGGCAAGGCGCGGACGTACCTGGATCCTCGTGGTCTCTCGGTGCTCGTCGCTCGACTCGCAAGGTCGAGCGAGCGGTACGCGATCACCGGAACCCTCGCTGCCGCAGCCTTCGCGCCGACCGCGCCAGCGCGCCTCGCGACGGTCTGGGTTCGCGGCGCCGCCGAGGCTGCAACCCGGATCGGTCTCAGGCCCGTCGAGGCGGGCGCGAACGTGCTGCTCATCGAACCCGGCGACGAGGGTGTGTTCGGAGGTGCTGTTCAGCGCGACGGAGTCTGGTATGCAGCTCCGAGCCAGGTCGCGGTGGACCTACTCACGAGCCCCGGACGGGGGCCCGCCGAGGGTGAAGCGCTGATCCACTGGATGCTGGCGAACGAGGGGGGATGGCGCCGATGATCGGCCGAAGCGGCGAAGGATGGGCGAAACCTGCTCGAGAAGCAGTTCGCGGCGCGCGCCGGCATCGGTGTCGAGATGGCGATTCGCTCCGCAGGCATCCTCGGTAACTCCGACGAAATCGCGGCATCCTGTGAGGCGCTCGCCGGCGATCTACTCGCGGCGATCACGTGGTAAGCCAGGGGCCCATGGTCGATCCCGTCGCCGATAGCCTGCTCGAGCACCGCAAAGCGTTCCCGGCGCTCGAAGACTGCGTCCACTTCATCTCGCACTCGCTCGGCTGTGTGCCGGCGCAGGCCAAGGAGGATCTCGCCGAGTTCTTCGAGCTGTGGCAGACCAAGTCGATCACGGCGTGGAACGACTGGCTGCCCGAGGTCGATCGCGCCGCGGCGCGGATCGCCAAGATCATCTCGGCGCCGGCGGGCACGACGATCATGAACCAGAACGTATCGACCATCACGTCGATCCTCGCGTCGTGCTTCGACTACCCGCCCGAGCGCAACAAGATCGTCTACGAGGGGCTGCAGTTCCCGACGGTGTCGTACGTGTGGCAGGCCGAGCAGCGCCGCGGCGCCGAGTGCGTCCTCGTGCCCTCGAAGGACGGCACGACGATCGACGCCGACGCGATGTGCGCCGCGATCGACGAGAAGACCCTGATCGTGCCGATCTCGCACGTCGTGTACTCGTCGGCATTCATCCAGGACACCCGGAAGATCTGCGACCGCGCGCGCCAGGTCGGCGCCCACGTGATCCTCGACTGCTACCAGTCGATCGGCACCGTGCCGATCGACGTCGTCGACCTCGGCGTGGCGTTCGCGATCGGCGGCTCGGTGAAGTACCTGTGCGGCGGGCCGGGCGCCGCGTGGCTGTACGTCCGCAAGGATCTGATCGAGAAGTTCGCGCCGCGCGTGACCGGCTGGTTCGGCAACGAGGCGCCGTTCGCGTTCACGATGCCGGACCAGAGCTACGCCGAGGGGATCTGGCGGTTCATGGGCGGCACCCCCGCGGTGGCGTCGCTGTACCAGGCGCGCGCGGGCCACACGCTGATCGCCGAGATCGGCGTCCGCAAGATCCGCGACAAGAGCCTGGTGATGACGCAGAAGTGCATCGAGTGGATCGACGAGCTCGGCATGAAGCTCAACAGCCCGCGCGCGCCGGAGCAGCGCGGCGGCTCGGTCGTGTTCGACTTCGCGGGCGCGGCCGACGTGTGCCGCGAGCTCAACCGCCGCAAGTTCTTCTGCGATCACCGGCCGGGCGCCGGGATCCGCATCGCGCCGCACTTCTACACCAAGCCCGAGGAGATCGAGCTGTTCTTCGGCGAGCTGAAGAAGGTCCGCGGCGGCGCCGGCCGCTAGGACAAGGCGGTCGACGCGCCCATGGTTCATCGCGAGCCAGGTAGCGGCGTCGATGGGCTTCGCCACGTCCGCGGTGTGGAGTACGCAGTAGCGGAACCCGAATGACGTACGGCTTGCGCGCCTCGACGTGACGACGACATGTGGGCCGCCCCGCGTCCGCTGGCGAGTCCGTACAAGCCCTACAGCCCAGGCGTACTCGCTGCGGATCGTCGATACGTGGTCGACCTCTGCGAGGTGGGTCAAGATCGTGCGCAACTCGGCGTCAGACGCGCCATCGACGCCGCTCCAGCCACAGGCGCGCGGCAGCTTCCATCGTCGCTTCGCCGTCGATCGGAGCGTCTCGAACCCAAGCTCGTCCACGACGCCGAGGAACGTGGTGCTCGTCGGTGTACGCCGGGATCCCGCAACGGTCGCAAGGACGTCGGCCGCGCGCGCAACGGCCTGCGTGAAGCGTTTCTCGACCTCATGGTCCGAGAGCGGAGCGCGACTCGCGTCGCCAAGCTCCTCGTCCTCGCGCTCGAGCGTTGGATTGATCGGCGTCGCGGACACGAGGTAGACTCGCGCGTTCCCGAGCGCCCCGCCGAGGTACCACGGTACGATCACGCGAGCATCACCACGGAATCGACGGCACGTCGCCCGCACCGTCTCGGGCAGGTCATGCCACTCATCAATCACGAGCCACCGGCATTGCTGTCGCGGTGTTTTCGCAAGCGCACGAAACGTGAAGAAGCGAGGCACGATAATGCCGTGTTCATGCAGGCGTTGACGGACCTCCCGTGCGGTCCCGTCGCGAATCTCGTCCTCGTCGATCCCATCGACGATCTCGCTCGCGTAGAGCGCCAGCTCGCGCAGCCATACAAGCCGAACCTCGTCGTTCGGGCCCAAGATCACGAGCTGCTTCAAGCGCCGGTTCCAGCGCGCGACGCTGGGCCTGGCGAACCCCCGGAGCACGTGCTGGAGGACGATCCTCGTCTTGCCCATTCCCGTCGGCTCGCGCACGATGAACGCTCTAGCCATGGTGGCCTCGCAGCAAGCGCAGTTGCTCGCCAAGTTGAATGCACCAGACAGGCATGCCCTGCACCTGACCGCCGCCGTGGCGCGCCCACCAGTTGTCCCAGCGCTGCGCCTCCGCAGTCAGCCTCCGAGACGCGAAGGCTCGCCGGCGCAGCACCCGGACGTCCTCCCAAGCCACAGCCCGCTGCGTCCTACTATCAGTGCCGCTACCCTCGGCCGCTCCGTCGTCCTTGGGGGAGCGTCGGCCATGATGCTCGAACCACGACCACAGGTTGCCGAGATCCAGCTGGCGCCGCCATAGGCGTCGCTTCCCAACGAAGCCGATGACATCGACCTCGTCATCGCCGAGGATCCGCGCAAGCTCGGGCTGATCCACCAGGCGTCCGAACAGCCTCCGTGAAGGCTTTGCCTCCGCTCCGCCGGTCCGCGAGCGCACCTCGACCCGCGTTGTCGCGCCAAGCGCGCCCACCAGAGCGATCCCGGCCTTGCCGTGCAAGAGGACAAGCCGGACGTGTGTCGGGCCGACGATCGCGAGCCGCCGCGCCTCGATCCAGTCTGGCTCGTCCTCTCTGGGGTCGACATCGCCGGGTGGGCCGTTCCCCGCGATGGCATCGCTTCGCACGCGCGGGAAACCGCGCAGGAGACGCGCCAGGGAGAAGCCCCGCGGCCGACGCAGCGTCACAACCGACTCGGTGTTGATAGCCCGGTTCGAGCCGACCCCGAGCGACTGCGCGGTCAGATTGATCGATCCGGCGATAACGAGGTTCGGCAGCTCGATCAGTTTGCCGTGGAGATCGACGCCCCCGCGCCGGCCTGTGTACGCCGGAACGGCCTGGCCGCCGAGCATATCAAGTGCCTTGGCCTTCACGAACGGCCCTGCGCACGCGATCGCGCGACCGCCGCCTCCACAAGCTCACGCGCCGGCCGGCGCGACGTACTCACGCGGCTCGACACCCCCTCCGCGCGCACATGAACAGTCATCGCGTCGCATGACACGCGCGTGTGCCCGATTCGCGAGCCGAAGACGCACGGCACCGTCACCAACTCCGGCAGCGGCACTGCCGCATCCTCGGCTAGAACACCGCGTCGGCCGCTCGGGTGAGCCCGATCACCTCCTTCACCCGCGTGGGGTCGTGCGCGTGGAGGACGCCGCTCTCCGCACCAGGCATCGCGCCGAGGTCGAGCACGTTCGCCGAACCGAGAGTGAGGTTGGTCAGACGAGCCTCCATAGTAACGCCCTCGATGAAGAACGAGAACCCGCGTCGAGCCGACTGCTTACCACGATATCATCAGCTCGATAACCACGAGTCGGAGTGCCAAATCCACACGTTGACCTGCGTCGGGGTACCCGAGCACTGGCCCAAGCGCGATACTCAAACAACATCAGTGGCGACCAAAAGCTTCTCCAGAGACACCTTGTAGGACCCATCCTCGGTCTGCAGATCCACATCCCCAAGCCGCGCCAACTCAGCGCTGGCGGCTGCGCGCAGACCAGTCATCAGCTCACGCGCGACGCCCCGCTCATCGTCGCTGAAGGACAGGCCGCCGTTGGCGGCGGCTACGTGCCGCCACTCCTCGAGTGACGGCTCGAGCTGACCATGTTCGAGCGCGCTCGAGAACAATCGCTCGAAGACCGTGCTCGAGACCCACCACTCGTGCTCGAGATCCTCCGTGAAGCAAATCGATAGCATTCAGAACCCCACTCGAATGATGCCACCCGCAGGCAGTGTGTCGACGTAGGCACGCACTGCGGAGATCTGCTCAGTCGTATAACCAGTCATATCGATCACCGTGAACGTATTGCCTTTCCGCAGATGGTGATCAATCGCGGCCTTGAACTTGTCGAACTTGAAATACTTCGACGTTGTACCGTCACCCATGGCGTCAAACGTCCGGCCCAGGTCGTCGATCCAGTCAAAGCCAGGATCCGGCCGCGGTGGCGCGCGGAAGGTCCGGCCCTTGAACTCCGGCCGCGCCGCGACCCGTTCCGCGGTGACCCGCTCGGGAGGCTTGGCATTGCTCGCGAACGATGGCTCGTCGAGCTTCGCCGGCTCGTCCGCCGCGGCCTTTGGCTCCGATTTGTCTGAGCCGCCACCGCCTTCCTTGTCGGTGTGCATCTGCATCCCGCCGGCCGTGCCGAGCGGTCCGCGGGGCCCGGCACGCCGAGCTTGACTCCCTCGCCCGCCACGGCCATCGGTCCAACCCTGCCGTTGGCGCCCGCGAGCGCCGGCACCATGCCGGCCGGCGGCATCGCCTGCGCGATCTTGACGGCCTTGCCCAGGTTGCCCTTCACACCTGTGTACGCGAGCGCCGCCATCGCGATGCTCACCAGCATGCGCAGGAACTCGCGGCTCGCGGCGCCGAGCTGCTCGTCGCTGCCCTTCGCCGTCCACGCGAGCGTCAACCACTGCCCCGCGTGCTTCAGCGCCTCGACGCCCGCCTCCACCATCCCGACCGCGCCGAACGCCGAGAGCGCGAGTTGAATCAGCACGCCAGCGATCTGACCGACGCCGGTCGGCGTGGCCGCGAGGAACGCCGATGCTGCCTCGGCTGCGATGAACCCCGCGACGATGCCGATGATCTCCGGAAGGTGATCGCGGATCGCCTGCGCATACTCGCCTGCAACCTCGCCGAAATAGTTCGGCGACTGCGTGACGCTCTTGATGAGGTCGACGACGTGCTGGACGAACCGCTTGACCTTCGCGTACGCGCCGTTTGTCAGAGAGCCGTCGGGAACGGCGCCCTCGACCGCATGCGCGTACGCAGGGCTGACGAGCCAGATGCGGTGTCCGGCGACGAGCTGGATGTTGTTGGCGCCACCGCCCAGTACCCCTGGATCTTGATACGTGCCGGCGATCCCGACGCGCCCACGCTGCTTGTTGGCGAACAACAGCACATTCTCGTAGTAGCGCAGGTCGTGGCCGTCGCGAACCGACGATGCGTATTCCTGGACCGCGAGCTTCTCGACCGTGTCGCCCGACTTCACCTCATGGAGCTTCGCGAGCGGTTCCGGGAGATCCGTGTTGACGCGGAACTGCTGACAGTACCCGCGCACGATCTTGTCCGGCAGGAACGCGGTCACGTACCACCACTCGGGTGCGCTCGGATGCGTGCCGCTCACGAACACACGTGTCGCGGGTGGCAGTGGCGCGTCGATGACGGTCTTGCCGTCCGCCTCTGCCGGCCCGGTGCGCAGGTTCGCGCCGTCGCTCGTGTCGATGAACCCAGGCAGGTTGACGCCGCCGGTCGGCGCAGCCATGTCAGCACCGGCAGCAGCACCTGGCGAGGCAGGCGCCCGCTGGATCCCGCCGGTCGTCGCCTCACCGCCTCGATACGGCGTCAGCCACTCCGCCGCGGACTCGCCGCGGACCACGCGATCCGCGACCGCGGCGGCGTGCACCTCGTGTGCGTCCTCCGCCGCGCCTACGCCGCCCGGAAGCTGCACGCCGCCGCGCTGCTGCACCACGTGCGCCGCTTCGTGTGCGGCGGTGTGCACGTCAGGTTCCCCGGCGAATGCAACGTTGTTCCCGGTCGCGTAGGCGAGGGCGCCGATCTGCGCGGTTGCTTCGCCCGCCGCGCCACCGACGTGCGCCTTGATACCAGACACGTCGTGGTCCGGCCCGAACGCGTTCTGGATGCGCTCGAGATGCGGCAGCTGCCCGCCCGTGCCGGAGACGCCAGCCGCCGCGACGCGATGAACCGCGCCGTCGTCCGCCGCACCTACCGATCCCGCAGTCTCGGCCGACGATGCCCCGTCGAGGGCTGGTTCTCCCTGCGTTTTGCGTTGCACCGCCACGCCATCGATCCCGACGGAGGCGCGGCCTGGAATGCCCTTGAGCTGCAGGCGAGGCAACCCGCTCGCCGAGTTGACGGCCGCGCCTGGCTCTACCAGAGACAAGATCTCTCGCGGCTGCGAGAGAGGCGCAGCGATTTGCTCGACGAGGGTTCGCTTACCAACGTGCGACGATCCCGAGTGGTCGCCCTCCCGATCTTGCGTTGTGCCCGGTCCTCGCCCGCTCTTGCCCTGCACGACGCCAGAGAGGCTACCGGGGTTTCCCAGGAAAACTCAAGCTATCGCCATGCGCGGCTCGGCTACAACGCCGGCTCGTCATGGCTCGTCGGCGCCGCCAGCACGATCACCGGCGCCGGCCGCGCTGGGTCGTCGGCCCACGCCGTCAAGGCGGCGACGAACGCCGGGACGTCGAGGACCGTCGTGGTCGTGCGCGCGAGGTGATCGCACGCGCTGTCGACGAGGCCGCGCGCCGCCTCGTTCGCGCCGCCCCTGGCCTTCACGACCGCGGCCGCCGCGTGAATGAGGCCCTGGAGCAGCGCTCGCTCCGGTCGCTCGCGCGGCGCCGCGAACCACAGCGGCTCCCACGCCTCGTGGGCCTCCCATGGGAAGCCGTGGTTGAAGAGATCGACGCCATGGCGAAAGTCGTCGTGCGCGGCAAGCGCGTCGAGGTCGACCGTGCTCGGTCGATCCGGCGCCGCCATCGGTCGATCCGCGCGCTTCGAGACGCCGGGCACGAACGCGGCCGGCGGCAGCGGCCGTGATGAGTAGCGTGGGGCAGCGCGAATCGTCATCGGGAGCTACAGGCTCGGAGGTGCGGTGAGGCCCTTGGGCGTGGTGAGCTGCCATCCGGTGAAGCCGGTCTTCAACGCGGTATCGATGACGCCGACCACGTCCCCGTAGCTGACATTGTCGTCCGCGGCGAGCTCGACGTCGGCGCGGGCCGCGAAGAACGCGCTCGCCTTGTGGGCCCTGAGCACCTCCGCGAGCTTGTCGAGCTGTGCCGACCCTCGCACGATCTCCTGGAACTCGTTCACGCGGGACAGGCCGACCCAGATACGATCCTGGGTCACCAGCAACGAGAGCGTCACGTGCTCGTCGTCGCCGGATGCGAAGATCGATGCGAACAGGTTGCGCCTGGCCTTGACGTGGTTCCACGTGCCGCCGGTGCCGAACGGGACCGGGACGACCGGGAGCGCCAGCAGCGACTGCAGGAGCTGCCAGTCGGTGCCGCGTTGCGCGGCGAGCACGAGGTCGTCGCCGCCGGCGAGCACGCTCGCGAGGACGCGCACCACGACGTTCATCGGCGTGGCGGGGACCGGGCGGACGATCCGCGGCTCGTGCATGACGAGCGCCGGGCCGGTGGCGGCGGTGGCCTGCTTCACCCCGGCCTCGATCGCGGCGACGAGCTCGGGGAGCTTCGCGTCGTGCGGGTCGGCCGCGGCCGCCGGCAGGCTCGCGAGCTGCTTGCCGTCGAGCTTGATCGCGTCGGCGGTGATGTCGATCGCCGGCATCGCGGCCGGCGGCATGACGCCGAACGCGAGGGCGCAGCGCTGCGCCGCGGGACCGGCGCCGGTTCGCTGGACGCGCTTCGCGGTCGCGAGCACGCACGATCGCGCGTGCTCGTCGTCGAGCCCGTGCGCGGTCGCATCGTTGACCTTGCCGGTCGCGTCGTAGCGGAGCTCGAGGACCACGGCACCGTAGCGCTGCCCACCCTTGCGAAAGCACTCGGTCAGCGCGTGCTGCTCGGCACGCAGCGGATTGTTCGCTCCTGGCTCGTATGTGCGCGCGTCGGTCGGGCCTCGGTCGGGAGATCGAAACAGCGCGCGCACCTGCTGGCCGCCGCCCGGCGGGATGCCAGCGCCGGCCGCCGGGCTGACCGCGCCGGCTTCTGCCATCGCAGAGCGGTCGGGTGCGTTGCGGTCCGGGCCGCTGGCGAGCTGGACCGGCGGCGAGCTGGACCGGGCGCCATCACTGCCGGCCGGCCGGAACGTGAAGGGATAATTCACCTGAACACCGCCGCCGCCCTTGGGCTTCGGGAACTCGATCGCCTTGATCACATCGGCGACGCACGTCGCCACGTCGGGGTCGACGCCCGAAGCGGTCGCGGAGGCGACGTGGCCCGATGGCGCGATGAAGAACTGCGTCGCGACGGTGCCCGCGAGCTTCGAGTTCGCGAGCAGCTGCTTCTCGTAGCAGTACGAGATCTTCTGGATGTTGCGCTTGATATAGCGGCGGATGATCGCCTTGTCGAGATCGCCCTGGGCGTTGGGCTGACCGATCGAGACCGTCGGGACGGAGCCGGTGCGGCCGTACCCGCGGACGCGACCGGTGCCGGTGCCGGAGCCATGGCCGATCGTGCCGATCGTGCCCCAGCCGGTACCGCCGCCGCCGGGACCGAAGCCGGAGCGACCGAACCCGAAGCCACCGTTCATCTCGTCGGCCTCGTTACCGAGAAGGCCGCCGTAGATGTTGGCGTCATCAAAGCCGGAGCTGATATCGCCCGTGCCCGTCAGCGACGCAAACGCACCGCCCTGCACGAGGTCGGCCGTGCCGAGGATGCCTGCGTTGCGCGCCTGGTCGATCGCCTGCTGGCGGGCGAGCTGGGGGTCCGCGCGTGCGCCGTCCCGCTCGGGCTGCCCCGTGGGACTGTGGCCTTCGGTGCGTGCGGCCGCTGCGCTCGCGACCTGTCCTCCGTCGTCGGGATCGGGCTTGCGCGGCGGCTCGGCAGCGGCAACCCGCATGCCCTCGGCTTCCTCGGGCGTGAACGGTTGCGGCCGGGGCCCCGAGACCCACGCGATCGTGGGGCCGGCGCAATCGCCGAAGCTCACCGGCATCGGTCCGTCGAACCTCGGCTCCTTCGGCGCCTCCTTCTTGCAGCCGGCGGCCACGACAACCAGCAACGCGATCGAGCACGAGCGGACCATCGACACATCATAGCCCCAGCGGACACGAAGCTTGCGATGCGGTGCGCCGGCTTGTGGCTGGTGCGCCGGTCTACGAGGCTCGTGAACGAGCAACGCCTGGAGCCTGGGGGCGCCGAGCGGTCCTTGCTCGCGATTTGTCAACGAGCCTTGTCGAACACGGCGCGCTTGTACAGCTCGGTTAGCACGGCAAGCCGGTCGTCCGCGGTGATCCAGCGGTCGAGGTCGGTCGCATCGACGGGGATGACGAGCGCGTTCGTTGCAGAGGTCTTGTCGGCCGCGCGTTGCGCGTGAAATGCGTCGGTGAAGCCGCCGACCGCGAAGAAGAAGCCGGTGGTGGCGCGACCATACTTGGTCGTGAGCTTGCGATGAAAGCTGCTGTACTCCTGCGGGCCGCACTTCGACGACCAGTTCTTGCATTCGCCAAGCACGTAGGGCGATCCGTCCTTCACCCAGATCGGATCCTCGGATCGATTCTCGACGACGATGTCGATCTCCTCGAGCTCGTTCTGGACGCGGGTCTCGACGCGTTCAAAGCCAGGTGTCGCGCGGAACAGGAGCCGCACGAGCTCCTCGAGCAAGACCCCTTTGCGGTTGCGATCGGTCTCGGTGCGCACGCGATCCCAGGTCTCGCGAAGCTCGCGCACGACCTCGTCGTTCGACAGCACGGCGAGCCGGCGCTCGCTCGTCACTTCCACCGCGTTGCGCACCTTCGCACGGAGCAGCGCGTCGAACGCACCGTTCTTCACCAGGTAATCGTAGACGCCGAGCCGGAACGCGCGCTCGATGGCGTCGTGTGCGGCATACGCCGTCACGACGATGGTCTTTGCGAACGGCGCGAGGCTATGGACCTGCGCGATCAGCTCGAGGCCGTCGTTCGAGCCGCCGGGGCCTTGCAGCTTCTGATCCAGCAGCACGACATCGAGCGTTGATCCGAGCGTCTTCAGGACCTGGACCGCCTCCTCAGGGGTGTGCGCGACGGTGACGGCCAGTCCGAGCGCTCCGAGCATCTCCTGGTAGATGACGACGAAGTCGCGGTCATCGTCGACGATCAGGATCTGTCCGGGTGGCTTCATGGTTTGGTGTCCTCGGCGATAGAGATCACGAACCTGGCCCCGCCGAGGTGGCTGGCTTCGCACCATACCTTACCGCGAAGCGTTCCTTCGACGACGCCTCGTACGAACGCCAGGCCGAAGCCGTGACCTGTCCCGCCCCGCGTCGTGTATCCATCGTCGAAGACCCTCTCGTGAAGCTCGGCCGGGACGCCATCCCCGCCATCATCGACCACGATCTCGACGGTGGTGTCGTTGGCGTGATACGAGGCCTGCACCCGACCGGCAGGTGATGTCGCCTGCAATGCGTTCAAGACGACGTTGTAGACTGCACGTACGAGGCGGGAGCGCGGTGCACGTACGCGGTGCGACGCTCCTGCGATGATCTCCACCCGATCACCGCCGTCCGTCCAGCTGATCGCCTCTCGGATCAGCTCGGAGACGTCACACGACGTCACCGGCTCGCTGACCAGGTCGCTCGTGGCCACGAGCTCATCCACGAACTCCAGGACGCGTACGACGCCGCGTCGCGCTTTCTCGACCCGTCCCGCGGTGTCCCCCTCGGGGCTGGCCGCACGCAACGCATCCATGTGGTGCCGTACGGGGACCAGCGCGTTGCGGACCTCGTGGGTAATCAGCTTGGTGAGCTCGCGAGTCGCGTCGATCGCGATGGTGCCACGTCCATGGACGACGACGGAGCTCTCATCTTCGAGGAGCGCAGCCACCGCTGCCTGCCACGGTCCGGGCTCCAGCACGGCATGCACGAGATCGTGCATACCCTCTTCCACGATGTAGCCATCGAAGTCTTCATAGGGGGCAGCGTGCACGGGTGACAACACCTCGAGCTCGACGAGGCGAGCGCACGTCGGCAGCGAAGGAGCGAAATCCTGCCGGTCCTCATCGAATACCTTCGCGATTCCACGCAACGCCTTTTCCAGGAGCTGCCGCGATGTGCGCCACGGATCCCAGCGGCCGATGCTCTGCGATACTTCGACTGTGAGCAACCACCGGATCGCATCCCTGCCACGCAAGCGAAGAAATGCACGACCCAGGCTCGTGACGCGGAACCCGTGTTGCGAGTCGACCCCGACGAGCTGGTTCTCGAGCGCGTACCTGTGAACGCGGAGGTCTCCGAAACCACCGACAATGCGCTGAAGCTCCAGATCATCGATGCTCCCCGTTCTGGGGCCGCCATAGTCGATCGCCGTATCCAGCGCTCGAGCCGCGAACTCGCCAACCGCCTGGTCATTGATCGGAGCCAGGGGGGACGGCACTGTCTCGAGGTACCTTGCGAATCGCGCAACCTGTTCGGGTGTCCACTCGCGATGTAGCCGCGCGAGCCATCCGCGTTCCAAGATGTTTTTCCAATGGTTACGTCCCTCCTGTTCGCGCAGTCGACCGAGGAAGTGGCGGTACAGGTTGTCGCTGTCGATGTGACGTAGCGGTGGTCGCGGCGCCGGGATGCCCTGCAGCACTTCCTCCAGGTACGTCCGGAGCCGAGACTCGAAGCCCACGACCGATACTAGCGCCTGGGCAGCCAGTGGTGTGGTCAGCGTCGGTGACGCCGGCGGCGGGGCACGAGGACGCACAGGGCGGCGAGGCCGAGCGCGAGCGCGCCGGAGGCCTCGTTCGCGGCGCAGCCGCCGCACGAGTCGTCGCCGCTGGGGGTGGGCGGGCCGGCGTCGGGGGTGACGCCGGTGGCGATGCCCTCGCCGGTGAGCGTGACGGTCAGCTGCTCGTTGCGGCGCTGGGGCGAGGTGATGACGAGCGTCTTGGCGGCCGGGCCGAGCTTGGTCGGATGAAACCCGACGCTGAACGTGGCGGTCTCGCCGGGCAAGAGGGTGGTCGGGAAGTTCGGGCTGTCGATCGAGAACGGGGCCGAGATCTGGGGCGGGTCGAGCTGGAGCGACGAGACATCGCAGTTCTGCAGCGTGACCTGCTGGGCGTTGCGGGTGTCGAGGTGGACCAGGGCGGTGCCGAACGTGAGCGCCGGCGGGGCGATCGCGCCGCCGTTGTCGACGAACGTCGCGGTCAGCTTCGTGTGGGTGATGGCCGCGTCGGCGACATCGGTCTCCCAGACCAGGTCATCGGTGACGAGGCCGGCGGTGGTTTGCCGCTTCGGCGTGACCGCGACGATCGCGCGCTGGCGCGGCCCCAGGGTCGCCGGGTAGGTCAGCGGCGCGACGAGCTCGAGATCGAACGGCGAGTCGCTGCTCTGGAGCGCCGGCGCGGACAGCCCGAGGGTGGCGGTCCCGACCGAGGCCAGCGGGAGGATCCGCGGCGTGGTCGGTTGCTCGACGCAGAACGTCCCCAGCGAGACCACGCCGGGCACGCTGTAGGTCGCGGTCACGGCGGCGCCGCTGATCGGGACCGCGAGCTGCGGCCCGCTGGCCGGCTTGACGAGGAGGCGATCGGTCAGGCTGCCGTCGTCGTCAGGGGCGACGGTGAGATCGATCGTCGCGGGCGTCGTCGCCGGAGCGCCGGCGGTGGTCATGCGCGGATTGGCGGCCTCCAGATCCGCGGAGGTGATCGAGATCGGCGCGCCGGTGCTCGCGATCGCGACGTGCTTGATGACCTGCGTCGCGATCCGGACCTCGCCGAGCAGCACCGCCGGTGGCGTCGCGGCCAGCGTCATCGCGGGATCGCCGGCGCAGCGCAGGACGAGATCGAGCGCCTCGCCCTGGACGTCGGGCGCGGACAGCTTCAGGTCCGCCGTGAACGTGCCGGCCGCCGTGGGCTTGCAGGTGATGGTGATCGTCGCCGGTGTCGCGGTGGTGACCGCGAGCAGGGGGGAGGGGGTGACGGTGAACGGCGGCCCGGCGGGCGTCACCGCGACAGTCCCGTCGGTCAGATCGCGGGTGCCGCCGTTGCCGACCTGGAACGTCAGCGTGCCGGTCACGTTGAGCGGCAGCACGCCGAAGTCGATGGAGGGTTGCCCTCCGACGAGCTCGAGGGTCGCGCCGCCACCGATCCCGTGGAGCGGGACCGAGGTCGAGCGATCGACGGTGTCGTGATAGTTGATGAGCAGCGTGGCGTCGCGGGCGCCGATCGCGCTCGGATCGAACGTGAGCTCGAGATCGACGGCCTGGTCGGCGGCCAGCGTGCAGGTCGGCGGGATGGCGGTGCTGCACGGCGCCCGCGCGACGTACGTCCAGTCGGTCGCGGCGCCGGTGCCACCGTCGACGATCTGGACGTCGAGCAGCCGCAGCATGCCGACGCCCGCGTTGGCGACATGCACGGTGACCGCCGCGGTGGCGCCGACGACCTCGACCGTGCCTGCGTCGATCGCCGTGGGCGACACCGAGATGGCCGGCGTGGTGGCGGGCGTGCCGGTGCAGGTGAGCGCGATCGGCGCGGCGAGCTGGGTCCCGGCGCTGGTCGTGACGTAGAGCTGCGCGGTCGCCGGTCCGACCGCACGCGGCGTGCACGCGACCACGAGGTTGGTCGTCGCGCCGGCGGGCACCGCGGGGATCGCCGCATCGCACGCGCGCGCGTCGGGGTTGCACGGCGACGCGACGGCGAAGTTGTCGGCCAGGTCGGTGGTCTCGATGAACAGCCTCGACAGCGGCGCGGTGCCGGTGTTGCGCAGCGCGATCGTCCGCGACGCCGAGCCGCCGACCGCGACCGCGCCCAGATCGACCGCGGTCACGTCGGGTGACAGGGTCGGCGAGCCGGCATAGGCGCACACGGCCGCGAGCTCGGCCAGCACGGTCCCGGCGGGCGACCGCACGCGGTACGCGCAGCGCTGCATGCTCGCCGGCGCGGGCGTGCACATGATCGTGATCGCGCGGGTCGCACCGGCCGCGAGCGTGAACCCGGTGAGCGGCGAGGCGTGGACCGCCGCGGCGTCGCAGCCCGGCTCGGCGGTGATCGCGCCGGCCACGACGCTGGCCGTGGTGTCGTTGCGCAGCACGATCGTGCTCGACGCCGCGCCGTTCACGGCGAGCTCGACGACCTGGACCTGCGGCTCGGCGTGGAACGCCGGAGGGGCCGCGGACGCCCCGCGGACGTCCGCGAGCATCGCGAGCCCGGTGAGCCCGGTGAGCCCGGTGAGCAGGACGAGCCGGCCGATCCGGCGCGGGCCGGTGTGTGGACGCGTGTCGTTCATATCCCCAGCCGCAGCAAGGATGCGCCACTCGGGGGCCCGCTTCAAGGTGCGCCATGTTACGACCTCGCTCGGTAGGTGGGGGTGCTACCGGTGATATCCTCCGGGCGTGCCGAGCTTCCAGCGCCACGTGTTCGTGTGCATCAACGAGCGAGCCGCCGACAACCCGAAGGGCAGCTGCAAGCTGAAGGGGAGCACCGACGTCCGCGATCGCCTCAAGGCCGAGCTGTCGTCGCGCGGGCTCTCCAAGACCATCCGCGCCAACAACGCGGGCTGCCTCGATCAGTGCGAGCACGGCATCACCGTTGTCGTCTACCCCGAGCAGGTCTGGTACGGCCATGTCACCGCCGACGACATCCCCGAGATCGTCGAGAAGCACCTGGTCGGCGGCGAGGTCGTGGCGCGCCTGCTCCTGCCCGACCAGCCGCACCTGGGCGGCCGTACGGCGTTTCCGGTGCTCGAGATCGGCGCGGCCAAGAAATGACCGCGCGAGCACGGACCGCGGGGCGCGCCTCGGCGCCCGGAGGCACTCCCCGATGATCGCCCGGGCGGCGGGCCTCGTCGCGCTGTCGGTGGTCGCGACCTTCGCGCACGCGGACGCACCTCCGCCCCCCGTCGCGTCGGCGCCCGCCGCGCCCGACCCGGCCGTGGAGGACGCCAGCGAGGCCAACCTCGAGTCGACCGCCGATCGCCGCGGCCTGACGTTCGCCGCCTCGCTCGGCGGCGGCCTCATGATCGGGTTCGGGATCAATGACTCGGTCGGCCGCGGCGGCGCGCTGTCGCTGCGGCTCGGGCACGTCGCGACCCGGCGCACGGTGATCACGTTCGAGCTTGGCTTCACGGCGGCGCTGCACAAGCCGGCGATGATGAGCGAGATCAAGACCAACACGAACGTGAACCTGGTCGCCGGTGCGCTGTACTACGTGAACCCGTCGCTGTGGCTGCGGTTCGCCGGCGGCCTCGGCGTGTACCACGGCGAACAGGTGACGCTGTCGACCGGGGCGCTCGGCGACGTCAACCTGTCCGGGCCCGCGGTGCTCGGCGGCGTCGGCGTCGACCTGGCGCGCTTCAAGGCGGTGGTGCTCGGCCTCGAGCTCGGGACCTCGGCGATGATCAACAGCGACGGCCTGCTGGTCGCGAGCGGCGTCAACCTCGGCCTGTCGTTCGACTGACGTGACCCGGGGGCAGAGGCTGTCGTGGCCATGACCGAGCTTGCTCGTCTTCACGCCGCCGAACTTTCTGCGCGTCTTCGGTCGTCGCCTCCTGAGCAGACTTGGCTCGCGTCCCGCGCGCGGCCATACTAGGGCCATGATCGAGCGTGTTCTCCGCGTGGCGAGCAGCTTCCGGGAAGCCGCCGAGCTCGACCGACGTGACGTGGCTGCAATGTCGTTCGAGGAGCGAATCTCCGGCGTGGAGCGGCTGCGGAGAGTCTGGTTCGGTGAAGATCGAGCTCAATCGCGACTGGACAGAGTTCTTGTGTGTGTTGATCTCGCGCCGCGTACGATTCCTGGTGATCGGCGGCCACGCAGTCGCAGGCCACGGCGAGCCGCGGCTGACCGAGGATCTGGACGTCTTCGTCGATCGCGACGCCGAAAACGCGAAACGACTCCGTGACGCGCTCGTGGACTTCGGTTTTGGAGGTGTTGCACCGCAGCCGAAGGAGCTCTCGCGTCCGCACAAGGTGTTCATGCTCGGACGCAAGCCCTGGCGTATCGATATCCTCACGAGTATCGACGGCGTATCGTTCGAACAGGCTTGGGCGAGCCGCGTCGCAGCACAGTTCGCGGCAACGCCGCTCTACGTGATTGGCCGTGACATGCTCATCAAGAACAAGAAGGCCGCAGCTCGCGACAAGGATCTGCGCGACGTGGCGTTGCTGGAAGCTCACGCTCCAAAGCCAGCAAGGCGGCGACGATCAGAACGTAGGATGCGCGCCGCGCCACATCGCAAGCGGAAAATCTCGAAGTAGCTGTTGTAGCTCCCCACGTCCCGCCGCTTTTCGGGCCGATCTACGAGAGCGACGAGCGCTCGATCACGGGGTCTTGGCGATGCGCTCGAACTCGGCGGCGACGGCAAGCTTGGCGATACGACCTTCGGCAACGCCCATCTTCAGCTCGTAGAGCGCATCGGACGGATGGCTGATGCTGATCCCGTTCACGTCGAGAAAGACCGTCGCCGAGAGCACGCCGGCGCGCTTGTTGCCCTCGACGAACGGGTGGGTTGCTCACGATATGGAACAGGTATGCGGCAGCCATCGCGAACAGGCCGTCGTGCACGAACTCGCCCCCGAAGGAGGCTTGCGGCTGCGCTACCGCCGACTCGAGCAAGCCGTGATCTCGGAGGCCAGCTGCGCCGCCGTAGATCTCGAGTTGTGTCGCGTGCAACTCGATGACGTCCTGGACGTCGAGGAACAGCGGTTCGTCCGAGCTCGCTTCGCCAGCTTCCGCAGGGTCTCGTCGTGGACCGCCATCATGCGCCTGGTGGACTCGCGGAGGCGTGCTTTCTTGCTCGGCTTCGCCGGGCGGATGATGAGCGCCTCGCCGTCCGTCTTGACCTCGAGCGGGGTGTCCTTCGTGATGTCGAGCAGCTCGAGGATCGGGCGCTCGATGATGAGCGCGAGGCTGTTGCCGACGGTGGAGAGCTTCTTGATCATGAGAACCTCGTTATACGAAGGTACGAACAATAGCGTAACGCCTATCGGGCCCTCAGGCGAACCCGGCGAGGCTTGCTGGAACGTCGCCTTGACGAGCTCGGCCGGCTGGGACGCCGAAGCGGCGGCGATGCCGTTGCACTTTCGGTCCCTTGCAGCAGGACGTTTCGCCAGCATGGCGTATAAGGGCCGAGTGAAGCGAACGCGCGGGAGCGCGAAGGTGCCGAGCAGGCGCTGCGGCTCACCGCACCGATGAAGGAGCCCGACGATGGCGAAGGCTGAGGCTTACCAATGGGAGTTCAAGGCGCGCTTCCGTCGCCACGCCTTCGGCTGGAAGTCGCAGCCGGCGATCACGCGCATCAAGCAGGCCGTCGCCGAGCTCAAGAAGGTCGCGAAGCGACAGCCGGAGATCGCCGCCGAGGGGGCCGTCGTGTTTCTCGAACGCGTGTCGCCTGCGCTCGAGCGCGTGGATAGCTCCTCGGGTACGATCGGCACCGCGGTCAACAACGCCATCGCGGAGCTGGTTCCGCTCATCGCGAGCGCGCCCGCCGCTGCCGAGGTGCGCAAGGCGTGGCTCGAGCGACTCTGGGCTGCGTACCAGGACGACGACATCCCCTACATCGAGTGGCTCGGCGACCACTGGGGCGCGCTGTGCGCGTCGAAGGAAGTCGCGTCCGCGTGGGCTGATCGACTGATGGATACAGTTCGCATGGCGTGGAGCGCTGAACCGGGCCTGCGAGGTTTCTTTACAGGCACGACCAACTGCCTGAGCGCGCTCGTCGCTGCCGAGCGCTACGACGACGTGCTCGCGCTGCTTGAGCTCGCTCCGAACAAGATGTGGCACTACCGCCAGTACGGCGTGAAGGCGCTCTCGGCGAACGGCCAGAAGGTCGAGGCGATCCGGTACGCCGAGGACAGCCGCGGGTTGAATGACAGCCCGGTTGCCATCGCGCGCGCGTGTGAGGAGGTGCTGCTCTCGGCCGGTCTGACCGACGAAGCGTACCGGCGCTACGGGCTCACCGCGAATCAGGGCGGCACGTACCTCGCGACCTTCCGCGCCGTCGCCAAGAAGTATCCGCACATGCTCGCAGGACAGATCCTCGCCGACCTCGTGACGACCACACCAGGCGACGAGGGCAAGTGGTTTGCCGCCGCGAAGGATGCCGGTCTCTACGACGACGCGCTCGCGCTCGCGCGCCGCACGCCCTGCGATCCCAGGACCTTGACGCGGGCGGCGCGCGACTACGCCGAGCAGCAGCCCGCGTTCGCGGTCGGTGCGGGGCTGCTCGCGCTCTACTGGCTCGTTCAGGGGTACGGCTACGAGATCACCAGCGCCGATGTGTGGGACGCGTATCGCGCGACGCTGGCTGCCGCCGAGCGCCACGGCAGTGCGGCCGACGTGACGGAGCGCATTCGCAAGCTGGTCGCGTCGGAGGGCGCGGGGGAGCGCTTCGTGACGAAGGTGCTCGGCAGAGAGCTACGGCTGTGACGGCAAAGCACCAGCGGGGCGTGAGACTCCGGATACGTGAGGAGGATCTGCGTGGACTGCCGTGCGCCAGAGTTCCTCCGGCAGCGGTCATGAAAGGTGAGCTCGAAGCGAAGTGGGCGGCGACGGGCGACGCCTGGAGCTCCTCGCCTCGCACCTTGCGAACCACCAACGAGATCGCGCGACGACGCAGCTAACGTCAAGAACCTCGCGCCTCCGGTGGTGGTCGTGGGCTCACGCATGGGCGCGGACAGCGTCGCAACGCCTCGACCACCAGCTGCTCGACGGTCGGCTCGTCGCCCAGCTCCGAGGCGGCCGCCGCGACCGCCGCCTGCGCGAGCTCGAGCGCGCATCGCGGCGCTGCGCGTCGTGCCGGGCGCCCCCACGTGGGCGCCGGTCGGCGATTGGCTCACCTGCTCGCGCGGCCGCGTTCGACGCGACCGGGCCGAGGCGACAGAAAATCTTCACATCCTTCACACCGGTCACAGGGATCGGTCCGATCGGAGCTGTGTCGACGACGCAAGCCATGTTCCGAGACCCGTATGAGATAAAACAATCTATGAGATGGCGCGCACATGCGGGCGTCAGCGCTGTGAGTCCTGTGGCGCAGGCGCGCACCGTGTCCGCTTCGTCGACCAAGCGCGGCTGTCCACAGGAGTCACCAGCGTGGCTACGCGATCGGCAGAGCCTCTCCGGCGGCGCGCCGTGGCACTGTCGCGCATCGACGACTAAGCGTTTCGGATCGAGCACGGGCGCGCCCACGTGGGCGCGAGAACGGAAACCGCGAGCGCCCGCTGCGCCTGGCGCCCTCGCACGCGTCGGAGCGCTCTCGGTCGTGTCCACTGCCGTGCGTCGGGATCATGAGCCGAGCTCGACGCTCGGCCCGCCAAGGGGCCCATGGACGCGGCGCAGCCACCGCATCGAGCTCCTCGACGGCCCGTCGCAGGCTGACGAAGACGACGGCATGGTCAACGTCAAACGTGACGTTGCAGATGAGACGAGCGATCGGGAACTTGGGGCATCGCGGGCGTTTTCTTTCCCACCTCTTCGAGATCAGCCCTTGTCGAAGGATCTCGATCACTTGGCCAACGACAGTAAGAAGTCTGGTGCGCGGTCACCGCGGCGCTGGTGGCAACCCAGCCGACGACGGTTCGCGAAGCTCTCAAGGTTGTGGGCGTGGGGCGGAAGACGACGCGCAAGCTCCTCGAGCTCGGCCTCCTCCGTGATCCCCGACGGCACGCAGCGTGGGGTACCCTCTCGGCGTCGCATGTCTCCTTCAAGCCGTTCCGATCAGGACGTGGATGATCGGCCAGAGGTCCAGATCTTGTTCAGGAACCTCAAGGTCTCGTTGCCCGCTCTCGAAGTGGTCCTCGACGCGTGCCACAACCACTGGGGGTACGAGGATCACGTCTATCGCTTCTACCACCAGAGCTTCAAGGTCTACGGCCTCCAGGAGACTACTACCGCGATCGTTGCTGTACTGCAGGCGCTCGCACCCGAGCGGAAGCTCAACGACTGGTTCGTGCAGATCGTGAAGGACGGCACCGGGAAGGTGTTCGAGCCAGCCCACAACCAACGTTGGCTCGAGGTCACGAGGCCGATCGTCGAGGCGTTCTTTCACGCCCGGTACTTCCTGGAGATGGGTGTGCGCTACGGCAAGGAGCTGGAGGCGCCGCCGCGGATGCTGCCGAGCGGCTGGGCCGCGTTCCTCTATCTGTACGAGCTCAGGTGATCGGCGATGCCGCTGTTCGACGCCTGCGTGATGATGGACTGGTCCGGAGGCGACCGGCACATGGTTAGGCTTCGCAGGCGGTCAACCCGTAGTAGCGCTGGTACGCCGCGACGAGCCCGGAGAGTTGGCCACCAGGCTCGTCGTGCCCTTCGAAGTCACCGGCAGCGTCGCACTCCGTGAGGTAGATGAGTGCGGCACGCGTCTCGTCCGAGTCGATAGTTTCGAGATAGCGTCGCGTCTCGTGAAAGCCGGCGCCGCACAGCAGCTGGACGTCGATGCTGCACTTCGCGTCGAAGCTCGCCGTCTTGGCGCGCCAGATGGCGATCGCGTCCTCGACCTGGCCTGCGGTGAAGAGGAGGAAGCACAGCGCCTTCATGACGAGCGTGTCGCTGGTGTCGTCGTCGTTCTGTTCCAGCTCGGACGCGGCCTCGAGCTCGCGCCGGATCTCCGGGAGGTCGTCGCGTCGAGGCGGGACCCCGAACCGCTCGATGACCTCCGCTTCGTCCACCAGGGCATCGTAACGTACTCTTTGGCCCCATGGTGGACGTCATCGCCGAGCTCCGGCGGCTCGCGACCGCGGAGCCGAGCGAATCGTGCTGGGACGAGCTGGCCCGTGCGTTGGAGGCGCTCCCGGCCGAGGGTGCGGTGGCCGGCGACATCGAGGCCGCGCTCGACG
>Ga0137459_1000170_pt1 | contig 23712 bp, 19 predicted proteins | sample EasRivERMGT700_2_FD_104908 | JGI IMG/M metagenome (GOLD analysis project Ga0137459, IMG submission 104908) | Soil microbial communities from meander-bound floodplain in the East River, Colorado, USA - East River MetaG ERMGT700_2 | ecosystem: Environmental > Terrestrial > Soil > Floodplain ...
CGCCGGGCGCGGCCTCGGTCGCGCACATCCTCGACCAGCGGGCCCGCGCACGGAAGGCGTTGCCCGTGCTCGACGCCGTGCTGCCAGACGACCCGCGCGTTCGTGACCTTCGCGTCACCCCACACTCGCTTGACCGCTACGACGAGCTCTACACCACGCCTCCAGACAATCACGAGTCGCTAACTGACAGCCACGGCAACCATGCCACCGACGACGAGGAGCCATTATCATGAGTACACTCGCAGAATCACTCCGCACCATCGGCCTGGCGCACACCGCGGCCGAGCTCGACGACCTCATCGCGCTCGCCATCAAGCGGCGCTGGAGCCCCACGCAACTCCTCGATCATGTCGCCGACACCGAGCAGCGTGCGCGCGCCCAGCGCAGCCTCGACCGCCGCGTCGGTAACAGCAAGCTTGGCGCCTTCAAGCCGATCGTCGACTTCGACTGGGCCTGGCCCAAGCGAATCGAGCGCGACACCGTCGAGGATGCCATGAAGCTCGGCTTCCTGGGCGAAGCCCGCAACGTCGTCGTCGTCGCCCCCCAGGGCCTCGGCAAGACGATGATTGCTCAGAACATCATCCACGCCGCCTTGCTCGCCGGACACAACGCGCTGTTCATCACCGCCTCCCAGATGCTGCTCGATCTCGGCGCACAGGAATCCACGCGTGCCCTCGATCGCCGACTTCGCTACTACACCTCGCGATCGCTCCTGTGTATCGATGAAATTGGCTACCTGTCCTACGACGCACGCAACGCCGACTTGCTGTTTCAGGTGGTCAGCCGGCGCTACGAACGCAAGAGCCTTATCCTGACGACGAACCTGGCATTCAGCGAGTGGCCGACCATCTTCCCCAACGCAGCCTGCACGACCGCGCTCATCGACCGCGTCGTCCACCATGCGGAGATCATCGCCATCGAAGGCGACAGCTACCGCCGTCGCGAGGCCGAGGCCGCCAAGGCGTCACGCCGCCCCAAGCCCAAGGCGTGATCCGGTCGGCCGCCTACGACGCCCTTCCCGACGAGTCCAGACCACGAACCCAGGAGAACCAGATGCTCGAGCCCGCGCGCGCCCAGCGCCGAACCAACCCCCTGTTCCGAGGATACAGCGGTATCCGCGACCGACTCCGGACCCACCATGTGCGTCGACCTCGACGGCCCCCGCGACCGCGACCATGGGGGCATGCGGCGCGCCAAGAGCCGCGGGGTTGCCGGTGACCCCGCGCAGTCAGCGTGCGGCGGCAGGCGCCACGTTGCCGGCATCGCCCACGCCGCACGAGCTTGTGGTCTTCCCCGAGCTCGCGCTCCTCGCTGCACTGCAACAGCTCCTTGGGCTGACAACCCTCACGCTCACCGCCATCCACCCCGACGGCGATGCTGTTCGCTCCCGCCTTCGAGCGCTCGATCTGCGAGGGGCGCTCGCCGACCAGATCATCGAGCTGGGTGCATGCCTCGCGAGAGCGGCGACCTGCTATCGCTTTGCTGCGATCGATTCGCTGTACGTCCCCGACACGGACGACATCCCGTTCTGAGCAAGCTCGCTGCCGCTCCAGGGCTGGCCAGGTGAGCCCTCACGAACCGAGTCCCGGCCTCGCGTTTCAGGCTGCGTGACCGGGGTCGTCGTCCTCCGCGCGGAGAGCCTCGCCATCGCGATGACTTGAAGCTGGTCACCATCGACGCAGCGTTCGAGCATCTCGTTGACGATTGCTGTGTCGAGTGGCCGAATGACCGCGAACCAGTCAGGCGGCCTACCACATCGCTCGCAGCCGAGCGGCGACGTCGACCTGCAGGCTCGGCTCGCCGCGCTCGAGCTCCGCGACGCTACGGCCGCGGACGACGCGCTCGAAGCGGTCGAGGATCTGCCCCGGCCAGGGTGCGGTCGCGAGCTCGCCGAGCATCGCGCACAGCTCGGGCCACGCGGGGCGCGCCGCGCCCGGCGGCCGCAGCTGCGAGCCCCGCCAGCCCGGAGGTCGCGATCGCGTCGATCGCCCGGCGCGCGAACGCCGGCCCGATGCCGGGTAATAGCTGGGCGACGCGGAACCCGGCGATCGGATCGATCGGGTTCTCCGCCCAGCGCAGGATCGCGAGCAGGTCCTGCACGTGCGCGGCCTCGAGGAACTTGAGGCCGCCGTACTTGACGTACGACCGTCGCGAGCAGAAATCGGCACCCCGAAATCGCCCACAGATCTACCAAGGGAGGCGAACAATGGCCTCGACCTGCTGTGGCGCCTGCACTACTGACGATCAGGCGCGCTCGCGCGTGCACCGATCGAAGCCTTGGTCGCGAACGACGATCGATGCTCCATCGCCCCGCGTTCGGTGGCATCGAAGCCGCGCGTACCGTTCGGTCGATGCCTGGCGTCACGGTGCTTTGCGGGCCACCAGCACGCCGTGGATCGATTCCTCCCGCGGGTACGATCGGATCTCGGCGAAGCCGGCGGCGGCGAGCATCTGCTCGTAGGCGGCGACGGGCTTGTAGCAGCCGGCGCCGAAGTCGTCGTACGGCAGGTAGCTATGCTCCCAGGCGATCGCCAGATCGGGGTTCTGATCGGCGAACGGTTCGCTGATCAGGATCCGGCCGCCCGGGACGAGGGCGTGGTGCGCCTTGGCGATCAGCTCCCGGCACAGCTCGGGCGGCCAGTCGGCGAGCACCCGCGAGTACATCACCAGGTCGAAGCCCGCGGGGAGGGCATCGACCCGGAAGTCGCCGACGACGACCTCTACCTGCTGGCTCAACGCGAGGGTCGCGACGTTGGCACGCGCCAGCTCCGCCGCTTGCGGGACGTTGAACACGGTGAGGTGCAGGTCGCGCCACTTCTGCGCCAGCTCGCAGGCCATGGTCGCGTCGCCGCCGCCCACGTCGAGCACGCGGCGCACCGGCGCAAAGTCGACGTGGCGCTGGATGGCCTCGAGCGTGATGATCGCTCCGGACCGCATCCAGTCGTGGAGCAGCGCGGTGTCGGCCGTGTCGGCGGGCGGATAGCGGACCGGGTAGGGCACCGGTGCGCCGCGCAGGATGGCCGGGAGATCGTACGCCGTGGCGATGCGCCAGTAGCGCAAGAACTCGCGATAGAAGTAGCGCGCCGATCCCTCGGGAGCGGCGATGGCCAGGAGGAGCCCCGAGGGCGCATAGCGGGCACCAGTCGCGTCGCGGAGGGTCGTGACCAGCCCGGTCTTGTTGAGCACCTCGAGCCACTTGCGTGTGCGGTGACGATCGAGCGCGAGCGCGGCGGCGATCTCGTCGGCGGTCAGCGCGCCGCGGTCGGCGAGCAGCCGCTCGAGGCCCACGTCGAGCGCCGAGGCGAGCGAAGCCGCCCGTGCCGCCCCCGCGAGAAAATGATAGTACTGGTCCTCGATGGCAAGCGGCGCTCCGTGCGCTCCACTCGCCATCGCGCGCACTGTTGCCGATGGTGCGCCGGCCGTCAAGATGGCTTGACAGGCGCCGGCGACTCCGCAAGATCGTCCGGTGAGCGTCGCGCTGGCCGCCGGGGAGGTGCTGTGGAACCCGCTTGCCGAGGACTACCGGCACGATCCGTACCCGACCTATCACCGGATGCGCGCGCTCGATCCGGTGCACTGGTCGCCCGGTGGCTGGTGCTGGGTGCTCACCCGGCACGACCACGTGAAGCGGGTGCTGTCGGACAAGCGGTTTGGCATCGGGCTCGATCGGCTGGCGAAGTTCCCGTCGGTGGCGGCGGTGCTCGCCGAGCCGTTCAACAAGATCATCCGCACCCAGATCCTCGCCGCCGACCCGCCCGACCACACCCGGATCCGCGCGCTCGCCACCCGCACCTTCGCCGCCGCCCACGTCGAGGCGCTGCGGGCCCGCATCCAGCACACCGCCGACACGCTGCTCGACGGGCTCCTGCCGCGCGGGCGGATGGACTTCATCCACGACTTCGCGTATCCGCTGCCGTTCACGGTCATCTGCGACACGCTCAACATCCCCGCGGAGGAACGCCCGCCGCTCGAGGGCTGGACGCGCGCGCTGATGCGCACCACCGATCCGATGCCGATGTCGCGCGCCGAGCTCGACGCCGCCAATGACGGGGCGATCAACTTCCGCGGCTACTTCCTCGACCTGGCGCGCGAGCGGCGGGCCCGGCCCACCGACGACCTGTTCTCCGATCTGGTGCAGGCGGCGGGGCGCGGGGAGATGACCGAGGAGGAGTTTGTCGCCAATACCATCCTCATCTTCTGCGCCGGGCACGACACCGTGGTGCACCTGTTCGGCAACGGGCTGCTCGCGCTGCACCGCCACCCCGAGCAGCTCGCGCTGCTGCGCCGGGACCCGACCCTGATCAAGAACGCCATCGACGAGCTGCTGCGCTACGACGCGTCGATCCAGATCGCGCGGGGGTCGCTGCCGCGGTACCCGCGCTCGGCACGCGTGGCAGGCGGAGCGGGCGCGGCGCCTCCGCATGGGACAGCTCACCGTCGATCGCCAGCTTCTCGAACACGTGCATCGGCGCGGTCAGATCGAAGCACTGCCGGAGCGTCATCGTGCCGGCGGTGTAGTCGCGCATCGGCGCCACCGGGCGGCCGAGCGCCAGCTCGACCAGCGCCCATGGCAGGTTCTGCCCCGCAGCCACGGCCAGCGCCACCCAGGCCGGCATGCGCGGATTCACCTCGATGAGGTAGAGCAGGCCGCTCCGGTCCTCGCGCATCAGCTCCAGCTCGAAGATCCCGGGCCAGCGCAGGCCCTCCATCGCCTGCCGGACCGTGCGGTCGAGCCCCGGATCGGTGACGGTCACGCCGCCCCACGCCTTGCCGTTGTCGTCGAGCTGCAGCTTCTTCATGGCCACCGCGCCCAGCAGCTCGCCGCGCCGGCCGCCCAGCACCACGACGTCGTATTCGGTCCCCCACACCATCTGCTGCAGGATCACCGGCACGCCCCAGCTGGCGATGAACCTGGCCGCCACCGCCGCGAGCTGCGCTGCGTTCTCGACGCGCGCGGCGCCGTAGAGCTGGCCCTTCACCATGAGCGGGTAGCGGAGCTCGTCCGCCATCTTGCGCGCCGCCTCGATGCTGTAGGCCGCACGGGTGTGCGGCACGCGCAGGCCGGTGCGCCGCGCCAGCTCGGGCAGCTGCGCCTTGCTGCGCAAGGCGAGCATCTCCGCCGTCGGCAGGATCATCCGGATGCCCGCTTCCGCGAGCCGCGGCGCGAGCGCGATCAGGACCGGGAGCTCGGAGTCGAGCGTCGGCAGGAGCACGTCGATGGGCTGTCGCGCGTGCACGTGCAGGAGGCGTTCGGCCACGTGCGCCGCGCACTGCTGCGGATACGGTATCAGGATCACCTCGTCGATGAGGCCGGGCTCGTAGTTGAGCGGGTCGAGCGGGTGGTACGACAGCCCGATGAGGTGACCTTGAAAGCCCGGCGCGGCGCGGATGGCGCGCGCCACCGGTCCGCCCGGCTGCAGTGCACCGACTCCGGAGATGGCGATCGTCAAGCCCGCGCGTTTACGGGGCACGCGAATCGACCAGCTCGAGGTTGCCCAGCCGGAGCAGGAACTCTGCGACGTCGCGGCGCGCCTGTGCCGGGGGAATCGCGAACGCGCGCACGAGCGTGCGCCACAGCGTGCGCGAGTCGCGCTTCTCGAGCAGTCCGGTGAGGATCAGGTGCGCCGATGCGTTCACGGTGAACGATTCGCCGTTCGACGGATCGAGCAGGAAGCCGCTCTCGGTCAGGACCAGGAGGGGGTGGCTGCGGACGCGCGCGCCGGTGCGCCGCGCACTCCGTCGCTTCGGGGCCGGTTCATCGGCATACGGCCGGGCAGCATAGTCACCGCGTTGCCGGCCAAGCAAGGCCATGGCCACGAACGAGGACCTGTGCAGCCGTGCGCGTACGCTCCGAACGAAAAACACCGCTGTGACTCCACAACCCCACCACGTTGCTCGACGAACCAAAGTGGCTGCCTCCCTCCGAACGAGGTCACGGTCACCCGTGCCTCAGGTAGTCACGCGCTCGAAGCGCATCGCAAGGGAGGCAGCCAACCGCACGTTGCCATCGATCCGGGAGACGGCAACCGCAGATCTGCATCCGCCGGCCGGATGGGACGATCACCGAGAATCGAAGAGGTCACGGCTCGCAAAGATTGCGGATCGGCCGCGACATGGACGCCAGTCGTCCGGGCGGGTGCCTGGCGGTCCACGCGCTGGTAAGCTGCTGTGCTCGCTGGACCACGTGAACCCAGGACGGCTGATGACGCCACCCAAGCAAGCCGACCCCACCTGGCTTCCGACGCTCGCGGATCTCGATGCCCTGCCGCCGGGCATCGTCGGCGAGATCATAGAGGGCGTGCTCTACACGATGACCAAGCCGCGGATGGCGCACCAGCTCCTCGGCCTCGAGATCGGTAGCGACCTGCTCGGACCGTTTGGCAAGGGGCGCGGAGGCCCCGGGGGATGGTGGATCGTCACGGAGCCGGGGATCGAGCGACCGGACAACACCCTCGAGATCTCGCCCGATGTCGGGGGCTGGCGTCGCGAGCGCATGCCCAAGGCGCCCCGCAAGAGGGCGATCCGCGTGGTGCCCGACTGGGTCTGCGAGATCCTGTCGCCGACCACGCGTCGCCACGACCTCGTCGACAAGATGCCCTACTACGCGAAGATCGGCGTGCCGTATGCGTGGCTCGTCGATCTCGAAGCCCGCACGGTGATCGTGCATCGGCTCGAGGCTGGGCGCTGGGTCACGCTCGGCTATTACAGCGACGAGACCGAGGCCCGCATCGAGCCCTTCGAGGCCGTCCCGCTCGACGTCGCGGGTTGGTGGCTCCCGGCGGACGCCATCGAGGACGAGCCGTGATCCAGCATCGGTCCCGTGGGCGCCGCCGTCGGTGGACGTGATCACCTGGGAGAAGAAGGTGCTGACGTAGAGCGTCCCGCCGGCGTCGAGCGGTGATGGGGCGGGCGAGCCCGCGTCCGGACCTTGCGGGTTTGGCGTGCCGCCACACGCGGCGGCGACAAGCATCAGGAGGGAGAGGTTGCGCAGCAGCGATCGCGAAAACAGCGCGTGTGCCAGCGGCGTGCATCGGCGTTGCTCCTCGACGAGCCTTCGCGGTGTGGCCGTGCGTTCGCGGGCGGCCCGGCGCTCGGCGGTTACCCTCGGTCCGGCGAGCGCGTCGGCCGCATTCGATCGCATACGAGCCATGCCCGCGGGCGGATCGCCGAGCGCAGTCCGGGCGACCGCGGCGACCACGGCCTCGGCGTGCGGCGCCTGCACGCTGATGATCAGGCGCGCTTGCGTACGTCGGTCCGGTACGTCACCCTAGTGCCCGGGTGTCTCGTTACTGGCTCGTGGGGTTGGGGGTCGCAACGTCGCTGGGGTGCGGTGGGCAGCTGCGCGCGCGCCCGCCCGAGGTCGGGACGGACCACGTGGCCGGGATCCGCATCGAGGGCAACCACGCGATCGAGACCGACGTGCTCGAGCCTGGGCTCGCGCTGCACGAGGCGGTGCGCGACGCCGCTGCCCTGGATCCCTACCTCTTGACGGTCGACACCGAGCGGATCCGCGCCGCGTACCTGAAGCGCGGGTTCTTCGCGGTCAAGGTCGCGGTCCGCGTCGAGCATGGCGAGGACCATGCCCAGACCGTCGTGTTCGCGATCACCGAGGGCCGGCGGGCGGTCACCCGGGTGGTGATCGACGGCCTGCCGGCCGAGCTGTCGCCTGCGACCGCGCGGGCGCTGGTCGCGCTCCGTGACGGCGCGCCGTTCGACTACGAGCGCTACGATGCGGCGAAGCAGCCGCTGCGCGTGCTCGTGGAGGACGCCGGTTATGCGTACGCCGACGTGCAAGGCACGGTGACGGCCGATCCGGCTGGAGCCACAGCGACCGCGCGCTACCGGATCGATGCCGGCGTGCGGTGCACGTTTGGCGCGATCCGGATCGCCGGCAAGCTCCCGGAGGCGCTGGCGACGGCGGTCCGCGCGCGGCTGCGGTTCGCGACCGGCGATCGCTACTCGGCGGCCGCCCTCGAGGCGTCGCAGGCCGAGATCTACGACCTGGGGCGGTTCTCGACGGTGCAGGTCGTGGCGGATCGCAGCGGCGGCGCCGCCGAGGTCGCGGTCACGGTCGAGCTCGCCGAGGCGAATCGCCACGAGGTCCGCGCGGGCGCAGGTTTCGGCTACGAGCCCGCGACCTACGAGGCGCGCCTGCGCGGCGGCGGCAGCCTCGTGCCGGCGGCGTACCCGCTGCTGACGCTGGCGGCCGATGCCCGCGTCGCGCTCACCATCCCGCACGATCTCGATCCCGACCAGCTCCAGCCCAAGATCCGAGGGCTCGTCTCGCTGCAGTACCTCGATCTGCTGTGGCCGCGGCTGCGCGGCGACGTCGAGGTCGGGGCCGACTACCAGAAGGTCGAGGCCTACACGTGGAAGGGCCCGCACGTCGGGCTCGGGCTCGGGTCGCCGCTCGGCCCGCGCTGGCTGCAGCTGCGCGTCGGCTGGGTGCTCGAACGGCTGACGTTCCCCGAGCTCGATGCGGTGCTCGATTCGTCGGCGGCGCCGGGCTGTCCGAGGACCGTTTTGTCGGGAGGCGAGACGTCGGCGCAGGGGCTCGGCCTCTGTGACACGCAGCTCCGCGGCGCCTATCAGGCCGCGCTGGTCGCCGATCTGCGCGACAACCCGATCGAGCCCCACCGCGGGGTCTACGTCGATCTCCGCGTCACCAAGGGCACGCGGCTCGCCGGCGGCGACCTCACGTACCTGCAGCTCACCCCCGAGCTGCGCGGCTACGTCTCGCTCGGCGGCGTCGTCCTCGCGGCCCGTGCGCGCGTGGGAGCGATCTTCGGCGACGTGCCGGTGACGGAGCGCTACTATTCCGGCGGCACGACCGGGCAGCGCGGGTTCTCGGAGCGCAAGCTCTCGCCGACCGTTCCCACCGGGTGCATGGACATGCCGATACAGCCCTGCAAGGCGATCGGGGGGGCCGGGCTGATCGAGACCGGCATCGAGCTACGCCGCCGGCTCGGGACGCTGGGGACGTTTCCGGTTGGAGCGAACGTGTTCCTCGACGGCGGTGAGGTCACCGATTCGGCGCGGGATCTCGATCCGTGGCAGCTGGACTGGGCGATCGGCACCGGCGTGTGGGCCAAGCTGGTCGGCGACCTCAAGGTCCGCATCGACCTCGGCTATCGCCTGAACCACCAGTCGCCCGACACCGACACGTTCGCGAACCTCGCCCCGCACATCGGCGTCGGAGAGGTCTACTGATGCGGAGCGTGCTGCGCTGGCTCCGGCGGCTCGTGACCGGCGTGATCCTGCTCGTCGCCGTGGTGATCGCGGTCGCGCTCATCACCGCGCACACCGGCTGGGGCCGCGAGCAGCTGCGCACGCGCGTCGAGGTCGTGCTGCAGGCGAAGTTCCCCGGGGGCGCACGGATCGGTGCCATCGAGGGCAGCATCCTCGGCACGCTGACCGTGCGCGACCTCGAGCTCGATGGCCGCGATCACAAGCCGCTGGTGACGATCGGCACGCTCGACGTCGCGATCGCGCTGTGGCCGCTCGTGGTCGGGACCGCGCACGTCGACAACCTCGTCGCCGATGATGTGCACGTGTTCGTGCATCGCGATCCGGCGGGACGCTCGCCGGTGGCCCCGGCGTCGGGGCCGTCGCCGTGGCGGGTCGAGCTGCCGCACGTCGGGATCCACCGCGCGACGATCGAGATCGAGGGCGGAGGCTCCCCCCAGACGCTCACCGGGGTCGACGTCGCCGGCACCGCGACGGTCGACGACGCCGGTGTCGTGATGTTCGGCTGGTTGCACGGCCGCTGGCAGGAGCGCCCGGCGGAGCTGACCGCGACCGCGTCGGTGGTCGTCGATATCGACGGCGTACACGTGCCCGGCGCGCTGGTCACGATCGGCGACGCGGCGGCCGGCGCGTCGCCACGGGCCGAGGACGGCGAGCCTCCGGGCCGGGTGCTCGCCGCGCTCGGGGTGACGCGACTCGCGATCGATGTCGATCACCCGAGCGGCACGATCGCGATGAGCGCACCGGCGCGCGTGCTCGCGACGCTGTTCCCCGAGCTCGCGCGGGCCGGCGTCGCCGCCGATCGGCTCGGCGACGTGGTCGCGAAGATCGACGTCGCACCGGAGACCCCGGCGATGACCCGGGTCGAGGTCACCGCGAAGGCCGGCGACACCACGGTGTCGGCGGTGCTCCACGGCGACCTCGCGGCCGGGACCGCGCGCGGTGAGGTCCGGGCGCATGCGATCGATCTCGGGCTGGTGACGCGCGGGCAGGTCGGCGGCCGCGGCGAGCTGGTCGCGACCGGCGCGGGGCATCGCGCGGGTGGCGCGGTGGTGCTCGATCGCGCGCAGATCGTCGCGACGTCTGGCGCGGTCGACGTGCGCGATCAGCAGGTGACCGGGGCGCTCGCGGTCGACGCGAAGGTCACCGGCACGCTCGCCCCGGCGCTCGCCGTCGACCTCCAGGGAACGGCAACAGGCGACCAGGTCGCGGTGGAGGACACGGCGGCTGCCTGCGGTGCAGCAGCACCGGCGTGTGACCGCCCTCGACGAGTCGTCCACATTGACTCCGTGCGGGTGCCGTTCGGGCTGGATATCCGTCCCGGCAGTGGGACCGCGGGTGCCCCGGCGCTCGCTGTGGACCTCCAGGGAACGGTCGCGGGCGACAAGCTCTCGGTGAACGACGTCACGCGTACCCCGGCGGGCGGGCACGTCGCGGTGAAGGGCGTCGAGATCGCGGCCGTGACCGGCTCGTTCCAGCTGCACGTCGCCACCGGCGTCCCGCTCGGCGAAGCGCACCTCACCGCCACCGGGGTTCGCAACGCCGGCACGCCGCTCGGCGCGGCCCACGCCGACATCGAGAACCACGCCGACGGCACGCTCCGCGTCGTCGCGACGGCCTGGCCGCCGGCGAATGGCCTCGAGATCTCGGCGGCGGCGCTGGTGATCCCGGGCCCACGGATCGTGGCCAGGCTCGATCGCACCCGCGTGACGCTGCCGAACGGGATGATCTGGACCGGCCGCGGGGGCGTGGCCACGGTGACCGATGCCGAGGTCGAGCTCCGCGATCTGACGTTGCACGGCGGCGACGCCACGATCGCCTTGCGCGGCGACCTCGCGCGGTCGACCGGCACGCTCGTGGTCCACGCCGGCGCCGATGGGTTCCGGGCCTCCGCGATCGACCCGCGGTATCGCGGGCTCGTCCGCGGCACGCTCGACCTCACCCACGGAAGCAGCTGGCAGGGCGACGGGACGTTCACGGTTGCCGGCTTCGCCGTCGCGGCGGGTGCGGCCCCGGTCGACGGGACCGCGCACGTCGGGCTCGCCGGCCGGCGTGCGACCCTGGACACATCCGCGACCAGCCCCGCGCTCGGGCGCGTCGAGCTCGCGCTCGAGGCGGACGCTCCGCGCGATCCGCTCGACGTGGCCGCGTGGCAAGCGCTCGACCGCGGGGCGGTGCGCAACGCGACGATCACGGCGCGCCAGGTCCAGCTGTCCGGACTGGCCGCGCTGGCAGCTCCGGGATCGCCGGTCGGGTCGTCCGCGCCGGCCGGGTCGTCCGCACCGATGGTCCCGCTGGCCGGCACGATCGACGGCACGGTCAACCTGGCACCCGCCGAGCTGCGCGGCGGGTTCGCGGTGCGCGGCGTCTCGCTACCTTTCGGGACGATCGATGGCGACGTGACGCTGGCGCCGCGGCTCCCGTTCGCGATGCTCGACGGCGCTGTGACGTTCACGCCGCGCAATCGCGATCTCGGGGCGAGCTCGAGCGCGCCGCCCGGCCGCGCCACGGCCAGGGTGACCGCGCGGTTCGCGCTGCCCGAGCGGCCGTTCGATCCCGCGACCTGGCAGCGCCGCGGCCGCGACCTCGTGCAGGAAGCCGCCGCCCAGCTCGATGATGTCGCGTTCGGTCCCGAGCTGCTCGCCGGCTACGGCATCGCCGCGCCGCTCCGCGGGCACGCGACGGCGACGCTGGCGCTCGGCGCCGGGGCCAGGGATGCCCGGCTCGCGATCGATGTGAACGACCTGCGTGGCGGGGCGCTGATCAAGCCGCTCGCGGCGCACCTCGCGATCCGCACCGGCGACGGCGGGACCCACGTCGAGGCGGCGCTGGCCGGGCCTGGCAGCGAGCCGCTCGGCACCCTCGAGGCCGATGTCCCGATGACCCCCGACCGCTGGATCACGGAGCCCGCGACCGTGCTGCGCGCGCCGATCACCGCGCGCTGGACGCTGCCGGCGACGCCGGTCAAGGCCGTCCTCGCGATCGTGGGCCGCCATGATCTCGACGGCGGCACGCTCGAGGGCAGCGCGACGATCCACGGCACGCTGAATACGCCGATCGTCACGTCGGCGCGGCTGCTCGCCCGCGACATCGCGGTCCCGCCGCGGCTCGGTGGCCACCCGCCTCCGGCGCTGCGCGAGCTTGAGGCCGTCGCGACGTGGGGCGGGGCGAGCGGGACCCTCGAGGTCACCGGCCGGGAAGCCAGCGGTGGCGAGCTCCATGCGCACGCGAGCGGCCGCCCGGACGCGCTGTCGGACGTGACCGGCTGGCTCCGGGCGACGCGGTTCGACCTCGCGCTGATCGGCGTGCTCCCGCCGCGCGCCCTGGTGCCGACGGCCGGCGTGGTCACCGCCGATCTGACGCGCCGGTCCGACGGCCAGGTCACCGGCACGCTGGACCTTACCGGCGGCGCGCTGCCGATCGCCGCGCCGGTCGGGACGCTGCGCGACGTCACCGCCAGGGTCGAGCTCGCCGGGAGCAGCATTCGCGGGACGGTCGATGGCAAGCTCGGTGCCGGCACGGTTCACCTGTCCGCCGAGGCGGCCTCTGATCTGGCGACGATCGACCTGCACGAGCTGCGGCTCGAGAACGTCTCGACGCTCGGCGGGCTGCGCCCGATCATCACGGCGACGCTCCAGACCGCGGACGGTAAGCCGCTGCAGCGCCGCGACGGCGTGCTGCGCGGGGATGTCACGGTGCACCACGCGACCATCAGGTTGCCGGAGCACCCCGGCACCCCGCTGCTCGACGCCAGCGCGCCAGCGGACCTGGTGCTCGCGGGCGCCCCCGAAGCGGCCGACGTGCCGGAACCCAAGGCGCCGGCCCATCCGTGGCTCGAGGTCGACGTCGCGCTCGACCGCGTCGAGCTCGCCGCGCGCAACGTGGTCAACAGCGTGGGGCTCAGCGCCCGGGCCACCCTCCGTGGCGAGGAGCTCATCGTCTCGGTCGGCGACACCGTCGGCCTGCGGGGCAACGTCACGATCGACAATGCAGATGTCGACTTCCTGGGCCGGCGCTACCTCCTCGATGATCCGAGCACGCTCAAGTTCGACGGCACCACCGATCCGGATCTCGATATCTCCATGACGCACAAGTTCCCCGAGCTCACGCTGATCGTGGGGCTGAAAGGGCGTGCGAGCTATCTGAAGAAGCCGACGTTCTCGAGCGAGCCTGGCAGCTACTCGCAGGATCAGCTGTTCGGGTTCTTCGTCGGCGGCGAGCCGGGCGGGGATCCGAGCAGCCAGACCGGCGAAGCGGTCAAGGGCGCCGTGGCACAGTCGGTCTCCGGCATGCTCGGCCGGCAGGTCAACAAGGTCCTGCCGATCAAGGTCGATACGCTGTCGTACGAGCCCGCGACGACCACGACCAGCGCGTCGTGGACCGTCGGCAAGTGGCTGTCCCAGCGGCTGTTCCTCGCCTACCGGCAGCACCTCGCGGCCCTGCCCGGTGAGGACACCAACGACATCCAGTTTCAGTACCGGCTCGGACCCAAGGTCCTGATCGAAGGGACCCGCGGCGATCGTGGACATGCCGGTGCGGATCTCCTGTGGCGGCACCGGTGGTGACATAATGCCGGCGTGAACGCGCCCGCCCTCGCGCTCGTCGTCGTGCCCTTCCGCGCGCCCGTCGTCGCGCTTTGCCGCGCGCCCGTCGTCGCGCTTTGCCGCGCGCCCGTTGTCGCGCTTTGTCGCGCACTCGCGCTCGGGCTGGCCGTCGCCGCGTGCTCGGGCCGCCCCCCGGCCGCGCCGCCGGTCCAGCCGCCCGCGGCGCCCGCCCCCGCCGCGAGCGACCAGCTGCTCGCCCCCGCGCAGTTCGACGTGATCGCCGATCGCACGCAGCGCTCGCAGGCGCTGTTCGTCGAGGCCAGCCGCGTCCTGACCCACGCGCGCTGCGTGAACTGCCACCCGCCCGACGACACGCCGCGGCAGGGCGAGGCCCACGTGCCGCATGATCCGCCGGTGCTGCGCGGCGCCGACGACCACGGCATCTCGGCGCTCGGCTGCGTCACCTGTCATCAGGATCGCAACGCCGAGCTCGCGCGCATTCCGGGGGCGCCCGACTGGCACCTCGCGCCGCGCTCGATGGTGTGGCTCGGCAAGTCGCCCGCGGAGATCTGCACGCAGCTCAAGGATCCGGCCCGCAACGGCGGCCGCACGCTCGCGCAGGTCCACGATCACGTCGCGCACGACGGGATCGTCGCCTGGGGCTGGCGGCCGGGCGCGGATCGCGCGGCGGCGCCCGGGTCGCAGGCGCAGCTCGCCGCGCTCGTCCAGGCGTGGATCGATACCGGGGCCGCGTGCCCGACCGAGGAGATCAAGCGATGACGAAGCTCACGGTCAACGGCGTCGTCCATGACGTCGCCGCCGACGAGGACATGCCGCTCCTGTGGGTGCTCCGCGACCTGCTCGGGCTCACCGGCACCAAGTATGGTTGCGGCGAGGCGCTGTGCGGCGCGTGCACCGTGCACCTCGACGGCCGCGCCGTCCGGGCCTGCGTGACGCCGATGCGGCGGGCCGCCGGCCACGCGGTGACCACGATCGAGGGGCTGTCGCCGGCCGGCGATCACCCGCTGCAGCGCGCGTGGGTCGAGCTCGGCGTGCCGCAGTGCGGGTTCTGCCAGTCCGGGCAGATCATGACCGCCGCGGCGCTGCTCGCCGAGAAGCCGAAGCCGACTGACGACGACATCGACCATTCGCTGGCCGGCAACCTGTGCCGGTGCGGGACCTACCTCCGGATCCGCGCGGCGGTGCGCAAGGCGGCAGACTCATGAGCGCTGAATCGGATGGTCCGGACAGCCAAGAGGACCGATCCCGCCACGCGGCGCGCGGAGGAGGGAATGGACCGGCTCTGCCGATCGCCCGGGTGGGTGGGGACTCGGGCGCGGATTTCCGGGCGGTTCGACGCAGACGAAGCCACCGACGCGCCGACCAAGAGCCGCACCACATCGCGCGCCACGTACGGCGCCAAGTGGGCAACTGTAGGCGATCATCGCGGCGTTGTGAGCGTCAGCGGAGCATTCCAAGTGCCACACTCGATTTCACCAAAACCCGGCGGTAGTAGCCTTGTCCAACAGACCGCCGGTGCAGAGGTGATCCCCATCCCGGGCAAGCGAACACTGACGGAGCAACTGATCAGCAATGCACCTGTGCAGCTCACGCCAGCTCACGCCGCAGGCGGAACGACTGGTGCCCAGGGCGCTAGCCACACACTGCAGATTGCGCCGCCGCAGCCCGGCATCGACAAAGCTGGTTTCGTTGATAACTCCAAGGGTGCGCCGATCTACAACAAACCCGCCGAGCGAGGTGGCGAGCTGGTACGCGACGCACCATTGCCTCCTGCCACGCGCGTGTTCGCGAGCGGCACACACTCTACACTCAAACACTGGTGGTACATTACTGCGTATCTTGACCAAACGATGATACGGGGATACGTCGAGGACTTCCGCGTGAACACTGAGCTGCCAGAGCCGCTTGCCGAGCTTCGCCAGCTCATTGGTGGCGAAACGCCCGAGGAACTCGCCAAGGAGAAATTTGGCGGCGCGGTTCGCGATGGCCATGACCTCCGTTACTACGAGAACGTCTTGCTCCACGTGAACCGCGGCCGTGCTGGTATCAGTGGCACTTACCAGGATCCCGGCGTGCTTGGTGGTGGCAGCAACAACATACGTTTGACCGCCGGACATCGGATCTGGCTTGTCAGTCCCGAGTATGCAAAGGCACTGGAAGGTGTCGTTCCGTCGGGTTCGCTCACCGGAGGGGGAGTCGCCAAGGTCAAGCGTTTCGCTGCTCACCTACAGGACATCTTGCACAGTGTCACAGGATCGCGGCATCACTTCGATGAGGTCGCTGGCGAGTTTGCGCAGGCCATTCGGGATCACATAGAGGCGATCATCGGGATCACTGCTGGGTTCCTGATGGCCGAAGCCGCCTCGATGTTCCTGGCGGCAGCACCTACCGGCGTCTCGCAGGCCGCGGCGGCGGTGATCCAGCTCGCGTTGGCAGCGTTCGGCGCAGCCGGCATGGTGGAGGCCGGCATCGAAGCGCTCAAGCATGGCAGCGCGTGGCTCACGATCGCATGGACTGCGAATGGAAAGCCCGAGACGATCGGCGAGGCCAGCAAGGAGTTCCTCCGGATGTTGGTTGCGATCGCTATTGCGGCGCTCAGCTACGTTGGCGCAAGGAGCAACTACAGCAACGCGCTCAAGATCGCCAACAAGATGCCGACCGGCGGACTCCCAGAGCTTGCGACCGTAGGTGGCTCCGCGAGGGGCGGCGCACACGCTGTTACCGGCGTGTCGATAGGCCCCAGCACAGGAGCGTTCGGCACGGCTGGCAGTGCGACACTTCGACTGACCGATGACGAGAAGGCCGCACTCGGTGAGGGGCCAGACGTCGATCGACTTCATGACAAGGACATTGGCGAGGCTCGATCCAGCGAGCAGCGCGATCGCCGTGCCGCTGATGGGCATTCGAGGCCGGAAGGCAAAACCGCCAGTCGCGAACTGCATGAGAAACCGCGAACTGATCTGGCTGAGCATATCCCGCCACCTGGTGATGCGTTCGTCGATTGGTTCGACAGCCTCACTGTCGAGGAGCTAGATAAGTTGCTGGCAGACAAGAGCGTAAAAGGCAAGACAGGCGCGGCCGAGGTGATCGCCGACAATATCCGGCATCCTGGGAGCCAGCACGAGTGGCTGATGGTTGCTGAAGCGCGCAAGTTCAAGAGATGGGGCGTTTCGATGAAGACGATCCAGGAGGGCCGTACGTTCACTGATGCGACCATCGGGAGACGGTTCCGGCATGGCGGCACCGGGTCAGGCGGGATGCATACCGAGCTGCGCGCTATGATCCGTTCATCGAACAGCTACGCTGAGTTTCTTGAGAAACTGAATCGTTGGGCTGATCGCGACCTGGTAGAGAGCCACAGTACCCGATGGCCCAACGCGGCGCCGCTCGGGCGCTACAGCCTGCCGGAGAATCTTCAACTACGAGGGCAATAGATGATGACCTCGACTCCGGAACCCTGGGCGGACTTGCTATCTAGAAATGTTAGTAATGTCAAGAGAATTTATGGTCCGAATAGCGAAGCAGTGATTAGTGCATTCAGTGCGCTAGGCGAGACCCCATGGCTAGAACACGTGGATGAGCCTTGGCTAGAGCGCGTTCCTGACAGTCGTGTGATCATCGTGCACTCGTGGGACGAAGCGCTTACGATCTTCGATGACGATCTCCGGTACAACATAAACGGTCTTCTCCAGGCGCCATGCGAGCGCGTTGATGAAGTGCTGGCACGCTTCCCCGAGCGACAGGCCTGGTGGCAGAAAGCTCGGCAAGATATCAAGCGATATATTGCGCTGAGCGGAATCCCCGATTCGCTTGCGCAGGAAAAGCAGGATCTTTTATTCGAGCACCTTTACGAATTCGTGTCGATGTTACTTGTTGAGATCATCGCCTCGCCAGAGGGCCGCTGTACGTATTTTCGTGAACAGCTGACATGGTTTCATGTGGGACATTTTCCGTGCGGGTGGGAGGGCCATTGGCCGAACGGTCGTATGCGCGTGTACTAACACGGAGTCGCTTTCTGCTCTGGCTTTCATAAAATGAATATTGGTGTCCAATGCCACTTGTGAACCCGAGAGAGAAATAAAGACGCTAGCGCAGGAATTTGGCCTAGAAGCACGAAAACTCAGCGATTGGCAATCCGGTGACTGGCGGCTCTCCTTCGAGAGTCGATGGGAGGACTATTGTCGAAGATTGGGGGGCGCTGTCGAGGCTTCCTGATGACGTGCGCATTGCGACCAGCGATATTACTAAGACATATGATGCGTAGATTCGACCCACATTAGTGCGGAAACACCAAGCCACCGATGGTGCCAAAATACGATCGAGACTCGAAGCGCTTTTGGTGAGAGCGTCAGTTGATCGCCTTGGATGAGTGCAGCCCAGCACGGCTTAGCGCGCCATCAGGGATGCGAGATCAACTCGAGCGCGGGCCGGTGCGGGGGCGGCCCTGGCGCGCGGTTGGCCTGGCGCGCGGTTGGCTGGTCAGTAGCGGGCTTGGCGAGTGACGGACCCGGCGAGCGGCGGGCCTGGCGAACGGCAGCCCTATCGAACGGTGCGCCTACCTGCGGCGCTGGGGTTGTCGCGGATGTCTGACCGCTGCTGTAACGTCGATGCGTCATGCATGAGTTTGCGGGTGTCCGCCCCATAGACCTCGGAAAGCCGGATGCCCGGCGGCATAGGACGTTGCGGTGGTCGATCGCCGATCGGCGCCAAGCGGTCTCGGCCGGGCTTCGGGAGCTGCGCGAAATGCGCGAAGCTGATCAAGCTGCAAAACAGTACACACGAACGCGAAGGCGGCAGCCTCGGCCACGTTGGTCTTGGTCGCAGTCGGAGATAGACGGGAAGCTCCGACGCGTCGGAGGGGGGCTCGATGATGCGACCCTTGACGCGCTTGTGTGGTGCGCGATGTTCGACGCGCTCAGCAACACGTGGCATCGCGACGACTGGCGACGGGGGCACTACGCACTGACAGAAGCCGGGTTCGCTCGGCTCGGGTTCGCGTTGTGGAACGCCGAACTGATGCGAGCCGCTGCGAGAGGTGGCTTCGGTCAGCGACCGACAGGTTCAGTCGATGCAACGTGGCTACTGTTCGCGCGGTGCTGGCTTGCCGATCACGAGATAGGGTGGATCTTTCGAGCTGCCGATGTCCGGCACGCTGACATAGATGAGGCGTTGGCACGGTGGGAGCCGCAGACGGCCGACCAAGCCGACCAACGCGCTATCGAAGCCAGGAAACGCTGGGATCGGCTGCGCGGTGCTGGCTTTCAAGATGTCCGGCTCAAGGGAGTGAAATGACCGACAATTATGCGGGGTGGGATAGCGTCACGGAGCTGGCCTAAGGTCACGGACATGGCAACCTACTGCGTTCGTATCAAGCTCACGACGAGGGGGAAACGGAACCCCGAGACCTCCTCAACCTACGAAGTGCACAGCGGCGATGGCCGCGTCGTGAAGGCCGGTGGGCCTATCAGCGACGATCCCAAGGGCGTTTGGGCCAAGGTCGACGCGGGCGGTGCTGTTCAGAACGACGCCAAGGCGCTTGGTCTTGTGCTCAATGACGCGGACATCCGATGGGAGATCACAAGTGTCAGAGAAGATGCGCGCGGGAGGCCGTACTGATCGCGTGCGCTTCGCGCGCGGCGCGGCGCGGCGCTTGGCTGCTGGCTCGTGGCTCCAGCGGGCGGCGGCCCGGACGAACGGCGGCGGCCCTGGCGAGGGCGGCCCTGGCGAGCGGCGGCCTGGCGAGCGGCGGCCTGGCGAGCGGCGGCCCTGGCGAGCGGCGGCCCTGGCGAGCGACGGCCCTGAGCGGTTAGGCTAGGCTGCTACGATGTCCGGCAGTGAAAATCGCGCAGCACGATCCGCGGCTCGGATCCTTCACCAAACTTTCGCCACCGGCCACGCGATCCAGCGGGATCCAGCGGCCCGCAGCGGGATCTAGTCGTGTCCAAGTACCCGAGAGAGTTGCAGAGTGCCGACGACAAACAGGTTTCGGAACGCCTCTCGCGGGTGATTGGACCGGCTCTGCCGGTCCGTTCGGGGCGGGCAGGCCCCCTCTCGATCGAAGTCACGCGGCGCGGCTTCCTCGCGGGCCTGGGAGCGGCGAGCGCCGGGCTCGCGCTCGGCTGGCGGCCCCTCGGTAGCGGCGGCACCGGCGACGCCGAGGCAGCCACCGCGGCGGTGTTCGCGCCCAACCCGTTCATCCAGATCGGCGCCGACGGCGTCGTCACGATCGTCTGCCACCGCTCCGAGATGGGCCAGGGCATCCGCAGCTCGCTGCCGGTGCTGCTCGCCGACGAGCTCGGCGCCGATCCGGCCAAGATCCGCGTCGTCCAGGGCGATGGCGACGAGAAGTACGGCGATCAGAACACCGATGGCTCGACCAGCATCCGCAACTTCTTCGAGCCGATGCGGCAGGTCGCCGCGGTCGCCCGCACGATGCTGGTCGCCGCCGCCGCCGCCCGCTGGCGGGTCCCCGCCGCCCGGCTCACCACCCACGACGACGCGGTCCACGATCCGAAGACCAAGAAGTCACTGGCGTTCGGCGCGCTCGCGGCGGCCGCGGCCGCGCTGCCGGTCCCCAAGGTCGCCGAGCTGCGGCCGCAGAAGGAGCTCGCGCACCTGGGCACCGAGCTGCCGCTCCGCGACGGCGCCGCGTACGTCACCGGCAAGGCCGCGTACGGCGCCGACATCCGCGTGCCCGGCATGCTCACCGCGGTGATCGCGCATCCCCCGGTGGTGTTCGGCAAGGTCGACAAGCTCGACGACCGCCGCGCGAAGGCGATCCCCGGCGTACGCCAGATCGTGACGCTGCCGGTCCCCAAGGCGCCGCTCAGCTCGCAGCCGCTCGGCGGCGTCGCGGTGATCGCCGACCACACCTACGCGGCGATGCGCGGCCGCGCGGCGCTCGACATCACGTGGGACGCGGGCCCCAACCGCGACTACGACTCCAGGCGCTACACCGAGCAGCTGCTCGCGGCGGTGCGCGCGCCCGGCGAGATCGTGCGCGCCGTCGGCGACGCCGATCATGCGCTCGCCGGCTCGTCGCGGGTCGTCGCGGCCGAGTACGTCGTGCCGCACCTCGTCCACGCGCCGATGGAGCCGCCGGCCGCGCTCGCCAGGATCGACGGCGATCGCTGCGAGGTCTGGGCCTGCACGCAGGATCCGCAGGACGCGCAGGAAGCCGTCGCGACCGCGCTCGGGATCCCCAAGGCCAACGTGACGATCCACGTCACCTTCCTCGGCGGCGGGTTCGGCCGCAAGTCGATCCCCGACTTCATCGTCGAGGCCGCGCTGCTCGCCAGGGCCGCCGGCGCGCCGGTGCGCGTGCAGTGGACCCGCGACGACGAGATCCGGCACGCCTACTATCACACCCACAGCGCGCAGGCCCTCGCCGCCGGGCTCGATGCCGGCGGCAACCTGCTCGCGTGGCGCCACCGCCTCGCGTACCCGTCGATCGGCGCGACGTTCGCGCCCGACAAGCAGCACCCGAGCGCCGGCGAGCTCGGCCAGGGCGTGCTCGATCTGCCGCTCGCGATCCCCCACGTGCTGGTCCAGACCGGCGCCGCGCCGCAGCACATCCGGATCGGCTGGATGCGCTCGGTCAACAACATCCAGCAGGCGTTCGCGGTCCAGTCGTTCATCGACGAGCTCGCCACCGCGACCCGGCGCGATCCGCGCGACATGCTGCTGCAGGTCCTCGGGCCCAAGCGCACCGTCACGCCGCAGGATCAAGGCGTCGAGAAGCTCGGCAACTACGGCGCGTCGCTCACCAAGCACCCGATCGACGTCGCCCGGTTCCACCGCGTGATCGACAAGGTGACCCAGGCCGCCGGCTGGGACGCCGGGCGCAAGGCCGGCCGTCCGCTCGGGCTCGCCGTCCACCGCAGCTTCCTCAGCTACATCGCCGTGGTCGCGCAGGTCGCCAGGGGCCCGCGCGGCGAGGTCCGCGTCGAGGAAGCGTGGATCGCGGTCGACGCCGGCACCATCGTCAACGCCGATCGGGTGCGCGCGCAGCTCGAGGGCGCGTTCCTGTTCGGCATGACCCTGGCCCTGCACGGCGCGATCACCGTCAAGCAGGGCGCCGTCGAGTAGCGCAACTTCCGCGACTACCCGCTGGTCCGGATCGGCGCGGCGCCGCGCGCCATCCACGTCGAGATCATTCCGGGCGAGGGCCCGCCGGGCGGCATCGGCGAGCCGGGCGTGCCGCCGGTGGCCCCGGCGATCCTGAACGCGGTGTTCGCGCTCACCGGCGAGCGCATCCGGACGCTGCCGCTCGTGCGCGTCCCGGCGTGACCGCCGCGCCGGTCAGTTGTCGAGCATGTCGTCGAGCGCCTCGCTGTGTTTCCGTTGGAGTTGCGCCGTCGAGAACGCGGACATAGCATCTCCCTTGTGAACTTTGTTTGGGATCCGAAGAAGGCGAGCGCCAATAAGCAGAAGCACGGCGTATCGTTCGCGGAAGCAGCAACCGTCTTCGGCGACCCCTTGGCTATCACGTTTCCAGATCCGGATCACTCGACAAACGAGAGGCGCTACCTCGCCGTTGGGATGTCACAGTCCGGCCGGGTTCTGATGGTCGCTTACACCGATCGCGACGACGACATTCGTATCATCAGCGCACGGCGTGCGACCCGTCCAGAAAGGAAGTTCTATGAAGAAGGCACGTAAGACTCACCGAGATGAGCTGCGCCCCGAGTACGACCTATCGTCGTTGAAGGGAGGCGTGCGCGGCAGGTACGCCAAGCGGTATCGGGCAGGCACGAACGTCATCGTCTTGGCACCCGATGTAGCGAAGGTGTTCCACGACGATAACTCGGTGAACGCTGCCCTCCGTTCGCTCATTGGCATCGCCAAAGCGCGCGTCAAAGCATCCTGATCAAGCAGCTAAGACGATTCTTGAGACGGCATTTGCGGTCGACGGCATCCCCAACCAGCAACGCTCGGGGCATAGATAGATAAATAAGGTGCCCCAGGCGAGATCAGTCCGGGCGAGAGCCCGCCGGGCGGCATCGGCGAGCCGGGCGTGCCGCCGGTCGCCCCGGCGATCCTGAACGCGGTGTTCGCGCTCACCGGCGAGCGCATCCGGACGCTGCCGCTCGTGCTCGTCCCGGCGTGACCGCCGCGGTCAGTTGTCGAGCATATTGTCGAGCGCCTCGACCAGGCTGACCAGATCGGCGTGGAGCTCGGCCTGTTCCGTGCTGTTCGCGACGTACGCCGAGGTTGCCTCGGCGGCGCGGCTCATCTGATCGCGAAACCCGGCGAGGTCCGGGTACGCGGTGTTCGCCGCGAACGCCATCGTCTCGTGAGGCGCGACCAACGCCTCGTCGCGCAAGGTCCAGCCGCGGTCCAGGAGGGAGTGCCTGAGCTGCAACAACCGATCGTCCTGCATCCCCCGATGCGGTGCAGGCGGCGTGCCCTGGGGCAGCTCAGCGATTCCGACGTTTACCGAGCAGGCCGCGGATCGCCGATCGTGCGCCCAGCCGCGGTAGCTGCGTCAGCGCGCGCGCCAGCGCCACCGCGAGCTGCAGCGGCGAGTCGCCGCGCGCCTCGATCAGCGTGCGCTGGCCGCTCGCGACATCTTCCATGGCGCCCCGCGCGATCGTGCGTGAGCCGTCGCTGCGGATCTCGACCACCAGCCGCGCGACCACCGGCGGCTCGCCGGCGAGCTCGCCCGGCGGGGCATGCACGAGCTCGGGCTTGTCGCGATCGTTCACCCGTACAGCTTAGCCTGAACCCTGCGCCAGGCGGCCCGCCAAGCTGTCGTGGCACGGTTCGTCTCGCCCCACTGTCGCGAAGAATGTGCTCCTCGATAGCCAGTGGAGGCCTGGTACGGCCTGGAACTCCGCCACCATGGGTTTGATCGTGGCTCCGGCCGTGCGGGGCGTGAGCTGCCGGCGCCGGGTCGGCA
>Ga0137459_1000171_pt1 | contig 23675 bp, 15 predicted proteins | sample EasRivERMGT700_2_FD_104908 | JGI IMG/M metagenome (GOLD analysis project Ga0137459, IMG submission 104908) | Soil microbial communities from meander-bound floodplain in the East River, Colorado, USA - East River MetaG ERMGT700_2 | ecosystem: Environmental > Terrestrial > Soil > Floodplain ...
GCGACACCCTGGCGGCCGAGGTCCCGGTGGCGTGGCTCGGGGCGCGCGAGACCATCCGCGAGGCGTTTGCCCGCGCCGCGGTGCCCTACGCGGCCGACGCCAGCGACCGCGTGAGGTTGAGCCTGGACGCATGGACGGTTCGCTGGTCCCAGGCGCGCCGCACCGCGTGCCAGTGGCCGAGCTCCGCGGCGACCGCGTGTCTCGCGCGCCGGCAGCGAGATTTCGGCGCCGTGCTGGACCTGCTCCAGCATGCCGACGGCCAGGTGGTTGCGCGCGCCGTGACGATCGTGGACGGGCTCGGCGACCCGACGCAGTGTATCCAGGGTCCGGCGGCGCTGGCGCCCGTGGCCTCGCCCGCGTTCGACGATGTCAACGGCGTGAGCCGGCGCATTGCCGAGGCGCGCGCGCTGGTCTCGGCCGGCAGGTACGCGGAGGCGGCGGCGCTCGGGGCATCCCTGCGGCGCGACGCGCAGGGCGTGCCGGCCGTCGAGACCGATGCCTTCGCGGTCGCCGCCGTGGCGAGCTGGAAGGCGGGCGCACCGGATGCGCTGCAAGCCCTCGTACAGGCGCGCTGGGCAGCGGAACGGGCCCGTCGCGACGCGCTCTCCACGGAGCTTGCGCTGTCACTGAGCGAGGCGTATCGCCAGCGCAGCGATCTGTCGCGCTCGGACGAGTGGCTCGGCCATGCCGAAGCAACGCTCGCGCGCGTCGGCAAGGATCTGCGGTTGGAGTCCATGGTGCTTGCTGCGCGGGCCCAGCTCGTGGGCCTCGGGGACCGGCGGTTGGAGGCCGGCGAGATCGCGCTCCGCGCGCTGGCCCTGCGCGAGCAGGCGCTCGGCAGCGAGCACCTGGAGGTCGCCGAGTCGCTCATCCTGGCCGCGTCGTTCACGCCGTTCGACAAGCTCGACGCGGGAGCGGCGCTCGCCAGGCGCGCGCTCGAGATCCGTGTCGCGGCGCTGGGCAGCGACCACCCCGATGTGGCCACGGCCTGGGAGCGCCTCGGGCAACTCTACCGCGATCGGTACGATCATCGGCGCGAGCTCGCGGCCCAGGACCACGCGCTGCGCATTCGCCTGGCCGCGCTGGGTCCCGATCATCCCGAGGTCGCCCGCTCGTACTGGAGCCTGGGGAACGTGCTGGCGTGGCTCGGCCAGGATGCGGTTGCCGTGGAGCGGTTCCGGAGCGCGCGCGCGATCCTCGACCGCTTCCACGGACCGGGCTCGGTCAGGGCAGGCGTGGCCGAGCTCGTGATCGCCGAGCTCGAGGCCGGGCTCGGCGATCTCGAGCAGTCGCTCGCGCGTGCGCGGGGTGCGATCACGCAGATCGAGCGCTCGCTCGGTCCCGACAGCGCCTCCACCATCCTCGAGCGCTGCACGCTGGCCGACCTCCTGGTCCAGCACGGCGACCTGGACGAGGCCGAGCGCCTGTATACCCGGGCGCTGCGCACCGGAGAGCGGAGGGATCCGGAGCACTCGAAGGTCGCCTTGCCGCTCCTGGGGCTCTCGAAGCTCGCGCGCATTCGCGGGCAGCTCGGCGTGGCCAGGGACGCTGCCGAGCGCGCGCTCCGGGTGGGCTCCACGCTCTATCCGGGTGACTATCCGGACCTGCTGCCCCAGTACCATGCGCTGTTCCAGGTCGCGCTGGCGGCCGGCGAACGCGCGGAGGCGAAGCGCCAGGTAGGTCGCATGCAGGCGGTCGCGGACGCGTGGCTCGTCGCCGACGATCCGCTCAGGGTCGAGGTCCAGCAGGCGCAGGCGCTGCTGGACGCCGCGAACGGCGAGCGGACCAGCGCTGTGGCGCTCGCCCGCCGGGCGCTGGATGCGCAGCAGGCGCGGCCGTGGCAGGTCCTGCGCCTGGCCGAGGCGCGGACCGTGCTGGCGTGCACCCTGGGCCGTCGAGACGTCGAGGCGACCCGGCTCCTGCGGGACGCTGTCCACAGCCTGCGAGCCGCGAAGGCGTACGGCAGCGCGGACATCGCGTCGGCGCGCTGTCGCTGACGGCGGCGCGGCGGGTGCGCCGGCGTACGCGGCGTACGCGGCGCACCCGCGACCGTGATGCGGTCTCGCGGCCGGCCTTCACCTCCGCGGCAGCTTTTTTTTCGCGGCCGGCTTTCACATCCGCGCGCATGGGTGCCTGTCACGACGAGAGGAAGCAATCGATAGACAGCTTCCTGCTCGGAGTCGCCGGGGATTTCCACCGGCACCGTGAACGAACAAGGAGATACGATCATGACTGGCACGAAGTATCAAATATTGACGGCACTGCTGGCCGGCGCGCTTCCGGCATTCACCGGATGCGTGATGGAGCACGACCGGGAACCGGGCGACGACTGGAACGAGCTCGTCGGCGCGGCATCACTGCCGCCGGCGGACCCGTGCAACTCGCGGTTCAGTCACAACCCCGAGCGCACGCTCGCGGTACCGCTCATGATGAGCAAGTCGGGGAGCTCGAGCCGGCTGCCGGTGGACACCGACTGGTACACGAACGTGGTGATCCAGAACACGTCATCGACCCTGGCCACGGTGCGGCTGCGAGCGGTCTCGACGACCGGTACCGAAGTTTGTACGATCTTCTCGCTGGGCTCCGAGACGGCCGTGATCTTTCGCGCCGACAATCTGCAAGCTGCAGGCACGGTCGTCATCGCCGGCTTTCCCGTGGGTAACTTCGAGGGCTCGATGTTCATCGAGACCGATCAGCGCCTGGCGGCGGTGGTGAAGCTCTCGAACGTCCCGCTGGCGAGCATGGGCCGGCCCGGCGGCACCGCGGCCGGGGCCTATCAGGTCTTGTCGATGAAGTCCGGATCGCGCGAGACGGGCCAGGCGCTCGCGTATCCGATCATGAAGAGCGGGTTCAACGGTAGCTCGACCACGCTGTTCGTGCAGAACGTGGAGTCGTGGGACGACCAGCTCCACATGGAAGTCCGGACCAATGACTCCAAGGTGTACAACTACTCGGTCTCCGTTTCGGGCGGCCAATCCGTGGCCATCCAACCCGGGCAGTTCACGGATGCCGCCGGGAAGCCCATGCCGGCGGCCTGCCCGTCGGGCGGGGCCAATGCCGGTCAGCCGGGTGCGCCCTGCTTCGGCTCGGTCCGGACCGTGCCGTCCTGGGAGCTTGGCGCCCGGTTCGGGGCCATTGCGGTCGAGCACCCCGCGAGTGGCGCTGCCCCGACGATCCTGGCCGCCCAGTTCGAGAACGCCTGGCCGGCGCCGGATCATCAGTGGCTTCCTGTTGTCAAGAATCAGTATCAGGGCGCCAGCTCGGGCATCGGCATCATGAATGTCTCCAGCGCGTACCAGGATATCACGGTCATCCTCAGAAAGCAGGCGGTGCCCGAGTCCGAGTACCGCTACACGTTCGAGGATGTCCCGCCGTTCCGGAGCGTGGTGGCTTCTCCGTCCGCAGACACGTTCGGCGGCTTCCCCGCCGGCGAGATCGGTGCCGCGGAGATCAGGTCCACCGGACCGATCACGGCCGTGGTGAACGAGACGAACGTCAGCGGCTCCGCAAGCAGCTATCACGGCCAGAGCGTCCCCGGTGACCTGGCCGCCCCCCTCGACAAGATCGCATGGTTTGGCAGAACGACCAGGACGACCCTGTGGAACGTGGGCAGCCAGGCCGTGCAGATCGTGGCCAGGTACAAGTGCCGCACGGCGACCTCAGGCACGTATTCCGACCACATGCATACGATGACCGCAGAACCGAACGTCGTGGTCAACTTCGAGCCGATCAACATCCCTGCAGGAAACCTGTGCTCGGCGATCTTCACCACCGCGCAAGGCACGCTGGTGGGTGTCATCTCCGAGGAGCGCATTGCCACTTCGTCGCTCGAAGAAGGCTCGATCTACGAAGCGATCGCGCTCGACTGAGCCGCCGCGCCCGGCTCGAGACCCGAGATCCTCTGCGATGGTGCGAGATGACTCCGATCGACAACGAACCCCCAGCTGCGGCGGGCGAGGTTGCGGACTCCGGCCACGAGCCGATGTGCAAGATACGGCCGGGCGACGCGCCGGGCGCGCGGCTGGGCCGGAGGGCCGCACGCTGCGAGATCCTCGGGATGTACCAGCAGGCGGGGCTCGCGCTGGCTGCGGCGCACGAGCTGTTGCACGACGGATATCCCATGCAAGCACTTCCGTACTTCGTCGCAGCCAGAACGGACGGGGTCGAACGTCCGATGCTCCGGATGCTGTTCGTGCAGGCAGCGAGAACCCCTGCCCCTGGTTACCTTCGTGGGCCACGGCTCGTCGGTCCGGGGAGCCGCCTTCAGCCCGGATGGCCGGCGCGTGGTCACGGCGAGCGACGTGGGTGGGGGCCGCAATCCGTGTACGTGCGAGACGCAGGTGCGGGGGCTTGCGCTGGCGAAGAAGATTCGGTTAACTGATGGGATGCGCGAACAGAGCAAGCGCGCAGTTGCGAGGGTAGGGAGCCGTCGAGCGGTAGGTCTCCCGATCCCTCGGAGATGCCATCGCTCCAAAAGGATCCCTCGATGAAGATGCGCCTTTGTCTGTGCTCGTTGGGAGTCGGTTCGGTCCTCTGGGCCGCTCCCGCGGCAGCCGACACGCTGAGCGTGGGCCCGGGGCAAACGTATGCGGGCATCACCGACGCCATGCAGGACGCGCAGCCCGGCGACGTGATCGAGGTGCAGGGAGGCAACACCTATCGGGGGATGATCTGGCTCCGGGAGGACTACGGCGGAACGAAAGACAAGCCGGTCACCATCCGAGGGATCAAGGTCGATGGCAAGCGGCCGGTGCTGAGTGGCGTGGGCTCAGGCCAGTACGAGAACATCATCCTCCTGCTCAACTCCAACCACGTCGTCATGGAGAGCTTCGAGGTCATCGGAGATGGAGGCGACAGCAACTACTGTGTTCTCCACAAGGCAGACGATGTCATTCTCCGTGACTTCGTGATCCACAACTGCCTTCACCAGGGCGGGCTCGTCGGCACCGACACTGGCTCCGGATCGCTCACCCTCGAGTACAGCGAACTCTATCACAATGGCAACGGTACGAACTCGCACCAGATCTACATGGCGACGGACGAGGCGACGTATCCAGGCTCCGTCTTCAGGATCCAGTTCTGCTACGTACACCACGGGCTCGGCGGCAACAACGTACGGTCGCGCGCCGAGCGCAACGAGATCTATTACAACTGGATCGAAGGCGCGTTCTATCACGAGCTGGATCTCGTCGGTCCCATCGATGGTGATTCGCTGCCGTTCCGCGAGGACTCGGACATCGTCGGCAACGTCCTCATCAAGAAAAAGTCCGAATGGCGCATCGCCCGCCTCGGCGGCGACGGAGATGGCAATACGGGAGGGCGCTACCGCTTCTCCAATAACACCATGGTGATGACGGATTCCTCATCGACCGTCATCGGCCTCCAGAACACGGTCCAGACCCTCGAGATGTATAATAACGTGATCTACGGCTCGAAGGCCGACTTCAAGGTCTATGGCGTCAACGAACAGATTGGCCCGGACACGGTTCACCTCGGGTCGAACAACTGGGTCCTCGCCGGCACGACCAACATCCCCAAGGAATGGACCGGCAGCTTGAGTGGCACCGACGCAGATTTCGTCGATCCCGCGAACTACGATCTTCGACCCAGGATGTCCTCGCCGCTCATCGACAAGGGAACGACCAGCACGGTCTCCACGGGATCGTTGGGTTTCCCGCGGGCGCTGCTCATGCCGGCGTACCATCCGCCACAGCATCTCCTGCTGGCCATCGGGATGGGCGACGGCCGTAACAACCGAGGCGCGTCGGACATCGGTGCCTTCGAAGTGAACGCCAGTGCGCCCGCCGGTCCGCCACAGGAACCTCCCCCGGAAGTGAGCGACGACATGGGTGGTTGCGGCTGCCGTACCGCCGGCTCGCAATCCGGCTGGCTGCTCTGGTTTGCGGTCGGTGCGGCCGTTCTGACACGTCCTCGGGGCCGGCGGCGACGCTGATCTGACCCCGAGCGCGTCGCCCTCACCGGGGTACACAGGGGTCGCCCCCAACCGAGGGGGCGGCGCCGGCGGCCGTGGCGGCGCCGGCGGCTCTGCCGGGTCGACCGCGGATCCCGGACGGGCACGAGCGTGCCCTCAGCAGGGGCCGAGGCCGTAACTGATCCCCACGCTCACTTGCCGCTTGAAGATGCCGAAGCCCACCGACAGGCCCTCGACCCGGACGCTGCTGTAGTTCTTCGTCCCGGTCCCCGTCGCGGCCGGGATATCAATGTTGTCCGGATCTACCAGATCAGGTCGATCGACCGAGGTGTTGACCCAGCGCCACGGTCGCAGCCGTCGCACTGCGACTTCGTGAGAACGACCGGACGAAGCTTCGTCACCGTGACGCAGACCGCGGTACTTGATTGGCCACTTGCGCGCGCTCCTCGCGGGCGAGTACGGTGATCGATGGGGCGCTACTTATCTAGGTGACGTGTGGCCCCTCGTCGTCGCGTCACCGGAAAGATCTCATGTCATTACGAACACTCGGTTTGGGTCTGTCTTCATGTCTCCTCGTGGCAGGGCTGTTCGGCGCCTGCGTCAGCGGGGAGGACGGCGTGGCTGGGACCGGCTCACCATCGGTGGACGTCGCGACGCAGGCGCTGACGGATGCCGCGCCGCACGCGGCGTTCTCGGTCGTGTGCATCGATCGAACCTGTTTCGGCGACGCCGAGGCCTCGAGTGACGACGTCTTCATCGCCAGCTACTCCTGGAACTGGGGTGACGGTGCCGTGACCAGCGGCGGCAGCAGCGCGTCGGCGCCGAGTCACACCTATGCGGCGTACGGCACGATCAACATCACCCTCACGGTGACCGACAGCATCGGCCAGACGTCGAGCGCCAGTCGCACCTTGCAGCTGGCCCAGCCCCCGACCGCGGCCTTCGTGTTCACCTGCTCGAACCGGATCTGCCAGGTCAACGCTTCGAGCTCCAGCGGCCCGTCGCTCATCATCAACTATCACTGGGACTGGGACGACGAGACCACCACCGACACCACGGGTTCGTCGGCGTCGCATACCTACGCGTACGGGGCGACCTTCCGCGTGCACTTGACCGTGACCGACTCGTTCGGCAACACGGGCGGAATCACGCAGTCGCTCGTCGTGCCCTGAGCACCGCGGTTGCCGGCGAGAACGCCTGACACGGTCTCGTCCTCATTTCGACCGCTGGTCCTGGCATCCGAGTCTGTGCGTGAGGCGGCCGAAACTGAGATGTCCGGCGGGATCGGATACTACTTCGTCCTCTTCAGTCTCATGATGTCGCTGGCACTACAGCCTTGATCGCGACTTCGTGTTAGGGTGCCGAGCTTATGAGAACGATCTCGCTCGAAATAATCGTGTGTGTCGCGTGGCTCGTCACTGGATGCGGTGACATCAATGATGACTCGATCGTGCGTGAGGACCTGGGCTCGCTGGCCACCGCCGCGGGATGCGGTGACGGCATCCTCGACCTCGGCGAGGAGTGCGACGACGGCAACGCCACGGATCGCGACGGCTGCTCGGCCGCGTGCACGGTCGAGGTGGTGACGCAGTTCTCGTTCACCGGCGCGCTCGGCACCGAGGTGGCGTTCGCCGCCGACGTCGCCGACCCGGAGCTGGCCGCGACCCCGGCGATGAGCCGCGGCGCCGGGCTCACGCCGTCGGTGGCGGCCGAGGCGTTCTCCTCGTCGGCGTGGACGACGGGCGTGGCCATCGATCCGGACGACTTCTACAGCTTCACCGTGACGCCGGTCGCCGGTGCGGCGATGAAGCTGGTCGGGCTCCAGCTCGACGAGCGGCGCTCCGCGACCGGCATTCGCAGCTGGTCGGTGCGCGCGAGCCTCGATGGCTTCGCGAGCGACCTCGGGGTGTTCGAGGTGCCCGACGACCTCCTGTTCCGCACCCAGACCGTCCCGCTGCCCGTGGAGTTCCAGAACCTCACCACGGCGGTCGAATTCCGCATCTTCGGCTTCGGGGCCGAGGCCGCCGGCGGGACCTGGCGCGTCGACAACGTCACGCTGATCGGCGATGCCGAGCTGATCTGCAGCAACGGGGTCCTCGACGCCGGCGAGGAGTGCGACGACGGCAACACCGCGGACCACGACGGCTGCTCGGCCGCGTGCACGTTCGAGCTCGTGACCCGGTTCTCGTTCGCCGCCGCGGCGGGCACCGAGGCGACGTTCGCCGCCGACGTCGTCGACCCGGAGCTGACCGCAACCCCGGTGATGAGCCGCGGCGCCGGCCTCACACCGTCGGTGGCTGCCGAGGCGTTCTCCGCGTCGGGGTGGACGACGGACGTGGCCATCGATCCGGACGACTTCTACAGCTTCACCGTGACGCCGCATGTCGGTGCGACGATGCAGCTGCTCGGGCTGCAGCTCGACGAGCGGCGCTCCGCGACCGGCATTCGCAGCTGGTCGGTGCGCTCGAGCCTCGATGGCTTCGCGAGCGACATCGGGGTGTTCGCGGTGCCCGACGACGTCCTGTTCCGCACCCAGACCGTCCCGCTACCCGCACAGTTCCGCGACCTCACCACGGCGGTCGAGTTCCGCATCTTCGGCTTTCAGGCCGAGGCCGCCGTCGGGACCTGGCGCCTCGACAACGTGCTGCTGCTCGGCGAGATCGAGCCGGCCTGCGGCAACGGCAACCTCGATCCCGACGAGCAGTGCGACGACGGCAACACCACGAGCACCGACGGTTGCTCGGCCGCGTGCACGCTCGAGATCGTGACGCAGTTCCCGTTCACCGGCGCGGCGGGCACGGAGGCGACGTTCGCCGCGGCCACCGCCGACCCGGCCCTGGCCGCGACCCCGGTGATGAGCCGCGGTACCGGCGTCACGCCGTCGGTGGCTGCCGAGGCGTTCTCCGCGTCGGGGTGGACGACGGGCGTGGCCATCGATCCGGACGACTTCTACAGCTTCACCGTGACGCCGGCTCCTGGTGCGACGATGAACCTGGTCGGGCTCCAGCTCGACGAGCGGCGCTCCGCGACCGGCATTCGCAGCGGGTCGGTGCGCTCGAGCCTCGACGGCTTCACGAGCGACCTCGGGGTGTTCGCGGTGCCCGACGACATCCTGTTCCGCACCCAGACCGTCACGCTCCCCGCGCAGTTCCACAGCCTCACCACGGCGGTCGAGCTCCGCATCTTCGGCTTCGGGGCCGAGGCCGCCGGCGGGACCTGGCGGATCGACAACGTGACGCTGCTCGGCACCCTGTCCGGGCCGTAGGCCACCGGCACGGCGTCAGCGATCGGTGGCCGGTACGAGGCGGACGAGCTCGTCGCCGAGCGCCGCGCCCTCGCCGTGATCCGATAGCCGGGCGCGGATCAACGCGTTCGCACACAGGCCCGCGCGGAACCGGCCGCCCTTCGGCACGAGCGCGACGTCGCGGCGTTGCGCCGGATCGTGATGGACGCGCACCTCGATCGAGCCGATCACGGACTCGAGCCGCGCGAGCGCGCCGTGCGCGACGCCGGCGGCGGCCTCCGGGTGCACCGTCACCTCGAGCGGACCGTCGAGCGGGCGCGCCCACTGCGAGGCTTGCGACTTGTCCGTCGACAGCGACATCAGGAACAGCGGGAACTCCGCGCTCGGCACCGCCGGCGGTGGCGGCGGCTCGGTCATGAGGTTGGCGCGGCCGCTCGGCGTCGCGAACCGGCGGTCCGCGAACGCGATGTCACCGACGAGCGGGTTCTTGATCGGCCCCTCGGCCTCCAGCCGCTCGAGCGTCACGCCACGCTGCGCGAGCGCCGCACCGAGCACGCGCCGCTTCCACGCGCGCGCATCGCCGGTGAGCGCCTCGCCGAGCCCCACGCGCGCGGCGAGCGCTTGCATGATCTCCAGATCGGAGCGCACGTGCTCGGGCCGCGGCACGACCGGCGTCGATACGCCGATGTAATGATGGCCATACGCGCCGAGCACGTCGTCATCCTCGAGCAGCGTCGTCGTCGGCAACACCACGTGCGCCCGCTCCGCGGTGTCGGTCAGGAACGCGTCGGCGACCACGACGAAGTCGCGGGTCTCCAGCGCGTGCGCGATCGTCGCCGAGTCGGGCAGCATCGCGACGGGGTTGCCGGCGGTCACCCACACCGCGCGGATCGGCGGATCCGTCGCGGCGAGGATGTCCTGGCCGAGCAGCGGCTCGCGGATCCGGCGCGGCGCGTTGCCCGACAGGAACGACAGGTCGAACGACCGCCGGCGCTTGGCCTCGAACGACACCGAGCCACCGGGCACGCCGACGTTGCCGGTGATCGCGCCGAGCGCATCGAGCGCGCGCACGATGCCGGCCCCATTGAGCCGCCGCCCCATGCCCCAGCCGACCAGGATCGTCGCCGGCCCCGCGTGCAGGCGCGCCGCGAGATCCGCCGCCGCGTCCTCGGGCATGTCCGCGTCGCGGCACCACGCCGACACCGACCGTGACTCCGCGAGCGCACGAAACCCGGCGAGCTGATCGCACCACCGCGCGGCCTCGGGGTGCGTCCACCCGCGCTCGAACAGCACGCGGGCCGTCGCCATCGCCAGCGCGAAGTCGCCGCCCGGCCGCGGCTGCCAGTAGCGATCGGCCAGCTCCGCGGTCCGATGGTGCACCGGATCGACGAGCGCGATGCCCGCGCCCCGCGCCTTCGCCTCGCGCAGCACCGGGATCGAGTGCGGCCACGAGACGTACACGTTGCGTCCCCACACGATGATCTGCCGCGCGTGCAGCAGGTCCGATGGATCGCTCACCTCGAAGTCGCCGAAATCGGTGTTCTGCGCCCACTCCCCGGCGCCGCTGCAGATGTCGCCTTGCCGGTCGGTCACCGGCCCGAACAGCTCGAAGAAGTAGCTGGTCACGTGCTTGACCAGGCCCATCCCACCTGCCGACCGATAATGAAAGATCGCCGCCGGCCCCGACTCGCGCTTGATGGCGGTCAGCCGCTCCGCGATCAGGTCGAGCGCTTCATCCCAGGTCGCCGGCTGGAGCGTGCCGCCGCGGCGAACCAGCGGCGTCGTGATCCGCTCGGGCGCGTACTGCCGCTTGAGGAACTGACTGGTGCGCGGGCACAGGAAGCCCTGCGTGATCGGGTGCGCCTTGTCGCCCTGCAGCTTGGTGACGCGCCCGTCCTCGACCGTCGCCACGATCGCGCACACGTCGGGGCAATCACGGTTGCACAGCGTCTTCTTGAGCTCGACCATGGTGGCCCCGCCGAGCATACGCCGGCGCCCGGCCGTACGGGCGGTGAGGGATGTTCGTCCCCCAGGAGCGCAGGAGGCAACGGTCCTCCAAGGGCGTTGAGTGCAATGACTCCGTGTCCGCGTCGCGGTCGTTCGCCTGTCAGTTTGATGTGCACGCGTACGCGTGCGGCATCTGACAGTCGTCGGAGTACAGCTTGCCATTCTCGAGCGCGGCGCACAGGAAGGTCAAGGCGGCTCCCGCGTGCAGTGGATCGGCGGTCCACTCCGTCGACGTCTTGGCGATCGATCCGGTCCCGCCGGCCCACATCCATTCGGCGGCCATGGAGCTGCGTGTCAAGCCGATCCACGAGATCGGTGTCTTCAGGCTGTTCTCGGCCGCCGCCAGCGTGCTCGACATGTCGAGCACGGCCAGGCGCCACGGCGCCGTCGCCGCACACGTGGTCTGCGCCGCGGCCCAGGCTCGCGCATTGCCGCACGCCGCCAGGCACGCGACGGTGTCGCCGGTCACGAGGCTGCAGCCCGCGGGCGGGGTGGGGCAGGGACAGCTCTCGGTGGCTTCGTGGACGCGGCAGAGCCCCGCGATGCACGTCAGGTCCCCCGGACACTTGTCGTCGGTGCAGGTGAACTGGCAATCGTCGACTGCCGGGTCGTAGCATCCGGTGAGCACGACCGCGAGCAAGCTCAGAACGCGCACGAGAACGTGACCTCCGTGTGACCGGGGACGATCGCGAGATCGACCTGTGCCTGGCCCTGGCGATGGCCGACAACCCACATCACGCCGCCGGCAGCCGCCAGCACGGCGCCGATGCCGAGCAGTGCCTGGGCACGACCGGCCGCGGTCATGCCGCTGCGGTCGGCCGCCGCCACGTCGGCGTACGGTGTCCCGACCGGCGCGCCCGACACCGTGTTGCTGTCCTGTCTGGCCTTGATCGCGTACACGGCGCTCGCGACGAGCACGGCGGCAGCGGCCCCGCCGGTGACAAGCCCTGCGGTCCGCCAGCCGCCACCTCGATGGGACGGTGGCGCCGTGGGGTGATCGGTCCCGGCGGTGGTCAGTGACACCGCGGCCGGCGCGCTGGTCGGCGACGATGCCGCCGTGGCCGGGGGCGTCGTGGCCGGCGGAGTTGCCGGTGGCGATTCCGCTGTGGGGGTGCCGGTGGTGGGTGCCGCCGGCGAGGTCGGCGGCTCGCTCGTCGCGGCGTCGCCGGTCGCGGGCTCGACCCCGGCGCACCTGGCCATGGCCTTGTCGAGCTCGGCCTGGTTCTTCGGGTGGTTCTCGCTGCGCCGGTAGTTCAGGTAGAACCGGTTGGCCTGCGCGCAGTTGTTCGACAACCGGTACGCCTGCGCGATGTTGAACAGCAGCAGCGGTGCGTTCGACCGCAGGTAGGACTGCTTCCAGCTCACGATCGCCTGGGCGTATTCGCCGATGTCGAAGTGGCGCTTGCCCTCGTCGTACAGCCTGGCCGCTTCGCTGGCGTTCGCAGGGTCATCGGCCGCCGGCCTGGCGGGCTGGGCACGGGCAAGGGGCCCCAGGCCGATCACGAGGACGAGCACGGCGGTGGCGCGCGGGATAGCGGTCTTGATGGGCATCATCGATGGAACGGGTCCTGGACGGAGTCAACGTCGTCGGCGGTGGGGGGCTTTGGCGATGTCGGCGGTACCACGTGCTGGTCAGCAACCGGCACCTGCAGCGACAGCTTCGCAGGGTGATCCGCGGTGACCGTGAATCGCTTGCGCGTCGAGCGTACCCCGAAGCTGGCGATCGCGAGGTGATCGCCGGGTGACAGCGTGAGCCTCGCGCGTCCGTCGACCAGGGGTACCGGGTGGCCATCGACGGCGAGGCGCGCGAGCCCGGGCTCCACGACAAGCTCGGTGGTGACCGGCGCAGGGGGCGTGGCCCCGGCGGCCGCGGACGTGGGTGCAGGGGGCGTGATCTCGGCGGTCGCGGTGGCCGGCACAGGGGGCGTGACCTCGGCCGCCGCGACAGGCGCGGGCGTTGCGGGCGCGGGCGTTGCGGGCGCGGGCGTTGCAAGCGTGGTCGGCGGTGTCCCTGCGAGCCGAGGTGGTGGCGACGCAGGTGGCAACGTCGCGCCCTGGCGGCGGACCGCGACGACCAGCGTGACGCCCGCCGCGAAGATCCCGACGGCGATCACCGCCATCGGCCAGCGCGACCGCCGGGGCACGATGATGTCGTCGGCTTCGGGAGCGTCGGCGCGCGGCATCTTCGGGGGCAGCGTCGGCGTGTCCGGGGACAGCGCCGGCATCTGGGGGGGAGCCGGCATGGTCGGGGGGATCGCCGGCAGCTCCGAGGGCATCTCCGGCGGGCGTGACCGCGGCAAGGGCACGAAGCCCGCGCGCACGGTGACCGGTCCGGTCGGCAGCGGCGACGGCGACGGCGGCGCGAGCGTGGCAGCGATCGCTGCCAGCCGCTGGCGAACCTCGACCACCGCCGGGCGGCGGCCACCCTCCTTGGCGATCATGTCGAGGATCAGCTGCTCGAACGCGGCGGAGATGTCCGGCGCGCGGAGCCGCGGCGACGGCGGTGGCTTGCTGATGTGTGCCGCCAGGATCTCGATCGCGGAGCCTTCGTCCTGGAACAACGACTCGCCACACAGGGCGGCATAAGCGAGCAGCCCGAGCGCGTAGACGTCGGTTCGCCCGTCGACGGGCTCCCCCCTGGCCTGCTCGGGGGCCATGTACAGCGGCGTTCCCACCGCAACGCCGGTCGCGGTCCGGCTGATCGAGTCGGTCGTGGTCGACAGCTTCGCGATCCCGAAATCGAGCAGCTTGACCCGCCAGCCTTCGTCGCCGTGGGCGAGGAACACGTTGTCGGGCTTGAGGTCGCGATGGATCACGTTCGCCGCGTGCGCCGCCTCGAGCGCGCGACACAGCGCGGACAGGATGACGATGGCCTCGCGGCTCGACAGCGGGCCGCGGCGGAGCCGCTCGCCGAGCGTCTCGCCCTGCAGCCACTCCATCGCGAAGTACGAACGGCCATCGTCGAGCGTCCCGAACGAGAAGATGTCGACGATGTTCGCGTGCCCGATCTTGTTGACCGCCTGCGCTTCGAGCACGAACCGAGACAGTGATTCCTCGTCCGCGGACAGCTTCGTGTTGAGGATCTTGATCGCGGCGCGCTTGCCGATCACCGGGTGACGCGCGCCGTAGACCACGCCCATTCCGCCGACGCCGATCTTGCGCTCGATCACGTACTCGCCGACGCAGTCACCGGGTTGTAGCTCGTCATCGGGCGCGGTGCGGGGCCTGGCGAGCGCTGGCACCTGCGCGGACCACGTCGCCGCCGATGGTCGCCCGCCGGTGCTTGCCTCGCCGACCACGAGCAGGGTGCCGTCGTGCGGACACCGTGTCTCGACGGTGTTCCGTTGCCATCCGCAGGTCGTGCAGCGCTTCATCTGATCCCATTCACGTTATCATGCGCCCCGCGCTTCGCCTCCATCGTCCGCGGGTGCGGCCGTTATCCGCCTCGAGCGGAACCCACCGTCGTGGGCCACCACACCGCTGCACACACGGGACATGAGATTCTCGTGAACTTCGAGCTCGTGCTACGAAGTGTTCCTACGAGGTATCGAGAGCGGGGTCGGAGCGCATACCACACCGCCCCAGCGTTGCCACCCGTGCCCGACCTCGTCGGGTACACTGCAGGCCCTTCGGATGTGTGCCCTCAACGTCGTGTCGCGCGGCAGCTTCAGCCGCAACCTCGTGCTCGACGGGGCGGGCATCCGCCGTGGCAAGACGCTGGTTGCCTGGGATCAGGTCGATCACTACCGCTACGACTGGCACGACTGGTCGCACCCGGGTGATCTCGTCGTGGTGAGCCGTACCGGCACGGCGATCCGGATCGCGCCGATCTTCGACCAGTGGCTGGTGGTGGCGGATCGCGTGGTGCGCGAGCTGCACGGGCGACTGCGGGCCGATCCGTACTTCGCGCCGTTCGCGCTCGAGCAGGAGGTGCTGGTTCACGTCGTGGTCGGCCGGCTGCCGCTCGTCGAGATCGACCACGTCGAGCTCGTCGCGCTCGGTTCGAGCGTCATCGTCGTCGTGCACGTGCGCGGCGCCGGCGAGTGGTCGGAGACCGACGCGAGCCAGATCGCGGACCTGTGGCTGTGGCTCGAGATGCTCGCCGAGCGCGGTGTCGCGATTCGCTCCGCGCTCGCGCTGTATCTGCCGCCGGTGCTGACCCTGCTCGGAGATCGGATCGCCGCGGGGAATCACCTGCCGAAGGCGACCCTCGTTCGCTCGAGCTGACGGCGCGGCGCGGCAAGCTCCTGGCCGAGGTGAGGAGCGGATGAGACTCCTCGTCAGGTGATGCACCACGCGCGATAATCGGCGTGTGCTGACGTTCGAGCACGACGGCGTCGAGGTCATCGAAGAGTATCTCTCTCTTGCCGCTTGCGATGCGATGCTCTCTGATGTGCGCGCATACGCGGCCTCCCACGAGCTGCCGCTGATCGTGCGCGAGGGGCGCGGGCGCGCATTGCGCTACAGGGTGATCGATGGCGATGCGATTCACGCGTCGCTGCCCTCTGTCACCAGGCTGTATGACGGCGTGCTCCGGCTCGTGCAGCAACGCGATCCACGCCTCGAGCCGGTCGCGGGTCACAGGGCGAGCGTGAATGTCAATGTCACGCCACCCGGCGGCGAGTATCGCTGGCACTACGACCAGTACGCCGCCACCGCCATTGTGTTTCTCAACGCGGTCCACGGCGGCGAGACGGAGATGTATCCGAGCTTCCGCATCCGTCTCGCGCGGTGGACGGGGTCATGGCTGCAGCGCGCGCTCGATTGGTTGCTGGGGCTGTTTGTGCTTGTAGCGCGGCTGGTCGTCGTTGCGCCGGTGCCGGGGAGGGTGATCCTCATGCGTGGCGATCGCTGTCTGCACAGCGTTCGGCGCGTCGTGAGCGGTGAGCGCATCAGCGTGGTCATGAGCTTCGATGTGCCCGGCGCGCGCTCGCGCACGACGGAAGCCCTCGATCTGTATCTCTACACAGCCACGCCATCCCCGGCCTTCGATCCGAACTACCGCTGATGACATGACGGTGGCTCCCCCGACCGACGGGCGTTGGCTCTGGAACCAGCGCTGGACACGCGGCATGAGCACGGCGATGATAGGGGCGAGGCGATCTGGGGAAGACCGGGGCGCTCGCGCTGCGGTTGCCGGCGGGCGTGCGCGAGGCCTTCCTCGTCAAGTACAAGACCAGGCTGTCCGAGCAGCACGGCGTGGTTCAGAAGGAGTACGTCGAGGTACCGGATGTGCTCCTGAAGAAGCCTTCCGAGCTCAAGACGTATTTTGCGCAGAGCTTGGCGTACGTCGAGTCGCTGAAGCCAAAGCCGACCACCAGGAAGAAGCAGTCTGGATAGACCGGGCCCGGCCGAGGTCGTTCCCCCTATCTCCGCGATCTGCGTATCATGGCGGCGCGAGGGAGTGTCCGCCGAAAAGATTGGTGGAGCTCCAGGCCGGCTGGAACGTGGGACGATGGAATGGTGTGGTGATGCGATATGCCCCTGGTACAGCGATCGCGGGTCTCGAGATTCCGGGGCCTCGATGCTTGATGTCATGCTGAAGTCGATGCGAAGTACCGCACATCGTCGGCGGCCGCGGGCTCGACGCCTGGTGGATCCCGCGTTCCCTCCGATCCGGTTTCTGCCGGACGTCTAACCGACGATACCTGGACAACCGTTCCGGACGTCCGGCAGACTACCTCGATCGTGACACGGGTCTTCACCTCGCTCGGCGTGTGCGCCTGCGTCGCCTCGCTCGCCGGGGGCGCGATGGCGCAACGCGCGGACGCGACGGTCCGCGGCAGGGTGGTCGACGAGGCCGGGTTGCCGGTCGCCGGCGCGACGGTCCTGCTCGGCGACCAGACCGCCGTCACCGATGGCGATGGCGCGTTCGTCGTGATCGGCGGCGGCAAGCTGACGGTGGTCGCCGGTGGCTACGCATCGCAGACGGTCGGCGCGGCCGATGGCGTCGTGGTGCGGCTCGCGCCCGCGAGCGGGGAGGTCATCACCGTGTCCGGCCGCGCCCCCGAGGAGACCAAGCCGCTCGACTACACGATCTCCGCTGCCGACGTGCGGACGACGCCCGGCGCGATGAACGATGCGCTGCGCGCGGTGACCGTGCTACCGGCCGCGGCGCGCATCCCGTTCTCGTTCGGCGGCCTGGTGCTGCGCGGCATGTCGCCGCGCGATTCGAGCGTGTTCATCGACGGCGTCGAGATCCCGCTCGCGTTCCACTTCGGCGGCATCACCGGGGTGTTTCCGACCCAGGTGCTCGGGGACATGAAGGTGGTCCCGAGCGGCTTCGATGTCTCGATCGGGCGGACCCAGGGCGGCGCGATCGAGCTCGAGAGCCGGACGCCGCGCGGCGATGCGTACCGGGTCGGCGGCGAGGTGAGCCTGTTGCACTCGATCGCCAGCGTCGAGGGCCCGCTCCCTGGACGCGGCGCGTTCCTGGTGGCGCTGCGGCGATCGTACTTCGATGTGCTCGCGCGGCCGCTCCTCGAGCCCAGCGATCCGCTGCCCAGCTACACCGATGGCCAGATCCGCGCGGTGTGGGGCGACGTCGCCAGGCGCGGGCAGCTCGCGGTGTACGCGATCGGCTCGCTCGATCGCATCGCCAACTCGAGCGACGCGGCCCGGCCGAACGACCCCGAGGCCGACGGCTACCTCGCCGCCAACCTCGGCTTCCTCCGCACCGGCGCGAGCTACAAGCGGCGGATCGACAACACGCTCGTGACGATCGCGCCCGTCCTCGGGACCAACCTCCTGAGCCTGTCCAGCAAGGACTATCACGGCACCGCGATGGCCGAGGAGCTCGATCTCAACCGGCGGTGGTACGTGTTCGGCGGGCGCGGCGAGTGGCTCCGGGATGATCCGGGCGGCTTCCTCCGCGCGGGGATCGACGTCTCCGGAGGGTATCTCGGGCGGGTCTCGGCGACGGTGTTCCAGCAGGACGTCGACGACTTCCCGTCCCCCGCAACACCGTGCTGTGGACCGACGCCGCGATCTTCGTCGAGGCGCGCCGCCACTGGTTCGGCAACCGGCTCTCGGTCCGGCCGGGGCTCCGCCTCGATCGGTTCGGGCTCGGATGCCTTTCGCGCCCTGGCCAACTACGCGTGGTCGCGCTCCAAGCGGAAGTACGACCCCGCGCTTGGCGGAGGCTGGGAGCCGTACGGGCTCGATCAGCCGCTGCGCCTCAACCTCCTGTTCTCGACCACGGCCTTCCGCTGGAACGTGGGGGCGCGGCTGACCGCGGTCTCCGGCAACCCGGCGCACCTCGTCCCCGAGGGGACGCCGGTCCCCGACGGTCCCGACGACCCGTCCGAGGTGCTCGTGCGCTTGCCCACGTTCTGGCAGGTCGACCTGCGGATCGATCGCATGTGGAAGCGGCCGTGGGGCAGCATCAGCTTGTTCTTCGACATCCAGAACATCACGAACCATCGCAACGTGGAGCTCCGCGAGAGCAGGCTGTCTCTCACCGACCCCGGGAACATCAACTCTCCCCTGGTCTATCGATATGATGATGTTCGAGGCCTCCCCATCTTGCCGTACATCGGAGTCGAGTTTGTCCCGCGGTGATTCGTGGGCCGCCGCCGCGATCGCGCTGGCCCTCGGCGGCTGCATGCGCATCTACGTGAACACGATCCCACTGGACGGCTCGTACACCTTCACCTCGCGTGCGATCGCGGGCAATGCCGTGGTCGCCGTCTCCCCCGATTCGGCGCCATTCACGATCACGCGCGGAGCGGTCACCGATCTCGGTACGCTCACGCTGTCGCCCTGCGGAGCCGGGTGTCCGCCGCCCGGGCTCTAGCGGGACCTTCGCGCCTTCGGACCTTGACGCGCTGCCGCGTAGCTCGCTTCACTCGTCGCCCAGAGTGCGGACAGCACCCACATGCGTGGCCGGCGCTCGGACGTGCGAGGCGCTAACCTCATGAGATCGTGGGGCGGTGAATCGGCGGGCCCGCCACCTGCCAGGCTTCCTCTGGCGAACGGGCACACAGTGGCAACACGCGATCAGATCCACGGGATGTAGCAGCTGTCAGTGACCGACTCACCTCGAGTGCGAGGTCGTGGCGTCTCGATCCGTCCCGCGGCAATACCCACGTTGGCTGATGTCTCGAGTATTACGCTCCTGGAGCGCTGTCTTTTTGATCTTCTGATACGCGAAGGCATCGCGTGGTTGAGCGAAGTGACTATCGGTCATCGCTCATGCAGCTCGCATGTCTATGCGTAATCCGGGTGAGCTGACACACTGGATCATTGCGCACGTTGCCGCGAGTCTCGTCGCAAAACTGGTGTGCTGAGGAGTTGTGGGCGTTGCGGTCGGGCACCGGGAGCTGAGTAACGCGCATTAACAGCGCCGTCGATGCTTCATGGGAGTGAGCGAGCCCACGGCCGGATCGCATGGAAGTGTCCTTACGTAATTGAGCTCATTTGTATTATCTGCCGCTTTCCCCTTGCTGCGATTCGCGTTTGATATATCGTAATATGAGTTGTTGCCGTCGGGTGACAAGCCACCTGCCGCGTAAAGCTGCATTGCAGGTTGTGGCAGCAGGCAGCAGGGTGATAGCCACCGCAAGGTGATAACGGAAGGGGGCAAGAGAGTATGCTCGGTGCAAGACGCGATTGGTTTGAATCAACTCGTCAACAGCCATTCTCGAAGTGGCCGGCCGTGGATTCCGAGGCTGGACGTCTCATGAGTCTGCTTGCTGTGGCTGCTTCGCTTGCGATGGTATCGATACTTCCCGGGTGCGAATCGCCCTCCGCGACGGACCCGGCGCTTCCTGAAACGAACGAGGCAGTCCAGGCGGTCAACGTCGTCGCGCGCCCGGCCGATTCGACGTATACGGTCTTCGAGTCCGGCCCGGTACGCCCGCTCGCGCTCTCGCCGAGCGGCAAGACGCTGTTCGCGTGCAACATCCCCGATGGCCGGCTCGAGGTCTTCCGCGTCGGCCACGGTTCGCTCGTGCACCGCGGCTCCATTCCCGTCGGGCTCGAGCCCGTCGCCGTGGCCGCGCTCGACGATCGCGTCGTGTGGGTCGTGAATCACCTCTCGGACAGCGTGAGCATCGTCGAGCTGCAGGACGGCTCCGATGATGATGACGCGTACGACAGCGATGGATCACGTTCGTACCATGACAGGAACGTGATCGGCCGCGTCGTCCAGACGCTGCTTGTCGGCGACGAGCCGCGCGACATCGTGTTCGGTGGACGGCACCATGATCGCGCCTTCATCACCACGGCGCACCGCGGGCAGAACATCCCGTACGATCCCAAGCTCACGACGCCGGGGCAGGGCCGTGCGGACGTCTGGGTGTTCGACACCCACGCGACCGGGCGCAGGAAGCTCGGTGGGGAGCCGCTGACGATCCTCACGCTGTTCACCGACACGCCGCGTGCGCTCGCCGTCACTCCCGACGGCAGCAAGGTCTATGCGGCCGGGTTCCAGACCGGCAACCGGACGATGACGGTCGCCGGGTTGCTCATCCCCGAACAGCCGGAGCCACCGGAGAACCTCGCGCTCCCCGCGCCCAGGGTCAGCCATGACGGCGTCGCCCAGCCCTTGTCCGGCTTGATCGTGAAGTTCAACGGCGAGCATTGGGTCGACGAGGACGGCAAGATCTGGGACAGCCGCGTGCGGTTCAGCCTGCCGGACAAGGACGTCTTCGTCATCGACGCGAACGCGGAGGTGCCGGCGCTTGTGGGGGGGCCGGAAGGGTCCTTTGCGGGCGTCGGCACGGTGCTGTTCAACATGATCGTCAACCCGAAGACCGGCCGCGTGTATGTCTCGAACACCGAGGCGCGCAACGAGCATCGCTTCGAAGGTCATGGCGACTTCCTGAAGACGCTCGGCAAGACCTCCGTGCGCGGCCACCTCGCCGAGAACCGCATCACGGTGCTCGGTGGCAGTCCGCGGGTCAACGCGGTGCATCTCAACAAGCACATCGACTACGACCAGTGCTGCGCGGCGATCCCGAACGCCGAGAACGACAGGAGCGTCGCGATCCCGCTCGACATGGCCATCACGGACAACGGAAAGCAACTCTACGTGGCGGCGTTCGGGACGAGCGAGGTGGAGGTCCTCGACACGGCGGCGCTCGAGGCCAACACCTTCAAGCCCGATGTCGCGAATCAGATCAAGGTCTCGGGCGGCGGCCCCAGCGGCCTCGCGCTCGATGAGCGGCACGAGCGGCTCTACGTCTTCACGCGGTTCGACGACGCGATCTCGGTCATCGACACGCGGAGCAAGCGCGAGATCGCACATCTCAAGATGTTCGATCCGGAGCCACAGTCGGTCGCCCTGGGGCGGCGTTTCCTCTACGATGCCTCGCGCACCTCGAGCCATGGTGACTCGTCATGCGCGAGCTGTCACATCTTTGGAGATCTCGACAGCCTCGCATGGGACCTCGGCGATCCGGACGGCGACGAGATCGGGAATCCATTCGACGAGGCGGATCCATCGAACCCGCTCGGAACCAAGCTGTTTCACAGCGTCGCCGAGGCCCTGGGGTTGCCGCCCCTCAGCCGCAACTTCCTGCCGATGAAGGGCCCGATGACGACGCAGAGCCTGCGCGGGATGGCGAACCACGGTCCGATGCACTGGCGCGGCGACCGGGTCAACAACACCGAGAGGAGTGAACAGCCCGACCGCGGCATCTTCGATGAGCAGGAGGCGTTCCGGCGGTTCAACCCCGCGTTCGAAGGGCTCATCGGCCGTGACGCGCCGCTCTCGGCGGCGGACATGCAGGCGTTCACCGACTTTGCCCTTCAGATCACCTATCCCCCCAACCCGAACCGGAACCTCGACGACAGCCTCACGCCGGACCAGCAGGCGGGGCACGATCTGTTCTTCTCGAACCTGACGTCGGATAACCAGTTCGCCTGCGACGGCTGCCACGTGACCGACAGGAACGCGAACGCGCAGTTTGGAGTCGCGAAGCCGGGCTTCTTCGGGACCGACGGGCGCTATGCCTTCGACTTCGAGCCCCAGTACTTCAAGGTCCCGCACCTCCGGAACCTGTATCAAAAGGTCGGGATGTTCGGGTCTCCTGAGAATTCGTTCCTGGTTCCGGGGTCGTGCCCGTCGCCGTGCGTCGGCACCGGCGAGAGCAACGACTTCATGGGCGACCAGGTGCGCGGCTTCGGCTTCTTGCATGACGGCTCGGTGGACACGGTCAACCGCTTCCTCAGCGCCGGCGCGTTTTCGCGGAGCCTCCCGCCCGCGGGCGGGGCCAACCCCGGCGGCTTCGATCTATCGGCGGAGGGGAACAAGCTCCGGCGGCAGGTCGAGCAATTCCTCCTGGCCTTCGACACCAACCTGAAGCCGATCGTCGGACAGCAGGTCACCGTGACGCACGCGAACCAGGTCGCGGCCGCACCGCGGATCGCGCTGCTGATCGCGCGCGCGGATGCCGGCGATTGCGAGCTCGTCGCGAAGGGCGCCGGCCGAGGCTACCTCTACGTGGGTCACGGAGCCTTCAAGCAGGATCGAGCGACCGCACACCGTGTCACGAGCGCAGCGCTGCTGTCAACGAATGACGCGGTGACCTTCACGTGCGCGCCGGTTGGCTCGGGCGTTCGGCTCGGGATCGATCGGGATCAGGACGGCGTCCTCGATGGCGACGAATGACGTAGCGAGACGCCTGGGGACGACCCTGACAGATCGGATGTAGTTGCGACGCTCTGTCGGGGTTCTCCCTCGAAGACCGTGACGACCTCACCGCTGGAAGCAGGGCGGGCTCGGCGTACGCGCCGCGGCGGCTCGCGATCGCCATGGTCCAGAGAATCACCCCCATCGCGATCGGAAACCACGATCCCGCGATCCGAAGGGATCATCGAGGCGACGTCCGCGCAGCTTACTGCAGTCGCTCGCGCCGGAGCTCCGAGCGCAGCTGAACCAGGGAGCTACGCGAGATCCGCGAGCGCGGTGATCACCAGCGGCAGCTCGGGACCCGAGCGCAGGGTCGCGCGCTGCGGAGGTAACCGGTAATCGATCACGTCGCCCGAGACATCAGCGCTCGCCGTCTTGTAGCCGACGAGCTGCACCGCGGTGCCGGCGGTGAGCACGCGCTCGAACGCCTCGATCGTCGTCTGGCCCGCCGCGAGCTCGCGCACGCGCCGCGGGAGCCCGTCGTGGTCGAACCGCGCGGCCGGGTAGGTCACGAGCTCGCGGGCAGGCACCAGCCATCGGGCGCCGCCGGCCTCGACGAGGATCCGGTTGCCGCGTTCGTCGATCAGCGCGAAGTTGACCGCCGCCTCGTGGACCCATTTCCCGCGTCCGGAGAAGATCATGCGCCGGTAGACGCCCTCGGTGTCGAGCAGTGCTCCCCGGAGTGGCGTCTCGACCTCGATCGTTCCGCGCACGACGACCAGCTCGCCCTCGGCACGGGCATCGACCTCGGCGAGCTCGATCTCTCCGGACGTCATCCGGCGGATCTGGCGGCGCAGCATCGCGTGGCCCGCGCGCTCCCCCGCGACGGCGATCCCGGCGCCACCGAGGACCAGGCC